>Ga0315900_10000684_pt1 | contig 56887 bp, 44 predicted proteins | sample LakEriMetagenome_FD_203521 | JGI IMG/M metagenome (GOLD analysis project Ga0315900, IMG submission 203521) | Freshwater fungal communities from buoy surface, Lake Erie, Ohio, United States - Buoy 12 MA114 | ecosystem: Environmental > Aquatic > Freshwater > Lake > Lake biofilm | place: USA: Lake... | reverse complement strand
TGTCCTTTTCTATTAAATAGAACATAATAGTTCCCGGATAATGATGTATATCCGATAATCGATTGTAATCTCACTGTAGATTATTAATTGGAAAATGGTTTAATCTATTTAATCCATTTTTGACATCAGTTTATGTATAGCATACTGTGCTCCAAATGAACTCTATCAACAAGTGAAACGAGAAAAGAAAAAGGAAAATCTTGTTCTCGATTATCTTGACAAGTATGTTAAACTTGAAAATACTATCGATATTAAAGACGATAAAATCGTGGATACATATTGTAATTCCTATAGACCAGATAGGGTATATGATGTTGGAACTCACAATGTTATTATTGAGGTAGATGAAGACCAACATAAGGGAAAGCGTAGCAATTGTTCGAAAGGAGAAATTGGCGAACTCGCGAGAATGCACGAAATTCAAAACGCAATTGGTCTGCCTTGTATATTCATTCGTTTCAATCCTGATAATTTTCGTGTAACAGGAAAATTACAAAAGGTCAATATGAATGAACGTCTGAAAATACTGGTAAAATGGATTGAAAAATGTGCCGATATGAAACCTGATAGAGAATTACAACCGGTCAAATACAAATATCTATTCTACGACGAATATAATGAAACCGATATATCATTCCTCGAGATTGACGATACTCAATTATATAATAAATAAGTCCAATATCCATTCACAAAAATCATTTTTTTATGAATGACTATTCCAATTCACCTATGCGACCATCTTTGCGCGGATTGTTGGATGACAACGGTAATTTTCTAGTTCAAAATCATCGGCACGATAATCTTCGATGTATTCACGTGGTTCAGCAATTTTCCACTTTAATCGTGGCATTGTATATGGAGTTCGCGTTAATTGTTCCCGAACGGCATCGATATGGTCCTTATAGATATGTGCATCACCGACAGTAATGAACAATTTATCTGGTTTGTATCCAGTCATGTGAGCGATCATATATGTTAGTAGAGCACATGATCCTATATTAAATGCTAACCCGAGGAAGAAATCACCAGACCTCTGAGTCATGTGACAAGACAATCCACCGTCTTTCGATACATAGAATTGATACGATACGTGACAAGGAGGGAGACACATTTCGTCCATTTGAACTGGATTCCACCCGGACATAAACAAGCGTCGCGAAGTCGGATTCGAACGAAGTTCATTGATAATCGTCTGTAATTGGTCGGTTTTCGGTGTTGGAGATTGTAAAGTGCGTGTATCTCTATATAACGTCGGTTGGTCTGACATCCATTGTCCACCATCGACAGACGGTGTGCGTTCATTTAATGGCACATACGGTTTATTGAAAGAGCGCCATTGGTAACCGTAGATTGGACCACATTCGCCATCTCGATACATATTCAAGCCGATACTATCGAGGTATCCACGTGTTGTATTACCGTCCCATATATGAACCCCTCGTTCTGCAAGATGGTGCGCATCCGTATCTGCACGTGTGAACCAAAGGAGTTCTTCGACGATACCCTTCCAATAGACGCGTTTCGTTGTCAATAATGGGAATTCGTCACGGAGATTGAAACCCATATCCACATGAAATAGTGAGATGGTTTCCGCATTACGAGTCTGACGTAATTCGCCGTGTTCGAGGATGGTTCGCAGTGCATCCAAGTAACCTTCTTCGCCATAGAATGACACCGGACGATGAATACCTGTGCTGACACTTGTGCTGACACTTGTGCTGACGATGGCATTCGTATTGGAAATGTCGTTTATACTTGTACTCATTTATAATACCCGTGATGTGATTGTATAAATGGTTACTATGAAAATCTCTTTATAACCCGATTATGTCCGATTACGCGTACACGCGATTACATACTACCCTTACTTAATTGATACGGGTATTGTAATATGTTATCGTTGAAATATAGACTCTTTACATCGATGTCGCCGTCTTCTAAAATCCAGTTCCAGTTTCCGCAGATATCCGTATTTCCGGTCATATCCATACTTGAACGAATGGTCATTCCGATTTCTTGTTCCATACCATCGAGAACGTATTTCCACGGCGGAATGGAATACAAATTACTTCCAAGGAAATCGATGTAAGATGCACCGGATACGTCCTTGAATATATCGAAAAATGGTTTCCATGTATTCATACTGGGGTCCAGTTGATGAACCAGTTGTAAGACGGCACTTTCTTCTTTCCATAGAAAGGAAAAGTAAAATTCATTGGAAACGTTGGTACCGTTTGATAGATATGCGACAGAATCGAAATTCGTATGGTATAAATTTATCCATCTGCGAACATCTGCATACGTGTCGCGATGATAGGTAACGACGACATAATCGACAGTCGGTAATAAACATCCAAGGAGAAATGCGTAACCGCGAACACGACTATCCATGAGGACGAGGCGTCTCGTTCCTGATATATCTTCTCGCGACCGGTTATAAGACCATTCGACCGGCATATGCGGTTTCGAATATGGTATTGACGGAGGTGGAATTGATATTGACATCGAAGTCATACTGCAGTCCATCGAGACTGGACCACTGCAGTCCATTGAGACTGGACCACTGCAGTCCGTCATCGTATGATGACCGTGTCCATGACCGTTACTACAATCGCAACAAGTACGACCATTGCAACTACAATCACAGTAAAAATGATGGAACATCTGGCAACTACACGATGTACAACACGTATTCCACGATGCATCTGTTTCCATTCCCAATAAGTCATAAAATGTTATAGTCCCAGACCCGTCGATATAAATCATGCAACATGAACCATTACGCGGAATCGTCCAATTCGATACAACCGATGGCAATGTATGCGATGTAGTAGGCAACGAGGAAGGCATCGACATATTCAAAATCTAAAAAGAGTAATTCAGGGATACACGTCATCCGATATTATATTTCGAGAAATTAAATCCCATTCCCATTAATTCGAATATGCGACACCTGCCATACCGCTAACAATACGCAAGACATTGTAATTCACCGCGTATATTTCCATATTACATGGTTGTGAAACGGTATGATGTAAGATAACACTATCAATACGTGAGAAATTACTCGTTCCTGTTGGTTGGTATTGTTCCGGACGAGCCGCAAATGAATAGGTATAATATCCACCTTCTTGTCTTTCCTTGGATTGTTGATGCCCGCCACTATGATGGTTGTATGCCTGGACGAGACGATAATATCCCGAGTCCATATCGTTGATACGATTGACACCATTGAATTCGATACGGAACTTTTCCATAAGGTCATTTCCTTGTGGATTCCAGTAATCGAATGACCCGATGCGCGATTGCAGTTGATAGTTCCATATTAATTCCTTGATTGGATGATTGAAATGCAATTCCGTCATCGTGTAATTTCGGTCTAATACAAACGGATTCGAGTATTGAACTTGTTCAATCAGATATTCATGTTCTAAATTCGCATACAAACGACGTTCATCGGTGTCGAGGTATATGTAATCACCATACACACGCCCGTCTTTAATGACGAGGTTGTGATTGTAATTAATCGTTCCTCCGACGATGAAATCGTGCTCTGATGTATAGGACATACGCGTTACGTTTTCAGCGGCAATCGACTGGACCACCGAGTTTGCCGAACTACTACCCCCATTCGACGATGATGACCCATATATCCATTCACAATTAACAGTATCGAACATATTTGGACTCACATTCTTATAAACGTTGTATTTGACGACATACGAATTCATATTACTACTTGAGGCAGTTCCCGATAAATCGCGCGTCGGACTGATATATAATCGTTCTCGATACTCTCCGGCAATGACAATATACCCATCGCGTTCCTGTGTTACCGAAAGTGCGCGATTTTCATTACAATTCACTTGGAATACAGTTGTACTACGACCAGACGTAATATTGACAATATCTGGAATGTGTATCACAAATGAACGAGCTGCAGTATTTTGCGTCGTGATGATCGGTTTCGTTTCGCCGACGACAAAGACCCCTTCATTTAAATCGTATTCGACGTCGTGTGCAATTTGATAGTCGGTTTCATTTAATAATCCGACATAGGTCCATTTGTGTAACCCATCGACAGGGTCACGACGTATCACTCCGATGAATGCACGTTCGTCGTATGTCGGCGATTGAGTTGTGACATCGACGAGCGAATTTGCAGAGGTCCAACCTGATGTAGGGTCGTATGTATCATAGACGGCGAATTCACCGTTTAGTGACCCGACGACGATAATTAAATCGTTTTTGGTATAGGTGATAGACCGTGCATTGATGTTCCATGATGCGTTCGATACAGTCGATTGTAAATAATTCACCCACTTCCAACCACTTGCATCCACTTCGGCAACGAATACGGAACGGTAATTGTCACCGGTTGCATTGTCCGGACTGCCGAAACCTTGTTGAATAGAGAATTGGTTGAAACTACTGTCATTCGAGAAATTACCAGTTACGAATATCTTTCCATCGTCGGATACAAAGACACCATTACCACTATCGGTATAATTAATATCATAACCGGTTGCGGTATGCGCCCATTTCCATCGACGGTCGTTTCCTAATTTTGCAATGAAAATATCAGTCGTACAAGATTCCGATACAAGTGTAAGACCTTGTGTCACTCCGTCAATTGTATTGATAAAATGCGCAACACCCGCGAAATAACCGCTCACATAGACATTTCCATCGAGGTCGATATCGATACCATACACACGGTCGAATTCGGAACCACCTGCCGAATCTGCGGATAACCAGTTACCATATTGGTCAATCTTGGCAATGAAAATATCCTGTGAATGTTCAAATGAATTCAATGATAGGTCTGACCCTTCGAATGTAATATGACCTGTATATACACCGGCAACGACGATGTCACCGTTTGATATATCGCGAACTTTTAATGCATTGACAGTTATATTACTGGACATATCGATATAGTTAATCTTACGTGCCCATTGCCAACCACTCGATGTGACTTTTGCAACGTATCCCGCTTCGACGTTATTACCTACTGCACCGGTTTGTAGAACGACGGAACCCATCGTAAGTGTTCTCGAGAATTTACCAGAAATATAAGAAGGATTTTCGTGATTACTGATACTATTCAGGTCATTATTACTTGTCCATGAAATCGGGTCTGCATATTTGATATTACAACGGACATCATGGTATTGAAGTGCAACCATCGGTAATGCGAGACCCGGGTTCTTCGAAAACCAGAATGGTAATTCGACATAGGTTTTTGATTCATCTTTATTGATTAAGATGGATGCGTTTGACATCTGGCGCGAACGTTCCCAATCTTCGTAATTATTTGATAATTGTGCCCAGATATCAATCCATTTACCGTATAATTTATCGACAACCTGACTACCAATAGTCAATTCGGCATATTCAATTAATTTATTCGCAATACGTGGATGGTATTCGTCGAGGCGGATCATCGGTTGATATCCAATGACGAGTGTCGAGTTGTCCGGATAGGATGCAGTTGTAACCGGTTTGAAATCAGGATTCAACAGTTCATAATCTTTACCGGTCATATTATCGTGAAAAATGTATTGGTTCCCTTGGGTCGTATAATATCCATCAGTCAAATGATTATATACACCATTACTGTATAATTCCAATGTACCTGTAGCATTTTGGACACTTAAGAATTCATGTCCGAGATTCATTTCGACCACCATATTTTTCAATAGGTCGCCGGAACGTTCTACATTGACCGACGTGTATTGACTGAATTGAATTCGACCATCAACTGGTAAAAACATAGATTCCATTGCGAAGTGTGTGTATTTGCTGTAAACTTTTTTAAAAAAGGTAATCTGCGGGTTACCAATCAGGTATATATCATGTAATCCACAGGATATAAGTTGAATAATGCCTCCCGCCATTGTATGACGTATCCAAAGTTTATAATATACTTATTTATTTTTTTGCTCATAAATACGATAGATGCGTAACTGGAATGGTCGATAGTCTTTAATGACCGTATTCGAGGGAATGTATTCGGTTGTCCATTCACTGTCTTCATTTTCATCTGATAGGTCTTCATCATATTCGTCCAATATGAGATTTATCTTCTGAAATGCTTCTTCTACTGTATCATAAAGTGATGCGGAATAATAGATGCATTCCAAGCGAACTTTCAAATTATTCATCGTCGGTATTAATTCCGATAACATGTTAATATGTTCTAATGTTGTCATTAACATATGTTCGACATGTGTTCCATTGTCGAGTATCACCCATTTATCAACGATAATGTGCATCATAATCATAATTGACATCATCTGTTCCTCAATCATATCGACATCCACTTCATATTCGCGCCCACGTCCATCGATTGGTTCTATCGTATTGCCGACATCGCGTAGTTCAATTCCGGTTCTATCGTTCGGATTGGATTCCGATACGTCAGACAATGATAGTTCATCATTAATCGTGTATGCATCAATCGCATCTTCACTTGCACTACGAACGGATTTTGTGGATTGAACTGATGAGACTGAATCGAATAGCGAACGTTGTATAGACTGTTGTAATTGTAATACGTGTAGGTTTTTCGTGCGCTGTAGATAAATGAGTTTGACAAATAGATTCCGTAGAAAACTGGTCATGATATCGACCGTTAGAATTAAAAATTTGTGCGACGGTCCAGAACCCGACCCAGACCCAGATGAAACAGATGATTGTGCGGTCGAATCGATTGTAAATGTTGGTTTGTATAAATATAATGGTCCGATTGTCTTCTCAATGATAATTTCTTTTATTTCCGAAATGTAAATCTGTAAGGAATTCATCGACATACTGGTGAATATACAATCTTCAAATATAACGACGACTCGTTCTGCCATATCAAGACTTACTTTGGCATGACGTGTATAATGATACATCGTTTTGAAAATATACAACAATGTGTCGGCACAGGCAATCGCATAAGATTCGTCCAATTTAGTTCTCTGTATCTTACATAATGCAAATACATATAATCCTAATATGGAATATAAAATTTTGTAGGTTTCAATGTCCGGGATTTGAATCTGTTTTTGAATATATGAAATAAATTCCGTTGTTAGTTCAGATTTTGCAGATGACATAAACGAAACGATTGAAAAAGGAAAACGATAACATTAAACTACTATAGATTTATAAAATTGAAATCGATAGAATATTTGGAATATGATTGTGCGTTTGAATTGCAATCTTTTAATGACAACTTATTGTGGGGCGGACAATCGGACAAATGAAGCTATCACATAAGACACGGAGAGTCGATTCCCCATCGATTCGTCTTATTTTATAGTTCATGACGGCATTTTACGTAGAATGTTGTTGTTCAATTGTCCAAGGTAATTCTTATTTATAAGAACGTCAATGGAGACCCCAACGAAGAGGCCTTAACTGCGCGAAATGTTCTCGGACGTTTCCTGCTACCAAGGTGACGTGTTTTTCCTGGCGCAAAGAAGATACCTTTTCATAAATCCGGTAAAACGGCCTTTTTATGAATATGTATGAATATCAATGAATCCGTCGAGTTTTCATATAACGACATCTCGTATGAATAGGATACAAAATTATCTGCGACCTATATAGTTGAAAATATATGTCACGCTTCGTCGAACTCGCAAGAAACTCTTACAATTCGATTGCCGTATATTCACCCTATACGGTCCGCAACCGTCTTCGCTGGTGGAACGAACTCTTGCCGACCATTCCACCATATTATGCAATCAAGTCGTTTGATCATCCGTCTATCCTACATACCACTGGAACTTCGGGATTAATTGGTGGGTTCGATGTTGCAAGTCGTGGAGAAATCGAAAAGGTTGTAAAGTATGGACTTCCCATGATACACTCGAATCCTGTTAAATTAGATGAAGATATACGTTCTGCAAAAGACAATGCCGTGACCATGCATGTATGTGATGACCTTGAAACGATATTGAGAGTTCGACGAATTCAACCGGATTCCCGGATTATATGGCGCATTAAATCGATGGAACAATTCTCGCGTATTCGATTCAATGAAAAATTCGGCAGTTCCGTTCTTTCTACCGGGAGAATACTACGCGATTTCCAGAATCATGCACTTGGGTCAGTCGACGGTCTATCCTTCCACGTCGGTTCTGCCTGTTCCAATATGAACGTATTCTTATCGATGATGAAGCACATTGAACGTGACTTATTTCCAAAATGGCAAAAGGTATCGATGCCTCTACCTAAATTAATTGATATCGGTGGCGGATTTCGCTCTATCGACGGACTCCATAGTATATCAAAGGAACTTACACAATTGACGCGAGATTGGAAACGACGTTATGGTATCGATTTTATTGCAGAACCAGGACGATATATTTCAGAGGATTCCATACGATTATATACGAGAGTGATTGGTGTAAAGAAGCGTGACGCGGTTTATACTCGTGCAGGAAAACAAGTGGACCATTACAATATCCATATCAATGATTCGATATACCAGTCATTTAGTGGAATCATCTTCGACCAGATGAAACCGGTTCCGGAACCGACCTATGCACCAATTAGTATTCGTTCGAATGCGATATGCACGATATGGGGCAATACATGTGATGGTTGTGATAAGATTGTCGATTCGACTCTTATGTCAATTCCGCGATTGAATGATGTATTACGATGGAGAAAGATGGGTGCATATACGCTTGTGAGCGGAACAGTTGGGTTCAATGGGTTTGAACCACCGCGCGTTGTATCGGTTGATGAGACGGATTAACAATTACGCATAATTAAATAATTGTAAGATAAAGACAAATTTGTTATCCTTATTTATAACGGAATACGCACATACAGTACACTACGCTACACTATGACAAAAAAGAATAAATCATCGGTGAAACCTTCTGTAAATACATCTGCAGACGAATCCCCAAAGTGGTATGATTCTATCGACCAATTTGTCTATATCAATCTCGACCACCGAACCGACCGCAATGCAAGTATTATCAAAGAAATGGCGCGTATGAAGATACCCGTCACAAAATTCCAGCGTCTTTCTGCCGTTCGTAATGACCGTGGCGCAATCGGATGTACATTTAGTCACATCAAGTGCCTACAACTCGCAATCGAAAAAAAATGGAAAAATATTGCAATTCTCGAAGACGATTTCATCTTTATCGATAGTGCAGAAAAGGTGGAACAAGGTATTCGTTACTTCTTTGAAACCGTTGTTCCTAAAGTTCCAGACTGGACCGTCGTGAATCTATCGCGGGGTGCATCACAACAGATGGAATACGTCGATGCAGAAACATTTAAACCAATGGGAACGAATAGTAGTGACGGAAATCCAGACCCTCTCGTATGTAAAGCAAATGCAATCTCATCGACATCGGGATACATAGTCAATCATACTTTTTACCAGACCTTATTGAATAACTATAAAGAAGGTCTCGTTGGTCTAATGAAGACTTATGACAAACCGATCTATGCCCTCGACATGTATTGGATGTCATTACAACGTGCGAGTTCGACCTGGTTCATTTTCAATCCATCGTTGGGTTATCAATATGAATCCTATAGTGACGTAGAACAACGTGTGGTCGATTACGTTGCATTCGATAAAAGTATTTCGTTTGAAAATAAATACTATTTCACGGTGACACTCAAGGGCGGTCTAGGTAATCAAATGTTCCAAATCGCATCGGGATGTGCTATCGCATGGATGAATGGTATGGAACCGGTATTTGAAAAAATATACGAATCACCGTCCGTATTCGAATCGCGTCCAGTCTATTGGTCCTCTTTATTTAAGAATGTTCCGATTAAGAAAACACACGAAATGGAAAAAATATCATGGATTCCTCTTCAATATCCGACCAATGTATTTTCACCTGTTCGTATTCCACACAATAAGCATTACCGTATGAGCGCATATCTACAAAATCCACGTTTCTTTGAAAATTATTATCACAAGATTGTATCGATGTTCCGATTACCAGACGAACAAATGGGCGAATTACGGTCGATATTCCGTAAGGATGTCCTCGGCGGTCAATTGAGACCGAATGTGATGGTTCATGTTCGTCGCGGTGATTACACGAAATTATCGCATATTCATACGGTTCAACCGATGGACTATTATACACGCTCAATGACTTATTTAGAATCGCAAATTGATACACATCGCGATGTCATCGGTTATTCATCGTCCGACCTTGTCTATATTGTATTTTCAGATGATATCGAATGGTGTAAAGGCACCTTCGCGGAATCTGCATCGAATAAACATGTTATATTCATTGATGACGCAGTCCATCGTGCATGTAAGTCGAATACACTATTAAAAGATGTTCCGATGGATGTATGCGAACTCATGATGATGACATTGTCTCTTCATGCGATTATATGTAATTCGACATTCAGTTGGTGGGGTGCATATCTCAATCCGAATCCAACAAAATTAGTGATTGCGCCACAAAAATGGTTCGAAGACCCTGAAAAGAACAAAGATGGGTTGAATATCATTGATAATCGTATGATTGTATTGTAAATATAAAAGCATTCTACAATAGTATAGAGTATAGGCATACACAATGGATAACGAAATAACGGCATCGAAAGAGCGCATCAACGGCGCGATTCTTATATTCAGTTGTCACCGACATATGAACACACGTCTCAAAGAATTCGGTCTTAAAAAGAACGACTATGCGGGTTGGAAAGTATTTACATTTATCGGCGACCCGCGTATTGCAGAACCGTATCAACGTAAAGGTAATATGTTCCTATTAAAATGCGAAGATTCCTACATCCATATATTGAAAAAGGTTGCACTCGGTATGAAGGTCATACTGGAATGCTATGATATCGAAGAAGGGATGTTACGATGTGGCGATGACCTCGCATTCGACGAAGATAAAATGATACGATTCTTAAATAGTCCGAACAAAGGGGATTATATGGGACGTGTGATACGCCCTAGCAAACCCGGATTGAAACACACCGACAATTTCATGACAAGTTACTTCTATACACACCCACAAGACCTGTTGAACCCGTTGAATGGTATTACGATGAGCTTGCAAGAAATGATGAAATTCAACGAGATTCCATTGGTCCCATTTGCGTCAGGCGTGGTTGTTTATTTTTCAAAGAAGGCATGTGAGATAGTGATTGCGGAAATGGACAAGGTATCATGGAATATCTATTTTTACAATAAGGTATTTGGATATCCCTATGTCATCGAAGATGTCGGTATTGGATTCTGTATGAATAAACATAAGATTAATCCGGTCCATGTATTTTTCTATTCTGATTATCCACAAGATGTGAATAACGATAATCCGACCGTCTTTGCCTATCATACGAATAAGTATAAGTAATTATATAAAAGACACGAATCGTGTATGTTCTATAATTACTTACATCATGAATACACCGTCAAGAAACTATATCATTCGAATATTTGCAGACTTTGCGACACCAGAAGGTATAAAAGAATCGCTAGAAAAGTGTTTTTGTACCAACATCATTCCATACTATGGGACGGGGCCTGGAATGAAGGTTCAATTCACAACGGATAATGATGACTATACACATGCGATTATTATTAATACCGCGATGCCGAAATTACGTAATGGGTTAAATAAGACCCGTGTGGTCGGTCTCGCATATGAACCGAACCACGTCCAACCATTTCTGAATATAACATCGGAATTTATTAAATATGCCAAAAAGTATATCGGACGATACTATATTGGTGACTTGAAGGGTCTAGAGGAACCGTTCGTTGAAGGGTACGCATATATTACATACAGTGTACCGAAATGGATATATGATATCAAGATTCCGCACCCGATGCCACATACCAATCATCAGTTAATGTCGATTATGATTAGTGGAAAGATGTATGCACCGGGACATATCTATCGCCATCGCCTTGTTCGCGGAATACTACAATCGAACTTACCGGTCGATATCTATGGCAATGGATGTATCATGTATCGAAACTCACCTTATGCCAACGACCCGCGTCTCAAAGGACCATTTGCCGAATATGAACCATATGAAAACTACAAGTTTCATGTTGCCATCGAAAATTTCCAATCGAATTACTATTTCAGTGAAAAAATCATCAATCCGCTCCTATCGGGTTCTATACCCGTCTATTTAGGATGCCGTAATATCTCAAAGTTCTTTGGTGATACTCCGATAGTGATGTCTGGTAATTTGGAAGACGATATGCAGTTGATAATCGATATCGTCGAACATCCCGATAAATACATGCGCGATATCGATGTTGAAAAAGTGGAAGAACGCGTGAATTTAATTAAGAATATCGATGAACTTTTCGAATACAATAACAATAAATGATGACGATGACGTTGGCGAATGTCGGATACTCGACGAGGACGTCAAACACATGTCTTTCATATAGGTCCAAATGAAACTTATATGAACTACAACTTACTTGCGCGATTTCTTCTTATGCATGGTTTCTTTCACACTCGCGAACGATTCGGATGAACTTGCGTCTTCTTCGTAACGATTCATATCCCATCCGCGTTTATATAAATCGGTCACATCCATGATTGCAAAACGATTCTTATTGGTCATCTTTGGATTGTCGCTGGATTTTACTACCTGGTAGTCGTATAATACCTTCATGAAATCATTGTAAAATGTGTCTTTCGATTCTGCCGATTTTTCTAAACTATAACCTGCAAGGCGAATCATTTGACAGATGGATTCGATATAACTGTCACAATATTCTAATGGTGCAATGTCGAAATAGTTTAATAAACCGTCGTAGTATTGTTTGACTTCTTGATAGGTAATCATATGTTGGACAAACATATTCGCAATAAATAAGAACAACCCCGTGAATTTCATCTTGGTCTTGAACACATTACGTATTTCTTCTTCGTCCATATCTGCGCGACAATCTTGGATACGCGTTTGGACTGAACTGGTGTATAATTGTTCTGCTTTATTGCGACTGTACTGTCCTACATGTTCGTAACCTTTCTTGTATATATCGCCGACGAGTTGCGCATATAACTCGCTGTATGTCTTTTCTTTCGATGCCTTTTCAAATAAACTATCGACTAATACTTCGAGACCTTTTTCGGAAGATGCAGATTCATCACCACTGGATACAAATGCATCATAGGACTCAATGATTTTTTCTAATATGACTGAATAATTCTTTGGCGAAATCTTATTTAAATTGGACTGGACTGCTGATTCATACTTTTCTAATGGGGACTGACTTGCACTTTCTTCGCGTTCCTTGCGCCATTGTTGTGCCACGGAGTCACGAATCTTGTATTTTAATCGCATTGGACTCTTACATCGGACGAAGCGGTTATTTCTCTTTATATCGAGTAGTCGATTGACGATATCTTCGTCGAGAACCGCATCGAACGAACTATGAAGATGTTGGATGAATTCAAACGAATATACACGTATTAATTCTGCGGTCACACTCATCTTGGAAATGTGTAAATTTTACGTAATCTATCATCCACCATAGTGTTTAAGTAATAGTGGATGCGATTGCAAATACTTTTCAAAAAAATCGATTGATATATAGATTGATTGATTTGAAAATTATTATTGTAGGGTCATGGTCTTGTCTATTGTCTTAACGTTGCAGTGACTTTCCATATACGTTCAGATACCTTGCCGTTTTGAGCATCGATACCGATAATATTACTGAATAATGCACTGATTGTACTTTGTGTTACGGTGGTGCTACTGCCTAATGATGAAATTGCATCGACGAACAAGTTACCTTGCATCTTCACACGGAAGACAATCTTATCACCATCAAGGAATGGATAGGAATGATATGTATCATTGTGTGAATAGTCGAAGCGTTCATTGCTAACATCTGCGTCGATTAATTGTTCTAACATGGAGTGACGGACAATATGGTTGTTTGATAATTCGGTAATGAATTGACCACCTAAATCGTCACCACTCAAGTCTTCTAAGATTGCGGTATCGTTCTTAATTGGCGCTTGTGCTTGTGGATGACCGAATAACAAGGATGCAACGTATTGTAAAAAGTGGTTACATATTGAACTATCTTGAGGAGTAAAACTCGAACCGACTTTGGAGAATTGAGTATAGTTTGGACCACCGACACCATCAACCGAAACTAATTGTAATGTACGTGCATTCGATGTTGAGTTTAACATGTTGATGTGGTCTTTTAATGATGCGGTATCGACGAATGAAATATCCATATCACCTGCTTCATTATCCTTGAATAAGAATGAGGATAAGAAGACATTTAATGATAAATCAGTCGTTAAATTGAAACTTGCATCTGGAAGACTGACTTCTTCACCGAAGATTTCAATCGATTGTGCTGACAAATCGAAGATGAATGGTAAATTAATAACTGCGGAACCACCACTTGAAGGTTGTGGTGGCGATGACAAGGTTAATGAAAAACTAGTACTGGTATTATAACCGTTACTATAATAATTATCAATATCCGAACGATATACAACATCAAACGTATATACACCTGGAGAAACAGATGAATCGTATGATAGAACTCCTGTAGTTGAATCGATCGAAATACCACTTAAATCATTTCCGATTAATTCCCATGTACCATTTATACTTGAACCGGTATTATTAATCGTTGCCGTACTAAACATTACATTTGAACCCGTTACGCCGGTATAACTGGTTGGATTTAAACTGATATCTGATGGTGGTTCGCGTATATATATAATTAGATCTACAGTAGTAGTATGTGCAACTGAATTTGGGTCGTTTGGATTTCTAACATCAAACGTAATTTTATAACTACCTGGGTTTATATTCGAAGGTTGAAACTGAATACCAAATGATGATGCATCAATTTGTATAGTTGTATCTAATAATGTATATGCATATGATTGCGGGTCATCGATATAACTCGATGTAATTGGGTCATAATATTGAATTGTTGTATTTTGTCTAATAATATTATCTGATGCATATGCATTACCTTGACCATCATTATAAACGTGCGGATATATAGTTTCATTGAATGTACTTGTACTTTCATAGTAAAATTCGAATCCACCTGATCCACTTGTATTATAGTCCATCGAAACTTGAGCATAAATTTGGACTATGGCAATTTCGAAATCACCGTATTCGTATGTAGTTCCGCCATTTCCATCGTCGATTTCTGCTGTAACTGTAACGTAATAAATCGATGGCATTTCTAGGGCTGGTTCGAAAATAACATCACCTGTATTTTGGTCTATATAGATAGATGATAACGCAACCATTTGACCTGAATCATATGCAGCAACCCTATAGGAAATCAATCCCGCTGGTTGAGGACTTTGGAGAAAAACTGTGGTTATTGGATCGGTTGTGTATACAGATACGTAACTTTGATAAGATAATGTTGCTGACATTTTCTTTTATTCTATATTATAGACATAGATATCTATATTGCATTCCAATTTTTAAAAAAAAAAGGATAGCAATGTGCTACCTTTTTGCAATAACGAGATTATATAATAAAACATGTGTTAATATTAAAATATCGAATCGTATAACATATGTCAAAGATATCATTAAGTGACTTTTTTCAAGTCAAACCGTTCTTGATTGCATTCAGTCTCACGATGCTATACGTGTATTGTTTTGCCAGTCGCCCAGAAGTCATCATAAAGTATCCCACACCTGAAAATGCACACGAATTTGTATTCAAAGACGACAGTGAAAATTGCTACAAGTTTCATACAGAAGAGGTCAAGTGTCCAACGGATACATCGCAAATAAACACACTACCGGTTCAACGTCGTGTCGAAACATTCCAGAATCGTCAATCCGAACCATCCCCATACAACCTTGATTCCAATGATGACGCAGAAGAATCAAACATGGTTTAATCGGAACGATAGATAATTCCTTTGTAAAACGCATAATTGTCAATCATCCGTGGTTCCGAATAATACGCGGATGCCATTTTATACGCAAAATAACGAGGAGGTTCGTAACTCCAACGTTTCACATCGCCCTCATAGATGCCCGAAACGTCAAAATCAAATAATTTAAATGTATCCTCACGAATGTCCATCGTTTTTCCAATATTGTCATATTTCCAATCGATATAGTAGATTCCGTGTGTTTGCATATGTCGCAATGCGCGCGTCATATCTTTCCAAACGGAATATACATTGTATTGTTTAAGAAAATGGCATGGAACAACCCGTTCCATATCGACGAAATTCGGTCCAACACGATATATATTGACAATATTCGGATGCGGATGGAGTTGCAAACGGCGACATATTTCCAATTCATTCTTGTTGCGTGTCATCTTTCTGAAAAATGGCATTCCACAATAGGTTTCGTCGCTTTCGATGGTATCCGCACCGGACCCGTTTATTCCGTCGAATGAATAAATGAGCGTTTTCATTGAACGAGTAATTGAAATGTCGTGATATAGATAAAATCCGTAATTATAATATACTTATTATACTTAATAGACCACTATGAGTATTTTAGACCGCATTACAAAAGACGATAAAGCACCTATTATATTTTCAATCATTTGGGGTATCGGTCTTGCTATCCTATTCCGCCGTTCCTGTCGTAATCGCCAATGTATCATTATCAAGGGACCTAAACCAGAAGAGTTAGAAAACAAGATTTATGCATTTGACGATAAATGCTATAAATACACGACAAAGACAACGAGTTGTAAAGTACCAGATAATCCATCGCGCGATTCCACTACTACTGACAACAATTCGGGACCGATTCAAGTGATTGAAACGCGTTCCGTCGTCGATAATACACCACTTGCCGGTTTTTTTAGTAAATAGTGGCAGTCGCTAAAAATGGATTATATGGATTATACTAAAATATAACATTACACTTAAAATACTGATATAAAGATATGTCCTTTTCTATTAAATAGAACATAATAGTTCCCGGATAATGATGTATATCCGATAATCGATTGTAATCTCACTGTAGATTATTAATTGGAAAATGGTTTAATCTATTTAATCCATTTTTGACATCAGTGTTGTATCACATGGCGTTCTCCTATTGAAATTATTATGTGTATTGAGAATATACACAGAATCATTTATCAAATAAAATGTCATCCTTATCGATGGAAGGCGACAATTCGCAACTAGTTGAATCGATTTTACGCGAAATGAATGCATCCAATGGTGGTGGCAGTAGTTCGAATATGAATATTCCACCTGCATCGACCATGCAAACTGCACCCGTCTATGACCAAAATACACTTAATATGATTCACATGAACCAACAACAGGCAAGTCCATTGACACATCAAATTGACCCACAATTATATTCATCGGGTAGTCAAATGGGTCATGACATGCAACGTAAGCAAGTCGATGTTGCATATAGTGAATCCGCGGTCAATTGGGGATTACTATGGAGTCGCGTGAAGTATCCGTTTATAGTATTTGTCCTATGTATGTTGGTATTCAATCCGACCCTATATAAATACCTCGTTCGTCTAGCACCGTCGATTTTCGTTGCACCTGAAATTTCGAAACAATATATTCGCACGACATTACTATCGATTGTTGTCAGTTTATTATATGGTATTACGTTATTGTTCGTATAAAGTCGGATATTCATCTTCCAATTTTCTCTACCAATATAGTATAACTGTTTATAGAAATAATGGATTTTTCAAATATCGATACAAAGGAACAACTTGCACGTTATGGTTATCTTATCGTCATCATTGCGTTATATGCACTCGCAGTGAATTACTCACCAAAGACGATGAAACTTTTCTTAAATCGCAAAGGTCGTATCCAATTCGGTGGCGACTCGCGCAAACATCAAATCGGTGTATCGTTGTTGCTCATCCTCTCATTGATTGCATTGGGATTATCATTCAATAGTCTAAATTTCATGAGTATTTTATTTATTCTCGGTGTCATTGTCATTGGACATGCAGTGACCGGTGAATTATTATTGTCCGTCGCAATTGGAATTATCTTGGGTTCAGTCGTTGTCTCCTATTCGACTACATCCGACCAACTCTATAGTAATGGAACAACTGAATTCTTCGAAGAAAAAGAAGGCGACAACACAAAGGACAACTCAAAGGACAACGCAAAGGACAAGACAAATGGTACGGAAGTTGCAAAAGAAGGTGCAAAGGCAAAGAAAGAAAAAGGCGACAGTGAAGTGGATGTTGAACTCGACACGGAAGAATCGTTCCAATTCGACCAAAAATCGACGGTCCTCGACTTGTATAATTCATTATCCGAAGAACAAGTTAAAGGAATGAAGAAGGACACGCGCGAACTTATGGAAACCCAACAACAACTTATCAAGACGTTGAACGAAATGGGACCTACATTGAAACAAAGTAAAGAAGTCCTTGCATCGTTCCAAAATTATTTCGGCGACGATAAAGAAATGGATAAGAAATTAACCGAATTGAAATCATTGAAATTATAATTGCAAGGTGCATGACATTTATAAGAACAAACTCGTATTATAAATGAAATGGTATGACAATTACATATATCGCCCAATCACGGTATTCGTTCCATCGACGCGGTCGCCTTCTTTGACTTCTAATTTCAATAAGGATGCGCGAGGTAATATCATATCGACACGACTACCGAATTTGATAAGACCCATGCGTTCGCCGGTGACAACAGGTTTCGTCGGTTCGAGGTAATTACTGATACGGCGGACTAGAAAACCTGCAATCTGGTAAATCGTGAATACACCATGGCGATTCTGTATTTCTGTAATACACTTTTCATTTTCGTCACTCTTGTTTGCGTGATATGCCAATTGGAATTCGCCTGTATAATCGAATGTCACACGGCGAACGGTTCCGTTAATCGGTGCGAATTGATAATGGATATCTGCAGGAGAAAGGAATATCGCGATGAATACGGTGTCGTTCTTGAGATGTTTGATTTTCATGACGCGTCCGTATGCCGGCGAATAGATGACATCTTCATTTTCCGGCATCAACTTCGGTATTGGACATCGAAAGAAATATGCGAGAAATAAACAAAGTGCAATCACAATGAAAATGACGACCTTTTTCCATAAACTCATGTCAGTTAAATCGATATTCATGATGGGATATGTTTCTTATATTCTATAAACTGAATATTTTACGAGTTCGACAATATTTTCTTCTCGGAATATCATATAGATAGCATCGTCCATAATCATGAATAGTTCAAAGAATTCGAAGAAATTGCGTCGCTCAAAGAGTAAGAGTAAATCACGTAAATCCGTTCGTGGTGGTTCAGATAGTCACCCATATAAACGTTATAATAAACAGAACTTAATCCGTTCTCGTCGCAGTCGTGGTTCCGGACGTCGCGTAAGTCGCCTTGTAAGTCGTCGCGTCGGTCGCCGTCAAGGTCGTCGCATCCAACGCGGTGGTAACTACTTTTTAGACGTCAATGCATCCCGCATTGGTGGATTACCTGAAGTCGCACGTATCGATGACCCAATTGCTCCAATTGCAGGTGCAAGTAGTCGCGCGTTCCCAGACCCTCTATTCACGAAACCTGAACAAACTACCGTAAAAGTTCCATCCACTGTTCCTGGTCCATATGAAGGAAGTGGAATGGCATCTATCTTCGACGATAAGATGACCGGTCGTGATTTCTCATGTAAAGGTCCTTCATGGCAACCAACATGTATCTAATTGTCCGTCGCATTGCCCGTCCCATTGTCCGTCGCGTCGTTTTTGATTAGAAAACACCTCACAACATTCTATAGTATTCACGCATTGTAACGATAGAATACGATAAAATACGATAAAATGTCATCTGCAACTCCGATTCGCACAAGTTATTCCAAACGTGGTTATGCACTCGTTAAAAAATACTTTACCGAAGAACAACTTAAGAAAGTTCGCAAGGAACTGATGGTCGCACCATTCACCCTCGACGATTTCAATAAACCCGAACCGTTCCCTGTGTTCCTCGAAAGTCCATCGAAACTCTACGTTCCCAAACACTACGGGTTCGAAAAATTCGGAAATCCCGATGAAGTCAAGATGGAATTCGGGGACCCGATAAACGTCCAATTCGCGGGAACACTTAAACCCATACAGGAAACGATTATTCAAACTTTTATGAATTCTTGTATTTTCGAAAATGATGAAAAGTCCGCCCAGAATTACGTCACAAAATCTAACGGGGGAATAGTGAGTGTCGGCTGCGGATTTGGCAAGTGCCACCGTAGAGATACACCCATTTTAATGTTTGATGGGTCAATTAAGATGGTCCAAGATGTTCAAATTGGGGACCAACTGATGGGCGATGATTCTACGCCACGAAATGTTCTATCACTCGCACGAGGACGTGAAATAATGTATCGTGTCGTTCCTACAAAAGGAGACCCTTACGTCGTAAATAAGAGTCATATATTGTCACTCAAAGTATCGACCTATCTAAATAAAAAAATGCCAAAAGGTGCGATAGTTGATATTAGTGTTACCGATTATTTAAATTTGCCTATCTCATACCACGGACCTGGAGGACCATTATTAGGATACAAAGTTCCTGTCATATTTCCGCATAAAGATGTTGAATTAGACCCATACGCACTCGGATACTGGTTAGGCGATGGAACAAGTGCTTCACCCCAGATTACAACAGAAGAACCCGAAGTTGTCGAATATTTCAAAGAATATGCAAAAAAAATGGGATTGAAAGTATCACAAGGAAGAGATACAGAACACTGTAGAGCAAGTCTGCATTATACTCTTTCCTCTGAAAATCCAAAAAAAGGTTCAAATAAATTTCTAAATCTCCTACGCAAATACGATTTGATACTCAATAAGCATATACCGCATATATACAAATGTAATAGTCGCGATATACAATTACAAGTATTAGCAGGAATTATTGATTCAGATGGGTCATTGGCAGACAAAGGTTACGACATTAATCTTAAGAATGAACGATTGTTAGATGATGTTATCTATATTGCACGGTCTCTCGGATTCGCAGCTTTCAAGAAAAAGTGTGAAAAGTCATGTACTTACAAAGGTGAGAAGAAATGTGGAACATACTATAGAACATACATATACGGTAACGGTGTTGAAGAAATACCTGTAAAAGTTCCAAGAAAAAAATCAGAATTACGAACACAAATTAAGGACCCTCTTGCAACACGTATTCGTCTCGAAGAATTACCAGAAGATGATTATTATGGATTCGTTCTCGACGGCAACCATCGATATCTAATGGGCGATTTTACAGTCACGCATAATACTGTTATGGGTATTAATCTAATTAGTCGAATCGCCCGTAAGGCGCTCGTAGTGGTCCATAAAGAATTCTTAATGAATCAATGGAAAGAACGTATCGCACAGTTCCTCCCGATGGCCCGAGTCGGAACGATTCAAGGTAAAATCGTCGATGTGAAAGACAAGGACATTGTTCTGTGTATGTTACAAAGTTTATCAATGAAAGAATATGACCCGTCGGTGTTCGATGGTATAGGTCTCATCGCGATTGATGAATGTTTCCCTTATAAACAGTCTGTTGTAACCGAGAATGGACCAATACGAATCGGTCGTCTCAATTCGATGTGGAAGAATAAAGAACCGTTACCACTCGTCAAATCATACAATGAGAACACCTGTAAATTCGAATGGAAACGAATTACCCATGCGTGGGAAAAAGAAAACAACGAATTAATTGAATTACAGTGTTCTAAAATGAAGTTCCGAAGCACACCGAACCATAAATACTTGACTACACAGGGGTGGCGTTCTGCAGATACATTACAAGTCGGAGACTTATTGATTGGTAATTCAGACGAATTCACAGGTGACCAGAACGATACAATGAAAATCGATGCAATATGTCATACAACAAATGATACATACACCGACGATGAATCCGCGTATAATAAGAAGGTTTATGATATCGAAATCGAAGACAATCACAATTTTGTAATCTGTGGTTCAACAACTACAAGCGGTGTCGTCGTCCATAACTGTCATCATATAGCTGCGGAAGTATTCTCCCGTGCCCTTCCAAAGATTAACGCATATTACTCGATTGGTCTATCCGCGACTCCGAAGCGCTCGGACGGTCTTTCAAAGATATTCCATATGTATCTCGGACCATTTATATTCCGTATGGAAAAGCGTGATGACGTGAAAAAGATTGAGATACACGCAATGCACTATTACGATACAGACGAGTCTTATTCACAAGAAGAATACACGGTTACACAGAAACTCTGTTTGCCGAAGATGATTAATAATATCGCGAATCACCCGCGACGCAATGATATGATAGAGGCGCTGGTTCGTCGTCTTGTTAATTTAATTGAGGTCGAACCGCGAAAGATAATTATCTTAAGTGACCGTCGCGAACATCTTGCTGAACTCTATCGCAGGTGTTCCAAGTTTGCCACTGTCGGATACTACATCGGCGGAATGAAACAGAAGGACCTCAATGAGTCGGAAAAGAAGCAAGTTATATTCGGAACATACCCGATGAGTTCCGAAGGTCTCGATATCGGCGACCTGAATACCTGTATTTTCACGACACCGAAATCGAGTATCGAACAATCGGTCGGTCGTATTGTCCGTAAGAACCATGCGATTCCGCCACTCGCGTTCGACATTGTCGACCATTTCAGTATGTTCCCAGGTCAATACAAGAAGAGGGAAACCGTTTATCGCAAGTTGGACTATGATATATACGACCATACTATCCGCGCAGACGAATCGACGAGCATGGCGAACATGGTCTATCAGGTCGACCAACCAGGTGTTCTACGAGAACCAAAGAAACGTGGTCGTAAAGCAACATCGGAATCCTCTGCGTCCTCTTGTCAATCCTCTATGAAAAAGGAAAAGGATATATTTGACCTGTGCTTTAACACAAAAGAAGGCACCGAAGATGATGAATCCGACGAAGAGGAAAATCAAAATGTAGATACGATGTTTCGCGACGATTAATCCATGACGATTAATCCATGACGATTAACCTGCGACGATTAACAATACCATCATAAATAGAACGAATTATGATGTGATTGATTATTTTTTATGAGTTATTTATTGAGTTTTCATTTGAAGACGTGTTGAACGGCGTGGGACAAACGCGTCGCGATTTGCAGGAACGGATTCCACATGTTCTGCAACGACGATTGCACGTTCATCGTTTGAACTACGGGTCTTGCGTTTTCTTGGATTGGTAGAACTCGCACTACCGCTTTTAGGATGGTTATGGTTTTCTTGAACGACAAGACGTACATTTTCATTTGAACCGTATTCATTGACAGATAATGATAGTTGCGGTTGTGCTTGTGGTTTTGATTTAATAATAACGGCATCGCCGAATAAGGATTCAAGGTAAAAACGATTCAATATAGATGAAATCCATGCATGTTCGCGTTCATTCCAGTAGATAGGACATGACATCGAAGTATTATGGTCGAATAATACTCGGTCAGATAATTCGATGGATGGTACATGATGGGTTGTTGGAACGACACGTAATGTATTATCGCGATAGAATAATACAGGATTGTACTTTTCAATCCATGGTGATGATGATAAATTTCTATTGGATTTGCGTGGGGAGAACTGTTCAGGAACCGCAATCAAGACTTCATCTGTTTTTACATCATCCGCATCGGATGCATGAACAGTATGGACAGGGAATGTCGAACATGTTGCGGATAGAGTAGTCGGACCACCTGCTGTAAAGAAACTGCTTAACTGTTTTTCAATATCTTCGACATAGCGTTCATTGATTGAATCCGATAATGTGGAATTCTTACGATGTTCATAACGTATATATGTCGCGCATAACGAACCACAGGATACGACAAAACGTTCAACGGTATCCATATTATCGATTATTCCCAATGCTTCTGAAAAATTGACACCGTTTAAACGAATTGGGTCACATGAATGATTCATGAAACGGTCTCGTTGGTCTTCACGTATATAGTATTGACCCGCATTACAGACTGCACGTTTGGTATTCTTAACTAATTCATAATATGCGGAATTGACAGTCTTGTAGTATTCGACGTCCTTGCTGTTTTTACGATAGACCGCAATGGTGCAGTTATATAATGGTTCTTGTTCAACCGGTGCAGAAATATCATAGTCCATACCCCATACACGTTTTCCAGTTTCGTTATCATAAACCCGAACGCGTAATTCAATCGGTTTGGTCGCATCGCATTTATTAATTTCATCGATAATTTGTTGGAATTCATTGCGTTGTAAATATAAATCATAAGGGTCGAGGAACTCGGATGTATAACGCGACTTTGATACATTTTCATTTTCGTCTTCATGTTGGTTGCATTCGGTACATTGCATATCGATATCATCGAAAAATAACTTGCGATTATTATCAGTAACGACATGATACATATGGTGATTCGAAACACGACGAATACGGCGATAGGAGTCACGCATCTTTGAAAATTGAGAAATTACGTTTTTATATTCATCGACAAGACGGATTTGAATTAGATAGTAAGGTAATTGCTTTTTGCGTAAATCAACGACGTTATCATGGGTTTCATTGGATTCAGTTCCACTGGTCTCATCAAGGTTACATGTCGATACAACGGATTCATAAAATTTCACGATACCGTTATATGCGTTTTTTAATTCATCGATTGTTCCAAAGGTATTGCGTACGAAAGAGTTTGGTCCATATTGTGTAAATGGATATTCGATGGTAAATGTCAGTTGGCGTAACATGGTATCGACTGCGGAGGATGAGTGTAATAGGTTAGATTGTTCTTGTGATGTCATTTCGTGCGAAGTTGTATAGGTTCGTAAAGTATTGTAGTTATACTAAAACTACAACTCTTTAAAATCATTTATAGGCACAATTGTATTCAATATCCGTCTTATAAACACGTATACACAATAAAAATTCTCTTGTTATATGTTATATATTTAATACACCATTCAACAACAACGATATACCATGGATAAAGTCAGTTCATTATTACGCCCATTTGAATCTGGATTAAACGCATTCTTCGATAATCAATATGCGATGACCTCCGTTAAAATTTTCCTTGCGTTATATGCAGCTCTCGCAGCTCCACATTTACCAAAGTTCATGTATGAATTATTCCAAAATGTTATTTTCCGTGTCGTCTTTGCATTCGTCATCATCTTATTAGCAACACGTGATGCAAGTCTCGCATTATTAGTTGCAGTTGCATTTGTTGTTACCTTATATTCGGCAGCTCGTTATCAACTCATCCAAACCGACCTATCCGTCTCATTACCAGGTGAAACATCATGGTTACCATCATCGAAAAATCCGATGACTGCTTCCGTTGCAACCGAAGAAAAGAAAGAACAAGTTCAACAAAAAGAGGAAAAGTTTGCAACGCAACAAACCTCCGAATTATTAGGCAGTTCAGCACAAGATAAAATTCCAGGTTCTGACGATAAATCATGTCCTCGCACTTGGGAATCACAGCACTGTATCCAAGGTATTGAAACTCAACAACCAAACGGTTTCGATATGAAAGACCAATATGCATTATTCTAAATCCAAAGTCGATGACCCTCATTCACGTTTCCTATAGAATCTTCCTTGTCTATTCTATAGAACACGTTGTTCCTCGATTGTCCATGTTTCCTTGTATGTTTATATCTTCACCGATACCACCGAATAATAATTCCAAACGCATCGTCGAACAAGAACCACATCGTATGATGTCGGTCGCGCCTGATAATTACCAGCGTATCCGTCCAAAGACGCCAGATTACTATCGAACCAAAGACTATCCGTCACTTCCACTACATGGATGGTTCAAACCATGTCTCTATCCGGATTGCGGAATGATTACAGGCAATCGCATTAGTATTAACATGATTAATTATCCTTGTTGTGCTCGTTGTAAAAAATACGCGGATTGTGTAATCCGACTAAAGGATATCCGATTTTCTTCTGACGCAATGCCTTCAACGTCGTCGCATTCGGTTTAGCGACAGCATACCAATAGAGTTCAATCGGGTCACCGACGACCTTTAGTTTGTTAAATCGTCGTAGATTTGCATGACTCGGTTTAGTAATTGGGTGTAATCGTTCTATCATTGGTTTAATCTTATTTATTATGTCATCAACACATATATTTAATAAAGATTGAACGCATATCGTTTCCGTTTCCTTATCGGGAGTATCCACAACATCGTCATCTACTTGAGTACATGTATCACGACATTCAACATCGTAAAACGAGCGTAACCACGTTGCACGACTACGTGGAGAATTTAGTATCAGAGGGTCCATTTCGAGTCGTTCGAGACGCTCCGCAATATCATTCAACCTATTTTCTATTCTACATAGACGTTGATGGACTAATGGTGACATAAATATAATAGGTTCTTCACTCATTTGTATAATCGGATATTCGGATATTCGGATATTCAATATCATTTATTAGACATATAGGAAAAATATTTCTATATACAAACTACGGGAAAACATTTGTAAGAAACCACCTTACACGAAACATGACACACACCATACCAATTACACGGTTGTATGTAAGGACATTTCGCGACAACACCCATGGCAAACTGCAAGTATCATTTGTGGAGTGCGTATTCAAGACGTTTGGAATCAGATGTCCTATTATGTTTATTCCATCTATCGCAACCTACACCCACGAAAAACGCAAACATGTATATAAGCACCATGACATCCGTCCATTCACCGATTATCGCAATCCAGATGAAACTGCACCAACTTATGACGACTACGAATACGCGATAGACCATTGGAATATCTGGACGACGATTGCGCGTCAGGAAGCAGAAGACCGTTCTTACCGGGATACGTCGTCCGATATCTATATGATAATGGATAGTGACACCGAGTATCACAGGTCGCTCTCGAATTCGTCGCTGGTATTTAACCAACTAATGCGTTTTATAAAAGAGTCCGACGTATCCACTCAAACTGAATTACGCGTCTTACGTAACTGGGATATGATATTATTATCACACCAATCCACCGCACCCTATCCGACATTTGATAAAACCCACTTTGTCTATATCAATACGACAATCGGTATTCCGTCTGACCATATTCGCTTCAATGGAAATTATTTATTATCTTCGCGCGGACTTCGAAAACTAATCGCGTCACGTTTTCATAAGAATCTTATCCCTCTACCGGAATTCATCGTTCAACTCCATGACGGGACTTTTCCAAAGACACATATTCAACATTCCGGATTCAACAGTACCAGTACCAATACCAATACCCTTGAAGGTGAAAACTATTTGAGGTTATTTCATACTGTACAACCCGTATTTCATCGATGGAATCGAACTCCAACGTCTGTACCATACCGGTGCAAACAAGTCAAATCATTTCGATATCAACGTATTGATACGGTATGGTCATTTATTATTACGATATCGCCACATATCCCAAATGAATACTTCGAATACATGAAACAGTATGGTCTTTTCTATGGAATTCCCGTAATACAAATCGATTTCGAACAACAACCACATACACTTCCGGCATCGACATCGTCGAAACACACAATGGCAATGTCGATACTCGCAAATCTCCATGATGTCTATCGACAAGTATCGGACCCCGAACATATACTCGTCCTCTACTGTGGAAATCGCATGGCATTTCCAAATTGTATTCCGTCTTTATTATTGGAACGTTTTATTGCGATGAATCGTTCGTTTGTCTATTGCAACTACAGTAGTATGTCGGATTTGAATCTGACCCTCGACGACCATATCGCCGATGGAATATGGATGACTAAATTCAACGACCTATTCCTAGACGGTACACGATGTAACACGCATGATGTCTATGAGAACCTTAACCGTGTGGCATATTCAGACACCAATTCCAACCTATTTTTTGATATTACGCATATTCACCGTCACGTCTCATTGGATTTCCAAAAGGAAACACGACAGATTATCTTTACTGAAAATGAAACGAAACGTGAAATCGTCGCACCCTTTGTATCGTCGTCAATCTGCGACGGTGAAATATGGACGATATTCATTAAATTATACAATATGATACAGATTCAACATCCAATGAATATTCCATTTGAAGTCGATTCGAATCAGCGCATACGACCACCATTGTATGGAAACCAAATGTTCCAATACGGGACACTATCGATATACATGCCGATGTCGAATCGATGTATTCGGATGTTTCGAAAGTCCGGTATCAAGAAGTGGTTTGATATGATTCATCGAGCACTAAATATATCAGACGACCGGATAGATGAAATAAGGACCCTCTACGTTCGTTCAACACATAATGAACCCATTATCAGTCCAGATACGTCATCGTCCAATGTTCCGTATCAATGGGCATATCATCGCGGATATATCACACGGCGAATCACTATCTATATGCGCACAGAGGACGACTATCATTTATTTTTAAAGACCTATAAAAGTGAAATTGATTCCATACGGAACCTTCCTGATTACGGAGGTAGCGACTTATCTATTACTTATACTCCTTCCTTCTTGCGTCTTTTACAGGACGACCTTATCGCAGGTAAGCATACTCATTCGGATTACATATGGTTCGTGAATCCATCACATGTTCTTGAACCGAATACGGCATCCTATATCGCAGAGACACAGTGTAGAATTATTGCACCGTGTATCGGTGGACGTCATAACAATTATGTATCTGCATCATGTTACAATGATATCAGCGGAACACAGGTTGTTCAGGACGGCGAATTGGTAAAATTTATAAGTCACCAATGCACCGGAGTCTGGAATATGGTATATATACAAGATACGTGGTGTATCCATTCAACGATGTTTGAACGCATCGCGTCATTACTCGCGAACGAAGTTAGAAATCCGACCGAAAGTTGGGAACAATTCATGATGCGGATATTTCATAAACATCAAGTTCCTGTCTATGCATGTAATCGATATCGGTATGGAATCGACGTTGATTATTAATTATTAATTAGTTCGAATCATCTCGTTTAGAAGATAATGTCTTTGGCACTTGCGTTTCTGTATAGGTATGATTTTCATATAATGATGGCATTGCCGTGTTAGGACCTTCTAAACGCATGTTTGAATAAAAGTCTTCTAATGAGGAATACTTACTGTATTTCTTTTCCATCGCGTCGATGATTGATTTCCCATTGCCATTTCTTTTTGGGTTTCCGCTTCCATTCCCGTTACTATTCGTATTCGTTGATAGAACAGACGTTTGTATAATTTGATTTAACGAATCGAGTGATTTACTCACCTGTTCATTTTGTTCGCGCATTTTACGCAATATCAATTTTTCAAGAACAAGTTCATAAATATCGGATTTATCGTTTTTATTATTCATCAAGGCGATATATTATCGTATCTATTGTAATCGGATAATTTCTCTCGCACCATTTTCTGCTATTTTTTTCGAGAGTTTGCATTTCGAGAAATTCATACTGCGAGTTCATGTCGGATGCGTTATATGCGACATAAATAAATTTGATAAAGGACCTAACGAAAACTTATAATGATATAGTATTAGAATCATCGTTTGACCCAATATGAAATACCTCGTAATTGTTGAATCTCCCGCAAAACGCGAAAAAATACAGACCTATCTGAATTCCATCGGAAACGGCGATTCTTTCATCGTCCTCGCATCGATGGGTCACATCCGCAAATTTTCAAATGGTCTCAAGTCGATTAACATGACTGATTATAGTGCATCCTATTCCGTTGAACCATCAAAACGCAAAACAGTGAGCGAATTACAGAGTGCATCCAAGAAAGCAGACAAGGTCATCCTTGCAACCGACCAGGACCGCGAAGGAGAAGCCATCGCATTCCACCTTGCAGATGTATTGAATATGCCCGTCGATGATTGTCTCCGTATGTCGTTTAATGAAATAACGCAATCGGCAATTACGAGGGCATTCAAATCGATCGGACGCCTGAATCGCGACTTATTTTCCGCACAGGAAACCCGTGCAATTCTGGACCTCTTAATCGGTTACGAAATATCACCGGTTCTCTGGCACTATATCCAACCGCGTCTGTCAGCGGGTCGTTGTCAGTCTCCTGCGTTACGAATCATTTATGACCGCGAACAAGAAATCGAATCATTCAAGACAACTTCCTATTTCCAATGTTCCGCAGTATTTCCTCTATTACCGGGTATTCACGCGCAGTATGACGGCAATCGCGAAAATGCAAATATAGTCACACCGACAAATAAGAAAAAATCGTCGGAAACCGGAGGTTCTTCGTCAAAGAAGAATCCACCATTGGTCACCGAAGATGATATTCGTCACCATCTACCGTTGATGATAAAGGAAAAATATACACTAACACACCTTTCAACACGCGATACACAATCGCATCCATCGGTTCCATACATTACATCGACGATTCAACAAGATGCGAGTTCGAAATTAGGTCAAAATCCGAAGAATACGATGCGAACACTCCAGACTCTATATGAACGAGGTCTAATTACGTATATGCGAACGGACTCTACTGCAATCAGTGAATCCTGTCATAGGGAAATCAAAGGATATATCGAGGAAAAATTCGCAGGTCAATATGAACGTCGCGATTATAAACGTCGTGTTGCGAATGCACAAGAAGCGCACGAATGTATCCGTCCTGTGAAAATTGCAACACGTACACTTCCTGCATCGTATACTCCACTTGAACGCAAATTGTACGAAATGGTATGGTCACGAACCGTCGCGTCACAGATGAAGTCCTCCAAAGAAGAACAATTGAATATTCAGTGGAATTCTCCTGCGTATTCCTTCTCTTCATCATTCACTCGTATTATCGACCCTGGATATAAAGTATTATATGAATCGCGTCTCGACGATGACACTGCAGTGTTCAACAAGGTCATGACATTGATGAAAAAGTCTGCATACACGGAAATACCATCGGAAGTCAATGCGGAACAGAGATACACGCGTCCGCCATCGCGATACACCGAAGCATCATTGATTCGCGAATTAGAAGAACGTGGTATCGGTCGTCCATCGACATTCGCAAGTATCGTGACAACATTGTTAGAACGCCATTATGTACACAAAGACGAGACATCGAAGGAAACGCATACGGCAAAGATGTTTCAATTGTCATCGGGGACTTCACCGATTACCGAGACATCGAAAGAAATCACACTTGAGAATGACAGAAATAAATTGTCGATTACACCAATCGGAAAAATGGTTTGCGAATTCTTAACAAAGCATTTCCATGATACAATTCTGGATTACAATTTTACAAAGGAAATCGAAGAAAACCTCGATGAAATATCGCGTGGTGAAACTACGAAGAAAGAGGTGACGCATCATGTCTATTCGCGCTTTCACAAAATCGTTGAGAAATTATTAGAAGAAAAGAAACAAACGCGTATTAATTCACGCAATCTCACCGATGACCAAAAAGACTCGCGCAGTATTATTGAACAGCGCCCTGATAAATTCACTTTAATTGGCAAACATACAGAAACGAAGAATCCGCTTTATTTACATTATGGACGTTATGGACCATGTATTGCCGAATTACAAGAATCCGGTGACTTGAGATACTATCCAATTCCGCCTGAAAAGAAAAACAGTAAATTGACATTAGATGATGCCGTCGCCCTTACACTTTATCCGCGAAGTCTTGGAAAGTTAGAAAGTGGCGAAAGCGTTCTTGTTAAATCAGGTCCTTACGGTTACTATATCGAGTATGGTAGCACACGCATTCCGTTTGCTAAATTGGGTAACAACGAATTGAAACCGGAAACCGTGAAATTGGAAGATATCCAAGACGTGGTTGCGTCCGGTTCTCCGGGAACGACTGTATTGAAAGAATACAAGGACGGTGTGCGAATCGTCCAACGTAATGACCATATTTATGTCCAGAAGAGTGGCAAGGAAGCCAAATGGGACGGTACCGTTGAAGCAGTATCAGGCATTCTAAAAAAGACATGGTTAGAATTATTGGAAACTGCAGGAACGAAGATGGGCGTTCGTAAATTCTACAAGAAGCAAACGGGTGGTTCTACGGCGAAGAGGGTGACAAAGAAAACAAAGGTTAACGAATAACGAAAGACGAACGAGTTACCCGCATCAATCACCTCATTTTTTATTTGCTTTCTTGGACGTTTTCTTCGAAGCCGTCGCCTTCTTTGAAGTATTCTTCGCGGTTTTCGTGGATGCCTTATTCACACGATTTAATTCTTCGACCCATGCAAATATATAGTCATAATAGTCCGACGACATTAAGAAACCATTGGAATCGCTAAAGTATTCCGCACGTTGTTTTGCCGACATCTGTTGTGTAATCTCTTTGACTGCATGATGGACGCCTCTTCCGATATCCACCCAATATCCTTCATAATCGATGCCCACTTGATAGTCCGGAACATCGACATGTTCTTCGAAAAAGTAATAGTCACGTGCTTCATAACTGATGAAATTATACATTCGGACCATGTCAATGACGAGACACATAATCCGTGTCCATCGTTTGGCATCGCGTCCATACTTATTGTATCCATCGATGCGATACCGATAGTGTTGATATATCGGATAGAGGTAAATCGACTTATTTATAATATGACCCAAAATACATGAGAAATCAAAGTCGTAGATGACTGCAGTTCCGTCTTTTTTGGATATGAAACAATTGTAATAGTGAAAGTCGCCGTGAATGAGTGCGTATGTCTTATTCACGTGGATGACCGAATCATATATCTTTCGGAATAGTGTCATCACTTTTTTGTATGCATCGTGGCGTTTCAATTTGGATTTCATAATTGCACGAACTGCTTCATATACGGTCACATGTGTATCGGACATATTCTTCAAAAACATAATGATATATTTATTTCCCGTGGTCAGTGTAATGACGGACGGATCAATTGGGATATGAATCGACGTCTTTCCAAAGTTGTTCAATGAAACCGACCGTTCGATGGGTCCGGAGTCGCCGATGCCGGTGTGTTCGTATGTACCTTCGCACCGTCCATAATAGGGTATGAACGTGCTGTCTGTATTTTTATGTTTTTTATACAAGTAATCGTAGATATCACATTCTTGAGCATACGCACCATAATAGGAAGGATAGTCCATCGTCGTCATCTTTGCAATCACGGAATGAACCCGGTTATCGTTATCGACCAGAGTCATTGCAAAGATAACCTGTTGTTTCTTCGATACCGTCAGTTTCTCCTGTTCAATGATTTCGGCGCCACCATACTGAATAAAATTCGATTCGATATTCACACGACCGTTTCCGCCATGAGTACAAGTACGACTACGTCTATCTGCGTTAGACTTGTGTAGATGAGGCATTGCGAGAATAGTCAATCCGTATAACAAGTCGTTATCGGTTTTGAATGGAGCAATCTCATTCGGGCGTAACATTGACTTAAATTGGTTCAAGTATCCACGAACATCGGAATCAGTTGTGTATTCGGATGGCAACGGTGACAAAACATGTAGTTGGATAGTATTCCAATTAAATGCAGAAAAAGGACTGACACATCTGCCGTTTTCGTCATGACATGTACCATCAATTAAATGTAGGACATATGGAAGTGCAGATTTAATAGAATCGCGCAATACATCGTATCGAGTTCGTAATGTATCGATATATGGACGAACGTGTTCCATACCGATACTATTTTGGATCAGTTTATGCCTCGATGATACAGGATATGCATAATATACCTGCGGGAACTTTCGCATAATATCACCCATTTATTATACTTTATTGGCAGAATATATTTACTTAAAGTTCGATGTGGTATAGAATATAGAATTTATCGTAAAAACAAGACGATACCCCATGGCATCTACACATACTATGTTTCATTTTGAAACAGAAGACGATACGGTCCAACTTGCATCGCAACAGGCATTACTCATGCACTCATTACGAAATTTCTTCAGTAACGAGACTTATTTAACACGTATCAGAACCATATTAAGTGGTGAATCGAAAATGTCCCTGCGTGTAATCGACTGGTTCGTAACGAATTACTCGAAGAAGAACAATATTTATTATGTGGTCACCGAAGATGGACAAATGTTCGAATGTAATGACGAAGTCGATATGTCAAAAGATTATAAATTGTTTGTCGTATTTCAAGATTATAAGTCGCAATTAAAAGGGTATCAAAAGAAACAATTTGACCCATTTTGTCGCCGTTCGCGCATTAAATTTTATTACACGAATACCGAATACTTTTATACCACAGTAGGTCAATTAAACTTCTTCCGGTGGGCCATTTCCAACAACGTATTGGATTATATCGAAATGAACTTGGAAGACATCGAAAATGATATGAACCATTGTTATAAATCGGTCTATCAATCATCGCGCAATCGCAGTTCCAAGACATCCAGTAATCGTAAAAAGGTCGAAGGAATCGTAGAAAAGAATCTACAGGAACTATCCGGAGACGCGTCTGACGATTCAGAAGAGACGCGCGAGACAAGCGAGTCGCCTATGAGTTCATCGAGAAGAAAACGTCGTGAATTATCGTCGAGTGGTATTCGCACGATTAGTAAATTCAATGTTCCATTAAAACCGAACTTTGACTAACATATTTTTCATATAATATACAATTTTACAAGTAGGTTCATCCTATGTTTGTAAAAAGGTATCTAGGAGTAGCGACGATGCGTCAATGCTTCAGCGCATCCGCACATGTAAGGTGCCGCAATTCATCACGTTGGTGTTCCTCGCGTTCAATCCAGTTTTCAACGATGAATCGCAGTCGTTCGATTTCCTTTTTCTGTGTCTCCGTCTGTTCGATCAATTTATTCCATCGCTCCTCATAGACAATGAACGTTTTGTCCGGTTGCTTCGGGTGGCGAAAGATATACCCGATGACATAGTGACCGATTGAACGACCAATGATTCGAGCAGAACGCACTGCGACCCACCAAGAACCCGTAATCATAAGGTCAATTGCAAAATTCGATAGTAAGAATAACATTCTTCTTATTTTATACATTGAAATATTTATTCACGGAATATTTAAGCATGGTATTACTTGAATGCCTACGACGACGATGCACCATTGATAACACGTGCATACTTGTATAAATCGAATAAGAGATTCGAAAAACTATTTTGTTTATTGAGTTTGTTCATCACAATCATATCATTCTTTGGAACTGACGAATTCGCGTCATTTGTCATGGTATAGACCGCGATTAATATCGTATTCAAACGATTATACATTGTATTGATATCGTCACCATCCCAACGTTCTTCCGTAATCACATCATTTAAATTCGGTAAGGATAGGTACTCGGATAAAATAATTTCATTCGACAATTTATCCTTCAATGGCGAACTATTCACAAGGTGTATCAATTCAAGTATCATCGATTTAAATTTTCCAGAAAAACGTAGATTTTCCGCACCATCGCCATACATGCCGGATAGAGCAGACACACACCATGAACCCGGTGTATATTGCGACTTTCCAGTAACATCGCGGTTACACATTGTCGTCTTCGTCGCGTCATAAGAAGTCGGTTCCGTATCGAACAATGCGCATGTGTTAGGTACATCCTTGTTCGCAACACATAATAATCGTGCATCGTCGTCAATGCGAACCATCATCTTTTGTGTCTTTGTATAGGTCCATTCATTATACGAGGATGTATAAATTGCTTTGCGGAATGCCGACAATATTTCGTCGATTACTGCGTCCTTGTTTTGTTGATTGAGGATATTTAATTGCGTCATAGTTGTATCACTACATGCATCGTCTGTCAATTCATAACTGCTGAAACGCAATGTGTCTTTTGCCGATTTTTCAGTAAGAGGGTCATAAAAAAGATTCGGCATGAATGAAGTATTATCCGGTTTTCCACACGCTGTCAATCGTGTTATCATGCGAAATTCAGGACGTGGTGACCATACAAATTCACGGAATCCCACCGTTGCATTTGAAAAACGTGTAGGATTACCGGCATTGTTGTATAGATATGTATCCGGAAATCCCATGTCAGTTCGCGTTCTGTCCGTATTTTGAATACTTACTTTTACAGGGAACGCAACCGAGGTATTCAAGTTTGCACCAAATCGCGATACAACCGAATTTGGAATGATGGACAATGGCATTTGTTCCACCGGAGTCGATAAGAATTGCATATTTTTATCAGTCAATTTATAGACGGACGTTGTATTATGCTTACCTCCACTTTCTCCGAAGTTGCGATTCAGTATTACATTGCATTCCCTATCGGACACTGGAACGATTGCTTTTCCACTGTTTGCACAACCGATACGGTTACTACCGTAGCATGTTCCGTTACGTAATCCATAGTAGTATTCGGACTGGATGTTGTTGTCACGGATTCTTCCATATGCCATGACTGCACATTCTTCAATTGACCGTGCAGAACCTAGAGTTGTCGTAAGAACCGGAATATTCGTATCCGTATCTGCATAACATCCTTGGTATTGTCCTGTTGAAATGAAACGGTCTACTGGAAAACGGTTCCATAAGGACCCCTTTTTAACAAGCGACATAATCGGTGTCTTCAATGTAGAAGAACTGGAACCGTACATCGTATTATTCCATACCCAACTTGCAATAAAGTATCCGGGACCGCCGTTATTACGAACACGGAATACAAGTGAATCATTATTGGTAAAGTCCGGCAATATAATTTTCGATACGATCGTATCGGTCATTGGTATTTCCGTTCCATTGATATTGATTTGACGCGGTTTCATATATTCGAATGCCCTTCTTCCTATCATCGTCGCGACATTGGTAATGGTGTTGTATCGATAGACTTCGACATCGTCATCGGCAAATAACGATAATTCCAAGCGTGATGTGATTGGGATGGCGTTTGATTCATCCGCAGTCGTTCGGGACGTCAATGGTTCGGACACAAATGTCTCGATGGATGCATTTTTACTATTCGCACTTTTAGTCTGTCCAGTGGATGTTCGGAATTTTTCGATACGGGTTGTACTCGTACTTGCGTCACCGGGATATATATGTTTCCCGCGAATATAGGTGACAACTGTGGATGTTCTATCTGTATTATCCTGTGTATCCACCGTGGATGGGTCAAAACGTAATAATCTATAGTATGCGCGTCCATTTTGAACATATGCGACGAATCCGTTACAACTATCCAGATTTTGTGAGTTACATGCATTCATTGCAGCGATCATCGCATTATAGAGAAATCCACTGACTTGCACCGCACTCGATTGACTAATAATCAGGTTCGATGGAATTACTTTATTAATTTCCTTTGTATATCCATGAATATCAAATGTAGATTTATTTGGGTCAGTAAATACACTCGTATCTACCGGTTGCGGTTTTGGTCTCGAACTTCGTCCTCCCATTTATGTAATATATAATACTGACTATTAAATATACTATATTGATATATAAAATTTGATTTTCATTTTTGTCGGACCATAAATAATACTATATTAAACCTATGTATGACGACATCATTGCAACGAATGAACACGAACACTTCCATCGATTTATCTACATTACATCCATCGGACCTGCAATTTATAGAACTGCTGGATACGCAAAATGGACAACCGCACCGAAATGACCAAAATGGTAAATTCTACGAAACACTACGTGGACTATTGCTTCCACAGAATACGAATACGACCGGGACCGGGACTATATCAAACGTCATTAACCTACTGTCGAATGTAAATATCGCACCGATTGTCCAACTATTTATCGAATTAGGTTCATCCGAAATACCCTGTTATAACCGATTGCGTCTTGACCTTTTCACCGTCATTCATGCGCATCTATCTAAAATTGCGTATCCGGGTTTCTTATCCGGTTCCGTTCCGTCATATGTGACTGCTGAACTATTCTCTGAACACAATGTGAATTGGATGATTGACCATGGATGCTTCTATACATCCATGAATGATATGACGTTTCTCGATATCTTATCGATGCTCCACACCATATTCGAATCGCATGATATCCGTATCTATGATAAAATTATCGAAACCAATGAATCCTATATACGCGATGCCTTATATGAACTTGCCAATAATGAAGTTATCGACTTACGAATTTTCCATCGTAATAGTTACTATTTCCATTGTCTATTCGATACATTGGATACAATGAATGCGACATTGGATACAATGAATGGGACATTGGATGAACACCCGAAAAGTATAGATGACTATCCGGAAAATGTTCGTCCGCATCTTGATAGAATACTGAAAACACACCTCGAGTATTACATCACGTTTGTAAAACTATCCTTTCAGATGGAATACGAATATTCGGAACTTGTTCGTGAATCGATGCAAACCTTCGGTTCCAATTCAAATGGAATATCACGACGTCAAAACCGTGAGTGGATATTATCCCTAACAATCATCCAGACCACAATCAAACGTCTAACTCGTCCGTCGATATTCATACATGCGATTGGATGGATGGCATCACGATGGATCGAGTCCCGTCGACTCCAACCGGACACCTATCTCGGAACCGATTACTCCCTTCAAATAACCGGTGTATCGAATATGTTTCAAATTATTCATCGTCATCGTTCATCGTCATACCGTGTTCTCGAACCTTATACCGCATCTCTATATGACACAGATGATTGTATCATACTAAATGCCGGAGTAAGTACGAATCAGTCAAGTCTGACCGGATTGACAGTACAGTCGGAACAAGTGCGTGTCGATGTTCCAAATATATATGCAGAAGATGAGACTGATATGATTCATTATCGTCATCTTCATGAATACGTATTTCAATACGCGGACTTGTGGAATATCGTATTCGATACGGAACTCGAAGATAGCGGTTTCAATGTCCATCTAAAATGCCAACTTGCGATGTCGATTTCGCCGGTGATGTGGTTGTATATACATCGTCGTATCCGCAATAAACCGCATCTTTATAAAAACATCATACGAACCTACATCCTGATGGAAAACTACGGGGAGCATACCGGTTTCAATGAACAACTCGATTTCCGTAATTTCATCGTCTCGATGCTTCTCGCATGTGGAATTGACATCGAGAGACACAATATCATTCCTACTGAACACGATGTATTCCACTGGTTAGAATCATTGTTTTCCGAAATGTCACAAGAAGGATTGCAATTCATGGTCATGGCAAATCGCCAACTCGCGAGATTGGTGGATGCATATGATACGATAGTGTCTAAGATTCATCGTATTGACCGATATGCAAATGATACAGGAATGACAAATGCAATGATTCATGCATCATCGGATAAGATGCGGACGATCGCACGTTTTATCAATCTACATATACTCACCATCAGTGCAATGACTTCTCCGTTGGGTTTTCGGGAGAGAATTTGGTCATTCGTGGGTGAGAGTGACGCATCACATTATCGATGGTGGGTCTATGCAATGACCGATACTGCAATGTCGATTACGAACAAGATAGTCCAATGCGAATATGCAAAACACTGGTATTCCGATAAAATTGTATCGAAACGGGAATTCATGAATCCGATGCATCATTTATTACGAAGTGTGGATTATATTATGAATAATGTCCGTAGTATATGGACGTCCTTATCGACGACAAATGACCGCGAATTACATAAAATACTTACATCGCATCCCGATATGGATGATTGGTTTGTCACACTTATGAAACTCGTTGAACAAGTAAAAACAAAGATACCAACCGATGTATCGGAAGTCCATGGACAGATACACGGCATACTATCGAAAGTTGAAGAGAGGATTACCCAAATTCACGATATATATAGTCGCTTCAAACCGAAATATACAGAAGAAGTTCCAGGGGATTTTATCGACGGAATACTTTGTTGCGAGATACACTTCCCTATTGAATTGCCGGATACACATACGATTGTAGATGACTGGGGTATCGTTAAACACGTATTGGTCGAACAGACGAATCCATACACGCGCAAGAATCTTACATTATCGGCACTTTTAGATTATCAAAAACAGGAGGATGTCATTGGACGTATCCAAGCATATCGCATGAAATGGCACGAATGGGTCGATGATCATGTAATGTCAAGTGTATATGCGGACACAGATGCGGATGAGGTGTCCGATGGAGAGGTGACCGATGATGAACAAGACGATTCACAATAATACGAATACAAGGTGGCGGATAATTTCGCTATAAATATTCACAGTATATAACAACTTACCGTCATTGAAAATAAATAAATGGAACAAATCTTTTTTTCTCAAAAGAACCAACTTGCACTGTATGATATTGTCCGTTCGCGTATCCAAAAGTTACAAAATTATGATATTGCACATGACCCAAAATGGGCAAATGAAATTGTAAAAGTTATGCAACACGTCTATGCAAACCAACCCCATTTCGGTATCGACCCTAAAATGCAACCGATGCAGAAGAGCGAAGTCTTAACCAAGAAGGCAATCCAAGTTGCAGCTCAGACGATTCAAAATGAACTTGCACGTAACCGTCCTGCAGTTGCACCGAATACCGTTCAACCAAGAACGACATTTACACAGCAATATGAACAACCGCGTGTCACCATGCCAAATACGTTTCAACAAACCCCGCCATCGCAAAATTATACGAGTCCTGTAATGAATCAACCGCAAACCCAATATACGTCAATGCAACAACCGATGCAACAAATACCACAATATACATCCTATCAAATGCAACAATCACAAGGACATGCATCTCAACCACAACAGTCATACAATGACCCAATGAAAGAACGCTATGACCAATTAAACAGTCAATACAAGGTCCAAGCATCGAAACCGGAAACGATTAACTTTGCCGATGCAAACTATAATCCGGCTTCGACAAACACCGATATCCAATCGAGATATGACGAAATAATGAAACAACGTGACAGTGAATTGAAACAATCACAACAACAATTATCGGCAATGAGTGGTGTTCCAGTTCCGGCAACACAATCCCAACAACATATCGTCATGAATGTCCAAGTTCCTGTTCCAGACCGTATGTCAAATGCATCCGCGCAACCTCCATTATCCATGCCATCGTTCGCATCACAGTTCGAATCATCATCGGGTACGAGTTCGATGTCGTCCTCATCCGGCGAACCGGAATATATGGCAATCTTCAATAGCACGACGATTGACCCGAAGAATGTGGTCAGTTACAAGGAACTATCGATGCAACAAACGGCGCAACCATCGTCCTATTCCGATTCTCCAAATAACTATATACAATCGACACCAATTCACCAACAATTATTACCTTCAAATAACAGTCAGGGTCAAGGACAAGTTCACAGTCAAGACTTTATACAATCTACGCCAATCCACCATGTATCTAACGTATCCCATGGAACACCGGTTCAACATACATCAAATATGGAATTAGAATCTGTCAAGAAGAGTGTCGAACTTACCCAACAACAAATGCAACAGTATGTCAATCAATTATCGACGATTACTGAAAAGTGGAATCAAATCGACCTATCGAGTGTCTATCAAACGATATTGAATATTCCGGAAGTCATACGCCAGCAACAAAATCAACCGTTAGTCATTCATCCAACGAACTTGATTGTTAGTTCATCCGACCGCGATTTCAATAATAAGGAATTCGATAAATACAACTTCCGCGTCATCTTCGGTGAAGAAGGTTCAAAGACTGTGACGAACTATTCATCAAGTAGTCTAAATACTTTCAGTTCCACCACCGGAACTTATCATACGGGTTATACAGGTCCTGCAATCAAACAGATGTTGCGCAATGTGGTCTCGATTAAATTAAGACGTGTCGTTATTCCACAACCGTTGAATGCGGTGTACTATCCGGAACCATACTATCTCGTTGCAATTGACGAATTCGATTCGAATATCGTCAGCACATCCAACGTTGGACATCGTATTGCATGTAAGATTCACTACGACGACGTCTTGACATTCGGCGACCGTAAATATTTATATTACAAGAACGACGATGACGATGTGACGATGTTCTACCCATCTCCTTTATCAAAGTTGGACAGAATGACTCTACGTCTATTAACTCCGGATGGTGAAAGTGTCAAGAGTAACTTCAATGATAGTGATATTGCGGTTATACAAGACTTATCGACTAATCGTTTCAATTGCAACATTGACTTTTACAACAATACATTCGCAAAAGACAAGTTAATACACTTGGAATCAAATACAAAATTACGTACAACGATGGTCGATGCACCATCTTATCCAAATGGTAATTTCACGATTCATACAAATGCTACGAACGGTGTTCTTCATGATAACGACACCATCGTTAATTTGAGTAACCAAATCAGTTACATCTTCGAAGTTCGTACCCAAGAACCAGACCGCGCGTCAGAAGTTCGCCCTATTATTTAAGTATTATTTAAGTATTATGGTATTATGTAAATAGAAATCGAATAATATTTCTATTTAGATATTCAATAACGCACACGCACAATATATGACATTGTATCATTCGCATTCTATTTTTCAATTATTATTATAATAGTTATAGTAGTTACCATAGTTACTAATTGATATCACGATGATAAAATCAATATTTACCGTATCCGTTGATTACACGTACACACCCGAGCAAACAGTTGTCACCGAATCCGATAAGTCACTTTTTGACTCTTATTTAGAAAAGAAACCCATCATTCCCTATACACCATCGGAAGAGTATCGGTTATACATCAACCGTATGTTTCCAAATGATTCGTCATGTAGTTCATCGACGCGTATCCTTACGAATGTCACACATGTCGCATATAAATGTATTCAATGGACCAATGACCGATATAAACCGTTGGATACTTATTCAGAATCGGCACATCTTCATGGACTCATTCCGAAACCCGTATCGACATCTACACTAAAAACGGATGTAGAATACAATCCGCGCTTATCACATGGACGCATGATGAATACGTTTCCGATACTGTTCGAAAGACAGCAATATGTGAATCCCTATCCTCGACCTTCGACCGGTGAATTCAGCACAATGCAATTACAGTCCATACGCATTCCATTGGACGACGACCTCGTCGAATTACCACCAACCATTACACTACAGTGGAACCGTCTTGCACGTTATACGAATACTCACGTATTTCCAACTCAATCCGTCGATTGTATCATGGATTCAAATGGACTCTATTTACCATGTAATGCCATGCGTATATCTATTTCAGATGTCGAACATCCGTCCATCTGTGACAGTTGGACCTTCGAAGATTGTATCTTTCCATCGACGACACAAATCCAATTCACATTTCGCATGGATTAATTCGATTAACATGTTAATCCTAATCCCGCTTCGTTAATCGGACAAATGTTTTACCATTTGCACGAACGAATTTACCGACCACCTTATTCGTTTCGTCCATGATATCGGTTCCTTCTGCGATATCCTTGATATCTGTAAATTCCGGAACATGGACACGTAATCGTAATACTTTCGTTGGGTCGGATGGGTTCTTGTAGTTGAATACCTTATAGACATATTGGATGCCCTTTTCTGCAACGGTCTTTTCTTCAACCTTTTCTTCTTGACCCGTTCGCGCAATCAATCCGGAATCTGTATGATAATCATACATATACGGATTACGTTGGATACCTTCTGTATTCACATAACATTTCGATGATGCATATTCTGGGTCCGCGCGGATATTTGCTTCGCGATTAAAGTGACAATCCACTGAGGATTCCTTCATCATCTTGATATATTCTGCTAACGAGCGTTCTTTATCGGAAGATAAGCGTCCGAGTTCTTCGTCGGATGTCAAGAACTTATCCGAAGTGATTGTCTTCGATATCGCATTCAAGAAATCGCGTTTATCACTTTCACTATACGATGCCTTTTTCTTTTCATCCGCACCGTCGTCGCTCACTTTTCCTTCTTCGACTGCTTGTTTCACCCGTTCTGTACTCTTTTCGCGCTTTTCATCCAATGCATTCTTGAAATCCATTAATTCAGAGTAATCGTATTGCAACATCGTATCCGCATTCTTCTTCAACCAAGTTCCGTCCTTCTGTTCCGGCGTGAAACGAATCGTGTATTTGAATATCTTGACATTTTGCTGGTCTTTTGGAAGATGAACGTGCGATTCCACACGACGCGCACGACCGATGACTTGATTCACACGCACATTGTTCCAGTAAGGTTCCATCACATGGACTTGACGAACATTCTTCAATGAAATACCTTCCGCACCCGATTGTGTAATCATTAATACGAGGCAATGTTGCCCGAACATATTTGACATGTCATTGTAAATCTGTAATATCTTTTCACGTTCTTCTTGTGATTCCGTTCCGGTCCATAATGCAAACTTGCATGGATAAACTTCTTCACGGTCAAAACGTTTTCCGCCTTCGACTTGGTATTTGACTCCGGTGCCTTCTTTCATAATGCGGACACGCGATGTCTTCCAAATGTTATCACCTTCCGTGTATCGGACTAGGTCACCCTTGCGCAATTTATCGGATGCAGAAGAACCGGTGATACGGAGACGTTTGTATCCATTCATTTCCAATACACGAGCAAATGTCGCAACACCTTCGATATTACGAAATTGCGAGTAACAGAGAACGAGACCCGGCGTCGCATTAATGTTCGTCAACATCTTGACGTATTTCGGAGAAAGGACATCCAATGTCATTCCCGCAACGGATTGACCGCCGTCTGATAATGTTTCTGCGTTCTTCAAATTGGATTCCGATAATCGCATAATACTTTCAATGTATTCCGTTTCGTATTTTTCCTCGACTTGTTTCATTTCTGCATCGCATTCGCCGTATTCCGTATCACATTGGTCTGCAACTGGTACATTCACTTCGACATTGTCGTCAATCACCGATTCCGTCACCGACGATGCTTCATCGACCTTTTCTTCTTCTTTATCGAATTGTAATTTGGTCATATTAACATCCGTCGAGGTAATAACCCTCTTCCATTCTTCAATATCCTTGCTGGATATATCATATAGTCCGCGGACGATTTCAATTGTCTTTGTCACATTCACACCACGCAATTGTGCAATTAATTTCTGTAATTTATCATAACGGTCTTCCTTTGCATACCGCGTGAGAACTTTCTTGACCATTAACGATAATTCGGTCATTGTATATTCGCGCGAATAATCGACTTTCTGGATACGAGGACGTTCAATATTAGGTGGAAATACGAACAGACCGATTTGACGCGTAAATACACGGAAGGATTGTGCAATTGAATCTTCCGAGAATGCCGATTTCTTCTTGTCTTTATCCGTTGCACGGCGCGACTTTTCCGATAATTCTTCCAAGTATTGCTCGTGCATACGATAGGTACAATAATGAACGAATTGGTAGTTCGACATAGCGGTTTCTACTTCGTCACCGGATGCCATTATCTTTTCTGGGAAAAGGTCTGATCCGGTTTCTTCGGATACGCCGGTAATTTCATGATAGTATGAAGTGTATCCTTGGATGCGATCCTTAAACGTATTCCAATAGACCGGATTCTTTTCGAATTCTAATGCACTATTGAGTTTCAATGTTCGGTCACCCATCATCACATTCGGATACAGACGACGGAATGCATTTGTGGTCTTCTTTGCCTTTTTCAAGACTCCGATTTCGGGTTGGTCATGAACCAGTATATCCGGGAATATCGTATATACCTTTTCTTCGATTGCGTCAAGTGATACGGCATATCCACCTTTGTCGAATTCCAATAATACACGGTCAATCATCTGTTCGTCATATAAATGTTCGGATGCCTTTTCGAGACCTTGATATGTCTTTCCGTGGTATTTGTTTTGAAAACCAGTAGGAACTAATATGACCGATGCGGTATTGGAACGCGTGTCGATGGTGTATCGATCGACATAGAGTGACGCATCCAATATTTTTTCAATGTCATCCTTTTTCACCGGTGCATTTCCGGGACCCGACTTGCGACGTATCGGCATCGTGAATTCACGAATCAGACCATGTAACATATTATACATCAACGCGAGTTCGTATTTCGTATTGATGACCGGCGTTCCCGATAAGAAAACCAATTTGACGTCCTTTGCTCTCATAATCATTTCATAGATGTATCCGATTGTATAGGATTGTCCCGTTAAGTGCGATGTGATATTATGGACTTCATCGATAATGACGACGCGATTATCGAATGGATTTGGAATCTTGTTTGCTGGGTCATACACATAGTTCATAATGCGTGACAAACTCGATTGTGTGAATGTCGTCTTCTTTTCGACACCGAATAATTGAAGAAGGATACGACGATAGGTCCCGCGAGGAAGGCACTTTTCGAGGATTTGTGGAATCGTATAAATACCTGCGTTGTAATGTAAAATGGCATACTTGTAATCAATCATCGCATCGATTTGTTTGTCTAATAGTCTGCGTTCTTGCGGAGTCATCGTATCGACGTTTGGTTTCGACTTGGAATAGTCTATCATGAAAATACCGTAGGTCGATTCGCGTTTGACGATAATCGAATGCAATAAGTCGTCGTCGATACCCAATTTTTCAAATTCCAACACGACTTCTTCTGGGACGCGCTCCTTCTTTGCGTCATATGGAAGTTCGACAAAGTCCCAATGGAATCGCGACTTGTATGCAGCTTCGCCGAACTTTTTGATTTCACTTACATAGTTGTTGTGAAGAGATGCAGGTAATAAGACTGCGACACGACGGTCACGGAATCCTTCTGCAATTAATATCGATGCACCCGACTTACCGGAACCGAGACCGTGATAGAGTAATAGACCGCGATACGGTGTGTGTTCCGATAAGAAATAACTGACGAACTTTTGTTGTTCGAATGGTGTTTTATCTGCGAATTGTTCATGTTCAGGAACCCATACGCGCACCGGCAAGAATGGTTTTTCGCGTAATTTCGGTTCGAATTCCATCTGTATAAATGATGGAAATTGCTTTCGGTTCGTTGGGACATAGCGTGATAATTCAAGACGATTTGCGATACTACCTTGTGAGAATAATAGGGTATCTTCACGGATTTTAACGGGTTGCGCAGAAGCGACTTCCGTCTTTGCCTTTGCCTTTGTCTCTGTCTCTTTCTTTTTCTTCTTCGCGTCTTCACCGGTGTCGACGTCCTTACGCGTCTGTCGTTCGAGTTGTTTAATATATTCCAATAGATGGCGAACTTCTGCAGTCTTCGTGTCACCTTTAAAGACACGGGCATGATAATCGCGGAGTTCGCTCAATAACTGTTCCGCATTGTCGTCGGTTGGGTCGATATCGTATATTTTCGAGAGAATAACGATACGGTCTGTATCCGTGGTTGCATCTAATAATGCGGATATGATGTCGTCTTCGTAGTTCTTTGGACGCATCGTCTTTTTGGAAAATACTTGTGCTTGTTTCGGTATAATCGATTCAAAAAACGATTCGTCGCCGTATTTATCTATATAGGTTGCGACATCGTCACTTGAAATAAAATGAATAGGAAATTCGTCCGTCGATTGGACAGGGATATAAATTTTCTTCAAGACCATCAATACTCTGCGATTTCCTATAGGGATTGTCTATTCGTTGTCTATTATATTCCAATAAAAAACATTGATATATGCATCGCGACGGATAGGTGGTGCGACGGGATTATTCAAGTAATGATGTTTTACGTGTTCCATAGTATTCGAGTGCCAACTTCGATACATTCTGTTCCGCTTCTTGTTTGCTTTTACCTTTTGCCCGACAAATGATATTGCCGTCTTTATCGAGAATACCGAGTGTAAATATACGGTGATTTGGCGGACCTTCGACGCGAATTGGTATGTATTTCGGCGTAGTATGGAATTCCTTTTGATAGTAAATTAACAAGAGCTGCTTGTAATTGTCTTCATTGCGGATAAAGGATTCGAAATCGATAAGACGCTCAACACAGTGCTCGATGAATGCATTTGCAACGGCCCATCCGGGACCGATTAATCGTAATTCGCCGCCGATATCATGTATTGATTTACTGTAATAAGGAGTCTGATTCTGGTCGAGGAATATTGCACAGATGAATGCTTCGAATGTATCTTCTAAAATGCGCGGATTGTGACGACCATGTGACGAATGATTTTCTTCGACTTGGCGACTGACGATTAAGTACTTTGAGAATCCGAGGTATTCTGCAAAGGATGCGAGGTTATTCGTCTTCACAATCTTGGTCTTGAGAATGGTTTTGAACCCTTGTGTCGTATCCGGATACTTGCGGTAGATATAGTATCCAATCGCGAAGTCGAGCGCTCGGTCCCCGAGGAATTCCTGGTTTTCGTATTCAGTCTTTTCAGGAAATAGGTCAAGAACACCTTCCGGACGTGGAGTAATCGTAATCGATGAATCGGTAGATGTATCTGCAGATGTGTCAGCAGATGTATCGGAGGGTGTGTCCGCAGATGTATAAACGGATTTACGAACATATGACGAATGGATAAATGCAGTCTGATATTTTGTGAGGTCGTTGATTTGAATATGTTGTCGCGCATTCGTAAATCCGGCACGTTCATAAATCGCATAGACGTCGTCTTTTGTCAATAGACGGTTGTTTGGATTCCACGGGTCAATCGTTGTAGTGGATTGAACTGTAGAATTTGTGTTGGTTTTGCGTGTTGGTTTATAAGATGTAGATGACATATTGAAAGAGCGAATTGCAGTTTATAATATGTGGTTTAACAAATAGAAATTGCCATCAAAATTATTCCACCGAGTAAATACCGAGATAATCCACGACTCGTTGCGCGGTTGGACGTGGAATCTTCCGTCCGGACCCGATTGTTTCCACATAGGCAACCGTTTCATCATAGGTATTGAATGATTGTAAATGGGAGAGAAAATCCGGCATGGACGTATGCACCCCGATAATTCGCTCACTCACTTTCGACGATACACCCGGAATACATTGGAGCATTAATTGGAATGTCCGTTGTGGCGTCAATTGTGTGTTCTTAATTGTCTTGGTCGGGTCAAAGAGGTAGTCTGTGGATGCCTTTTCTGCGGACTTGCATATACCATCTTCCTTTATGAAATCGATACCCTTCGCAAGTTTTTTATAGACTAATGTGAGGAACTCAATTGTCTCATGGTCCGATGCCGTATGGAAAACGTGCATGTTATCTCGCAATAATGTATTGACAATCGACGATACTAATGTATCCATCGGCACTTTTGTGAAACGCGCAGAGTATTGGCGGTCGTCTGTCATATCCCCTTCGATAATAAAGAGAACACGTCCGCGCCCATAGGTCTCGTATAGGCGGCGCTTCTGTTCGCGGTGTCGTCCATCGCGTATCGATGCGGCATAATCTGCGAGTGTTTTCCGTTCGATGACCAATACGGGTTCTCCGTTCCATTCAAATAAGAAATCTCCGACGGGTAATGTTTCAATCGTAATCAGCGCATTCGCATGTTTATCGATGTTACGTATCGATGTCGATAGACGGTCACGGAACTGTTCGCGGTTGTCGATGCGTAGATGGAGTCCTTGTTGTTGTTGCGTTTCGCTCATGATGATGGAATTTGTTATCTTATCTTTGGACCGATTGACTTTATGCAATTTTGCTATGGATGTATATTCTCTATTTATAGAAAGTGTCTATTGCCGATGAAGACTCTGGTATTGTGGGCGAATCAACTCTGTCACACCGTTGTGACCGCAGATATAAGACGTTTATCGATTGACCATGTATATATTTTACAGGACCCGCGATTTTTCCGATACAATGACATGTATAGTGGTCGCATACGCCACCATCCACTTAAAATCCTATTACACGATGTCACTACTCGAATCTTCTGTGAAGAAATTGTCGATGCTACAGGTCTATCGCGATCGTCGGTCCATCTCATTGACTATACGTCATGTGGGTCTCCGTCATCGGTGAAATATAAAGGCGGTGAATCATTGAAATCGGTTCCATCCACAAAAGGGTCGGAATGGTATATGTATGATGCAGTCGATATCACATTGAACCGCGCGGCGAATACACATTGCAAACGCCATGGAATCGCATTGACATGGTTCGATACACCACTGTTTATCGCATCGATGGACGAACTATTAACGATACACAAGGATAAGTTTGCATCGGGCAATAAACGTCTATTACAAACGACTTTTTATTCGGAATTGCGTCGAAACCATCATATACTTATGACGGACGATGGGAAATGGGTCGGAAATAAATTGACATTCGACGTCGAAAACCGGAAACCATTACCGCGAGGTCAGGAGGCGACTATACCGGATTTCCGTAAAAGTAACGGGGAACGAAGTGCGACAGAACGTCGAATGATACGTGAAGGAATTGAACGCCTCCGACATTATTTCAAGGACCATCCGGGAATCGACGGAGATATCGATTATTCACATATAGACTTTACACGTGCAGGTGCATTGAAACGACTCGCGCGATTCTGTAGGGAACGATTGGTCCATTTCGGCGATTACCAGGATGCCATGGTGGCATCCTTCCAAGACATGCACACTGCGTATTCCCAGGATGCATTAGTTGCGTCTTCCCAGGATGCACTAACCGTGTCTTCCCAGGATTCCAACACGTCACACGTCCATGACAATTTTATTCTCTATCACAGTGGTATATCGCATCTATTAAACATCGGACTATTGACACCGATGGATGTCGTCGATAAGGTCATCGAAGAATGGTCCAAGAATCGCGACACTATTCCAATTGCATCAGTCGAAGGGTTTATACGACAGGTCATCGGATGGCGCGAATATAGTCGATACATCTATGTATTCTGGGGAGAGAAGATACGCGCAATGAACGCAATGAAGGCAACGCGGAAACTCACGTCCGCGTGGTATGATGGAACGACCGGATGGACTCCCGTCGATATGACGATACGCCAGGCATTCCGAACGGGTTATCTACATCATATCCAACGCCTGATGGTGATGGGCAATATAATGAATCTGATGCAATTTCATCCACATGAAGTCTATCGATGGTTCATGGAATTCGCAATCGACTCGTATGAATGGGTCATGGTCTATAATGTCTATTCGATGATTCTCTATGCAGACGGAGGACTGACGACGACGAAACCGTATATATCCAGTAGTGCATATCTATACAAGATGTCAAATGGACGATTCCGACGCGACGGCATCTGGGACGAGGATTGGACCACATTGTTTTACGCATATATCGGAAAACACCGTGAAGTATTTGAAAAGAATGGACGAACAGTCCAGATGTGGAACTTATGGAATCGCAAGACCACTGCAGAACAACGCGAGATTAAACGCAATGCATCGGCAATTATTGCGCGATTGTCGGATTAACTATTCCATCGGAACAAAGCAACAACACATGCATAACATGCACCCGTATGCGAAATCTTCCAAGGTTCCGCGTTTCTCCTTTTTACGTGGAATACATGTGAACCGTGGGACAAGCGGGACGGGTTCCATCTCGTGTTGAGGGAGCGTCTGCGGATGTGGTGGTATAAATTCCTTGGGGGTGGTCATCTTTCTACAAGTGTCACACTTGCATGTATTGGTGCATGGTATCGGAACAATGGACGATTTTTTATAATTCCTCATCGGTGACGGGAATGGTGTCGGCGATGGCATTTGGTATCCACACGGTGCCTGTGTATAAGGAACTATCGTATTTTTTTTATAAGAAGGCGATTCAGGAGGAGTGATTATCGGCGGAGGCATTGGAACATCAGATTCACTTTGTCGGCGCATAGGTATAGTTGTATCCATTCGCTATTGATACGTTATCAATTCAATAACATAGATATCGATTATTTTCATTCATATAAACCACAAATGAATGGAAATGGATTTACTTCATAGATTTAGCTGCGAATGTCTTGAGACTATCCGCGAATTTCATAACGGTTTCCGGTTTCAACGCACTTCCGTTTTTCATCAAACGCATAAGAAGCGTCGTTCCCGTAATGAATCCCGCGATTGCCATCGTGATTGCGATGACCCACATAAATGCACTGACATACAATAGTATTTCCAATGCATCCCTTGCACGATTTTCCGAACAAGAACATTTCGACGATTTCATGTCTTGGATATACATAAGACCGACGATGACAAACGCGACGGCAACTGGGACGGTAACGACCGCGATTGCCGGAATATAGAACGCGAAGAATCCGGCAAATAAATTGAAGACGATTGCGAATTGGACGAAGGTTAAACGCCAGTCGATTGCACATGCGCAATTCTTTTCACGAAGGTCAATCGTGTATGCGAGAATCCATACTTGTAGAGCAATTAAAACAACCGCGAGGACATAGGCAAACGCTTCCATGGAACGACGGAATAGAATATCGAATATCAGATATTATAGTTGGATATTTTATTTTCGCGAAATTACAACACTGCATTGCGTAATACCGGACTCGCACCCCATAGAATCATTCCGATATACAAAACGAGTGAAATATAGAGAAACTGCTCCATGACTTGGAGACCATCGTTTTGAGCACATGCACAAGTGGAACCTTTGATGTCACGGATGAACCAGAGACCGATGAGGATGAATAGGAACCACGCGACTGCGAATGCAATCATGATATATCGCGGAACTGGGCGGAAGATTGCGGTGAATACGATGGCAAATAAGAAGAGAAGAACGGCGCGGAAAAAATAAACGCGTCTGTCAATGGCACACGTGCATTTCTTTCGTTCCAATTCGTAGGTATATGTGTATATCCACGCGCTGATAACGACGATGAATAGTGCGATGACAATACGTAGTGTATCGGAGGGAGTCATACTTACTATCTTGTCATAAAAAAATCTGCGTTTATCATATAATTTGTAATTAATAATGAGTGAAGAATCAGAACAAAAACCACAACCAATAAAGTTTAAAATTCAAATTCCAGCAGATAAGAATCCTTCTGAATATCGTGTAGATGTTGTTAACACATTAAATCAACAAGGTTGGAATATTATAGATGATCAGGGTAAAACGACATCATTAACCGGTGGTTCTAATAACTCGAACAACAATAATAACAATAACAATAACAAACGTCGTAGTATTCGTCGTTCGCGTGCTTCAAAGAAATTAAAAAAGTCAATGAAGAAGAAATCGATGAATAAACGTCGTTAAGTCACCTGGGTCACACGGTTCGCATGAACAAGTCACACGTATCAGATAGAAGAATCCATATTTTCTATTTGAGACGCTATCGTTAAGTTACTTTCTTCGACGTAAAGAACGACGTTTGCCACTACTTTGACGTTTAATACGACGACTACTACTTCTACGCAGGCGAATGCGTCGACTAATACGACGACTCTTACTCTGTCTCTTCGTCTTTTTCCCTTTACCTCCCGTAAATAGACCCATGACACCATCATCACTTTCTTTATCCGACGAAGTTCGCGATGCATGTTGGATATTTGGTCTGAAATATTCACCGCGTTTCTTCCATACGCCGTTATCGGTAATACGGTTACGTATGATTTCGTCAATCGAATGACCCAATATACATTGAATCAGGAAATACATCGAAAACATCCCGCATTCGGTATTACCATATTGGAACCGCGTTGAATTATACGATTCTTCGAAATCCCCACGAATCAATTGAACCTCGCGGTCTGACGATAAAACCGATTCAGGTAACGCGGATTCAAGTATAACGATACCGTCGTCGGTTACTTCTTTGACACGACGTCCGGTTCCGCCGATTACACCATCGCCCTTACGACTCTGTTGCGACAGATGAACGATGTCACCGGATTCGATACCGTATTTGCGTTCGACTAATTCTTTAAGACCCCCACGTTGTCCCGTACGTCGTGCATTTAAATTTAATTGGAATCGCGTCTGTTCAATAAAACGACCTTGTAGTGCATCGTCCGACATACTCGCGCGATTCACTGGTAGAATACCGTCGATAATCAGGCGGTTCCCTTGGTCCCGTAGGCGACGCATTAATACGCTGATTTCCTTTGGTGGTTCAACACCGTTCGAATCAAAATAGAAAATCGTGCAGGTATTCATGTCACACAATAGGGCAGTCCAGTGCGAACCAGGGCGGTCATGTGGGTCCAAATTGAAGACGAATCCAACTCTGCGTTTTCCCGAAGAATACAACTTGCGGAGACTGATAGAGCATATACTCGCTTCGACGCATGTATTGTCGAAACCCACCTTACTATCGAAATCCACCGGCGAAGGTCCGTAAAAGACAAAGTCGCGGTATGCCTTTTCGTATTGACGCATCACACCTTCGATATCGTAATTGGTGAGCCATGTGTGACTATCGCCATACCATTCACTAGGTTTCTCTGGGCGGAATGTTTCTTCGTGGATTGTCTTATCATTGATGGATTCACCGAGGGGCGAATAAAGGACACAAAAGTCTTCTTTGCATGGGAGTTCGTCTGCGCGTTCGAGACCTTCGCGCAATTTTGTCCATATTGAACGTCGGAGATCGTCGCGTTTGGATGCGGAAAGGGAATCGTCGTCGAATCCGGACGGAATAGATATGTCGTCGTCGTGGGTTCGATTATATTCCTTCGCGAGTTTTATAAGTGACGCATCATCGAAACAGGTGTGTGTCATCCGTGAATTACGCGGGGAACAATGTCGTGGAAACACGGGATTACTCATTTGTATATTACCTATGTATAGTAAATCTATCTTATACGTAGATAATAGTCGTCAAACGCGAGTAAAAAAAGATGTTGGAGGTGATGTGGTTTGGTTGGTTGGTTGGTTAGTAGTTCTTTATAGTCTTCGGATGATGTCGAGAGAACGCATTTATGATTGTTGGATGTGACCAGTTCGGACGAGGTTGTTATTGTTTGGATTGTAATCGTATTCGCGATAGATACCCTTTGATAATCCGGTCATCATTGCACCGCGAGTATTGATTTCGATTTCGATGATTGGAATACGGGTGTCTGGGTCGAGAACTGATTGTGATGAATTCTTGAAACGGTCAGGTATTTCGTCAGATGTATCGACCCATTCACGAGCGAAACCGACTGGACAATACATATTGTTCTTCTTGTATAGAACATAGACGACGTATGGATTGATATTCTTATTCTGTGCCTTGTTTGGAACGAGGTAGAATGATATGCGGTCCATATCTTTTGTAATGACGATATCGGTGACATCTTCATTTTCAATGCATTCGTCCATTTCATCGACGGTCATCATATCGTTAGACGACTTTTCGTCCGACGACTTTTCTTTCTTTGGAGGTGGGACTGTCTTTTGGGATGTCTTTGTGGCAACCTTCGATGTCTTCTTTGGAGGTTCCTTTTTTTCTTCTTCTTCTTCGTCGTCGGATTCTTCGTCGGATTCATCTTCGTCATCTTCATCTTCATCTTCATCTTCTTCGTCGTCGGATTCTTCTTCCGAGAGACTTTCACTGCTGGTTTCCTTTGAGGACGATGGAGTCGGACGTCTGCTTTTTTCGATTAATTCGACGAGATATTGGACGAGTTGTTCGGCTTCGCCGATTGTCAATTGCCACTTGTTGTGCTGAACGAGATACTTTTTCCATTCAACCGCGGTTTCTTTCGCAGACTTTCCACGTGATATATGAGGAGGCATATCGACAATCGACATTGTCTGTTGCATAAACGATAATTGGGTTGCGTGGGACATGACTTCTTTACCATGTCTTTTGATAATTTGTCGTTGAATCTTACGAAGACTCGTTTCGAAATCTGCAGTAGAGAACTGTCTGTATGTTCCGGTTGTTACGACCCCTGTATCGATTTCTTCGTCAATTCTTGGATTCTTCTTTTTATAATAATTGTATAACGGAGAATCTTCTTCAATACGACGGTCGACCGTGCCATAGATGCACTTCTTGGCATGTTTTTTACAGAAACGAGCACGACTAACTTCCTCATCAGTCATGTTCGGTTGGATATAAACCGGCATCGAACAGCGTTTATATGGATTATAGGTATTAGTATCTTTGAGACGGGCCATACAGCAATGGTAACCAACAGCAATCAAGCAATCGAATTGCGATGTCTTTGGTTCGGATTGGTGAATTGTATCTAGGAAATTTGCGAATTCACGATGATAATGTTGCACAATGTCCATCTTCGAGTATGTTTATTCAGTAAGAATATTCGTAATAAGTTTGAGATGGAATAATGGAGAATTAGATGGTCGATTCATCAAATTTAAAGGATTTTATTAATTTATTTGAAATACTTATTGTATTTTTCGTCAGTTATAAAGTCATTCCATAACTTGTATATTTCGTCGTCTTTCATAATTTGTTTGCGTGATTTTGGTTTGGAATTACTTATTTGAGCTGACAACCACTTTGCCAATTTCTTTTCATATGCATTTTTAGACTTACTTGACGGTCTTCTTTGATGTTCTTCGATGAATTTCATTAGTAATTGTAAGTTGTTTCTCCATACTTCTTCGTTTGATAGGAAATGCACCTTGTATTTTTCATCATTGATAAACGAACACCATTCATTGTATATTTCGTTGTCTTTCATAATATCTGTTCGTAACTCTGGTTTAGAATTCTTAATCTGAACTGACAACCACTGTCCCAATTTCTTTTCATCTGTATTTGTATTTTTAGACTTACTTGACGGTCTTCTATGATTTTCATCTATGAATTTCTTAAGCATCTCTAACCTACATCTCCATATTTCTTCATTAGATATGAAATTGTCCATATATTTTTCATCATTGATAAATGAACACCATTCATTGTATATTTCATTATCTTTCATATTACGCTGATGTCAAAAATGGATTAAATAGATTAAACCATTTTCCAATTAATAATCTACAGTGAGATTAAAATCGATTATCGGATATACATCATTATCCGGGAACTATT
>Ga0315900_10000681_pt1 | contig 56939 bp, 43 predicted proteins | sample LakEriMetagenome_FD_203521 | JGI IMG/M metagenome (GOLD analysis project Ga0315900, IMG submission 203521) | Freshwater fungal communities from buoy surface, Lake Erie, Ohio, United States - Buoy 12 MA114 | ecosystem: Environmental > Aquatic > Freshwater > Lake > Lake biofilm | place: USA: Lake... | reverse complement strand
GTGACCCTGCTTGCGGCGGACACGGGTGGCATCTGGGTGGCGCCCTACGTGGCAGGCCGCCACGTGGATGTCGGGTCATTGGCAGGCCAGGTGCGCTTTGTACCGGTGGCGCAGGTGCAGGAACTCCGAGCGCGCAAGCGCAATGGGGTCTTCCTGGGGTTCACTACGGGTGCGATCTTGGGTTATCTGATCGGATCGGAGGTGGGCAAGGCCACCAGTGCCACGGACAGTACGCGGGCCGCCTCCGGTGTGGTCGGCGGCATCGTGGGCACCTTGGTGCTTGCTCCCGCCGGTGCCATAGCCGGGTTGTTCCCGGCAAGGTTCCCCATTGGCGGTTCCTCGATCACCTACCGCGCGAAGTATGCTGCGTTGCGCCAGCGCAGCCTGTTCAAGGAGGGTCTTCCCCGGCAACTGCGCCCGTGATCGTTCAGCGCCCCACTTCGTTCAGCGGGGTGTCCAGTACCACATAGCGCTGCCAGTCCAGCAGGTCGTAATGCCACCATTCGGTGGGCAGGCCGGTGAAACCGTGGCGCTCCATGGCCGACTGCAGGTGTTCGCAATTGCGCTGCTGCTCCTCCGTCCAGCCCCGTGCAGCGCGGTGCGCGCGCTCGCTGAAGTCGTCGAAGGCCGTGGGCATGGGCAGCGGCCTGCCTTCGAGGTCGCACAACGTGAGGTCCACCGCCGCGCCACGGTTGTGGCGGCTGCCCTTGGCGGGGTCGGCCACGTAACGTTCATCGGGCACCAGCGACCAGAAGACGCGCTGCACCGACAGCGGCCGGTAGGCATCCCAGATCAGCAGGCCCGGCCCTTCCGCACGGAGCTCCTGCTGCACGGCGAGCAGGGCCACAGCCGCCTCGTGCCGCAGCAAGGCGCGGGCCGCCGGATACACGGCCACGCCGGTGAAGTTGTCCGCAGTGGCATACCGGATGTCGAAGCGCAGGGTGGTGTCCAGCGCGGCAAGGTCCACCAGACTGGTGTCCACGGGCTGCGCAAGGGCCCCGAGCGGTGCCAGCAGCAGAAGCAGCACAGGCCTTTGCATACGGGCAATTTTAGTGGTGCACTTGGAACCGCTGCGCGGAACGCCCGGACCGAAGCAGGTAGGTGCCGCTGGACAGCGAAGGCAGGTCGATGGTGTTGCTGCCAGGGGCCAAGCTGCCCGAGGCCACCACGCGCCCCATCACGTCCATGATGGTGTACACCTCATTCCCATCAGGTATCCCCCGCAGCACAAGCTGGTGTCCTGTGGGGTCGTAATGCCATGCAGCGACATCGACTGTCGCAGTGGAGACCAGCCCCGTGGTGATGTCGTATTCCACATCCGCGCAGGTGCTGGGCCTGTTGAGCACGGACCGGCGGTGAACCGCCTCGATCAGGGGCTGGGTGCTCTGCCAATTGTCCGTGCGGATCGGTGGCACGGAGCCGATCACGGTGTAGAACGGACCGAAGGCATGGTCCCACAAGGTGGTCAGGGATGGTTCTTCCGTTCCGGCCGGCAGGATGTTGCCGCGCACCTGGTTGCCAAAGGCATAGTGCCCCGTGCCTTGCAGGCTGTATTGCCCGTAGATGCTGGACCCAACATACGTGACCTGGTTGCCGATGAAGTTCTGGGAGTTGGACACCTGGGTGCTGCTCATGAAGATGCCATAGAGTTCGGCCCGGTTGCGGAACAGGGTGTTATTGGGCCCGTTGATGCCGTGGCTGTTGTCGATCACGATGTTCTGCACCACGTTGCCCTCGAAGAGGTTGAGGTAGGGGTAGTTGCCGTGCAGCACCAGATCGCCGGCCGAATTGGAGGGAAGCGGGAACTGTGACCAGAACGGGTTGGTGGAATGGTTGTAGGCGAAGACGTTCCCGTTGGCGCCCGCCTGGATGATCATGGCGTGCCGCAATTGGTCGAAGGTGTTGCCGATCACGAGGTTGTCGCCGGAGCCATAGTCCACCAGCACACCATAGGCCTTGCCGCCGCCACCATAGGAGTGCCCCTGCCTGAAGTGGCTGTTGCGCACCGTGGTGCTCGTGGTGCGGAACAGGTTGATGTGCGCGTAGTTGCAGCGCTCGCTCCGCACCCCTTCCACCGTGCAGTCCTGGGCGTACCGCAACAGGATGTTGCAGGTCTGCGAAGTGGTGGCCGTGGTGCGGTCCAGCAGCAGGCAGCGCACATGTACCTGCCGGCGGGGGGTGACGATGCGGATACCCGGTGCGGTCGTGTAGCTGCGGCGCATGGGGCGGGCCAGGTGCAGCGTGTCACCGCTCACGCCGGTCACCTCCACCAGCTGTCCGGTCTGGCCCAGCGACCAGCTGCTGGTCACCAACGCGGCATCGTCGGTCGCCTCAAGCCGCAGCAACTGCCCACCCTGGAACAACTGTGGCTGGTCCACCAGCAGGTAGTGTTGCCCTTGTTGTGGCAGTGCGCTTAGTGCGGCGGGCGAGTTGGTCTCGCTTCCGGATATCCGGATGCCGTCCTGCTGTTCACCCGCGGCCAACAGCAGCCGCGCCAGTGGTTGGCCATTGGTGTCGACTTCACCTCGCAGTACGATGGAATCCGGGGGGACGATGGTGTTGCTGAACAGGTAGATGCCTGGTGGGAGGTACACCTGCCCGGGACCGGCAAGTGCGGCAAAGGCCGCCTGCATGGCAGCGTTGCACGAGGCCGCCCCGGTGGGGTCCGCGCCGAAGTCCGTGATGTCCACGCTTGCGGCTGGTACAAAGGCCGTGCGCGCACCACTGTTCGACCAATCGGTGAGGCGTTCGGCGGGGATCTGCTGGCCCCGGCCCAGGGCCGGCCACACCAGTGCGGAAATGATGAGCAGTGCGCGTACCATGCTCCGAAATTAGAACCTTGTCATCATGTTCCTGCGGTTCGCCATCGGTCGGGCTTCAGTGACAGTACCCCCACGGTGTGGAGCCTGCACTGAGCTTGTTGAACGGTTTCGAAGGGCGCTGCCCTGAGGTCCGGCGAATGGCACTCCTTTCAAACCTTCACCACCGCGATCCCCGGCAGCACCTTGACCTCCAGGTACTCCAGCATCGCGCCACCAGCGTTGCTCACGGACCTGTTCTTCTGCGCCGGCCCGAACCGGTCCACCGTGGCCGCGTGGCCGCGTATGCGCGCAGCGAGGCCCTTATTTCAGCACCAGCACATCCACTTCCTTGAAGTGTTTGATGCCCTTGTCCGTGGTGACGAGTTGGTAACCGCCCACCAGGGCGAAGGCAGCCAGGTAGGCATCCATCCAACGTTTGGGCGATGACCCAGGGGCATCGGCATGGCGCATCCAGGCTTCGAAGACCCCGCGTGGTTCTTCTGTAAGCTTCCCCAAGGTTCGGCCATGTGAAGGTGGAGGTCAGGCGGTTTTCCCCGGCCCCTTCAAAGGCCTGGGGGAAAACCGACTGACCGGTCGGGGGCTACCTTCAACCGATCGTAGCCATGAGAAAGAGCAAGTTCACCGAGCATCAGATCGTCTCGATGCTCAAGCAGCATGAGGCTGGCGCCAAGGTGGCCGACATCTGTCGGGAACACGGCATCAGCAACGCCACGTTCTACCAGTGGAAGGCCAAGTATGGCGGCATGGACGCCAGCCAGCTCAAGCTGGTGAAGGAACTCCAGGAGGAGAACAGCCGCCTCAAACGCATGTACGCGGAGTTGAGCATGATGCACGACTCCCTCAAGCAGGTGGTGGAAAAGAAGTGGGGGGTCTGACGAGAAGCGCGAGATCGTGCAGACCCTGATCAGCGAGCATGCGCATACGCAGCGGCAAGCCTGCCACTGCGTTGGCCTGCCTCGCAGTACCGCGCAGTACAGGAAGCATCCGCCTGATGACACGGCGATCATCGCAGCCTTGAGCCAGCTCACCGAGAAGCATCCGGCTATCGGTGTCTGGCAGAGCCATCATCGCATGCGCCTGATGGGGCACCGCTGGAACTTCAAGCGTGTTTACCGGGTGTACACCGCCATGGGGCTGAACATCCGGCGCAGAGCCAAGAAGAGGCTTCCTGCCCGTGTGAAACAAGCCTTGTTCCAACCCGATGCAGCTGACCAGGTTTGGAGCATCGACTTCATGCATGATAGCCTCTGGGATGGCCGTACCTACCGGCTGCTCAACATCCTGGACGACTACAACCGTGAGGTGTTGGCGATCGAAGTGGACACTTCCCTGCCCGCTCAGCGCCTGATACGTGTGCTCGAGCAACTCAAAGCACAGCGCCCCTTGCCAAAGATGATCCGCGTGGACAACGGGCCGGAGTTCGTCAGTGCCAAGCTTGACCACTGGTGCAAACTCCACAAGGTGACCCTGACCTACATCCAGCCCGGCAAGCCCACACAGAATGCCTACATCGAACGCCTCAATGGCAGCCTACGGCGCGATGTGCTCAGCGCCTATGTCTTCCGCACCCTCGATGAGGTCCGCTTGCGGACCACTGAATGGATGTACGACTACAACCATCTTCGACCGCACAAGGCACTCGGTTACCGGCCGCCAGTGCCCATCCAACCCTAACCCCAATGCCCCTGAGACCTCCAGTTATCACTGGCCCGACTTTAGGGGAAGCTTACACCATCTTCTTGCACGCTCGCAGCCTAGTTCTCTGCGCTTCACTTCCCCGCCGCCGCCAGCATCGCCTTCACCGTCTTGGGCGCACTGCCGATGAAGATCTGGTCGCCGATGATGATCGTGGGCCGCTTCAGGAAGGTGTACTCCTCCAGGATGTACTTGCGGTAGTCCTTCTCGGTCAGCTTCATCTCGTTGAGGCCCATGCTGCGGTATTTCATGGCGACCTTGCTGAAGAGCGCCTCGTAGCTGCCCGCAAGCTTCTGCATGGCGTCGAGCTCCTTCGCGGTGATGGGCTCGCTCTTGATCTCGTGCAGGGTGAACTTCTTCAGGTTCGGGATCTCGTTGAGGATGCGCTGGCAGGTGCCGCAGTTGGCCAGGTGGTAGATGGTCATGGCAGTAAGGAAGGTGGCGTGATGGTCGGATAACAACGAGGGACCGCGGAATGTGCGCGCCTTGGTTCGAAGGAGGCACAGACCGCGGGACCAGCGGACCGATCACTTGGCATCGGAACCCTTCATCAACGGCGCCAGGCCCTCCACAGGGTGCCCGCTTCGTGGTCGAGCCTGAAGTAGGCCTTGCGCAGGCGGGCCTCCAGGTCCACCTGGCGGATCCGTGCATCGATCAAGGGCACTTCGCGGGCGTTCACCAGGAAAAGGGAGCTTTCACCGGCGGAGAAGCGCTGGTTCTCACCTGCCAGCAGGCGTTCGTTGTTCACCACCATGTCCGCACCCAGCTGCACCTGACCGGTGAAGGCATTGATGTCGTTCGCACGTTCGTTGATGCGGTTGCGGATGCGCAGCCGTTCGCGTTCCAGGCCCAGGTTCGCGTCGGTGAGCCGCAGCTTGGCCAGCGAAAGCTCGCCGCGTTCGCGACGGAGCAGGAGGGGCATCTTGAAGCCCACGCCCAGCTGATGGCCCTGTCCGAGCAGGGTGATGTCCTGTGCATTGTTGAAGTAGGCCCCGTCGCCCAGCCACTGGTATTTGAGGTCGAGCTGGGGCTTCAGGAACTCGCTCCGCAGGCGCCTGTCGATCTCGAGTTGCTCAATGCGTGCACCGGCCTGTGCGAGGAGCGGATGACCCGAGACCGCCAGGTTGATCAGGGTGTCGGGGAATTGGAATTCTTCGGGTGAACGGAGATCCACGGGGTCGGGGAGCACGTTGGCCTGCAGCTCCAAGGGGCGCTGGACAGTGTCCCACAAGTGGTCGCTGAGGCGGAGCCCGGCGTTGCGGAAGTTGAGCAGGGCCAGCTGTTGGCGAAGCATACGGTCCTGCAGCTGCAGGTAGGCTTCGAGCGTGTCAATGGCGGGTCGATCACCGCCGCGCCAGCTGCCACGCACGAACTCAAGCCGGCCCTGGGCCAGGTCCACGGCCGAGTTGCTTACCTCCAGGGCCTGGTAGGCCGCCACCCAGTCGGTGTGGTCGTTCAAAGCCTGCAGCAGCAGGTCGTTCAGCATCTGTTCCTGTTCGGCCTGGGTGGCGCGCAGGTAGGCCTCGGCCCGGCGAAGGGTGGCACGGCGCTGATCGATGAACAGGCCCTGACCTATGCTGACCTGTCCGCCCACCTTCAACAGACCATCGGTCGGGGTGAGGAGAAGGGGATCAAGCTGTTCGCCTGTGTTATCCTGGAACCCGGCAAAGAGCTCCACACCGTACCAGGTCGGCACCTTCAGGCCGGCGTCCAGCAGGGTGAAGTAGTTCTTGTCGTCAAAGGTCTTCTCGTCATAGCTGGCCAAGGCCACCGGGTCGAATCCTCCGCGGGCGCTCTGCACGGTCGCCTCACCCAGTTCAGGTCGAAGTGCGGCCTGCCGTGCCATGGGGTGCCCGTTCAGCACGATGCGCACGAAGGCCTCGCGGGTGAGCACGGGAGGGACCTGTGCCTGTGCCGTGGTGCAGGTGAACAGAAGGGCCAGGTAAAGCCAGCACCTCATTTCTCCTTCTGCACTTTGATGCCGACCTGCTCGATATCCGTGTACAGATCGGGCGGGAAGCCATTGATCTGTCGCCAGAGCTCATACCAGATGGGCACATCGCTCATCAGTGCGAAGCCGATGGCGCCGCCACCCACACGGATCGCATTCGGCCAAGGCTCGTCGTCCTCGTCCGGTGCGACCAGTATCCGGTACTTGCCGTTCGGGTTGATGAAGTTGTCGATGGCGGCCACCTTGCCCCCGAAGGTACCATAGCTGGTGTTGGGCCATCCGCTGAAGACGATGCTCGGCCACCCATCGAAGATGAAGCGGACCTTCTGTCCCTTGGTGATGAGCGGCATGTCCATGGGACGTATGAAGAGCTCAACGGCCAGGTCGAAGCGGGCCGGCATCACGCTCACCAAAGGGTCTCCCTCCTTTACGGTCTCGCCCACACCGGTGACCACTGCTTGTGTGATGTAGCCGTCCTGCGGAGCGGTCACATAGTAGTTGCCGGCCCGCACGGTGTAGTTGGCCAGGTCCACCTGCATCTTGCTCACCTCGGCCTCGGTGGTGTAACGCTGGCTCAGGCTGGCGAACTTCTCGCTCTCGGCCTTGCTCAACTTGTCGCGGTAATCGTTGCGTACACCGTTGATCTCCAGTTCGGCGTTCAGCAGCTCGTTACGCGCGTCGAGCAATTTGTTGCGGGCGTCGATGAGGGTGGCGTTCGCGCGTTGCTGCGCCACCTGCCTGCGCTCGAGTTCCACCTTGCTGATGAGCCCCTCCTTGAACTGCTGCTCACCGCGCGCATACTGGTCATCGGCCACCTTGATCTCGGTCTCGGCGGCCACCACCCGGATGCTGTCGCTCTGGAGCTTCAGGCGCGCCTGCAGTACCTTGTTGCGTGCCTGCTCGAGCTTGATCCGCATGGCGGAGGTCAGTGCATCGATCTGTGCATCCAGCGAACGCACCTTCTCATCATAGCTCTTCGCGGTGAGCTCCTTCGCCGTGATCTGTTCCTGTGTGCGGTCCAGGAGCAAAGGATCGAAGTACTCCGGCTTCACCTCGCTCAGGCGGAGGATGGTGTCGCCCTTCTGCACGAGTTGTCCCTCCCGCACGAACCACTCCTCGAGCCTTCCCGGAATGATGGCATGAATGGTCTGCGGCCGCTGGTCCGGGGACAGGCTGGTCACCGTGCCGCGTGCGCGGATGTTCTGGGTCCACGGCAGGAACAGGCCAAGGACCACCAGGATAAAGATGGCCAGCAGCCAGCGCGCGAACAGTATGCTTGCCCGGGCGATGCCGATCGCGCGAAAGCTCTTGAAGCTGGTGCGCTTCAGTTCCGGAACAGGGTTATGAGGGCTCAGGTCAAGCATGGTCTTGGCTCTCCAGTCGTCCGTTCCGCAAAAGGATGGTCCTGCTGCACATGCTGGATACCCAGGGGTCGTTGCTCACGATGAGCAATGTCCATGGACGGTCAGGATGGCAAACCCAGCCGAGCAAACGTTCCCGCTCGTGGGCGTCCCAGTCGCGCATGGCATCCTCCAGGAGCACCATGCGCGGAGCGCCGATGATGGCCCGTGCCAGGACGATGCGCATCACAAGGCTCTTTGGGAGCCTCGCCCCCTGTGGGTCCAACGGCGTGAGCAAGCCCTTGGGCAGGTCCCTCACCTGGTCGAGAAGGCCGGTCGCGAAGCATACCTCCTGCACCTCCTGCTCGCTGATCCCAGTGCGGCCCACCACGATGTTCTCCAGCACGGTCCCGGTGAACACATCCTCCGTACTGAGGCTGTCGCCGATCAGGGAGCGCACGTATTCGAGGTTCAGCCCCCCCATGGGCTGGCCGTCCATGATCACATTCCCGTGGGTGGGTGGAATGCCGCCTCCGAGAATGCGCAGCAAGGTGGTCTTTCCAGAACCGTTGTTCCCCTGAAGGCACACTTTCTCGCCAGCGCGGAGATGGATGTCCACATTGACCAGCACCGGCCGGTCCGAGCCCTGTGAAGTGAAGCTGAGGTCCTGTGTCCGCACATCCAGCCCGCCCGTGGTGGCCAGCGACGACTGCCCGTCAGCGCGCTCCAAGGGCAGGTCGGTGACCGCGCCGATCTTCGCCAGTGCGGTCAATACATCGTACACACTGGAGATGCTCAGGATGATCTTCTCCACTGCGTTGATCAGCAGGAGGATGACGATCTCGGCAGCCACGAACTGACCCAGGTTCATCTGTTCGTTCATCACCAGGAGGCCACCCAGCGCCAGCAGGCTCAGGGTGACCACCACCTTGAAGATCACCAGCGCCGAGTACTGCCCGAGCAGCACGCTGAAGTGGGCCTTGCGGGCCTCCACATAACCGGTCACCAGCTCATCGGTGCGCTGCACAGGCATATCCGTGCGACCGATCATCTTGAAGGTGCTCTGGTTGCGACCGATCTCTTCGAGCCAGTACGCCACCTTGTACTTGTAACTGCTTTCCGCCAGGCTGGTGGACAGTCCCCTGCGGCCCGTGAACCGGAAGATCAGCGCCAACAGCAGGAGGAGGAGCAGGCCGAAGACGATGAAAAAGGGGTGATAGATGGCCAGCAGGATCAAGGATAGCACGATCTGCAGCAGCGCCAGTGGCACATCCAGCAGCAGTTTGGCCAGTCCCTTCTGTACGCTGATCGTGTCAAAGAAGCGGTTCACCAGCTCGGGAAGGTAACGGCCGTCAGCGGCCGAGGGCTCCAGGCGGGGAAGGCGGTATGCGAACTCCAAGGCACTGCGCGCGAACAGGCGTTGCTGGATGTTCTCGGCCAGACTGAGCTGCATGATCTGCAGGGCTCCGGTCAAGCCGACACCCACTGTGACAAAGGCGATGAGCACGCCCCAGCTGCTGGCCACCTGACCACCGCTGATCAGGTTGATGATGGCCTGCACGCCCAGTGGAAGACTGAGGCCGATGGCACCACCCACCAAGGCATACAGGTAGATGTGGCCGATCTCGCGCTTGTCCACGCGTAGCACCTGCAGCAGGCGTTGCCAGGGAGTGATGGGGTTCATCGCGGGACGAAGTTAGTAATACTAAACGGTGGTATAGTAAAGCATTAAGGAAGTTTAGTAATGCTACATTTGCACCAGCCTGACGTTCGTCCGGTAAAGATGAGATGCCCCGGTATGTGATCGAGCCCCACCCCGGACTTGCCCTCCGCGACCTGTCCAGCCCCATGGGCGTTCGGATCGTGACCGAGGGCTTGGGGCTCATGAACGAACTGGGCCTGGAGGGCTTCACCTTCAAGAAGCTGGCCGAACGGATCGGCTGCACCGAAGTAACGGTCTACCACTACTTCGCCAACAAGCAGCGGCTGCTCCAGTTCTACTACCAGGTGTACTGGTTGTGGCTGGATGCCTATTGCCGGCAGGAGGGAAAGGGGCATGCGGACCCCGTGCAGCGGCTCCGTGGGGATATCCGGGCGCTCTGTGGTCTGTGGTCGGCGGATGCCCTGGCCGACCGTTTCGATCCCAAGGACCTGCGCACCCTGGTGATCAACGAGGGGTCGAAGTCCTTCCTCCACAAGAACGTGGATACCGACAACAGGCTCAAGGTCTTCCAGCCCTACAAGGACCTTTGCGGGCACATTGCCAGTGAGGTGAAGGCCTGTGCGCCAAGGATCCGGAACGCGCGGACCTTTGCGACCACCCTTGTGGAGATGGCCCATTCGTTGGAGTTCGCCATGGAGCATTTGCCGGCGTTGACTGAGCTGAGCGAGAAAAAGGACACTGAGCGGCTCGCTGGCTTCCTAACCGAGCTCGCCGAACGCTATCTCGCAGCGAGGTGAACGCCGTCGGACCCGGCCTTGTTCATCCCGCACTGCTCACGGACCAGAGCGATCGGGCGAGGTGTAACGCGTCCCTAAAGCCTTAGAACTCGGCTGACTTCGGCGTCCGTGGGAAAGGAATGACATCCCGGATGTTCCCCATGCCCGTCACGAAGAGCACGAAGCGCTCCAGGCCCAGGCCGAAGCCCGCGTGGGGCACGGTGCCGAAGCGGCGCGTGTCGAGGTACCACCAGAGCTCCTCCTTGGGGACACCCATCTCGTCCATGCGCTTTTCAAGGACATCCAACCGCTCCTCACGCTGGCTTCCGCCGATGATCTCGCCGATGCCCGGGAAGAGCACGTCCATGGCGGCCACGGTGGTGCCCTTGTCGCTGTAGCCGAAGTCGCCGGGGCCGTTGGTGCGCATGTAGAAGGCCTTGATCTTGCCGGGGTATCCCGTGACGATCACCGGCTTCTTGAAGTGCTTCTCCACCAGGTAGCGCTCGTGTTCGCTCTGCAGATCGATGCCCCATTCCACGGGGAACTGGAACTGCTTCTTCTGGTGCGGCTTGCTGCGCAGCAGGATCTCGATCGCGTCCGTGTAGGTGATGCGCTCGAAGGGGTTCTCCAGCACGAACTTCAGGCGGTCGATCAGGCCGAGCTCGCTGCGCTGCTCCTTCGGCTTCTGCGCTTCCTCCTCCTTCAGGCGCGCATCCAGGAACTGCAGGTCGTCCATGCTGTTCTTCAGCACACGGGCGATGAGGTGCTTGCACAGGCCCTCGGCCAGGTCCATGTCGCCCTTCAGGTCCATGAAGGCGGCCTCGGGCTCGATCATCCAGAACTCGGCGAGGTGGCGTGCGGTGTTGCTGTTCTCGGCGCGGAAGGTGGGCCCGAAGGTGTACACCTTGCCCAAAGCGAGCGCGGAGAGTTCGGCCTGCAGCTGACCGCTCACGGTGAGGCGCGATTCAGCACCGAAGAAGTCGGCCGCCCAGTTCACGCTGCCGTCGTCGTTCAACGGTGGGTTCTTCGCATCCAGCGTGCTCACGCGGAACATCTCGCCCGCGCCTTCCGCATCACTGGCGGTGATGATGGGGCTGTGGAAATAGTTGTATCCCTGTTGGTCGAAGTACTCATGGATGCCGAAGCTCACCTGGTGCCGGATGCGGAAGATGGCGCTGTAGGTGTTGGTGCGGAACCGCAGGTGGGCGTTCTCGCGCAGGAACTCCAGGCTGTGCTTCTTGGGCTGGATGGGGTACTTCTCCGCATCGCTGTCACCCAGTACCTCCACGGCGATGACCTGCATCTCCACGCGCTGGCCGCTGCCCTTGCTCTCCACGATCACACCGGTACACTGAACCGCAGCGCTGGTGGTGAAGCGGGCGCGCGTCTCCGGTCCCACCTGCTCCTGATCGATCACGCACTGCAGGTTGCGGATCGTGCTGCCATCGTTGAGGGCGATGAAGCGGTCGTTGCGGAAGGTGCGCACCCAGCCGGCCACGGTGAGGGTGGTACCGGTGAGGGCCTCGTTGTCCAGGACGGACTTGATGGTGGTGAGTTCCATGGGCGCTGGCGCCGAAGCCCAGGTTTGGTCCAAAGGGCGAAGGCGGGCCGCAAAGGAACGAAGCAGGCGCCGAGCGCTGCCGGAAGGCACGCCGGAAGCGGTCGCCGCTCAGCCTGATGAATGAACCGCTCATCACAAAGGAAACATTAAGTGTTGCAAAACGTTTCCTCTGTGCAATACGTTTGCGCCCCCTTGGAACACACAAGTCACGCCGCAATGGATGAGAGGAAGCGCGAGATCCTCGAACAGGCCCTGAAGCTGTTCATGCGCTTGGGCATCAAGAGCATGACCATGGACGAGGTGGCCACCCAGTTGCGGATCAGCAAGAAGACGCTTTATGAGCACTTCACGGACAAGAATGACCTGGTGGTGCAGGCGGTGGCCATGACCTGCGACTTCCACCGCGACACCATCAACGGCATCTGTGCGCGGGGCATGAACGCCATCGACGAGAACGAGGAGATCACCCGGTTCATCGTGGGGCAGATCGGCAACATGCACCCCAGCGTGCAGTTCGACCTGCAGAAGTACCATCCCAAGGCGTGGGAGATCATGGAGCATCGGGAGCGCGAGGACATCTACGTCTGTGTGTCGACCAATCTGCGCAAGGGCGTGGCCGAGGGGCTCTATCGCGAGGACCTGGACGTGGAGGTGATCACCCGCCTTTACCTCGCACGTATCGATTCCACCTGGGATGGCCGGGTGTTCCCTCCGGACCAGTTCAGCCTGCCCGATGTGCTGTGGAAGCACCTGGAGTACCACATCCGCGGTATCGCCAGCCCCAAGGGCGTGCAGTACCTCACCAAGAAGATGAACAAGGAACGCAAGTGATGATGATGCGACACCTGACCCTAAGCTTGGCCCTGATACCCTGGATCAGCGCCTGGGCCCAAGGCCCGATCATGCTCACCTTGAGGCAGGCCATGGACCTCGCCGGCAAACAGAGCTACCAGGTACAGGCCAGCCAGTTGGAAGCGGAAAAGGCGCGGTCCAAGGTGAAGGAGATCACGGCCCTGGGCCTTCCGCAGGTGGAGGGAAGCGCGAGCTTGAACAACTATATCGAGGTTCCCACGAGCGTGGTGCCCAACTTCTTTGGCAGCGACCCGGAACTGCTCGAGGTACAGTTCGGGGTGCCTTGGAGCACCACCGGCGCGCTCGCGCTCAACCAGCTGATCTTTGACGGCAGCTACCTCGTGGGTCTTGAGGCCTCGAAGGAACTGCGGGTGCGCAGCGATCAGGAGCTTGAACGGACGGCGGCCGACGCGCGTTACCAGGCTGCGAAGGGATATCTCGGGGTGCTGGCCGCGCGTGAAGGTGTGCGCTTGTCGGCAGGGAGCGTGCCCATCCTGGAGAAGAGCCTAGCTGAAGCTCAGGCCATGACCGCGCAAGGGTTCATGGAGGCCACGGATGTGGACCGCTTGAGCATCGCGCTGGCCAGTGCACGCGACCGCGCACGGAGCTTCGGGCAGCAGGAGCGTGTCGCACTGGCCTTCCTGCGATTGGTCCTCGGAGTGCCGGAAGGCACACCCTTGGAGCTGACCGACCAATTGGAGACCCTCCTGAACGATCCGGACGAGGTGGCGCTTTCCGAGGCCCCGCTTGACATGTCAGGACACATCGAGCACCAGTTGGCCAACACCCTCGTGCGGCTTCAAACCCTCGACGTGAAGAACCAGCGCAGTGCATACCTCCCCAAGCTCTATGGTTTCTTCAATACACAGGCACAGTCATTCGGCCAGGAGGGACCATGGGAGACCGACTGGTTCCCCGCCACCCTATGGGGCGCACAGCTCCAGGTGCCCATCTTCAGCAGCGGATTGCGCAGCAACCGGGTGAAGCAGGCCCAGCTTGCGCTCAAGCAGACCGAGGTGAACCTCACCGCCACGGAGCAGCGCCTGCTGGCCGAGGCCGCCGAGCGGAGCGAAAAGGCCCGCACCGCACTGGAGACCTACCAGACAGAGCGCCAGAACCTCGACCTGGCCCGGCGCATCTTCGACCGCACCAGCATCAAGTTCACCAACGGCCTGGCCAGCAGCTTCGAGTTGAACCAGGACCAGACGCAGTACCTCACCGCCCAGCAGATGTACATCAACGCACTGGTGAACCTCGCACTGGCCCGCACCGACCTCCGCAAGGCCCTCGACCTGTACTGAACCCACCGCACACCGATACCGTGATGAAGAACTCAATCATGCTGCTGCTCGCCACCGCCATGTTCGCGGCTTGTGGAAGCGCCGACACCAGCGACCTGGGCCGCAAGCGCCAGGAACTTGACAGCCTGAAGGCCGCGTACAAGGCATTGGGCGAGCGCATCAAGGAAGTGGATGCCTGGGTCGCCGAGCACGACACCACCGTGCGCCGGAACCTCGCCGCTGTCACCACACTCTCCCTTTCGCCCACGCGGTTCGAGCACTTCGTGCAGGTGCATGGCCATGTGAAGGCCGACAAGAGCGCTGATCTCTACAGCATGGGCGGGCGGGTGCGCCGCATCCTGGTCGAGGAAGGTGACAAGGTCCGCAAGGGTGATCTCCTGGTCGATCTGGACAACGATGCCATCGAGAAGCAGGTGGCCCAGGCCGAGGCTGGCTATGACCTGGCCAAGGAGGTGTTCGAGAAGCAGGAGCGCCTCTGGAAGCAGCAGATCGGCAGTGAGGTGCAGTACCTCCAGGCCAAGAGCAACAAGGAACAGGCGGAGGCCGCACTGGCCACCATGCGAGAGCAGTATCGCCTGAGCCGCATCACCGCTCCGTTCGATGGCACGGTGGACGAGGTGATGGTGACCGTAGGCCAGATGACCGCCCCACAGCTGCCAGTGGCCCGCGTGGTGGACCTCACCGGCGCCAGCCTCGAAGCGGAGGTACCGGAGAGCTACCTCCAGCGTGTGAAGGTGGGTGATCCCGTGCTGGTGGAGTTCCCCTCTCTTGGCGATTCGGTGAAGGCCAACCTGTCCAACGTAAGCAGGTTCATCGATCCCGCGAACCGCACCTTCAAAGTGACCCTGCGCGTGCCCAATGGCGAGACCTATGTGCGTCCCAACCTGCTGAGCGTGGTGCACATCCGTGATGTGGTGCAGGACAGTGCCATCGTGGTGCCGAGCCGGTGCATCCAGGAGGATGTGGAGGGCCGCAGCTATGTGTTCGTGCTCGACCACGACGCGGAGAAGCGCCCCATCACCCGGAAAGTGCTGGTGAAGCGCGTCATGGATTACAAGGGAACCACCCTGCTGGCCCCCGGTACCGGGCTCACTGGAACAGAGACCCTTGTCGACGAAGGCGCCAAGAGCGTGGGCGACAGGCAGCAAGTGAAGGTGACGAACCTCTGATCATTGGGCCGCAGATGCGCTGAGACGCGGAGCATGCGAATGATAGGATCGAACGAAGCAGTCGGAGCACGCCATCGGAACGCCCCACCGGGTTTCCCTGCGCCTCTGCGCCTCTGCGGCAAATACTGAGCAATGGACCACAACAGCATCGAGAACGAGGCCTACGGTGAAGGCCAGGGCAGGCAGTTCGCCATCACCAGCTGGGCGGTGAGGAACCGCACCACCGTAATGGTGATCAGTGTGCTCATCGCCGTCTTCGGGATGTACTCCTATTCGGCGATGCCGAAGGAGAGCTTTCCCGAGGTGGTGACCCCGGAGATCTATGTCGCTGTGCCGTACAACAGCAGCTCGGTCATCGATATCGAGAAGCTCATCACCAAGCCGCTCGAGAAGGAGATCAACACGATCTCCGGAGTGGATGAGATCAACAGCACGAGCGTCCCGAACTTCAGCACCATCCAGGTGAAGTTCAACTACAACGTGACGCCCACCGAGGCGCTGCGCAAGGTGAAGGACGCCGTGGACAAGGCCAAGAGCGACGCCGATTTCCCCAAGGACCTGCCCGCTGAGCCGAACATCTTCGAGATGAACTTCTCCGAGATGATGCCGGTGATGAACATCAACCTGAGCGGTGACTACAGCATCGATCAGCTGCATCACTACGGCAAGATCCTGGAGGACCGCATCGAGGGCCTGCCTGAGATCAACAAGGTGGATATCCGGGGGGTTCCCGAGAAGGAGGTGAAGGTGAGCATCGACCTCAACAAAATGGAGGCGCTGAAGCTCAACTTCGGCGATGTGGCCATGGCGCTCCAGACGGAGAACCTTACCATGAGCGGCGGCGAGGTGCTCACCGATGGGATGCGGCGTGCGGTGCGCGTGGTGGGCGAGTTCGTCGACATGGAGATGATCCGCGACATCGTGGTGAAGAACGAGTTCCAGAAGGAGGTGCGCCTGCGCGACATCGCCACGGTGGAGTTCGATTACAAGGAGGCCGACAGCTACGCCCGCGAGTACGGAAAGCCCGTGGTGATGCTGGACGTGATCAAGCGCGCCGGGGAGAACCTCATCATTGCCAGCGACAAGATCAACGCGATCCTGGCGGAGACGCGCGGCACGGTGATCCCCGAGGACGTCACCATCACTATTACGGGTGATCAGAGCGAGGATACGCGTGTTCAGGTGGACGAGCTCTTCAACCACATCATCTTCGGGGTGATCCTGGTGGTGGGCACGCTGCTCTTCTTCCTCGGGCTGCGCAACGCGCTCTTCGTGGGCCTCGCGATCCCGATGTCGATGTTCATCTCCTTCATCATCCTGAACGCCTTCGGGGTCACGCTGAACATCATGGTGCTCTTCTCCCTCATCCTCGCGCTCGGCCGCCTGGTGGATGACGGCATCGTGATCGTGGAGAACATCTACCGGCACATGAGCAACGGCACGCCGGCCATGGAGGCCACGCGCAAGGCGGTGGGCGAGGTGACGCTGCCCATCGTGGCCGCCACCACCGCCACGGTGATGGTGTTCGTGCCGCTGCTCTTCTGGCCCGGCCTCATGGGCCAGTTCATGAAGTGGATGCCCATCACCTTCATGGTGTCCCTGAGCGCATCGCTCTTCGTGGCCCTCGTGGTGAACCCTGCCCTCAGCACCCAGTTCATGAAGGTGGAGCGCGAGAACCCGGATGCGCGGAAGGTGTACCGCCTCGTCGGCATCTTCGCCGTGGTCGGCACGCTGCTGGTCGTGCTCGGCAAGGCCTTCGGAGCGGACCTCGTCGTGGGCCTGGGCTCGCTCGCGATCCTTGCCGCGATCCTCGGCGTGCTCAACCTGAAGGTCGCCGTCCCGGGCACGCGCTGGTTCCAGGACGTTTTCCTGCCCCGCCTGGAGGCGCAGTATGAGCGATTCCTGCGCTACGCGCTCGCCAAACACCATCCGCGCACCTTCCTCTTCGGCACCTTCATCCTGCTGGTGGTGGCGATCGTGCTGCTGATCGTGGTGCCGCCCAAGGTGGAGTTCTTCCCGGTGAACGAGCCCAAGTATGTGAACGTCTTCATCGAGGCGCCCATTGGAACGGACATCGACAAGACCGACCGCATCACCCGCCACATCGAGGCGCAGGTGAACGCGATCGTGAACGTTCCCCCCTACATCGAGGTCAAGGAGGTGAAGCAGGCCGATGGTACGGTGAAGCGCGATACGGTCAACTGGCTGATCAACTCCATGATCACGCAGGTGGGCAACGGTACCAGCGACCCTGCGCAGGGCGTGAGCCTGGCCAACACGCCGAACAAGGCCCGCATCCAGCTCAACTTCGTGAAGTTCGCCGATCGGCGCGGGCTCAAGACCAACGAGGTGCTCCTAAAGCTGCAGCATGATCTCCAGGGCTATCCCGGTGTGATCGTGAGCGTGGACAAGGACGCCGCAGGCCCCCCGACGGGAAAGCCGATCAACATCGAGCTGACGGGCGATGAGATCGGTCCGCTGCTGGCCGAGGCCGACTCGCTCAAGGCCTTCCTGGAGAGCAAGAACGTTCCCGGTGTGGAGGCCTTGCGGATCGACATCGACCGGGCAAAGCCCGAGATGCCCATCATCATCGACCGCGCAAAGGCCCGCCGGCTCAACGTGAGCACCTACGCCATCGCCGATGCCATCCGCACGGCGCTCTTCGGCAAGGAGGTGAGCACCTTCCGCATCGAGGGCGACGATGACGACTACAAGATCATGGTGCGGTTGCAGGACGACCAGCGCTATGATGTGGGCGCGATCATGAACATGAACATCACCTTCCGCGACATGCTGAACGGGCAGATCCGGCAGGTGCCCATCAGCGCAGTGGCGAAGGAAGAGCTGACCAGCACCTTCAGCGCCATCAAGCGCACGGACCTGAAGCGTGTGGTGACGGTGAGCAGCAACGTGATCGCGGGCTACAACGCGAACGATGTGATCGCCGAGATGAAGGAAGCGTTGCTGGGATACCCCAAGGATGAGCGGTTCGGCATGGCCTTCACCGGCCAGCAGGAGGAGCAGATGAAGGAGATGGCCTTCCTCGGCAAGGCCTTCCTCATCGCCATCTTCATCGTGTTCCTCATCATCGTGTGGCAGTTCAACAGCATCAGCTGGCCCATGGTGATCCTCAGCACCGTGCTCTTCAGCACCATCGGCGTGTTCCTCGGGCTCATCGTGTTCCGCATGGACTTCATCATCCTGATGACCATGCTCGGCATCATCTCGCTCATCGGCGTGGTGGTGAACAACGCCATCGTGCTCATGGACTTCGCCAAGCTGCTCTTCGAACGGCAGAAGGAGAAGCGCGGCCTGCCCGAGGAGGCGGAGCTGCCCATTGAGGTTACGCGCGACATGCTCATCATTGCCGGCAAGACACGTCTGCGACCGGTGCTGCTGACGGCCGTGACCGCAGTGCTGGGCCTCCTGCCGCTGGCCGTGGGCTTCAACCTCAACTTTGGCACACTGCTCACCGAGCTGGACCCGCACATCCACATCGGCGGCGACAACGTGATCTTCTGGGGCCCGCTCAGCTGGGCGGTCATCTACGGTCTCACTTTCGCCACCTTCCTCACGTTGATCATGGTGCCGGTGATGCTGCTGATCATCGCCAAGATCAAGCACCGCAGGCAGTGGAAGCGCAGCCTCCTGGCAAAGGGCTGAGCAACTCGCGCGAACGGCTTATTTTGGAGCGGCCCCACCAGGGCCGCTCCCTGTTTTGAGGACCCTCATCGCCCAGTTGGCCGGCCCCTTGGCCGGTGCCGTGATGTACGGCCTGATGTCCCATCACGGTGCCAAGCCTGCCTTCATGGCCGGGATCGTGGTGTGGATGGCCGTGTGGTGGATCAGCGAGTGCGTGCCGCTGGCGGTCACCTCCCTGCTGCCGGTGGTGCTCTTTCCCCTCCTGGGCGTGATGGACCTGCCCGCCACCGCGGCCTTCTATGGGAAGGATGTGATCTTCCTTTTCCTAGGCGGCTTCCTGCTGGCCCTGGGCATCGAGCGCAGCGGGCTGCACCGGCGCATCGCCCTGCACATCGTGCAGCGCATCGGTGCATCGCCTTCCCGGTTGGTGCTGGGCGTGCTGCTGGCCTCCGGGCTGCTGAGCATGTGGATCAACAGCACGGCCGCGGTGCTCGTGATGCTGCCCATCGGCATGGGCCTGCTGAGCGCGGCACCGGGGCATTCCCGGCTCGGTGCCGCCATCGCGCTGGCGGTGGGCTACGGCGCCACCATCGGCGGTATGGCCACGCCCGTGGGAACGCCGCCCAACCTGGTGTTCATGGCGCAGTGGAAGCAGCTGTTCCCCGGCCGTGAGGCCATCGGCTTCGGGCAGTGGATGTTGTTCGGTGTGCCGTACGCGCTGCTCTACCTGCTGCTCACCTGGCTGCTCATGACCCGGGTGGTGTTCCGGCTGCCGGGCAGGGCCTCGGTGGCGACGACCGCGCTGCGAGAGGAGCTGCGGGCGCTCGGTCCCGCAACGCGCGACGAGGTGCGCTCGGCCATCGTGTTCGGCATCACGGCGGCACTGTGGATCACGGGCGACCGCATCGCCTTCACCGAAGGGATGGTGTGGCAGGGATGGCGCAACAACCCGTGGGTCGACCTGGGGGGCTTCGGCGATCCGGCCGTGGCGATGCTGGGCGGCATCGTGCTCTTCCTGCTGCCCTCGGTGGACCGCTCGGTGAACGGCCGCATGCTGCTCGATTGGGAGTTCGCCCAGGCGCGCATCCCCTGGGGTGTGGTGCTGCTCATCGGCAGCGGCTTCGCCATCGCGGGCGGCATCGACGCGAGCGGCCTCAGCGACCTCATCGGCACGGCCCTCGCCGGGTGGAAGGTCGGTTCAGAGGTGCTCCAGGTGGGCGCCATCGCCACGGGCGTCACCCTGCTGAGCGAGCTGGGCAGCAACACCGCCGTGGCCAGCCTGGTGCTGCCGGTGCTGGCGCGCACGGCGGAGGTGTGGGGCATGCTGCCGCAGGCCGTGATGATCCCGGCCACCTTGGCGGCGAGCTGCGGTTTCATGCTGCCCATCGCCAGCCCCATGCAGGCCATCGTGTTCAGCAGCGGGCAGCTCAGCGTGAAGCAGATGGTAAAGGCAGGCGTGTGGATGGATGTGCTGGGGGTGGTGCTGCTGATGCTGTGCTGGGCGTTGATGGGGGCGCTCGTCTTCGGGTGAACGGAGCGCCGGGCACGGAGTAGGTCGGCGCCGTAGCTCTTGTCATGGCTGCACCAAAGGACCGCTGACTGCGTGCGCACGCGAGCGAGGCAGTCGCTATTTTTAGGACGTGCAGCTCTTGTGATGCCGCACACCAACGATCAACTGGGTCATGACAAGCGTGGTGGATCAACTCGATGATTTCCTTATCGACCAACTCGTTATCAAGAAGTCGGTGAGTGGAGATATGAGCTTCGCTCCCTCGAACAACCCCACCCACCTGGCCCTCCTGAAGAAGAAGAAGTTCAAGCAGAGCTTCATCGATGTGATCATGTAGGTCAACAACTGCACGTTCAAGTGGGTGGACCCGAAGGATGACGACATCATCGGCAAGGAGGAGATCCTGGCAATCGAACGGTTGGGGAAGGATCCGTGCAACCCGGAGAAGGACGCCCCGGACGAATTACCGTTGCGCAGCTTCTACTTCGTTGACAGTGTGCAGCCGGAATGGCAGGTGGGCATCTTCTGCGGCGAACACGCAGGCGATTCGCTGTACCTGTTGGAGGGTGCTTCCTGCTACTACTTGGGCCTGAACATGGAGGGCTACGTAAAGATGCTGATCGCCACGCGCGGCTTCAACCATTGGCAGTTCGCCCTCTGGCAATACCGGAACAAGGACGAGTCCGTTGACTCATTGGATGTGATGAAGGAGCACCTGGCGCGCCTGTTCCCCGAGGTGAAGATGGATGAGGTCTTCGCCTTGTACGACAGCCTGTACTTCGAGGAGGAAACGCCGCCGGGGGTGGAGTAGGTCGTTGCGGCGGCCTCTGCCTACGGCGGCAGCGGCCCGTGATAGTTCACGCACGGCGTGTTGTACCACGGGCATTGGTCGAATAGCGGCAGCTCAATTCGCGTGGTGTCCCCGCCGGTGATGGTGACCACGCCGAACGGTCCATGCAGCCAGCGGTCCAGGCATGCCTTGTCGATGGCATCGGTGTGCAGCGCTGGCCGGTCGTGGTCCTTGAGCAACTGCTGGTAGCGCCGGTCGTCCACGCGGTCCTGGTCGAGCAGGAGGTAGTGCCCGGCGGGCAGCGTCAGGTACCCGTTGCCCGTCACGTCGGTCCGGATGGTATCAACGATGGGCCTATGCCGGTCGTTGATCGCCATGATGCCGGTACTGTCCGGTGTTGCGGCGCGGAGGAACATGTGCCCACGCCAAGGTTCCGGGCGCGGCATGCCTTCAGGTCCCGGGTCTGCGCCGCCGCAGTACGGTGCGGTGTAGGTGGCCCGCAGGTGCAGTACGCCGGCCCCACGTCCGGCCTTCCATGGATACATCCCGCCTCGGTCGGTCGTGCGGGTGGTTGAGCAGGCGCTCATGAGGAACACGACGCAGGTGAGCGCACAGAGGAGCTTAGCCGTGTTCATACGTGGTTCGCTTTCTTACACCGGCGCGAGCACCTTCAGTTCGATGGCGATCGGCGTTGGCAGGCAGTAGCTGCGGCGATGTCTTGGTCCCGTGTCCGCGTGACCTATCCAAGTGCTCTCCATCACATGGGCGGAGCTGGGGTCAGGATGATCAATGCAAGAGCCATGAGGATCATGTAAGCGATCAAGCCGGTTAGCAGACTACCTCCCAACCAGATGACAAGGAAGCGTCGTATCGGGTTTCGCTGCTGGAACTGTTCGTTGCGATATGCGTAGCGAGCGGTGATCAACAGTGATCCTCCAAGAATGAACGTTGTTGCTGATGCGACCAATGGATAGCTGGGCCCCGTGGTCACTGTTATGAGGAACCAGGCGCCGAGTACGAATGCGCCTATGGTCGACCAGTCCTGTGCAAGCGCGATGGCCGTCCGTCTTTCGATCGGCAGGCTGCTGGCCAATAGGAAGACGAGGGTGCGTGAAACCGCGAACGCAGCTACGCATACCGCAGCCAGAAAGAGCCAGGGGATGAGGCTCATTGAATGTGTCGGCTTAGACCGTGGCGATCACCTTCAGTTCAATGGCGATCGGCGTGGGCAGGCAGTTGATCTCCAGCGTGGTCCTGCAGGGCGGGTCCTTCTCGAAGTACTCCTTCCATAGCCGGTTGTAGGTGGGGAAGTCGTCCTTCATGTTCGTGAGGAACACGGTCACGTCCACGATCTTGTCCCAGCTGCTGCCGCTGTCCTCCAGTATCCACTTCACGTTCTGGAACACGCTGCGCACCTGGGTCTCGATGTCGTAGGAGGCGATCTTCCCATCCGCATCCAGCTCAACACCGGGGATCTTCTTGGTGCCCCGCTCGCGAGGACCCACTCCGCTCAGGAAGAGCAGGTCGCCCACGCGACGGGCATGCGGGTAGTGGCCCACGGGCTCGGGGGCCTTGTTGCTTTCGATGCTGCTCATGGTCGTGCAAAGGTGTGGCATCCCTGTCGATGCGGAGCGGCAGGTCGGCTTGCTGGGATCCTGCACCTTTGTCCTGAACCCCGATCCGATGCGTCCCAACCTCCTCTTCGCCCTGCTGCTGAGCACCATCACCATGCACGCCCAGCTCACCTGGGTGCCCTGCACCATGCCGGTGAACACCCTCACCACGCTCACCGTGGGTCCCAATGGTGAACTGATGACGCTGCTGAACACCAACCCGGCGCAGGTGCGAATGAGCACCGACCAAGGCCAGACCTGGCAGGACCACCCTGGCAGTGGTGGGCCCAACGGCAATTTCCTCAGCGAAACGCGCCTGCACCTGACCAGTGCTTCCACCATCCTCGTGTGGGGCAGCGTCAATGGCGGCAGCACCTACAACGTGTGGCGCAGTGCCGATGGTGGGGATACCTTCACCGCGCTCGGCACTGCGAACGGCATCCCTGCAGGGCGCTACTTCATGGGCTTCAGCAGCGGCCCCAGCGGTGATGTGTACCTGTACGGCGAAGGCATCCTGCGCAGCACTGACGATGGACAGACCTGGACCAGCATCGTGGGGACCAGCACCTTCCTCACCTCCATGGCCGTCACCACCACGCATATCTGGGCGGTGCAGCTGAGCGCCGTGTACCGTGGCAACCTCGATGGCACCGGCTTCACGGCCATCAGCACCGGCGTCGTGCAGGTCACCAACGGGCTTGGCATCACGCGTGGCATGAACGACCGGATCATCGTCGTGGGCGGCTCGGACCGCGCGATCACCACCGCAGATGGTGGCAATACCTGGCAGGCTGTGAACACCGGCATCACCACCACGCTCAACAACGAACTTCAACACATCGCCGCATCGCTCAGCAGCGACATCTGGGTCACGGCCAAGCAGATCACCGTGTTCAGCACGGACAACGGCGGTGCGCCCTGGGTGAACGCGAGCAGCGGCCTGGGCTTTGCTGGGAACGAGCCCATCCAGGGCGTCTTCTGCGATCCCACCGGCACCTTCTACCTCTATGGCTACTTCCACCTGTACCGGTCCAACACCACTACGGGCCTTGCGGCGATGATGGCACAAGAGAAAGGCGCCGCCTATCCGAACCCGACCAATGGCCCCGTGCGCCTGCCGCCCACCTTCAACGGACAAGCCTGTCAGGTGATCGATGCGGCTGGCCGCGAGGTGCTCCAGGTGCAGGTGGGCCATCTCGGCACCGTGGACCTGGGCGCGCTGGAGAATGGGCGCTATCTACTGCGAAGCGCCACTTCGTCGGTAACCGTGCAAGTGCTGCACTGAACGGAGGAGGCCCCGTCCCCGGAGCCTCTTCCTTGTAGCGTGCGCAAGGCGCACCTGGCGTGCCTACCGAGGCTGAGCGGTGCCCTCCCGGGCGGTGCGTATACGCGAGGTGCCGGAGCCGTGGCTGACGGTGTCCTTTTTTCGGTGCGCGCGCGGATGCACGGTGATCGCCTTGTTCCGGATGCAAAGCTGGTCCGTCCAGGTGAAGCCACGCTGAAAACGATGTGATCCCTGTGGAACTTGTCCATACCGGTGGAAAAGCCCGTTCGAACAAGTCCAAGGCCGTCGCGTTCCTTCACCGCACCTTTGCAGGCGCGTTGACCGCACCTTCTCACCACCCCATCCTTGAACCTCCACCCATGCGTTACCGTCGCCTCGGCAACTCCGGCCTACAGGTCTCTGAACTTTCACTCGGCAGCTGGCTCACCTTCGGCAAGCAGATCTCAGACGCCACGGCGGAGAAGCTGATGAAATTGGCCTACGACAACGGGGTCAACTTCTTCGACAACGCGGAGATCTACGCGCGCGGCGAGAGCGAGCGGGTCATGGGCCGCATCCTGAAGAAGATGAAATGGTCGCGGGATTCCTGGATCGTGAGCAGCAAGGCCTACTTCGGCGACGGCGGCAAGCTGCCAACCCAGGTGGGCCTGCACCGGAAGCACGTGGTGGAGGCCTGCAACGCGGCCTTACAGCGCCTGCAGGTGGACTACCTCGACCTCTACTTCTGCCACCGGCCGGACAAGAACACGCCCATTGAGGAGACGGTCTGGACCATGCATCAGCTGATCATGCAGGGCAAGGTGCTGTATTGGGGCACCAGCGAATGGAGCGCACAGGAGATCATGGAGGCACACATGGTCGCGAAACACCACCACCTGATCGGCCCCGTGATGGAGCAGCCTCAGTACAACATGTTCCACCGCGCCAAGGTGGAGGTGGAGTTCGGGCAGATCTACAGGACGGTGGGCCTCGGCACCACCATCTGGAGCCCGCTCGCCAGTGGTATCCTTACCGGCAAGCACCGGGATGTGAAGGCGCTGAAAGGCACCCGCCTCACCATGGAAGGGTTGGATTGGCTGCGGGAACGGGAGCTAACCCCCGAGCGCCTGCGCACGGTGGAAAAACTGAACAAGATCGCTGATGGACTTGGTCTTTCGCTGCCGGTGATGGCGCTGGCCTGGTGCCTGAAGAACCCCAACGTGAGCACCGTGATCCTGGGCGCAAGCAAGGAGGCTCAGCTGAAGGAGAACCTGAAGTCCAGCGAGGCGCAGGACCTGCTCACCCCGGCGGTGATGGAGAGGATCGAGAAGGTGCTGGGCAACACGCCGGTGCGGCCTCAGTGGTAAGGGGCGGTCAAGCGAATCGCCGCAACACGGCTTCCACCTGCGCCACGTAGCTTCCACCGAAGAGGTTCACGTGCACCAACAGCGGGTAGAGGTTGCAAAGGTCCACGCGTTCCTCCCAGCCGGCCTCCAGGGGCGATTCGGCCTGGTAGGCGGTGAATAGGGCCGCATCCACACCGCCGAACAACCGGGTCATGGCCAGGTCCATCTCGCGGTGGCCGTAGTACACGGCCGGGTCGATCAGTACGGGGCGGCCTTCCGCATCAACAAGGAGATTGCCGCTCCAGAGGTCGCCGTGCAAGAGTGCTGGTGGTTCACTGGGGAGGAGGCGGTCCAACCGATGGAACAGCCGCTCGAAGCGGAAGGCCATGCCCCCCTCCACCCGGCGCCGGTCACGGGCCAGCTTGAGCTGGGGCTCCAGCCGTTGGTGGATGAAGAAGGAGGCCCAGTCGCGCTCGGGCGTGTTGCGCTGAACCAGATGACCGATGTAGTTGTCCCGGTCCAACCCGAATACAGCTTGGCTGTGTTGATGCAGACGCGCTAGTCCCTGGCCGAGGCGTTCCCAGTAGCCCGTATCCCTGAGGCCACCCTCCACCCATTCCAGCAGCAGGTAGCTTTCGTCGTGGTCCTCCCCATGCGCGATCACCTCCGGCACGCGAAGGGGACCTGCCGTACGCAGTCGCCTTAGCCCGTCCGCCTCCGCCTCGAACAGGCTTGGGTAACGGTCCGCAGAGTTCACCTTCACGAAGAACCTTCCCGCTTCGGTCTCCAGTCGGTAGGCATCGTTGATGCTGCCTCCTCCCACCGATGCCGAGGCCTCCACGTCGATCGATGTGCCGACATGGCGGCTCAGTTGCTCGGACAAGCGTTCGATCAGGGAGCCGTTCAGGGGCATTGAACAAAGAAGGCCGCCTCAGTGGAGACGGCCTTTTGTGGAGAATACCGGAGTCGAACCGGTGACCTCTTGCATGCCATGCAAGCGCTCTAGCCAGCTGAGCTAATTCCCCAGGAAACAAGCCCTGTTCGGTGAACGGGGATGCAAATGTAAGTGATCGCCCGGAAATCGCGAAAGCCAGTGGGTCAGCCCCCTTGCTCGGTCCTGAAATGTGAAAGAACGTTGATCGGGCAATGATCACCCGGCAGAAGGGGTTCTACCCCTGCTACCCGATGCATGATGAACTGGAAAGGGCGGGAGCGGGCTGGTTTTGGAACGCAAGGGATCCTTCCGGGGGGCACTCCGGGGGCTGGTAGGGTGCCCGTTCCTCCCTTTCCTCATGCAGGCCGCAGCATCTGCCGCTTCAGAAAGGCATGCGTGCCTTCCTGGGCACGCACCGGACGGGCACCTCTGACGGGCTTGCGGTAGCTGTTCTGCTGATCGCGGTCCAGCATGCGGGCCTTGCGCGTATCACCCCACTGCAGGTCGAGCAGGTGCAGAACGGTGCGGATGTGACCGGGGTCCCGGATCGGGAACGCCACTTCCACGCGACGGTCCAGGTTCCGCTCCATCCAATCCGCGCTGGACAGATAGACCTGCGGCCGGCCCTGGTTGTGGAACACGTAGCAACGGGCATGTTCCAGATAACGGTCGATGATGCTGATGGCCTCGATCCGGCTGCTCATGCCCCGCACCCCGGGCACCAGGCAGCAGATGCCGCGGACGATCAACCGCACATCCACCCCCGCATCGCTGGCATCGTACAGCTTGCTGATCAGCGCCTTGTCCTCCAGGCTGTTCACCTTCAGCAGGATGGCCGCCGGAGCACCGCGCTGTGCCTGTTCGATCTCGCGGTCGATGAGCTCCTCCAGCCGGGTGCGCAGGTCTAGCGGGGCCAGCATCAGCAGGGTGTTCGCCGGACGTGTGCGGCGATCGTTCAGGTGGGTGAACACCCCGGCCACCTCGGCCGTGAGAGCGGGATCGGCGGTGAGCAGCGCCAGGTCCGAGTAGATCCGCGAGGTCCGTTCGTTGAAGTTGCCGGTGCCGAGGTAGGCGTAGCGGCGCAGCTTGCCGCGTTCCTGCCGCTCAATGAGGCAGAGCTTGCAGTGCACCTTCAGGCCTTCGTGGCTGTAAAGCACCCGTGCACCCGCCTTTTCCAAAGCCTCGCCCCAGTAGAGGTTGGCTCGTTCATCGAACCGGGCCTGCACCTCCACGAAGACCGTGACCTGCTTGCCTTGTCGAAGGGCCTCGATGAGCGCTTCGCAGACCTGGGAATCCTGCGCCACCCGGTACAAGGTGATGGCAATGTGCTTCACATTGCGGTCCTGGGCCGCGCGTTGGAGCAGCCCCACGAACTGCCCGAAGTCATGGTAGGGGAAGTGCAGCAGCAGGTCTTGCCGGGCGATCGCCTGGAAGGGGTCACGCGCCGCTTGGAGCATCGGGTGCTGCAGGGGTGACCAGGGCCTGTCGCGCAGATCATCATGCCCGGTCACCGGAAGGGCGAACAGGTCGCTGAAGTTGTGATACCGACCTCCGGCCACCACGTCCTGCTTGGTCAGGCCCAGCAGCGTGCGCAGGGCCCGGAGCAGCGTATTCGGCATGGCACTGTCGTAGAGGAACCTGGAGGGGACGCCGGTCTGGCGCTTGCGCAGGCTCTTGCGCACCTTCTCCTTCATCGAACCGGCGAACTCCTCATCGAGGTAGAGGTCCGCGTCGCGTGTGAGCTTGATGGCATGACAGCCCACCACGGTGTATCCCGAGAACAGCTCATGCACACAGGCCCGGATGGCATCATCCAGGAACAGGATCTCCTGAAGCCCCGGTCTGGAAGGCGGGAGCGTGATGAAGCGGCCCAGCTCCGCACTGGGGATGTTGAGCAGTACCAAGCGTTCCCGCCCCTTCGCCCGCAGCCTGCAGGCGAAGTAGAGCTTGCGGTCCTCGATGAAGGGTGCGTTACCGGGGCGCAGCGCTGCCGTGTTCAGCAGGGGCGCGATGTGCTGCCTGAAATACTCCTGGACGAACTTCCGCTGCGCTTTGGTCAGCGCATCCTCGCGAAGCAACCGGATCCCTGCTCTGGCCAGACCAGGTAGCAGGATGTTCCGGTACAGCGCGCCGAACTCCTGCTGCTGCCGCAATGCCTTCCGGTTCAATTGGTCCACGAGCTTTTCCGGCGGCAGTTCCAAGGCCGTGCGGTAGGTCTTGCGAAGCTTGCTCAGACTCCGCAAGGAGGCTACGCGCACCCGGTAGAACTCGTCCAGGTTACTGGAGTAGATCGCCAGGAACTTCAAGCGTTCGAGGAGCGGGTTGCCTGCATCCTTGGCCTCCTGCAGCACCCGGTCGTTGAACGCCAGCCAACTGAGGTCGCGGTTGAAGAACCGCTCCTTGCGCCGCACCCGTGGCCGCAATTTGGCAGCCTGTTTGCGCCGGACCAGGGCCTCCAGGTTGATCTGCTTCTGGGCGCCGTAACGCTGGTCGGCATGCGATGTATGGAACCGGTGGGCCTGCAGGTAGGCCAGGTTCTCCTCGAGCCATTGCTCATTGCCCGGTTTCTTTTTCCGCACCACGGCCAGTTCATTGCGCAGCCGTTCGCTCTTCTGCGCGAAGTCCACCTGTCCGGCCTTCGCTGAGTCCGCGTCCCGCAACACCTGCTGCATCAACCCCCTGGGGCGCGCCCCCATGCGCGTGGCGAGAATGAGGGAGCGCACCTGGGCCATGTCCCGCTTTGCCACCCCATTTTTCGCGAGGAAGCGCTCGGCGAGTTCGGCGCTCCGCTCCTCGTGGCCCGCATAGGCCAGCGCATAGCCCGTGTCGTGGAACAAGGCCGCCAGTTCCAGCAGGTGCAGTTGCCGCTGCTCCAACCCTACGGCACGGCCTATGCCCAAGGCGGTCCGGGTCACTGTCAGGGTATGGTCCAGGTCATGGAAGACCATGTGACGGGGCATCCGCGCCGCGAACCAATGCTTCACATGCAACCGGGCCTTCTCCACCAGCCCCTCGTCGATCGTGGCCATGCTCAGCGAAGGTAACGGGACGGCACCGAGCGGGCCATCCGGTTATCTTTGATCGAACGGGACAGGATGGAGTTCGGCAGCGCGCATAGCCTCTACCTGGCCTTGTCGGGGTGTCGCTCATCCCTGCTGTACAGCGGCGCCTTCACCGATGCGCGCACAGCGGACCTGGTGGCATGGGGAGAGGCCCTGCTCGATGCCGAGGAACGGCCCACCTTGCGCAACAGGCTCACCTTCGTCATGGTCGAGGCCTACCAGAACATCGTGCGGCACCGGGCGCTGGTGGGCTCCCAGCTCGAGCGGGGCGCGGGGCGCAGTCTCTTCCTGCTCCGTCACAAGGGATCGGGGAATGAGGTCGTGGCCGTGAACCCGGTGTTGCGCGAGGAGGCCGGTGGATTGCGCTCCCTGTTGGAGCGGTTGCGTGGGCTGGATATCGCGCAGCTCAAGCAGCTGTTCCTGCAACGGTTGCGGGCCGAGGAGCGCACCACACGTGGTGGAGCAGGCCTCGGGTTGATCGAGATGGCCCGTCGTTCGGGGCAGGAGATGGGCCACGTGCTCACGACCATTGACGCGGACCACGAGCTGTTCATGCTCCGGGTCATCGTGGGCGGCACGTCCGAAGAGAGCGCTGACGCGTTGGCGCTGCGGGCCCTCCATGAACTGGTGGTCCGCGAGGATGTGCTTCTGGCCGCCACCGGGCTCTTCTCTCCGGCGATACAGAGGGTGGTCGTCCGCCTGGTCGCCGATGAGATGGAGCTGTCCGGTGTGCCCCGTGCACCGGCCATGCGCATCATGCATGCCGTCTTGGGCTTGGTCGACACCCTCGGTCTGGACCGTGAGGGCGCCCTGCTCGTCGTTCATCGGGGGGCGACCCGCCCCGTACTGGCGCTGTTGGTGCGGATGGATGCCTCCCTGGCCGATCGCATGTTGATGGCACATGCCACTGTTCAAGAGGCAGATCCGGCGCGTCGGGAGGTGTTGTACAGGAACACCCTGCTCGACCGGCCGGATGGAGTGGACCGGGAGTTCCTGGGCCTGCTGGAGCTGCAGCGCTCATGCACGGGACCGGTCAGGGTGGAGCTCGGAAGGACCACTGATGGGATGCACATCCTCATCCACTCCTGCTTGTGACCGTCGGTCCCGGCATTGGAGCCACCGTTCCTCGTTCCGCCCATCACTTCACATACCGATCGGCATGGCGTTGGAGTTGTATGGTCCTAAGGACCTGCAAGCCATGGCAACGCTCTTCCACCTACTCCTTACCGCCTTGGGGCGCTTTGAACGCTGGTTCGATGGCCGGTTCGGCTGGTTCTTCACCAATGGGATGAAGGAACCCCACCAGCAAGGCCGGGCCTCCTTCAGAGCTTGATGCACACGTTCTTCGCTTCGGTGAAGAACCGCAGGGCCTCCACGCCGCCCTCGCGCCCCACACCGCTCTGCTTCATGCCTCCGAAAGGCGTGCGCAGGTCGCGCACCATCCAGCAGTTCACCCAGACAATGCCGGACTCCAGCCGGTGCGCCATGCGGTGGGCCCGTTTCAGGTCATTCGTCCAAAGCACGGACGCCAATCCATAGGGCGTTCCATTGGCCACCGCAAGAGCTTCTTCCTCTGTATCGAACGGGGCGATGGTCACCACCGGTCCGAAGATCTCCTCCTGGTTGGTGCGGCAGCCGGGCCCCAGCCCTTCGATCACCGTGGGGGCGAGGTACCAGCCATCGGCCAGGTCGCCGGCAAGGCGCACGCGTTCACCTCCGCACAGCACCGTGCCACCCTCCTCGCGCGCCAGTGCGATGTAGGACAGCACCTTCTCCATGTGCGGTCCGCTCACCACGGCGCCAAGGTCGCTTCCAGGGTCCGCTGGATCGCCCACGCGCAGGGCCTTCACCCGGTCCACGAAGGCATGGCGGAACCGTTCGTACAGCGGGCGTTGCACCAGGATACGCGAACCACACAGGCAGATCTGCCCCTGGTTGCGGAACGAGCTGAGCACAGTGGTGCGCAGCATCTCATCAAAGTCGCAGTCGGCGAAGATCACCACCGGGTTCTTGCCGCCCAGCTCCAGGCTCAGTTTCTTGAACATCGGCGCCGCCGTGCGCGCGATCTGCTGGCCCGTACGGGTGCCGCCCGTGAAGGAGATGGCCTTGATCTCCGGATGCTCGGTGATCGCTGCGCCCACCTTGGGTCCCAGGCCATGCACGATGTTCAGCGCGCCCGGAGGCATGCCGGCCTTTTCGCACAACTGCGCCATGCGGAAGGCGGTCATGGGCGTCACCTCGCTGGGCTTGGCCACCACGCAGTTGCCTGCGGCCAGGGCCGGTGCGATCTTCCAAGTGAAGAGGTAGAGCGGCAGGTTCCAAGGGCTTATGCAGCCGACGACACCGATCGGCGTGCGGTCGGTGTAGTTCACGGCCACATCGTCCATCAGGTGGGCCTCGCTCTGTTCGTGCAGGATGGCCGATGCGAAGAAGCGGAAATTGGCCACGGCACGCGGGATATCCACTTTGCGCGCCAGGTGCACCGGCTTTCCGTTATCGCGCGATTCCGCTAGGGCAAAGGCCTCCAGGTCATCCTCGATCAGGTCGGCCAGGCGGTGCAGCACCTGTGAGCGGCCTTCCCGTCCCATGCCCCACCAGGTCGGGAAGGCATCATGTGCGGCCTTCACCGCCGCTGCCACATCACGCTCATCGCTGTCCGCGATGCGGGCATACACCCGGCCGGTGGCGGGCTCGTGGTCATCGATCCAGGTGCCGCCCGCAGCAGGGACCAGCGCACCGTTGATGAGGTTGAGGATGTCTTCCATGATGGGATGGCGAAGGTAGCGCCCTCCGTACCCACTGAACGCGAACGGCCTCCGCAGTGCGGAGGCCGTTCAACCCCTTGTTGCCAGGTCACGGAACCAGAACCCTATCCGTTGACCGCTCTTTCCGCCCGTCACCCTCCATTCACTTTCACCACGTGGGCGACGGTCGTGCAGCAAAGGTCGCCTGTTCCCATGCCGGCCCCTGTTAAGCATCTCTGAACGAACGTTAAGATCTCTAAAGGAGCGCCTGAGGCGCCGGGCTTCGATAGCTTCGCTTCGTGGATAAACGATGGTCGGCGATCCTCCTCATCGCCATCTGTGCGGCGCTGGCCGGCCTGCTGGCCCTGCAGGTCCTCTGGCTTCGACGCACCGTGGCGCTGCGTGAGGCGCAATTCAAGCAGGGCGTCAGCAATGCCCTGTTCGCCGTAAGCGAACGTCTGGAGCTGCAGGAGCGGCTCGGCCGGTTGAAGCGGCATGCCGAGGGTATGCGGCTCATCACACACATTGATTCGTTGCGCTTGGAGGGTTCCGGACAATTGCAGGGTCCTGATGGCGATGATGGGACCCGGTTGGTGGAGGAGGCGCTGGTGGCCGACGTGGTCAGGGACCTGTTGCGCACCGAGCGGTCCGGGGACTTCCGAGAACGGCTGGACGCGCGCATGCTGGACTCTCTGTTGCAGAGTGAATTCCGACTCGCTGCACTCCCCCTGCCCGGCTCCTATGCGGTTTTTCTGGAGGATGGCCAGCCGATCCTGTTGGGAGGGGACCAACCGGACCCCGCCGTGCTCCAAGGCTCTCCCTTCAAAGAGCGGCTCTTCCACCATGAACTGTCCGGTCCGGGTTGTTACCTGCATGTGGCGATGCCCGATCAGGAGGCCACCCTGTTCAAGGGTACCGGTGTCATGCTGGTAGCCTCCTCGCTGTTCACACTCATCATCGTCCTGGCCTTTGTCTACACGCTGCGCACCATCCATCGACAGAAACGGCTTAGTGAGATCCGGACGGACCTCGTGAACAACCTGACCCATGAGCTGAAGACACCCATCAGCACCATCGGACTTGCCTGTGAGGCCTTGAGCGACCCCTCCATGCCCAAGACCGAGGACCAGGTGCGGACGTACGTGGGGATGATCCGCGAGGAGAACAAGCGGCTTGGATCCCTGGTGGAGAACGTGCTGCAAAGCGCAGTGCTCCTGCAGGGGCGCATGGTGCTGAAACCGGTGGACCTGGACATGCACAAGCTCGTGCAGGAGGTGGTCCGGGGAAGCCACATCCGCGTGGCGAAGCGGAACGGCCGGATCGACACCGACCTCAAGGCCGAGATCCATGTGATCAAGGGGGACCGTATCCACCTGACCAATCTCTTGTACAACCTGGTCGACAATGCGGTGAAGTACACGGAGCAGGAGCCGCGCATCACCATCTCCACATCCAGCAACAACGAGGGGGTCACAGTGAGCGTGGCCGATAATGGCGTTGGCATTCCCGTGGGCGAACAGCGCAAGGTCTTTGAACGTCTGTACCGCATCCCCACCGGCAATGTGCACAATGCCAAAGGGTTCGGGCTAGGCCTGAGCTATGTGCGGACCGTGGTGGAGCGCCATGGGGGGCGCATCAGGTTGGACAGCACTCCGGGCAAGGGCAGTACCTTCCACATCTTCCTACCTTTTGAACATGACCGCTCCCACTAAGTTGCTGGTGGTCGAGGATGACCCGAACCTGGGTTCACTTCTGTCCCAATATCTACAGGCCAAGGGCTTCGAGGTGGAACTCCGGACCGATGGTGTCCAGGGCAGCCAGGCCTACGACCAGGGTCGGTACGACCTGCTCATCCTGGACGTCATGTTGCCGCTGAAGGATGGCTTCACCCTGGCCCGTGAGATCCGGCAGAAGGACCCCGGCATCCCCATCGTATTCCTCACGGCCAAGAGCATGAAGCAGGATACGCTCGCCGGCTTCGAGAGCGGGGCGGATGATTACATGACGAAGCCCTTCAGCATGGAGGAGCTCATCCTGCGCATCCAGGCCGTGCTTCGGCGGGCCAATGGGGTGGAACGCCCCGAGCCGGAGCCCGAACGCTACCAATTAGGGAAGAGCCAGTTCGATCCGAGGAAGCAGGTGCTACGGACCCCGGTCGGCGAGCGCAGGCTCACCACCAAGGAGTCCGAGCTCCTAAGGCTCCTCTGCCAACACCAGAACAAGGTGTTGGAACGCAACGAGGCGCTGCGTCAGGTCTGGGGGAACGACAGCTACTTCAGCGGACGCAGCATGGACGTGTACATCGCCAAACTGCGGAAGTACCTCCGTGAGGATCCGTTGGTGGAGATCATCAACGTGCATGGCCAGGGGTTCCGGCTCATTTCCGGACCTGCTGAATGATCCCGCCTCAGAGGCAGGCCGTCCGTCCGCCGTCCACCGGCAGGTTGATCCCGTTGACGTAGGCGCCGGAGGGGCCTGTGAGGAAGACCACGGCCGCAGCGATCTCCTCGGGTCGGGCAAAGCGCCTTAGTGGGATCTCGTTCATCATCTCCTCAGCGGCTTCCTCCTCGGATATCCCGCTCTTCGTCGCCTTGTTCCGCACGATGGCCGCAAGCCGCTCCGTGCTGGTCGCGCCGGGGAGCACATTGTTCACGGTGATGTTGAACGGCCCCAGTTCATTGGCCAGCGTCTTGGACCAGTTCGCCACGGCTCCTCGGATGGTGTTGCTCACGCCCAGGTTGGGCAGGGGTTGCTTGACGCTGGTGCTGATGATGTTGACGATGCGGCCGTGTCGCCGTTCCTTCATGCCCGGTACAATGGCGCGCACCAGTGTCTGGTAGCTGAGGAGATGAAGCCGGAAGGCGGCTTCGAAGGCCTCCACCGAGGCCTCATGTGCAGGCCCGGGTGCGGGTCCGCCGGTGTTGTTCACCAAGATCGAGATGGGGTGCTGTTCCACCCATCTTCCGACCGCATCGGCCAAGGCCGAGGTGTCCGACATGTCCACGGCGATGAGGCCATGCTGCTGTCCGCGGCTCGTATCGAGCGCCTGCAGGGTCTTCTCCAGTGCAGCCCTGTCCCTGGCGAGCAGGGTGATGGAGGCTCCTTCGCCGGCCAGCGCGATCGCCGTGGCCCTGCCTATGCCTTGCGTACTACCACAGACCAATGCGTGCTCGCCGTTCATCCCGTTCGCCATGCGTCAAAAGTACGTGGGCGCCTGGGTCCGGTCCGATCGGTGGATCGATGATGACGGGCCCGATCATATGTCCTTTAGTGAATAACTACTGGTCCCTAAGGCGGACTTCGCTGAAGGGCGTGCCTAAGTTTGCCCGAACACCTGACCGTTCGTTGAACTCCAACCGATCCTTCATGAGGCACATCTACTTCCCGATGGCCGTGGCCATGCTCGCATGGACCACCAGCGCGGATGCACAATCCGCAAAACCCCGGCTGGCCAAGCCGGATGCTCGTAACACCACGTTGACCCAGACCGTCCACCAGCGAGCCGGGCAGGCTGGTCTGGAGCGTGGTGGTATCGGCAACGATGAATGCGCGGATGCCATCGTCCTGACGGTGGGGTCTGGCTGCACCCCGGTATCCTACTCGGCTGCCGGTGCCACGGAAACGTTGCCAGCCATCCTGTGTAACGGATTCACCTCTCCTGAAGGCAACGATGTTTGGTTCAGCGTGAACGGAACAGGCTCCGTGGTGACCGTGGAGGCCGATGGTTCGGGGGCCACCTTCGATGTGGTGATGGAAGCGTTCAGCGGGACCTGTGGGGCTTTGACAAGCATCGGCTGTGCTGACGCGACCTTCCCTCCCAATGGTACTTTGGAGAGCATCAGTTTCGCCACCTCTGCCGGTCAGACGTATTTCGTCCGCCTCTACTCTTACTGGGCGCCCGTGCCAACGGATTTCGACTTTACCATTTGCGCCTTCACCCCAAGCGGTGTGCCCGCCAATGATCTCTGCGATGCTGTTACCCCGGTGGCCCTGGCCGCGGGTGGGGAAGTGACCTTCACCGGTGACAATACCGGTGCATTGGATACCGAGGGGCTCGGATCGGCCAGTGTTTGGCATGCCTTCACCACCACGGAGTGCACCAGTCTGGAACTTACCTACTGTGGCACCGACCCCGCCTTTGAGAATGCCTTCCTCAACCTGTTCATCGGCTGTCCTGCCAACAACTTCTTTGAAAGCACCAGCTTCGATGTGACCACCTGCCCTGATGGGAATGTCACCATCTTCTACGAGTTCGTTCCGGCAGGCACCTACTACTACGCCGTGCTGACCGAACTGGGCGCACAGGGTCCCTACACCATCAGTGTTTCCGCTACAGCATGCCCTCCCGGCTACTGCGATGCCAGCGGTGAGACCTGCGATGAGTACATCGCCAGCGTGGAGTTCGGCACCATCAACAACACCTCGGATTGTGCGGATGGCACCCTGGCCGATTTCACGGCCATCAGCACCACGGTCACCCAGGGTTCACTCGTTCCCATGACCGTGCTCAATGGTCCGAACATCTATGTCGAGGACCAGGTCGTGGCCTGGATCGACTGGAACCAGAACGAGAGCTTCTTCGACGCCGGCGAGTCCTACACCCTGACCTCGGACGACGGTGGTGCCTCCTTCACGGGCAACATCGCGGTGCCTGTGGATGCCACCCTGGGTTCCACCCGTCTCCGCATCCGGATGTTGTACACCGGCACGGCCAGCCCCTGCGGTCTCTCTGCCTATGGAGAGGTGGAGGACTACACCGTGAACGTGCAGGCCGGTGGTTCCACCCCGGTGAACGACGATTGCACCGGTGCCGTACCCGAGGCCCTGGCCGCTGGCAGCACCATCACCCTCTCTGGCGACAACACCGGAGCTACCGTGGACGCGCCGACCGACTTCGTGATCGTGTGGGAGGCCTTCACCACAACGGAGTGCACCAACGTGGACATCAACTACTGCGTCCCGGGCAGCGAGTTCACCAACTTCCTGGTAAACCTCACCACGGGATGCCCGGACTTCCTCAACGGCCTGATCAATGGCAGTGCTGGCACGGATAATTGCACGGTGAGCTTCACCGAGCTCCCCGCTGGCACGTATTACATCCCCGTACTGGTGGACCCGGCCGATACGCCGATCGGTCCCTACAGCATCAGCGTCACCGCCGAGGCCTGCCCGGTCGGGGTGTATTGCTCGGCCAGTGCAACGAACGGCACCTTCGAAGTGATCGGGAATGTGGCCTTCGCCGGTATCGACAATGCCACCACCGCCACCACCGGCTATGAGGACCAGACCGCCGTGGTGGCCACGGTGACCGCCGGTGTGGATTATCCCCTCACCGTCACCATCGACGGCGGATACCCCGAGGACCAGGTGCTTGTTTGGATCGACTTCGACCAGAGCGTTTCCTTCGAGGAGAGCGAACTGGTGTACACCAGCGCCATTGGCGAGGGACCGCACAGTGGCACGGTCAGCATTCCGCTGACCGCTGCAGCCGGTAACACGCGCATGCGCATCCGTCTGCACGATACGCATGACGGCACCGATTATCCGAACACCCCGAACACCACCCCCTGCGGCACCAGCACCTATGGCCAGGTGGAGGATTACACGGTGTTCGTTCAGGGCATCATCACGGGTGTGGACGCGGCTGTTGGCTACGCCTTCAGCGTGTTCCCCAACCCAGGCAATGGTGACCTCACCATCCAGTATGGTGCTGCCGACGGGCTGGTGCGCGTGGAGATGCTGGACATGACCGGCCGTCTCGTCCATGTGGAGCAGCGCCAATTGACCAGCGGTGCCCAGTTCCAACTGCAGCTGGCCGGTCAGCTCGCGGCCGGGACCTACATCCTGCGCCTCAGCGGGAACGAGGGTCGTAGCGAGCAGCGTATCGTGGTACGCTGATCATCGGAACGATCATTCCCAGCGGGGCGGACCAGCAGGTCCGCCCCGCTGCTTTTGGGACCACATCCAAGGCCCACACGGTGGATCGTGGATAAATGACCTCGCTTGGAAGGGTTCCCGGTCCTGGACGTCTGAACTTTGCACGCACTCGGGTGTTCTTCCCAGAGGTCCTCACTTTAACCACGACGATGAAACTACCGTACACCGCTCTTAGGAAACTGGCCTTAGGGCTTCTGCTGGCTCCTTTCACACTGCTCGCCCAGCCAGCCAACGACAACTGCTCTGGTGCCATCGTACTTGTGCCAGGTTCAACTTGTACGCTTGTTCCGGGAACAGTTGCTGGCGCCACGGCCAGCCTGCCAGGCACGGTGCTCTGCGATGGCTTCAACGCCACGCCGGATGATGACGTTTGGTACCGCTTTACAGCTACCTCCACCGTGCATCAGATCCGCGTGGAAGGCAGCCCCGGGTTTGATGCGGTGATCCAGCTCCTCACAGGTGCCTGTAACGGAACGCCGCTTGTCTGTCGGGATGTGATCTCTGCCGGAGGTGTGGAAGTGCTCGATGCTTCTGACCTTGTCGTCGGTCAGGAGTATCTCATTCGTGTCTTCCATTGGTCGGCCTCTCCGCCTTCCACCGCGACGTTCTCCATCTGTGTGGGGCCCTCCCTGCTACCTCCCAACGACAATTGCTCCGGAGCCATCACACTGATCCCCAGCGAGACCTGTGACCCGACCACGGCGACAGTCCTTGGCGCCACCCTTTCTGCGCCGGCCAATGCCTGTGGGGGGACGCCGAATGACGATGTTTGGTTCAATTTCACGGCCACCGCTTCCGAGCATATTGTTCGGGTGACCACCCCCAGCACCTTCGATGCCGTCGTGGATCTGCGCAGTGGCGCCTGCAACGGCACGGTCATCCAGTGCGTGGATGTCGTGAGCGGGAATTCCATCGAGAACCTGAGCGCTACAGGGTTGACCGTGGGTGACACCTATTTCGTTCGTGTCTATCATTTCGGAGGCAACATTCCTGCCAACACCAACTTCACGATCTGTGTCCTCGGTCCTGAGCCGGTGACCTGCGATGCCAACGCCGGCACGCTCACCAGCGACGGTCTCCCGGTCTGCCTGGATGGCGGTTCGGCCACCATCTCGGCCATTGCGGATGGGAACAGTGTTGTTCCCGTGGGCTACGAGACCATCTATGTGCTCACCCAAGGCACCGGGCTGGTGATCGTACAGGCTGGCGCCACTCCGAGCTTCACGGTGACGGAGGCCGATGCGTACACCATCCACACGCTGGTGTATGACCCCACCACCTTGGACCTGGGGCTTGTTGAGTTCGGTGTGACCACCGGCTTTGATGTGAACGCCCTGCTGATCCAGGGAGGCGGAACCATCTGCGGCAGCCTCGATGTGGCCGGCGCTCCGGTGACCGTGGAAGAGTGTGTGACCTGCGATGCGGACGCTGGCACCCTCACCAGCGACGGTCTCCCGGTCTGCCTGGATGGCGGTTCCGCCACTTTCTCGGCCATTGCGGATGGGAACAGTGTTGTTCCCGTTGGCTATGAGACCATCTATGTTCTCACCCAAGGCCCCGGCCTTGTGATCGTACAGGCTGGCGCCACTCCGAGCTTCACGGTGACGGAGGCCGATGCGTACACCATCCATACGCTGGTGTATGACCCCACCACCTTGGACCTGGGGCTTGTTGAGTTCGGTGTGACCACCGGCTTCGATGTGAACGCCCTGCTGATCCAGGGAGGCGGAACCATCTGCGGCAGCCTGGATGTGGCCGGCGCTCCGGTGACCGTGGAAGAGTGTGTGACCTGCGATGCCAACGCCGGCACCCTCACCAGCGATGGGCTGCCGGTCTGCCTGGATGGGGGTTCCGCCACCATCTCGGCCATTGCGGATGGGAACAGTGTTGTTCCCGTTGGCTACGAGACCATCTATGTGCTCACCCAAGGCACCGGACTGGTGATCGTGCAGGCTGGCGCCACGCCGGGCTTCACGGTAACGGAGGCCGATGCGTACACCATCCACACACTGGTGTATGACCCCACCACCTTGGACCTGGGGCTCGTTGAGTTCGGTGTGACCACGGGCTTCGATGTGAACGCCCTGCTGATCCAGGGTGGCGGTACCATCTGCGGCAGCCTCGATGTGACCGGTGCGGCCGTTACCGTGGAGGAGTGCGTGACCTGTGATGCGGATGCCGGCACCCTGGCCTCCACGGTGACCTCGGTCTGTCTGGAGGACGGCTCCGCCACCTTCGATGCGGTCCCGAACGGGAATGCCGTGGTCCCCACCGGATATGAACTGATCTACGTGCTCACCCAAGGTCCCGGTCTGGTGATCGTGCAGGCTGGCGCCACTCCGGGCTTCACGGTGACGGAGGCGGATGCGTACACCATCCACACGCTGGTGTATGACCCCACCACCTTGGACCTGGGGCTCGTTGAGTTCGGCGTGACCACGGGCTTCGATGTGAACGCCCTGCTGATCCAGGGTGGCGGAAGCATCTGCGGCAGCCTGGATGTGACCGGTGCGGCCGTTACCGTGGAGGAGTGCGTGACCTGTGATGCGGATGCCGGTACCATCACGGCCGACCTTGACGTGGTGTGCTACGTGGTGGATGAGACGGTGATCTCGGCCACCCCGGATGGCAACAGTGTCGCCCCCGCAGGGTTCGAGACACTTTACGTCCTGACCCAAGGGCCGGAGCTGGTGATCGTCGATGCCGGTGCCACCCCTGAATTCCTGGTGTCCGCCGAAGGCAACTACACGATCCACACGCTGGTCTACGACCCGACCACCTTGGACCTGGGCATCATCGAGATCGGCGTGACCACGGGCTTCGACGTGAACGCCCTGCTGATCCAGGGCGGTGGCACCATCTGCGGCAGCCTGGACGTTGCCGGTGCGCCAGTTACGGTCGAGGAGTGCGTGACTTGCGATGCGGATGCCGGTACCCTGGCCTCCAACGGTGTTGAGTTCTGCCTGGTGGAAGGCTCGGCGACCTTTGGCGCCACGCCCAACGACAACACGGTGGTCCCCGCCGGTTACGAGACCATCTATGTGCTGACACAGGGCCCCGGCCTGGTGATCGTGCAGGCAGGTGCCACCCCCGAGTTCACCGTGACGGCAGCTGGCAGCTACACGATCCACACCTTGGTGTACGACCCCAACACGCTGGACCTGGGCATCGTGGAGTTCGGTGTGACCACCGGCTTCGATGTGAACGGCCTGCTGATCCAGGGCGGTGGCAGCATCTGCGCCAGCCTGGACGTGGTCGGTGCTGCGGTGACGGTGGATGAGTGCGTGACCTGCGAAGCGAATGCCGGCACGATCACCGCTGATCAGGATGTGGTGTGCTTCGTGGACGGGATGGGCATGCTCTCCGCCACGCCGGATGAGAACAGCGTGGTGCCCACCGGTTTTGAGACCTTGTTCGTGCTCACTCAAGGCCCTGAACTGGTGATCATCGATGCCGCCGCCGCCCCCGACTTCATGGTCGGTGCTGAAGGCAGCTACACGATCCACACGCTCGTGTACGATCCGCTCACCCTGGACCTGGGCATCATCGAGATCGGCGTGACCACGGGCTTCGATGTGAACGCCCTCCTGATCCAGGGCGGTGGCGCCATCTGCGGCAGCCTGGATGTGACCGGCGCCCCTGTTCTGGTCGAGGTCTGTTCAGCTTGTGATGGCGGCGACTTGACCACCACGGGTGGCTCCACCAGTGTAAGTGTTTGCCAGGATGAGGAGGCCGACGTGATCGACTTCACGACCACAAGCACGTCCGCGGAGAACTATGCGTTCATCCTCACTGACGAGAACGACGCCATCATCACGGCACTTGCCGGGAACGCCTTGGATTTCAATAGTGCAGCTATCGGCATCTACCATGTGTGGGGCGTATCCTTCAATGGTGATCTGGAGAATGTGCTGCCGGGTGGGGACATCGGCGACCTGACCAGCACCGGTGCGTGCATCGAGCTCAGCAACACCTTCACCACGGTCACCGTGGAACTGTGCACGGGCGTGGCTGATGCCGACCAGCAGGTGTACGGCCTCTATCCGAACCCGACCGAGGGCTTGGTCACCCTGACCTACCGCGGTGCGGATGCCGCTGTGGCCATCTCGGTGATCGACGCATCCGGTCGCGCGGTGATGGAGCAGTTGACGGCGCTTACCAGCGGCCAGCGCCACCAGATGGACCTGGGCAGCCTGGCGCCCGGCCTTTACACGGTACGCCTGTCCAGCGAAGGACAGTTCACGACCCTGCGTGTGATGGTGCGTTGATCGCATCCCCAGCAATGAACAGAGGGGCGGGACCTTCCCGCCCCTCTTCATTTTGCCCGCTATCTGTGTAACCCGCAGCGGTAGTGGATCGGTATAAGGGGGCATGAGGTCCCTTCTTGTCACTGCCCTTCTCCTCTGCGTGCCTTGCTGCACAGCCCTCGCTCAGGGATCCACGGATGAACGTGTGCTCCCGGTGGACGGGCGTGTCACCGATGGCGACAAGAAGCTGGAGGGTTGCGAGGTCATTGTCTATGAAGGCAATGACGAAGTGGCCAGGCAGACCACCGACAAGAGCGGACGGTTCCGGGTCGGTCTCGGTCTCAACAAGGAGTTCGCACTGGTCTTTCAGAAGGAGGGGTTCCTGCCCAAGCGGATCCTTGTCGACACCAGGGCCAAGATCCCGGCCGAGGTCGTGGACATAGCGCCCTTGGACATGTCGCTCAGCCTGCTCACCGCCTCCAAGTATGATGGGGCTGACACGGACGTGCTCGACTTCCCTTTTGCCATCGTTCGCTGGGATAAGCGCGCCATGGCCTTCATCCAGGACCAGCAATACACTGCGGACATGATGCGTGCGAACGGTGCCGCTCTGCTTCAAGCGGGTCGCACCGGCAAGGATTGAACCCAACTACATACACCATACGCAGGAGGCGTCCACGAATGTGGGCGCCTTCTGCATGTTGGGCCATGGGCCTACCTTTAGGCCTTCGAAGAACACGCCCATGCCCATCAGAAGACCCTTCGACCTCAAAGGCTGGATCGAGGAGAACCGCGACCTCCTGAAGCCGCCTGTCGGGAACAAGAACCTTTATACGGAGTCCGGGGACTACATCGTGATGATCGTCGGCGGCCCCAATGCCCGCAAGGATTATCACCTCAACGAGACCGAGGAGCTCTTCTACCAGGTCGAAGGGGATATCGAGGTGGGCATTCAGGAGGACGGCCAGGCGGTGACGATCCCCATTCGCGAGGGCGAGATGTTCCTGCTGCCGGCCAATATGCCGCATCAGCCCCGCCGCGGTCCGAACACCGTGGGCCTGGTGATCGAGTGCAAGCGTGAAGACCGTGAGATGCAGGATGGCCTGCAGTGGTATTGCGAAAAGTGCAACAACCTGTTGCACGAGTACCGCTTCGTGCTCCACAACATCGAGAAGGACTTCATCCCCCGCTTCCGGGAGTTCTATGGCAGCGAGACGCTGCGCACGTGCAGCAAGTGCGGGCATGTGATGGAGACCGACCCGCGATTCGTCTAAGCACCGCCGCATGGCCGAGCTGCTGACCATCGACATCCATACGCACATCCTGCCGGAGAACATCCCGGATTTCGGGTCGAAGTATGGCTACCGGGGTTTCATTCACCTGGACCATCACCGTCCCGGATGTGCCCGGATGATGATGGATGACAAGTTCTTCCGCGAGGTGCAGGCCAACTGCTGGGACCCCAGCGTGCGCATCGGCGAGTGTGACCAGCACCGGGTTGATGTGCAGGTGCTGAGCACCGTTCCGGTGATGTTCAGCTACTGGGCCAAGGCCCAGGATACGTTGGACCTGTCCATGTTCCTGAACGACCACATCGCCCGCATTGTGCACCGCTGGCCCGAACGGTTCATCGGCCTGGGCACCATCCCCATGCAGGACCCCGAGCTCGCCATCCAGGAGTTGGAGCGATGCAAGCGGATCGGCCTGGTGGGCGTCCAGGTCGGTACGCACATCAACGGGCTGAACCTGGGCGAGCCCAGGCTGTTCCAGGTGTTCGAAGCCTGCCAGGAGCTGGGCATGGCGGTGTTCGTGCACCCTTGGGACATGATGGGGGCTGAGCGCATGGACAAGTATTGGATGCCCTGGCTGGTGGGCATGCCGGTGGAGACCACCACCGCCATCGTCAGCATGATCTTCAGCGGGATCTTCGAGCGGCTGCCGCGGTTGCGCGTGGCCTTCGCCCATGGTGGTGGGTCATTCCCGGCCACACTGGGTCGTATCGAGCATGGCTTCCTGATGAGGCCCGATCTCTGCGCGGTGGACAACAACGTGAATCCGCGTGATTACCTCGGTCGCTTTTGGATCGATGCACTGGTGCATGACCCAGCGGTGCTGCGCCTGGTAGTGGACCAGATGGGGGCGGACCGTGTGGCCATGGGCACCGACTATCCCTTCCCCTTGGGCGAGCTCGAGCCGGGCCAGCTCATACACAGCATGCCGTATGATGATGCCACCAAGAGTGCGCTCCTTGGGGGTGCCGCCCTGCAGTGGTTGGACCTATCAAGGTCGTCGTTCCGCTGATGCGGTTCAGCGCACCAGTGTCACATGGCCGATGGAATCGCGCACGCGTCCGGTCAGTTCCTTGGCCTCCACCTTCCACACATAGGTGTCGATGGGTGAGGGAACGCCCTGATAGGTGCCATCCCAACGGCCCGAGAGGCTCTCCGTGCTCCAGATCAGTTCGCCCCACCGGTTGAACACCATCATGCGGAAGGTGGCGATGTCCTTGCCCAGTGCCCCGAATACGTCGTTCACGCCATCGCTGTTCGGCGTGAAGGAGTTCGGCACGTAGAGCGATCCGTCCACCAGGATGGTGATCTGATCCGTCGCCGTGCAGCCATCCGGATCGGTTACGGTCACCGTGTAGGTGGTGGCCTCCTCGGGTCGGGTGAATGGACTTTCGCTCAAGGGGTCGCTCAGCAGGTCCGCAGGCGTCCAGGTCAGGGTTCCCGAACCGGTGGCCGTCAGCTGCACCACATCACCATACTCGATCACCTGGTCCGGGCCGGCCTCCACGGTCGGCGGCGGACGCAGGGTGATGGTGACCTCGGCCACATCGCTGCAGCCGATCGCGTTGGTGACGGTGACGGTGTAACTGGTCGTGCTGGAGGGGATGGCCACAGGGGCGCTGCTGGAAGGGTCGCTCAGTCCGGCCGCCGGGCTCCAGGCATACGCGACCCCACCGGTCGCGCCCAATTGCACCGGTATGCCCGGGCAGATGAGCGTGTCCGGCCAGGCTGCGGCCACCACGCTCACCACATCGATGAACACACTATCCTGGACCGATCCGCACGAGTTCACCATGGTCACCACGAAGAGCGTGGGCTGTTGCGGGAAGAAGGTGGGCGACTGCACGTTCAGCGGAGCGATGCCTGTTGCCGGCTGCCAGACATAGCTGTCCGCGTTCCCGGTGGAAAGGACGATGGAATCACCGAGGCAGATGATGGTATCCGACAACGCGGGCTCCGGGAGCGCGAAGAAGACGTTCACGGTGACCGAATCCTGGAACACACAGTTCTCGGCAGTGGTCATCGTCACCACATAGGTCGTGGTCTCCGTAGGGCTGGCCACCGGGTCGGGAATGGTCGGATCCGAAAGGCTGCCCGCAGGGGTCCACACATAGGTGACACCGCCGGAAGCGGCGAGCGGTGCCTGCGTTCCCTGGCAGATGGTGGTGTCGTTCGTCACTTCGATATCGCCACCGAAGAGCGTCACTTCCACCACGGCCGTATCCGTTCCGCATACATCACCCACCACCACGGTCCAGTTGCCGGACGCGGTCGGGGTGAGGATCGGGTCGGGCACATCCGTGGCGCTCAGTCCTGTGGCCGGAGACCATGCGTAGGTGCTTCCCCCGCTGGCCTGCAGCTGGGTGGTGCCTCCTGGGCACAAGGGCGCCACGGGCTCCACGGCAGCCATCGGGGGCGGCAGCACGATCACGGTCACCGTGGCCGTGTCGGGTTGCCCGCAACCGGTGTTGTCGGCCAGCACCATGGTCACGTTATAGGTGCCCGGCGTGGTGAACACGTGCTCGGGTTCCTCTTCGGTGGAGCCCGCGCTGCCATCGTCAAAGTCCCAGGTAAAGTCGGTGCCCCCGAAGCTGTTGTTGATGAACTGGGCCGTGCTGTTCACGCAGATGGAGGAGGGACCATCGATGCCTATCACGGCTTGCGGCTGCCCCAGGCTGAACTTGAACACCCCCAGATTGCAGTTGAAGCTGTTGTTGGTGTTGCTCCAGGCCCCCGGCGTGGTGGGGAAATCATCATTGCTGCCGCATCCGGCGCAGACTGCTTGGTACACCGTGCCGTTCTTGCTGAATCGACTGGTGCCACCATCCACGTGTTCACTGCTCAGTGCGCCACCGAAGTAGGTGCCGTAGTTCAGTGCCGTGGCTTCGGCCTCGAGCACCATCAGGTGGAAGTCCGACCCGTCCGTGGTGCTCTGGAACGCGTCGGGGCTCAAGGGCATGCCTTGTATGCCCGCACCACTGAGCCCTCCCCACCCACTGATGTAGATCTGGTCACAGTCGCTCACCAGGAATGCAGTCGGCGAGAATCCGGCGTTCGTGCTGCCATTACCGAGCCGTGTGCTCCACAGTGAGGCGCTCAGGTCGTGTGTCAGCTTGTGCACGAACAGCAGGCTGTTCGGGTTGGCGTACTTGCCTGGGGTGATCGGGTAGTCGCCCATGGATTGGCCCACCACGAAGACCTCATCGGCCTCGTTCAGCTGAATGAAGTAGCATTGATCATAAGCTGCAGTGCCCAGGCGGGTTCCCGCAACCATCACGGAACCGTTGGCATTGTAGCGCACCACGAACCCATCGGCAGTGCCCATCGCCGGACCGATAAACGGGGTGCCAGCGAGCGGGAAGTCGCCGCTGACGGTCCCCCCGGAAAAGAACATCTCGCCGTTGCTGTCCAGCTGAACACCATAGCCGCTATCCCCGGTGGACCCCCCGTGGTAGGTCGCCCAGTCGAGTGCGGTCAGCGCCGGGTTCATGCGGAAGAGGTAGGCGTCCTGGACCCCTCCGAATGCGGCCTGCGTGGCACTGGGTGTGGTCGGCGCGTTCGCGCTCTGGGTGCTGGTGCAGACGATGGGCGCGCCATTGGCATTCAGGATCACTTCACCACGGAACGCGTCCCCGTAGTTGTTCGACAGTACCGGCGTATTGTTCACGCCATCGTTGCCCGAACCGCCGATGTAGGTGGAGCCAATAAGTGCGGTGGCATCTGCATTGAAGCGGGCGACAATGATGTCGGTGCCGCCCGGGTGCCCGAACCCATATCCTCCGCTCACACCGACCCAGCCGTTCAAGAAGGCATCAATGGCCGTTCCGCCGTTGAACGTGGCATCATAGCAGCCCGCGGTCACTGGGAAATCGGTGGAGCCCGACGCGCCCATCACGAACAACTCCTCCGCATCGTTCACCACCAAGCTGTGCGGTGTTTCGCTCGCGTTCCCGCCGAGGTAGGTGCTCCAGACCAACTGCGAGCCGTCGGCCGTCCATTTGGAAAGGCCGATATCGATGGTGCCGCCAGCGAGGTCGTTCTGCAACACGCCCGTGGTGACCGGGTAACCGGTCTGGAACACAATGCCGCCGCCATACAGATGCCCCGCATCGTCGTAGGTGGCCGTGAAGCCGAAGTTGTCGCCACTGCTGCCCGTATAGCTCGCGAAGGCCAGGGTGGGGTCGATGATGAGCTCTTCCAAGGCCGGCCTTCCATCGGGAAAGGAGAAGCCCACCTCATTACCGACCAATCGATAGTGACAGGGAAGTTCCCGCCGCTGGAGAGTGAGGGGTCCGCCATCTTCAATAGGGGTCAACCAAGTGTTGAAGGCCACGGGTGCCGATTCGGTCACCTGGCCGTTGCTCAGCCACACGGTCAGCGAGCTTTGGTCCAGGGTCAATCGCTCGTGGCCTTCGTAGCGCAGTCGGATCAGTTCGGGGTTGGCCCAAGGGTTCAGCACCAGGTCGTACTTGATGCCCTGGCTGCCATCGATGCGCAGGTCGATCCCCGGCCAGACATCCTTCAACAGCACTTCACCGAACACCTGACATCCCGTGCCCCAACTGTCCGGGTCGTTGCCAAGGAAAAAGTTCTCATAATGGTGGAGCTTGTTCGTGCCAATGGCCTCCCGCGCCTCCCCGCCCACAAAGTGTACCCGGTAGGCGTGGGTGCGCAGGGGTTCCGGAGCCTCCTCACCCGCCCCGTCCTCATGGACATGATGTTCGAACGGTCCTCCGGTGCTGAGCACGAAGGTGAAGGCGGAGCGCTCCACGAACAGGGCTCCGCCGGGAACCAAGGCCCGGTACAGCACCTGCTCGGGCCATTGCCCCTTGTTCTCGGTGAAACGGGCCTTCGGAGCGCCTGCCCATGCTGGCAGCGCCGCCAGCAGGCACGCTATGTACATCAACCTGATCACCGGTCCGGCGGTCGTTAGGGCCAAATTACGGCGATAAGACAGGCCTTTCGGCCGGAAAGTTGCTTGCGCGGCCGGCCTTTTCCAGGCCGGGTCTCACGTTCCGTACCTTTGCCGGGCGCCGAAAGCCCCGGCCAAGCAGCATGAGCGACGCCATCAAGCACGAGTGCGGCATCGCGCTCATCCGCCTCCGGAAGCCCCTTTCGTACTACCAGGAGCGCTACGGCTCACCCCTCTATGGCCTGAAGAAGCTGTACCTCCTGATGGAGAAACAGCACAATCGTGGACAGGATGGTGCAGGCTTCGCCACGATCAAGCTCGATCCCGTTCCGGGACTCAACTACATCGACCGGGAACGGAGCACCGACAAGCAGGCCATCCAGCGCATCTTCTCCAAGGTGGACAAGGCCTATGCGGATGCCATTGCCCAGGACCCCCTGGCCGCGCAGGACCCGGAACGGCTCAAACACATCATGCCCTACCTCGGCGAGGTCCTGCTCGGGCACCTGCGCTATGCCACTTTCGGGCACGACAGCCTGGAGAACTGCCACCCGCGCCGTCGCCTCAACAACTGGATGACGCGCAACTTGGTGGTGGCGGGCAACTTCAACATGACCAACGTGGACGAGCTGTTCGACCTGCTCGTCTCCATCGGCCAGCACCCCAAGGAGCGCAGCGACACCATGACGGTGCTCGAGAAGATCGGCCACTACCTGGATGTGGAGAACGATCGGTTGGCGCAGATCCATCGCCAGTTGGGCTACAACGAACGGCAGATCACCCCGCTGATCGGGGAGAAGATGGACGTGCGCCAGATCCTCGCCAACAGCGCCATCGACTTCGACGGGGGCTATGCGCTGGCGGGCCTCATCGGGCACGGCGACGCCTTCGTGCTGCGCGACCCCTCAGGGATCCGCCCCGCCTGCTGGTATGCAGATGATGAGGTGGTGGTGGTGGCGAGCGAACGTCCCGCCATCCAAACGGCCTTCCACGTGGCCACGGACGACATCCAGGAGCTCCGGCCCGGCCATGCGCTCATCGTGCGCAAGAACGGCAGCTTCAGTGAGGAACTGGTGCGCGAGCCCATGGAGAAGCGGTCCTGCAGCTTCGAGCGCATCTACTTCAGCCGGGGCAGCGACCGGGACGTGTATCGCGAGCGCATCGCCCTGGGCCGCTCAGTGACACCCGCGATCCTCGAGGCCATCGACCATGATGTGGAGAATACGGTCTTCAGCTTCATCCCCAATACGGCCGAGGTGGCCTGCTACGGGATGATGAAGGCCATGGACGACCACCTGGATGGGGTCAAGGAGCGACGCATCCTGGAGCTCGGGCCATCCCCCGACCCGCAGAAGCTGCGCGCGATCCTGGCCCTCCGGCCCCGTCTGGAGAAGGTGGCCATCAAGGATGCCAAGCTGCGCACCTTCATCACCAGCGATGATGCACGCGACGATATGGTGACGCATGTCTACGACATCACCTACGGAAGCGTGCGTGCCGGTGTGGACAACCTGGTGGTGATCGACGACAGCATCGTGCGGGGCACCACGCTCAAGCAGAGCATCCTGAAGATGCTCGACCGCCTGGGCCCCAAACGCATCGTGGTGGTGAGCAGCGCCCCGCAGATCCGCTACCCCGACTGCTACGGGATCGACATGGCCAAGATGGGTGACCTCGCGGCCTTCCGCGCGGCCATCGCCCTGCTGAAGGAGACCAAGCAGGACAACATCATCGACGATGTGTACGACCGGGCGCAGGCCATGGTGGACCGTCCGCTGATCGAACAGGAGAACGTGGTGAAGGACATCTACCGGCCGTTCACCGCCGAGCAGATCAGCGACAAGATGGCCGAGATGCTTACGCCGGCGGGCATCAATGCCGAGGTGAGGCTGGTGTTCCAGAGCATCGAGGGCCTGCATGCCGCCTGTCCCGCGCACCAGGGCGATTGGTACTTCACCGGCAACTACCCCACACCGGGCGGCAACCGGGTCGTGAACCGCGCCTTCATCAACTACCGCGAGGGGCGCAACGTGCGCGCCTACTGAGCGGCGGTCACCAGACGGCCGTTCTTCCGCAGCTTGCGCAGCGCCTTTGCCGGACCGGTGATCGTGGAGCCGGGGTGCTCGATGATGCGGCATCCTTTGGCCACCGCGATCCTGGCCTTGGTGTCCAGTTCGAGGAGGCCTCCGTGCAGCACATGCAGTTGAGTGCCATGGACCAGCTCCAAGCGACCACCGGCGCGGCAGTGCAGGTGCGCGCCGCCGGCCACTGTGAACGCCGTAGGTGAACTGTACCACGTTCGTCCGCTCTCTTGCACCGGCTCGCTCACGCGCGTGGGCGTTCCGGAACGGTCCAGCAACAGGGTGCTGCCACCGGTGATCTCCAGGGCCTTGCGCCCGTGGTAGGGCGGACGGTGCAGCACGATGGAATCCGCGCACCACCGCACGAAGCCGTTAAGCAGGTGGTCGTCGTTGCGCACGCGCAGCACGATGTCGCCATTGGTGCGCTGTTCCAGCAGTTCGATGGCGATGCCGTTGAGATGCACCACGCGGTTGTCCGGCCTGCCTCCCTTGTGCTGCACCCGGTTGTTGTTGCTGAGCAGCGTGAGCGTGTTGGCCGTGGAGGGGTTCGTGGTCATGCCGATGCGGGCGCTGCCCTGCGGGGTGAAGGCATGGCGGGCATCGCCGAAGAAGCTCGCACGGTCCGTCCAGACCCCATCACGGATCTCGATGCGCGGTACGTAATGCTCGGCCTTGCCCAGACGCCCATCGCCATTGCGGTCGTGCATGGGCAGTTCCTGGTCGTGGTTGCCGGTGAGCGGATTGGCACTACGCCGGTCCGTGTAGTAGGGTGGCGTGCGGTTGGGGAAGAGGCACTCGAACACCACCGTATCGCCGCGCAGACGATGGTCGAAGGCACCACCGGCCAGCAGAGGCTTCAGGTAGTCCGCATGCCCGCCGAACACGTCGCTGCCGTAGCGGTCATCCCGTGCGATCTGGTGGTAGGCGTAGATACCCGGTGTGGCCTTGGAGACACAATCGGTCACGTCCTCCCAGTGGAAACGGTCACTGGCGATACCGTTGCGGGCCCGCGTCTGGTGGTTCTCCAACCAGATCCACTGGGGGTACTCGTCCTCGGGCAGGTGCGGCAGGCGTAGACGGAGCGCATCGCCCGTGGTCATGAAGTCGCGCAGCACGTACACGCCGGTATCGCCGTTGTAGGGATCGAGGTCGGCGTTCACCTCCCGCCCCTGCAACGACCGGGCGCGGATGCGGTGGGTGACACCGGGCGGATGCCATCCCAATCGGTCGCGGTCCCAGGCATTGCCGGTGAGCAGTGAACTGCTGGAGCCGCCCATCATGCTCCAGCCTCCCTGCACGCAAAGGGTGTGACCCATGAATTGGGCCGCGTTCCCACCACCTACATGGAAGTTGTTCCCGCCGAAAAGTAGGTGGTTGAACTCGTGCTGCAGGATCTCGTACGGCATCGCGTTCATCCCGCCGAACCGGCTCTGTGAATCGCTCTCGAAGCCGAACAGCTTCCCCGGACTGCCTGCGTCCACGCTGCCCTGGTTGTGCGTGAGGCCGCTGTTGCGGACGATCACCATCACGTGGTCGTAGCTGTGCGGATCGTCCGGACCGGCCCGTTTGGGCATGCCCGGCTTGCCACCGCGTTGCCACCGATCGAAGTCCGCCACCGACAGACCATGTCGGGTCCGCAGGCTGCCGCGCTTGTTCGCCTCCTTCACGGCCAGGGCGGCGATGCCGTGGGCGTTCGCCACGGTGGGCTGTTCGCTCTCGCGGATGGTGACAATGCCATCGATGTAGTCGCCGAGCACCGTAAAGCGCCCCAGGGACATGTCGTGGTAGTACTGCGTCACCTGACCCTTGTAGCGTGCGGCAGTGTGTGGGTCGAAGATGTCATCCTTCCATTTCGGGAGCTGGCCCTTCGGCCAATGTTCGGCCCCGCCGGACTGGGGGTCCTTGCCGGGGTTCACGTCCCAATCGATCTCCGCGAAGACGAGCAGGACCCGGATGGTCCCGTGCGGGGAGAGCTGCCAGCCGAGGGTGCTGTTGGGCACGTTCACCGTGTCCGGTTGAGCGGCAGTGGTCAACGCCACCAGCAGTGCAATGGTCAGGGACATCCAGCGCATGTCCCGAAGGTAGCGCTACGGCTTCGGTGCCTTGTACAGCGGCACCGTGCTGCACGGCTCCCCGAACATCAGGCTCTTCACCACGGGCAGCAACTTCGCGCTCAGCTCCACGTAGGCATTGAGAGGTACCGGCAATTTGCTGCAGCCCTTCACCACCACGCGGGCGTTGCGGTAGGGCTCCACATCCAGGTGCTGCACGAAGCGGGTGAACACGGCGCGTTCCAGCTGGTCGGCATCGCCCTGCGTGACGAAGGCCGCGTGTGGTTGAAGGTGCGTGGCGACCAGCATGAAGGCCCAAGTGGGTACGATGGCATCGGCGCTGCAAAGCACGCTCACGAGCTTACCCGCATACTGCGACCAGTCGTGCTCCTTGCAGAAGGCGCGCAGGTCGTCCTCTTTCAGCGCGATCTCCTGCCACAGCAGCGGCTTCAGATCGAAGACCACGCGTTCACCGGCCGGGTACAACTCCTCCAGGTCGAGGGTGATGATGCCGGACGAGGCGACTTTGTTGATGATGGGGTCGGACATGACCTGTTCCAAATATCGACCAGTATCCATGGATCACGCTGGCATGTCGACCCGATGGGTCGACGCTACAGGTGCCCTGTAGCCAGGGTGTTGCCAACCGCCAGCGTCCTTCGCATTTATCTGTGCCATCTGCGTCATCTGCGGCTGTATTTCCCTGCGTCTTTGCGCCTCTGCGGCCACCCTACATGAACCCCAGCTCCAGCTGCGCCGCCTCACTCATCATCGTGCGGTCCCACGCCGGCTCGAAGGTGATCTCCACCTTGGCGCCGTTCACACCTTGCACACTGGCCACCTTCTGCTCCACTTCACCGGGCAAGGTTCCCGCCACAGGGCACGCCGGACTCGTCAGGGTCATCTTGATGTACACGCTGGCATCATCGTGGATCACCACGTCGTAGATCAGCCCCAACTCGTAGATGTCCACGGGGATCTCCGGGTCGTACACGCTCTTGAGCATGTCGATGACGCGTTCTTCCAGGTGTTTCTTTTCCTCCGGTGTCATGACTTGGAAGAGTAGGCAAGAGCGTAGCGCTTCATCTGATCGAGCATGGCCACCAATCCGTTGCTGCGGTTGGGCGATAAATGCTCCCGCAGTCCGATGGCATCGATGAACGTGAGCGGGGTGTTCAGGATCTCCTGCGGTGTGCGGTCGTTCAATACACGGACCAATAGCGCGACAAGTCCTTTGGTGATCATCGCATCGCTGTCGGCAGTGAAGTGCACCAGACCGTTCTTCTGTTCAGCGCTCAGCCACACGCGCGATTGACAGCCGCGCACGATGTTCTCCTCGGTCTTCTTCTCTGGCGCGATGACGGGAAGGTCCTTGCCCAGCTCGATCAGGTGTTCGTAGCGGTCCTGCCAGTCGGAGAACATGGCGAACTCGTCCACGACCTCTTGTTGCGCCTGTATCAACGTGGTTGAAGTGCTCATCGCAACATCTTAATAGCCTTCTTCGCCGCGGCTACCATGGAATTGATCTCCTCCACCGTATTGAAACACGCAAAGCTCGCCCGCGTGGTCCCGCTCACGCCGAAACGCTCCATCAGCGGTTGGGTGCAGTGGTGGCCTGTGCGCACGGCGATGCCCTGCTGATCGAGCAGGGTGCCGAGGTCGTAGTGGTGCACGCCTTCAATGACGAAGCTGATCACGCCCACTTTCTCCTTCGCCGTTCCGATGATGCGCAAGCCATCGATGGTGAGCAACTCCTTGGTGGCGTGTTCCAAGAGACTGTGCTCGTGCGCGGCCATGGCCTGCTTGTCATAGTCCTCCATCCAGCGGAACGCCTCGCCCAGCCCGATGATGCCGGCGATGTGCGGCGTGCCGGCCTCGAACTTGAAAGGCAGCTTGGCGTAGGTGGTCTTCTCGAAGGTGACCACGTCGATCATCTCGCCGCCGCCCTGCCAAGGGGGCATGCGATCCAGCAGTTCTTCTCGCCCGTACAGCACGCCCGTGCCCGTGGGACCGTAGGCCTTGTGCCCGCTGAAAGCGTAGAGATCACAGCCGAGGTCCTGCACGTCGACGTTCAAGTGCGCGATCGCCTGTGCGCCGTCCACCACGGTGATGATGCCCCGCTTCTTCGCTTCGGCGATCAGTTCCTTGATGGGATTGATCGTCCCCAAGGTGTTGCTGACATGCGAGATCGCCAGCACCTTCGTTCGCTCTGTAAAGAGGTCCGTTGCGTCAATCGTTGCGTCGTCGCGCCGTTGCGGTTCAATTTCTCCGCTGTCCGTTATCGGGATCACCTTCAGCTTCGCCCCATGCCGCTCACACGCCAGCTGCCAGGGTACGATGTTCGCGTGGTGCTCCATCCCGCTGATGAGCACTTCATCGCCCTTCTTGAGCAGCAGTTGCCCCAGGCTGAACGCCGCCAGGTTCATGCTCGCCGTGGTGCCACTGGTGAAGATCACCTCGTGCGCAAGCTTCGCGTTGATGTGCTTACGGATGGTCTCACGCGCGGCTTCCTGCGCCTCGGTGGCCTTGGTGCTCAGCGTATGCACACCGCGGTGCACGTTGGCATTGATCGTGGCGTAGTAGGCACTCTCGGCCTTGATCACACGGCGCGGTTTCTGGCTGGTCGCGGCATTGTCGAAGTACACCAGCGGCTTGCCGTGCACCAGCTCCTTCAGGATCGGGAACTGCACGCGGATCTCTTCAACGTCATACGCCTTCTTCACGGTCGGTGTCGCACGGGTGGTCATTGCGTGGGGCTCACACGGAGGCACGGAGACACGGAGGAATGCAAGTGTTGTCGTACCCTGGGTTCATGGTTTTCTCCGTGGCTCTGCGTCTCCGTGTGAATTATCAGAGCGTCGCCAGACGCCGGTCGATCAACTGTGTGAGCACCGCCTTCCACGCCTCGTTCTGCACCCGCTCCACCACCTCGGTGATGAAGGCATGGGCCATCAGTTTGCGCGCTTCGGCCGCGCTCACACCACGCGAACGCAGGTAGAACAGCCCTTTCTCGTCCAGTCGACCGATGGTGCACCCGTGGCTGCACTTCACGTCGTCGGCGTAGATCTCCAGCTCGGGCTTGGTGTACACCTTGGCGTCGTCGCCCAGCAGGATGTTGGCGTTGCTCTGGTAAGCGCGCGTGCGCTGGGCATCCTGTTTCACGTACACCTTGCCGTTGAACACGCTGGTGCCCTTACCCGACACGAGGCCCTTGTAGAGCTCGTCGCTGGTGCAGTCCGGCACGTCGTGACCGATGTAGGTGTGGTTGTCGCAGTGCGTGGTGCCGTTCAGGAGATACACGCCGTTCAGTTCGGCGTGCGCTTCCGGACCGGCCAGCGACACCTTCACCTCGTTGCGGAGCAGTGCGCCATCGAGTGTCGTAGTGCTGATGCTGAAGTGGCCTTTCGTCTCCACGCGGACGCCCTCGAAGCTGATGTTGGCCGGGCCATTGACCTCGTGCTGCAGCTTATGGATGGTGAGGCGCGCGCTTTCCCCCACCACACATTCGCGCACGCTGTTGACGAACGCTTCAGGCGTATCAAGAGCAATGTGCTCGATGATCACCTCGGCCTCGGCGCATTCGTGCAGCATGAACAGGTCGCGGGGCTGCATGAGGATGGGCCGATGATCATCGGCCCGTACCACATGCAGCACATGGATCGGCCGCTCCACCTTCACCCCCTTGGTCACCAACAGGATCAGGCCGTCGGTGGGCGCGGCGGTGTTCATGGCGGTGAAGAGGCGATCGCTGGTGGGTGCCAGCGTGCCGTAGTGCTCCTTCACGGGGCCGTGCGAAAGGTGATGCTGCAGACTGTCGATGACGACACCCTTCTGCGTCTTCAGGTCATCGCTCAGATCCGCGCGGAAGTGGCCGTTCACGAAGACGACGCGCGTGGTATCGAACGGAAGACGCGCAGGCAGTGCCACGTTCGCATCGCCCTTTGGAGCGGCATACGGCTGGTTGAACAGCTTGCCTACGCGGGTGTATTTCCACGCCTCGGTCTTGCTGGTGGGAACGGGCAGCGCATGCATCTGGGCCAGGGCTTCGGCGGCGCCGGGCCAGGTGGAGCCTTCGAGCAGCGGGAGCACGGTGGCCTTGGGATCTATTGCAGTTGCAGTGCTCATGGCATCACGGGTCGACCCAAAGGGTCGACGGTACAGGTGCGTTGATCAAGCATTGTGCGTTCCATGAGCCGTTCACGCCATTTCCTTGAGCCAATCGTAGCCCTTCGCCTCCAGCTCCAAGGCCAATTCCTTCGGTCCGCTCTTGATGATGCGGCCATCGGCCATCACGTGCACCACGTCGGGCACGATGTAGTCCAGCAGGCGCTGGTAGTGCGTCACCACGATGAAGGCGTTGTCCTTCGAGCGGAGCTTGTTCACACCG
>Ga0315900_10000677_pt1 | contig 57502 bp, 41 predicted proteins | sample LakEriMetagenome_FD_203521 | JGI IMG/M metagenome (GOLD analysis project Ga0315900, IMG submission 203521) | Freshwater fungal communities from buoy surface, Lake Erie, Ohio, United States - Buoy 12 MA114 | ecosystem: Environmental > Aquatic > Freshwater > Lake > Lake biofilm | place: USA: Lake... | reverse complement strand
CATTTCGCAAAGGTTCCGGATGAGAATGGTACCCAGCGAAATCCCGACAAAATGTGCAGAGCGTATGCGGGCCTCATCCATTACTTCGATGATGTCCTGACAGATTTCATTGAAGGTATACTGCTCGTAGGGCTTATCTCCTGCCGACTTTCCGTGGCCCCGGAGATCCACCATGAGCACATTGAAATGCCTTGAGAAATCTTTTATCTGCTTAAACCAGATGGAAGAAGAACCGCCTGCCCCGTGAATAAACACGACCCATTCTGAACAGTCTGGTTTCGGATAGGTCTTGTAGTACAGCATCAGGTTCCGGAATTCTTATCTCAGGGAATTAACTGACCAAAGTTAACAATGTTTCGAAGCATAGCTTGGCTGCTTCAGTAAAATCAGTCTTTTTTTCTTCCTTTTCGCTTTACCTTAAAGCGGAGTTCTTCAATTTTTCCATCTGCATACTCCAGTTTGATGGCGGCTCCCTCCGCTGCTTTTCTGTAAAGAGCAGCCGTAATGGCCAGGGCTGTTTCCACCAGATGCTCGTGTGAAATTCCTGAAAGATGTTCCTCCAGCTCAGAAATGGAATCTCTGCTGGAAGGGCTAAGTCTGATTTCGGTACTCACGCTTTTAAACGAAACAGATTCAGGGATTTTCCCTGATCGCGGAGGCGAAGATACACAAAGTGATAAAACTGCGGAATCACCAGCAGGCCAACCAGAAACTGTGTGCCACACATGGAAAGTGCAATTCCTTCCAGACCCAGGCTTTTGCTGAAATACCAGGCGCCGGCAACCGACAGGACAGCCCCGGCCATTGAAAAAATAGATGCCCGCTCATGCATGCCCATGCTTTGAATAAAAATACCGGGAACATGCAAAATGGCCTGGGTAAACATATTGAAGCAAAAGATGACAAGCAGGGAATAATGCAGCTGAAAATCCGGCCCGATCCAAAGTCTTACCACCGCAGGACCTAAAAGCAGTATCAGCATCGCCACAACACCTGCTGCTGCTGCCGACAACCAGAAGAGCCGGTTGTGAAGAAGCCAAAGGTTGTTCCAGGATGCACCATCGAATAAGGTAGTAATCTTGGGCGCTTTCACATCTGCAATCTTAAAAATCAGCCGCATACTCACATCCGGAAGCCGCAGCGCAATGGTGTAGGCCGCTACCAGGGCAGGAGATTCCAGCGAGGAAACGAGAATGCTGTCGGAAAAAACGATCACCTGCATGGCCAGTCCCAGCAGAAAAAAATGCAGACTGGGCCGCAGAAATTTGCGGAAAAGTTCTGCTGAAAAATGACGGAAGTGAATTTCGAAAATGAAGCGGTAACGGGCGGCAAGCAAGAGGGCTGTTGCATACAGAACTGCCACCAGCATCGAAACCATGGACAATTCCCAGATACCGCCGCCCCGGTGCAGAACCAGCCAGCTGAGAAAAAAATTGAGCAGAACCCGGCCGATTTCGATGCCATTGCGCAGACCCAGCCGATGCCGCGCAAAAAGCACATTGAAGGGCATCTGGGAAAGAAAGTTCAGGAAGAAAACACCGTAAATAAGCCAGAGACTGCGGGAAGCAAGGGGCATAAGTGCTGCAGAAATTTTAAAAAATCCGAGGTTGTACTGAATGAAAATAAAGAGAGGAAAAGTTGCGGCAGCAAAGAAGAACAGCGAAAAAAGCAGGGTATTGATCAGGCGGTTTACTTCCCCCCGCTTCTTCTGTTTTTTAATCAGTTCCAGCGTGAAGGTCTGTCCGAACCCGAAAGAACTCAGGTTAAAATAATTGGTGATGCCGAAAAGCAGCAGCCAGATGCCGTACTGCTCGTTTCCAAGGCTGCGCAGCAACAGGGGCGTGAGCAGAAACATGCTGCCCATGTTGGCTGCCAGCAAGGCATAACTGCTGCCCAGGTGAAGAATGAACCTGCGGTGGCGTACGAGCTGCCTCTGGATTTTCGAAAAGACCGGATTTTCCAAACCGGGCGAAAGTACAAGGTTTTCTGCCTAACTTGGCTATCCATTGCCCATGAACGCCCGCTTTTTCAATGTACATAGCCACCGGAAACCAGGCAGTGCGGATGAATTTATCTGCCGGAATGCCTTTCATTTTCTGTCCGCTGCCTCGCTGAAAAAGCTGCCTTACCCGGTTTCGGTGGGAGTGCATCCCTGGCATGCTGCTCAATTTTCTGAGGCTGTATGGCAAAGACTCCGGGATTGCACCAATCTGCCGCAGGTGCTTGCCATCGGTGAAACCGGCATCGACCGGCGGAAAGGTCCGGCCTTGGAAATTCAGATGCTGAGCTGGGAAGCCCATTTTCGTCTGGCGCAGGAAACGGGGCTTCCCCTGGTGCTGCATTGCGTACGGGCCTGGCAGGATGTTCTGCCACTGGTTTCCCGCTCACAGGTTCCGGTGCTGCTGCATGATTTCAAGGGAAATGAGGAGGTGCTGAAATCCTTCCTGCGCTTTCCGAAAGTCTTTTTTTCCTTCGGAAAAAGCCTGATGCTATCTTCCGAAGCGCAGCAGATTTTGAAACTCGTTCCGGAAGACCGGCTGCTGGCAGAAACGGATAACTCGGCTTTCACAATCGAAGAAATTTACCTGAAGGCAGCGGGCATTTTTGGAAAAAATCCGGAGGAAATCGGGGCTCAGATGAAAAAAAATGCCCTTGCATTTTTCGGAGCAAAAGCCCTTGCCTTTTTTTGAGGCACAATAGATAAAAGCGATGAATCAGGAAATTCCGGCCTGGATGGGCCGCACCCGTTTGCTTCTGGGCGATGAGCCCATTCACCGCCTGATGAAGGCCAATGTACTGGTGGTAGGACTTGGCGGTGTAGGCGGCATCTGCGCCGAAATGATTGCCCGTGCCGGTGTGGGAAAAATGAGCATTGTGGATGCCGATACCGTAGAAGCCAGCAACCGGAACCGCCAGATTCCGGCGCTGTGCAGCAGTGAAAATCAGCTCAAATCCGCCGTAATGGCGGCCCGCATCCGCGATGTCAATCCAAACATCGAACTCACCGAATTCCCGGTCTTTCTGCGGGAAGGCACCACCGACGAAATCCTGACCTCCGAAAAATTCGATTATGTAGTAGACTGCATCGACACGCTCTCACCCAAGGTATTTCTCCTGAAAAAATGCTTTGAGCTCGGGCTTCCGGTGGTTTCTTCGATGGGCGCCGGCGGCAAGGTTGATCCCACCCAGGTGAAGGTGGGCAACCTGTGGAAAAGCTACAACTGCAACCTGGCTTTCTATGTCCGCAAAAGACTTACCCACCTCGGGCTTCGAAACCGGAAATTAACCGTAGTCTGGAGCCCCGAAAAAGCCGACCAGAGCCGCATCATCCCAGCTCCTGAAGATAACCCGAAAAAATCGCTGATCGGCACCATCAGCTACATGCCGGCCGTATTCGGCTGCGCCATGGCCAGCGTGGTCATCCGCGAACTGATGGAAGGTAAACCCGGGATGCTGCAGGGAAAGTAGGGGTAGAAAATTTTCTGCCCCTGCATCGCAAATATGAAACCTAAGCGTCGTTCCATTCGATTACCTGGATACGATTATGCCTCGGCAGGATGGTATTTTGTCACAATCCTTTGCCACAAAAGGCAGCATCTTTTTGGTGAGGTTGTAAGGGCGTATGGCATACGCCCGCAGGAGCCAGAAGTAATTTTGAGTGAGTTAGGTATGTTTGTTGAGGAAGAGTGGCTGAAAACAGCCGAATTGCGGCCTGAGGTGGAATTGGGAGAATTTGTGATTATGCCCAATCATTTTCATGGAATTATTGGCTTGAACTGGAATTTGGATAGACCATCCTTTTCACAAGCCATTGCAGCGGGCGTATGCCATACGCCCTTACGCTCCCCGGCAAAAACCATTGGCGCACTTATCCGTGGTTTTAAGTCAGCGGTAACCGGACGAGCACGAAAATCAGGTCTGGTGTTTGATGTCTGGCATCGCAACTACTACGAACACATCATCCGCAACGAAGACTCCTACCGGAAAATTTCATCCTACATCCGAAACAACCCGGCACAATGGCAGGAGGATGAATATTTCCTGCAGTAGAGGCAGAAAATTTTCTGCCTCTACTGCAGCACAATCTTCCGGGTGGTCACCAGCGCGCCGGAGGCATCGTAAAGCCGCAGGTAAAACAAACCTTCGGGTGAAAGACTTTCCAGCGGAACCTGCAGCAATGGCTGGTCTACAACAGCATTGTACACTTCCTGCCCGGTGGCCGAGGCAATGCGGATGCTGTAACCCGGCATGGCCGCATAATTGCCGGTATTGATGAAGAGCATGCCGGCCGTGGGATTAGGGTAGGCTTTTAAAGTGTTCTGAACGAGACCCGGGTTGGCTGTGATGGTGATGATGAGCGTATCGGTTACCGTTACCAGATTGGTATCGTTCACCACATTAATGCAGGTGTCGCTTAAACTAATGGTGGCCACTACAGAGGTATCCACGCAATTACCGGAAGTAGAAATGACACGGAATTTCTGCTGATGGTTGCGCAGCTGAAGATTCGCCACTTGCAGACTGCTGCTGCTTACACCGGAATACTGCCCGTAATTACTGAGATCCTGAAAGCCCAGGCCCAGATCGCTCTGCCAGCGGTACACTGGATTGGGATCTGTGGTAGATGCCGAGAAAGAAGCCGTACTGCCGCTGTTCAGTTGAAGGCTTGTAGGTGTGAGGCTGAGATCACTTGCGCAGTTGCTGGCATTGTACAAGGCGGTAATTTCCTGCTGGCTAAGGGCGCGGTTCCAGATGGCGATGTCGTCGAGGGAGCCAAAGAATCCTTCATTACCATACCCCGGACTTAAATTGCCAAAAAAAATACTTGACTGGACATCAGGACTATTAGTTCCTGCATTATAACTTCCTTGAAGGTTGTTATCGATATAAAGTTTGTAATAATTGCTTTCTTTTACTAGAAGGACATGTTTCCAAGAATTAATTGGAAAATTTTCGTTTGTGGTTAAAGACCCAAATGAAATAAAATTCCAGTCCTGCCCATCACCAACAAGAACATTTACCTTGTTTCCAATAGAATTTAGAAATGGATTGTTTTCTCCATGGAAAATAATAGCTAGCCCACGGTGAGGATTGGTATTGAAGAGACACTGAGCATCATTATTATTATTTGGATTATTTATACTTATAGATTTTGCCCAAATTGAAATGGAAAATGATGACCATCCACTATTAAATATTTGATTCGTATTATTTACATTATCATCAATCCCATCAAAAGCATACGCCTTCCCCGCATTCCCAAACCTATCCGTCGACAGCGTTGCCCCGTTTACCGTTCCGTTGTTTCCATTTCCCGATTCATCGTTGGCATTGCCGTTAAATGGCCACCAGCCTACCAGGCCATTGGCGGGTACATAGGAAGGTAATGTTTGCGCGCTGATGCTACCGGCAATGACTAGCAGGACAAAGGCAGTTAGTAGAACTTTTTTCATTTGTTTTTTGAGTTTGAATTTTTGCTGCAAGCCCCATTGCGACGGGATTAAAAAATCGGCGTGGGACAGTCGCCTTACAAGTGCCTGAGAGAGTTTAAACCCTGATGTACTTTCAAAATTTAACCTTTCAGGAACGTGTTTTAGCAATCGCCAATAATTATATGTCAGCCATCTAGGCCGGTTTTGTCTATGTCATGAACAATGGTTTGTTTGTTGCAAACATAGTGGTTTTTGATGATGCATGTATGTGTACCGTAAGGGCAGAAAATTTTCTGCCCTTACAACGAACACATCATCCGCAATTGTGTAGGGGCGAATTGCACTTGTCTCGCCGAAGGCGGAATTCGCCCCTACAGGAAAATCTCTGATTACATCCAAAACAACCCGGCACAATGGCAGGAGGATGAATATTCTGAAATAAGGGACATTACTGCTTTCCTCAGTTCGCAAAATCGCCACGGAGAATCCGCAGACGCTTGCGGGCATCGGATATGTACACCGAGCCCGGTTTTTCCTTGATCAGATTCAGGAAAAACTCCATGGCTTTTTCCTTGTCTTTTTTCTGCTCAGCCCATATTATCCCGCTGAAATACAAAGCATCATCTAAATAAAGATCGGAGGCCTTGGCCTTGTAAATCTGGTCGAGTTCCGCCAGGGCCTTGTCAAACTGCCGGGTAGCCTCGTAATTTCTGAAAAGCCGGAAGCGGAGCTTTTCCGTCACCACAGGATTGGAAGTGGTAAAGGCGAGCTTTTCAATCCGGTCTATGGATTCCGGATAATTTCCCTGGTAGGCAAGCAGGTCAATTTCGGCGAATTTCGACAGTATAAAGCCCGTGGTGTCCTCCGCGAGTATGTCCTGGATGAGGAGCCCCAATTCGATGGCATCGTTGCTGATATCGCGGCTGGTGCTCTGCTTGAGTACATCGAGGATTTCCTTGCAGAGTTCGAACTCGCCCTTGTAGTAAAACACCCTCGCATTTTTCAGTTTGGCCTCATAGCCGGTGAGACTTTCGGCCTCATCCTTTTCTACCTGACCATAGAGCAGGCTTGCTTCCCAGGGCTCGTCCTTCAGCACATACATGTCGGCCAGCAGAATTTTCCCGCGGCTGAGAAAATTGCCCGGCCAGCGCATGGTTTTCATGCTGAACTCAAGTTCCTGAATGGCCGAATCCGGGCGATTAAGATATTTTCCATAGAGCTCCGCTACCTTCATGGTAAGTTCCCAGGCATTGAGGTACTGACTGTTCATCAGCGTACGGTATTCTGAAATGAGATTTCTCACTTCGGCTTTATCGACAGGAAAGGTGTTTTTCACCACCTGCTCCTTCAGCTGCATGCATTTCTGCTGGGACAGAAAGCGGTATTGAGACTGCGGAAATTCCTGCATGATGGCTTCGAAGGCCCGGATGGCGGCTTTATTCTCAGAAGCATTCACCGCAAATTCTCCCAGCTGATAGCAGCGGATGCCGCCGTTGTTATCCAGCAGATCAAGGGCCAGGTATTGTTTCAGCGCGCCTTCATAATCACCTTTCTGCATGTAAATCCAGGCGAGAAAAGAAGGATAGGACGATTTTGCCGGCTCAGCCTGTATTTGCTTCAGCAATGAAATCTGCAATTGCCTGCTGAATTCCGGCACCAGGATTATTTCCTGAAGTTTGCCTTCCAGCTCATTTACTTCCATCACACCGGACGAAATCAGTTTGACTACGAGATCAGCTCCGGCTGCAGTCTTTTTCTGTTTCAGCAACTGATCCAAATGCAATTCCCAAAAAGTTCCCAGACCAAATTTCCGGATTCCTTCTTCCAGCAGGGCAGAGGACTGAAGGCTGTCGCCGGCATCACTCAGAAAAGCGAAGCCCTCCTGCGTGACGGAAGGTGCTTTCAGAAACAAGGGCTGCAATCGGGTTCGGGCAAATTTTCCGGCTTCTTCCCTGTCGTTTGACGCAAGGCGTTTGTAGTGGTTCAGAAAATAGGGAAGTTCCTCCGGATAGCGCTTCATGAATTTTTTTGAAGCAGCATCGGCCTTCGATGGCCTGATTTTATCCAGGCACTTCAGATAATGCTCAAAAATTTTGCGGTCGGTTTCAGGATTGCCCTTGATGTCTTCGTAAATATCCAGGGCCTTTTCATAATTCTCCCTTTTAAAATATTCCTCTGCCAGTTCCAGTTTATCGTTTTTATTTTGGGCCATCAGAAAAGGCTGAATCAGCAGGAACATCGTTGCCCACAGAAGGAGGATCAGTCCTTTCTTCTTTTCCTTTCTCATCCACACACTCATTATAATGGTACAAATATTTAAATATTTCTTATTCTTATTGCCATGTATGTGGATATGTGGATAAGTTTTGTGGATAGTTCAAGTTCTGCTTTAAATTGATCTGACTGAACTGACCATTTTCAGTGCTTTAGCCTGATGATTGTCATGCATTCTCTTTTCAACAATCGTCCACAAAAAGTGTTTTGGCTTTGTGGAGAAAAGAGATGAACTGAACACTTATCCTCATTATGAAAATTCGCAAGTGGATAAGGTTTATTTTATCCACATTCTGTCTTAGACTTGTCCACAAATTATTCACCGCAACATATATTTATAAAGACTTATAAAACAATGGAATACAGAATTGAGAAAGATACGATGGGCGAAGTAAAAGTTCCTGCAGCAGCCTATTGGGGAGCACAAACACAGCGTTCACGCGAGAACTTTCAGATCGGAGGTCATACTATGCCGATGGAAATTGTAAGGGCTTTTGCCTATCTGAAAAAGGCAGCCGCCATGGCCAATCATGAGCTCGGTGTACTTCCTGAGGATAAAATGAAACTTATCGGTCGTGTCTGTGATGAAATTCTGGACGCTAAACTCGACGACCAGTTTCCTCTGGTTGTCTGGCAGACTGGTTCCGGTACGCAATCTAATATGAACCTCAATGAAGTAATCGCCAATCGCGGACATGTATTGCAAGGTGGAAATCTTCTTGACGATAAAAAGGTGCTTCATCCCAACGATGATGTAAACAAATCACAGTCATCCAACGATACTTATCCTACGGCCATGAGTATTGCGGCTGTGAAAATCATCCGTGAAAAAGTACTCCCTATGGTAGCTGCCCTGCGTGATGAAATTTCATCCAAGGCAAACCGCTTTCAGTCAGTGGTTAAGATTGGTCGCACGCATCTGATGGATGCTACACCGCTTACCCTGGGACAGGAGTTTTCCGGTTACGCCGCACAGCTCAGCCATGGTATGAAGCACATTGAAGATTCTCTGGCGCACCTTTCAGAACTTGCTCTCGGTGGTACTGCCGTTGGTACAGGATTGAATGCTCCTAAAGGATATGATGTTCTCGTAGCCAAAAGGATTTCTGAACTAACCGGTCACAGTTTTGTCACAGCACCAAATAAATTTGAATCACTGGCGGCGCACGATGCCATGGTTTCAGCTTCCGGAGCGCTTAAAACACTGGCGGTTTCTTTGATGAAAATCGCCAATGATATTCGTCTTCTCGCATCTGGTCCCCGTTCCGGTCTTGGTGAAATCCTGATTCCGGAGAATGAACCCGGTTCTTCCATCATGCCGGGTAAGGTAAATCCAACACAATCGGAAGCCCTTACTATGGTGTGCGCCCAGGTGATTGGCAACGATGCTGCCATTGCAGTTGGTGGTATGAACGGTCACTTCGAACTCAATGTGTTTAAGCCTGTCATCGCCTTCAATTTTCTTATGGCCGCCAACCTGCTTGCCGATGCCTGTGATTCCTTCCGGAAAAACTGTGTCATAGGGATTGAACCGAATGAGCGCTACATCCGTCAGCATCTGGAGAATTCTCTCATGCTGGTTACTTCCCTCAATACGCACATCGGTTACTACAAGGCTGCTGAAATTGCCAAGAAGGCCCACAAGGAGCATCTTACGCTGAAGGAATCTGCACTTGCTCTTGGCTATGTCACGGCCGAAGAATTCGACCGCTGGGTTAAACCGGAGGAGATGGTTTAGAATTATAAGGGAAGGGTAATAATGTCAGTGGTAATTTTTACCTTTGGATTATGACACTTTCTTCAATCCGGAAAAAAGTTCCTCAGATATTCTCTGGAAAACCAGTAGTGAGGGCCTATGTTTTCGGGTCTACGGCAACAGGGAGCCGTAAGAAAGATAGTGATCTGGACATTTTAATTGAGCTTGATTCCAAAAGTCAAATTGGTCTTATTGAATTCATCAAAATACAGATTCAACTGGAGGAATTATTTGAAATGAAGGTAGACCTTGTATGCTCTGATGGTTTATCCAGGCATATAAGGCCATTCATCGAGTCGGAAAAGCAATTAATTTATGAAGCCTGAATTGGGTGACAGGCAGCGTTTATTGCATATTCTGGATGCGATTAATTTGATTGATGAATTCCTTGCTGCTTTGAGTGAAGATGATTTTCGCAGCAGTGCACTTCATCGTTCAGCAACCGAAAGACAGCTTGAAATAATAGGTGAGGCAGCCAATGCAGTCTCCGAAGAATTGAAAATCCAATATTCTGATGTTGAATGGCAGCCAATCCGTCGTTTCAGAAATGTCATCGTACACGAATATTTTGGCATTAGTACCCAAATCCTCTGGGGAGTTATCCAGAAGGAATTGCCAATTTTAAAAGTTCAGGTAACAGCAATATTGGAGGTTTTAGAATCCTGAAGAAGGAGGTTGTAAGTATGGTTATTCCCGCTGGGTGAAGCCGGAGGAGATGGTTTAGAATTCAGGTTTAATCCTGATATTCTCCAGATCCCAGCCTGGCTTGAGCTCAATCTTTTCGGGATAAATATACAGTGGCTCTGCTTTTCTGTTGATTAGCTTGTTGCCACCGGTGTACCTGCCATCACCGTTTATATCTCTGTAAACCTGAATCCTGTACTGACCCGGCGAAACAAACCACTGGAAAGACTTTGATGCGGATTTTCCGGTTAGCTCTTTGTTGTTACCTATCAATTCAACTTTTATGTCTGAGAAATCGGTTTCAATATTGCCGCTGATTTTGCCGGGTAATTCCAGATCTGATGATTGCAGCATAATGGAGTCTTTTCTGAGAGATTGACGGTTGTAAAACAATAAAGTGTCGAATCGAAGTCTGATTTTACCAGGCTTCATTACCGGCAGTTTCAGCATAATGCCTGCCCCAGTTTTTTCCCAGTCTGTTTTTTTCCAGACCGAATCAAGGCTGTATTCAATCAGCTCCGGTTGCCGGAAGATTTTCCAGGTCCAGGCCAGAAATACTTGAAGTTCTTTAGGCTTTCTATCTGTGCGGAGTTTTCGTTTCAATGGAATAACCGGAAGACTCCGGCTGCTGTCGATTCGGCTCAGGTCGCATGTGTCTGTGGTCAGATTTCCCAGGCTGTCGGTTTGCTTGTAAATTCTGTTTTCCCGAACAGGGAAAAGGCAGAACAATGTTCCTTCCTCATTGTTCCCGACACAGTTTTTCAACAGGACCGAATCCGGGAACATCTGTCTGCTGCTTTCCAGCATCAGGGTGTCTTTTTTTCGAAGATGAAAAATCCTGAGTGGCTTAAACATCTGAGGCAGAGGCCGGCATTTCAGACGCATGTTGCTGTCAAGTCTTATGCTGTCGGAATACAATCTTCCATCTTCTTCCTCGTATTTCAGATTCTCGTTCTTATCCTGAAATAGAAGTATGCGATATGAGCCTTTTGCCAGCCCTCCAAGGCGAATGCTTCCTTCCCCCGAACTGCAGTATTGCGTTTTGTCTGATGCTGTCAGCAGCAGGGTATTTTTTCCGCTTAGGTTTTTTCCGCTCAGGTTTTCCGCGTTTATTTCGATGAATCCGGTATCGATTGATTTGCCTGTTGAAAAAATTAGTGATGTGTCAGCAGCAGTATTGCCCTCATGTTCATCCTTGATTTTTTTGTTGAGTCGTAATTCATAGGTCTGGTTTTCCTTCCAGCCCGAATCCGGTGTAATCCTGATTTTTTTTCCGGTTGGAATAACCGTTACTGGTGTGAGTGGCGATAAGAAGGGTTGCTTTGCTTCGTTCTCCAACACATTCTCACTGTACTCAAGAACTATTGATTTTTCCCTGTAACTGATTGCGCCGTTTTTCAGATTGCTTTTCAGAAGAACCGGTCCTTCGCTGTCCTTTGGACCGCCCTGCGGCGACTGAACGCTGGCACAGGCGCACAGAAACAGGAGGAGTGATGTCAACAGGTACCTCATCGGCTGCGGAAATTGAATAAGAATATCAGGGCGAGGCTGAATGCCAAAACGATGGAAACGCCACCAATCCATTCTTTTGCTGATGTTTTTTCCTTCGGAACAACAAGCTGCAGGCTGTCCTGTATGCTGCCTACCGTCAGACTACTGTCTGGTTTCAGCGGTCTTTCATCCATATGCTCAGCAGGGTTGAGCCTTCGGCTTTATTTTGTTTACCGTGAAGGTAGGAGGTAAATCCAGTCCATATTCCTGTTACAGGATTTTTACCGGCATAGCGGGCGGTTATCAACCCGATGTAAAAGGGGTCAAGGGGCAGTTGCGTGGTATAGACTTTTTTAAGACCCAGACTGCTCATGAACTTTGTCAGGCTATTATCATCCCAGTGGTAAAGATGCCTCGGCACATCCCAGGCTGCCCAGTCTGCACCAAAATCCTTTGCATCCTTTGATTGCTGATTCGGTACGGCAATTACCATGATGCCCTTGTTTTCCAGATGCGAACAGAGTTTTTCCATGGTTGGCCGCAATTCGTGGATGTGTTCCAGCACATGCCAGAGGCTGATGGCCTGATACGATTTGTCTGCCGGTAAATCATTTGCAGAAGCGAACAAATTGCTACCGGTTCTGCTTTTGAAATTCTTTCGGGCTACTTCGGATGGTTCAATTCCTTCCGCTTTGAGGCCTTTTTTCTGGAGGTATTCCACAAAGAATCCTTCCCCTGTACCGTAATCGAGCACCCTGTTCCATTCCGGCTTAAATTGTCTTACCAGCTTATACTTGTGCTCCAGCATCCAGTCCCTGGCCATGCCGTAGATTTTCAGAAAGAGACTGGCCTTTCCCTTTGAATCATGACTGGCATAGTTCGAAGAATCGTAATAGGCCCCGATGCTTTCAGCATCCGGTCTGTCTTGTGTGAAGCGCAATCCGCAGCTGCTGCATTCCTCTATCGGAAAAACCTCTTTGCTGTAGTAATGATCCCTGATCTCACCGAAGTGGCGGAAACTGGTTGACCCGCAGGCCGGGCATGCGTCAAGTTGCTGTTTGTTCATCGGGCTGTACGGCATAAAGTAAAAGTAAACTTAGGTCAGCCTGAGAAATACCGGAAATTTTCCGTGCTTCACCCAGTGTTTTCGGTTTCAGTTTACTGAGTTTTTCGCGTGCTTCATTGGAAAGCGTTTTGATTTCTTTGAAATCCATGTTGCGACGGAATTCCTTGCCTTCGCTCTGGTTAATGCGTATGGCAATCTGACTTTCCTTTTCAATGTAAGGCTGATACTTCACCTGAATCTCTGCTTCCTCCAGTACCTCATCGCTTCCAGCAAATGGGTTGATTTTTTCTCCGAGACTGAGAAAGTCGGTGATTTCGAGCTGAGGCCTTTTCAGCAGGTTTTCCAGACTTGCCTTCTCGCTGAGGATGGCAGTTCCTTTCGCTTCCAATATGGGATTTAATTCTTCCAGCGGAAGTTTGAGCTGACGCCAGTGCTCCAGTGTTTGTTTTATCTTCTCTGTTTTTTCACGCAGTCTGTTTTCCCTTCCTTCATCTGCAAGACCGATGGATCTTCCTTTGGCAGTAAGGCGCACATCGGCATTGTTCTGCCGGAGCAGGGTGCGGAACTCGGCCCGGGATGTAAACATACGGTAAGGTTCTTCGGTTCCTTTGGTGATGAGATCATCAATCAGTACGCCGATATAGGCCTCTGATCGATCCAGTACAAAGGCCTCTTCTTCCCTGATTTTGCGGTGTGCGTTGATGCCCGCCATCAGTCCCTGACAGGCAGCTTCTTCGTAACCTGTTGTACCGTTAATCTGACCTGCAAAGTACAGGTTATCAACAAGATAGGTTTCTAAACTTGGTTTCAGCTGCGTAGGCGGAAAGTAATCGTATTCGATGGCATAACCCGGCCGGAATATGCGCGCATTCTCCAATCCGGGAATGTAGCGGAGTGCTTCTGCCTGCACTTCGTAGGGCAGGGAAGTAGAAAATCCGTTCACATAAATTTCAATGGTATTCCAGCCTTCGGGTTCTATGAAAATCTGGTGTCTTTCCTTGTCGGCGAAACGGGTAATCTTGTCTTCAATCGAAGGACAATACCGTGGCCCAAGTCCCTGGATTCTTCCATTGAACATCGGCGATTTCGAAAACCCTTTCTCCAGGATGTTATGAACCTTGTCGTTGGTGTAGGTGATCCAGCAGCTTTTTTGATTTTGCACGGCAGTTGTTTCGGGTGAAAAGGAAAACCTTCCCGGATTTTCGTCGCCTGCCTGTTCTTCCATTTTGCTGTAATCGAGGCTTCGGCCATCCAGCCGGGGCGGAGTACCGGTTTTCATCCGTCCGCTTTCAAATCCAAGTTCCAGCAATTGTGCCGTTAGCCCCGTTGCCGATGCTTCCGAAATTCTGCCTCCTTTCAGTTGTTGTTCACCGATGTGGATGAGTCCGTTCAGAAAAGTTCCGTTGGTAAGTACTACCGCTTTGGATTTTATATCATAGCCCAGCTGGGTTTTTACCCCTGTTGTTCTGCCGTCTTTCACCAGCAAACCGGTAACCGTATCCTGCAGAAAATCCACGTTGGGAATAGATTCCAGTTTCAGGCGCCATTCTTCGGCAAAGCGCCAGCGGTCGTTTTGTGCACGCGGACTCCACATAGCCGGACCCTTGGATCTGTTCAGCATGCGGAACTGAATGGTTGTTTTATCGGTGATGATGCCGGACTGTCCGCCGAGTGCATCAATCTCTCGCACAATCTGTCCCTTGGCTACCCCTCCCATAGCCGGATTGCAGCTCATCTGTCCGATGGTGCCCATGTTCATGGTAATGAGCAGAACCTTCGAGCCCATATTGGCTGCTGCTGCCGCTGCTTCACATCCGGCATGACCTGCTCCCGCCACCACTACATCGTATTCTGAAAACATCCTCTTTGTTTACTTAAAGTTTCACGTGAAACATCAGGCCAGCTCGCGGAGGTCTACCGGAATCACCCGGCTCACGCCTTGTTCGGGCATGGTAACGCCGTAGATGACATCGGTACTGGCCATGGTTCTTTTATTATGGGTAACCAGTATGAACTGGCTTTCGTTCGAAAATTTGCGGATGATTTTATTGAACTTGTCAATGTTGGTATCATCCAGCGGAGCATCGGCCTCATCAAATATGCAGAAGGGTGCCGGCTTGATCAGGTAAATGGCAAAAAGCAGGGAGATGGCCGTGAGGGTTTTCTCTCCGCCGGAAAGCTGGTTTATGGTAAGAGGCCGCTTTCCTTTCGGTCTCGCCATAATGTCGATGCTGCTTTCCAAGGGTTCTGCCGGATTCTTAAGCACCAGGTTGCAGGTATCCTCTTCCGTAAAAAGGGAACGGAATACCATCTTGAAATTTTCCTGCACCTTTTCGAAGGTTTCCAGAAAATGCGCCCGGGCTACCGTTTCAATTTCAGAAATGGTATTCTCCAGTGACTGACGGGCCTCGAGCAAATCCTTTTTCTGAGCTTCAATGAAATCATGCCGTTCCTTGATTTCCTGATAAGCTTCCCGGGCCATCAGGTTGATGGGTCCCATGCGGTCAAGCTGATTACGGATCGACAGCATCTTTTTCTGCTGCGCCTCTTCCTCCTGTGCGTTCGGTTCCGGCAAATCTTCCTCCCAGGAGATCAGTGTTTCAAATTCAACATGAATCCTTTCCTGAATGGCTACGAGCTGACTCTGTCCAAGACCCAGGGCTTCCTGACAGTCGCTGATGAGAACAGCCACCTGTTCGCGGTTACGATTCAGTTCGCGGATTTCTTTTTCCCTGATTTCGATGCTGCCGCGTACTTCAAAGTAACTTTTTTCTGCCTCGTTCAGGCCGGCTTCGATGGCCTGCTTTTCTTCATAAAGTGAAGGCAGATCCACATCATCTTTGGCATCGCCCTGACTCAGCGTCGAAATCTCATTAAGTACCGAAGTCATTTCCTGCTCCGATTGCTGCTGCTGATTCCGGATTCTGGTCTCTTCCTTTTCAAGGTATTCCAGGTTTTGCTTCAGATTCTGAAGTCCGTTTTGCAGTTTAATCTGTTCGATGTTCAGCTGGTTGTAAACCGCCGATGCCTTGCTGCTGGCTTCACCGCTCTCCCTGCTTTGAGTTTGCTCTTTTTCGAGACCTGCTTGTAGTTGTTCCACGTGAAACTTCAGCTTCTCAATTGCAGGTCTGGCCTCATCACACAATTCAGATAATTGTTTGATTTTCAATTCAATGGACTCCTTTTTGGCCGCAGAATTGCGGATGAGTTCCAGAGACTGATCCTTTCGGGCCTGAAGGGCGGCTTCTTCCTGACGAAGCTGCAATATCTCCTTCTGAAGGTGTTCAATCAGGCTCTTGCCGGTGCTCTGCCGCAGCTGAATCAGGCTTTCCTGATTTTGCTCCAAACCAATGTTTTCATTGTGAATCAGCAGGTTGATTCCGGAGATTTCTTCCTCCAGCTTTTTCAGTTGAACGGCCTTTCCGATTTTGTTTCCTTCCAGCACCGATGTGGAACCTCCCGAAACTGAAAATTTCCGCTTTGTCATGGCACCGGAAATGGAAACCACCGTCTGATCGGTCCAGTCCCAGGCTAGCTCGCCGAACAGCACCGGTGTTTCGGTCGAGGAAGAAGCAGCGAAGGGTATCGTTTTGTCGGTGATGTACACATCCCCCAGCAGAAAGGAAACCAGGCTGCTGTAAGCGGAATCGTATTCAACCAGTTCCACCGCCGGAACAGCATCTTTCAGCGCTTCCGGCTTTTTCATTTTATGACCTTTCAGGCGGTCTAGTATCAGGAAACTGGCTTTGCCCTTCATGTTTTCCGATAGCATTTTCATAGCCAGATAGGCCTCTGTTTCGGTCTGCACCACATAGTGGTTCAGGAAGGGTTCCAGCACCGATTCCAGTGCCATCTTGTATTTCTCTTCGATGTTGAGTAGGTCAGCGACCAGAGGGGCTTTTTTGCTCCAGGACTTGTTTTTGCGCAGAAACTTTACTGCCTCCGGAAAGCCTTCCAGGTTTTCGACCATGGCACGGAGCAGGTTCAGTTCATTTTGCCGCGCATCCAGGCGACGGTACAGATCAGCCAGGTTAAGGCGGATTCTCTCGGCCTCTTCTGTCTCATGGACAATGTCTTCCTGCAGCTGTTTTTCCTTTTCTTCCAGGTCAGAAACCGCCTGTGTTTTCTCCTTCAGCAGGGCGGAGGTACTTTCCAGTTTCTGTTCGAAATTGGATAAGAAAACGGTCTGGTCTCTTGAGTCAGTTTCTGTTTTCTGAAGCTCGTTTTCCAGGTCGGCCTTCTGAGCCTCGCTGTATTCCAGGTTTTTACCCAGCTGATACAGTTCCTGCTCCTTGCTTCGTAGTTCCTGACCCAGGCTTTCCAGCTGCTTTCGCTTTTCTTCCTGACCCAGCCGGGTATTTTCCATTTCCAGCCGGGCATGCTCCAGCAACAGTTTTCCTTCTTCCAGCCTTGCTTCTGATTCAGCGGCTGTTTTCCGGTTCTCTTCCAGACTTTTCTGTGTCCGTTCGAGCTGCTCCCTCAGGCCCTTCATTTCCTCCTCCAGCTTTTCCCTGCGGGCAGAAAAAAACTGAAAGCGGTCTTCGCGGATCTTTTTCTGACTCTCAATTTCCCGGATTTTACCGACGAAATCGTTCAGGGTTTTCTGCCGGGAGGAAAGCGTTTTCTCCTCCTGCAGCAGGCCGGCCTTGATTTTCTCCAGCTCCGATTCTTTCGAAGCTATGGCGGCAGAATAAGAAGCCCTCTGTTCCTGGCAATCTGCGATTTTGCCCTTCAGTTCCTGCAGCGACTTCGCCTTGGCCGCCATGTTCAGACGGGCATGGGCAATGGCCGCTGCCTTGTAGCCTTCCTTGATGCTGTAATACTCCTCCGCCTGACGCGCCTGTTTTTCAAGCGCTTTCATGTTTTTGCGGATTTCGTACAGCACATCCTCCAGGCGGGTAAGGTCGGCTTCGGTATCTTCGAGCTTACGGAAGGTTTCCTTCTTGCGGATTTTAAACTTGGAAACGCCGGCAGCTTCTTCCAGCAGGGCACGGCGGCTGTTTTCCCGGTCAGACAGAATGTCGTCTACCATCTTCAGTTCGATGATGGCATAGCTGTCCGGCCCGATGCCCGTATCCAGAAAGAGGTTGGTGATGTCTTTCAGGCGGCAGGAAACGCCGTTGAGAAGGTATTCGCTTTCTCCGTCGCGGAAATAGCGGCGGCCGATGGTCACGCTGCTGTATTCCGTGGGCAGGATGTTTTTCGTGTTCAGAAAAGTAAGACTCACTTCCGCCATCTGCAGCGGCTTGCGGGTGCGCGTACCGTTGAAGATGAGGTTCTCCATTTTGTCGGAGCGAAGGTTGCGGGTTTTCTGTTCGCCCAGCACCCAGCGGATGGCATCCACCACATTCGATTTGCCGCAGCCGTTGGGACCCACAATGCCGGTCACCCCCTTGTCGAAGTGGATGGTGATTTTATCTCCGAAGCTTTTAAAGCCTTTGATTTCCAGCTTGCTGAGTTGCATACAGGCAGTAAGTTTTCCTTCCCGTCATTGCCGGAAAAAGGACTGCGAATTTAGCCTTAATATCCGAAAGCCCAAGGCACTGAGCCGCTTCATGTTTCGGTCCGTTTTTATAAGGGCCTGCCCCCGGCTTTGCCGGGGTCGCGCTCTCCGGTATAGTCCCTTACCGCAGGCTTCGGCTCCGCTCAGCCTGCAGAAAGGGAGCTGCCCCTTCGATCGCTCAGGCGGGATTTAAAGTAAAAAGTCAGAAGGAAGAAGGTAAAAGTGGTTGATTGTTTAGGCATTGAATTACCCTAACTTTTGACTTAATGCATTTGACTTCTTACTTACAAAACTGTTCTGCCTCAGGCGGGACTGTTTTGTTCACGCCCCCAGCGAAGCCAGGGAAATTACATTGATTCCGTCACTACGGGTATAGCTGATTCCTGTTCCTGTAATGACATTAAGGGATCTGGGTGCTTTGGTATGGGTGCCCAGAATCGATGCAAGTTTGAGGAGATTTCGGGCAGCTTCATCGGTTTGGCCGGTTCCCAGTTTGATTTCAAAGGCACACCAGTCGCCGTTGTATTTCTGAACGATGCAATCAATTTCCAGTCCGCTTGCGTCCCGGTAATGTGAAACTTTGGCATCGTTGGCCTGCGCATATACCCGTAGGTCATGGGTGGCAAGGGATTCGAACAGGAAGCCTGTAAATTTCACATCGTTCAGCAGGGAAGTTTTATCGGCACCCAAAGCTGCAACCGCCAGTGAAACATCGGAAAAATGTCTCTTGGGAGCTTTTCTCAACGCATAGGAAGAACGGATGTGTGTATTCCAGGCAGGCTGATCTTCCAGAATCATCAGCCGGCCAAGTGCATCAAGGTAGTCGTACACCGTAGGCCGGGTAATGCCCCGGCTTTCCCTTGCGCCAACATCTTTTTCCAGGGCCGAAATGTCGGCCTGTGTTGCGGTATTTCTGGCAAGGGAGCGCAGCAATGCTTTCACCTTCAGCGGATCACGCTTCACATCAGAAACACGGCTCATATCCACCTCGGCCAGAAGCTCTATGTAGGCCCGGTTCAGGTCTGCCGCCTGCTGGCAGTTTTTATTCAGGAGCGATGGAAAGCCTCCGGTAATGATTTTTTCAACAATGAATTCCAGGTCAGTTGGCTGATCGAATATGTCAATTTTTTTTCCCTCTAATAAGTCGGTCAGCCTGATTTTACCGGATGAAATCTCCAGTTCCTGCCAGGACATGGTCCGCATTTCCACCATTGTAAACCGGCCTGCACCGGAGTGCATTTTTACAGACTCTTCCGGATTGGCCGAACCCGTGAGGATGAACTGTGCATTTTGCTGGCGGTCATCAATTTCGTGGCGTATGTAATCCCAGAGTTTCGGCTGTACCTGCCATTCGTCGATGAGGCGTGGCGTATCACCCAGCAGCAATCTTTTCGGAGCAGAATGCATCAGGGCTTCCACCTGCACATCCTGATCGACATTCAAAATGCTTTTGGCAACCTGTTTGGCAGATTCGGTCTTTCCGCAGGCCTTGGCGCCTTTTATCAGTACAGCACCGGAAGCCTGCAGTTTGCGCTGCAGTTCAGCATCTGTAATTCGGTTCCTGTAGCTCATATCAGAGCTTCAAATTTACAGGCATTTTACAAAAAAAAAAGAAACTGCTTTACATAAAAAAATGGGATTGTTTTACAGATTATTCCGGAAGGCCTTTGGCTCTAGCAGACAGCAGGTAAATCTTATTGTGAAGTAAAAAGTCAGAAGGAATAAGGCAAAAGTGCTTGATTTTTAATACTTTGTAAAAACCGAACTTTTGACTTGATACTAATTACTTCTTACTTACAAAACAGCCTCGCATTGCGGGGCTGTTTTATTTATGCCTGAGGGACAGCAGCGGAAAGCCCGCAGACCCCGTTGATGCGCAAGATCTTGCCCATCTTTCCAAGGGGCGAGGACTTGCAGCGAATGGCCCGACCCGCCACAGGCGGAGGCAGGCCCCGAAAACCCGAAATAGCATTTCCATTTTGGTGCCGGTTTTTCTTATTCGGGAAACAAGAAATTTCTCCTTACAATGTAATATCAGGATGCCGGAGGTGTCGTTTTTAATCTTTTGTGAATTGATATTTGTGCATGAACGCAATTCCGAAATGAAACACAAAGCAATATTCATCTTTACGGTGGCACTGGCTTTGGCGCATCATATTCATGCCCAGGATGCCAATACCACCACCGAATGTAAGCCGAAGCCCGAAAGTAAGTTTCTGGTGGGCGGAGGCTTTTCTTCCTTTCACCTCATTGGTGGATACGGCGGTCATCTGAAAGCAGAATATCGTCTGGGGAAAAAATTTACCGCAGGAGTAAAAGGAATTCTTACCAACGAAATCTGGCAGGATTATGAAATGCCGGCCGATGGCCTTATTTCTGGTATCAAAGTGGATTATTCCGGCGGCCGGGCTTACACGCTCAATCTTCAGGCCTCGTACTACATTTTCGGAAACAACCAGCCATCGGGTAAGGGCGGGATTTATGCATCCGGCGGTTTTGGCTACACCGTAGCCAGCATGAAAAGCAATGCTGAAGCAACCCTGCCAGTGGCAGACCCGGGCTATTACAAATTCCGCAGTGATTTTGGTTCAAAGAATTTCTCCTGCATGCTGGCGCTGGGCTTCGACCGCAAGTTTAAAAAAGGCCGCTTTTATGCCGAGGTCCTTTACTCCTATGCGATTCAGGGAAGTGATTACCATACTTTCAGCTACGAAAAGGAACCATCATCCGGAAAAAATCCGGACTTACGGTTCAACGGATACCGCGAATTTGAGCCCTTTCCTTTTGTGAACATCGGCTACCAGTTTTACCTTTTTGGAAAGAAAAGTGCAGAAGATGTGACCGGGCAGGACATTCAGGAATGTCCGGTGAAAATCAACTGATGGTTTAATCGAAACCGTCGGTCCGGATAAAAACTTAAAATTAAAGTAACAATAGCAACCGGAGCCAAGTGTTCCGGCCTGCTACCTTTGTGTCCATGCAAACCGGCCGGAGCAGGCAGGCCAGACACCTATTTCCCTTTGATTTTTTCTGGGTTTACCCCCTTGTGTGCCTCTTCCTAAAAAGAGGTTTTTTTATTCCTTTACATCCATGAATGCTGTTTCTCTGATTTCTCCCATTGACGGCCGGTATGCGGGCGATACCCGGGAGCTTGCTTCGGTTTTTTCCGAAAAGGGTCTTTTTTTCTACCGCCTGAAGGTAGAGATAGAATTCTTTATCGCACTCGGGGAGGTGCTGCCCGAACTGGGCCCGGTTTCGGTGGATGACCAGGCTTTTCTCCGCAGCATTCTGGAAAATTTTGATGAAAAAGATGCCCTGAAAATCAAGAAGACCGAGCAGACCACCAACCACGATGTCAAGGCCCTGGAATATTTCATCAAGGCAAACCTGAAAGGCCGTAAATCCCTCTGGGACAAACGCGAATTCATCCACTTTTCCCTTACCTCAGATGATGTCAACAACATCGCTTTCAGCCTGATGCTGAAGGAAGGTCTTCGCATCTATTCCGCCGAACTGGAAAAGCTTCTCGGACGCCTGGCGGAAATGTCACACGAGTTCAAGACCATGCCGCTGCTTTCGCTCACGCACGGCCAGCCGGCCACGCCCGGAACACTGGGAAAAGAAATGGCGGTGTTTTACCTGCGTTTCAGGGAGGCACATTCGCAGCTCAGCAGCCTCCGCCTGAAAGGCAAATTTTCCGGTGCCACCGGCAGCTGGAATGCCCATGCTTTTACCTGTCCGGAAGTGGACTGGATTTCCTTCAGCCGCAATTTTCTGAACGCGCTGGGACTTGAATTCAATCCCATTACTACCCAGATAGAACCGCACGATGCCACGGCTGAGGCCTTTCACGCACTCGCCCGCTGCAATGCGATTCTGAAAGATCTCAATCAGGATGTCTGGCTGTACATCTGCCGTGGGATTTTCCGACAGCGAAGGCTGGATGGTGAGGTTGGTTCATCCACCATGCCGCATAAAATCAATCCATGGAAATTCGAGAACAGCGAGGGCAATCTGGTCATTGCCAATGCTCTTCTAATGGCCATGGCTGAAAAGCTGCCCGTTTCCCGTCTGCAGCGGGATCTTTCCGACAGCACCATTCTCCGGAATCAGGGCATGGCCATCGGACATTCGTTGCTGGCCCTGCGCTCCAGCCTCAATGGCCTCTCCCGCCTCGATCCCGATCCCGAAACCATGGCCGCCGAACTTGATGCCCACTGGGAAGTGCTGGCCGAGCCGGTGCAAGTGATGATGCGCAAACTCGGTCTTCCCAATCCATACGAGGCACTGAAAAAACTTACCAGAGGCAAAACACTCACGCAGAAAGATTATCAGCGCTTTATCCGCAGCCTGCGCCTTTCGGGAGAAGTAAAGGAAAGGCTGCTGGCGCTGACTCCGGCTACCTATACCGGTCTGGCCGAACAATTAGTAAATCAGTTCATACCAAAACCATAAAGCAACATGTGCGGCATTGTCGGCATTATTTCCGGAAACGGTGTTTCCACAGAACTTTACGAAAGCCTGCTCTGTCTGCAGCACCGCGGGCAGGATTCGGCCGGAATCGGGACTTACTCCGACCGCTTCCACATCAAAAAGGGGCTGGGTCTGGTGCGGGAGGTTTTCCTTGAAAAGGACATCGAGTACCTGAAAGGGAACATGGGCATCGGGCAGGTGCGCTATCCTACCATCGGCGGGGTTTCCATCGACGATGTACAGCCTTTCCGGGTAAGTTCGCCCTATGGCATCATGATGGCGCACAATGGTAATGTCTTCAATTTCTGGGAGCTCAAGCAGGAACTCTTCGAACGCGACCTGCGCATGGTGAACTCGGGCAATGATGTTGAACTTATCCTCAATGTACTTGCCTATGAGCTTTCGCAGATTCCCAAAGGTGATTTCTTTGAAGCCCTTTGCCAGTCGGTAAAGGCGGTGCACGACCGGGTCCGCGGGGCTTATTCCGTTGTGGGCATGATTGCCGGCAAGGGCCTGATGGCTTTCCGCGATCCACATGGAATTCGCCCCCTGGTCTGGGGCCGGCGCACGGTCAACGGGCATACCGACCATATTTTCGCCTCTGAAAACACCATGTTTACCATTGCCGGTTTCGAATATTACCGCGATGTGCAGCCGGGAGAACTGGTACTGGTACAGCCCGATGGCGAGGTAATTTGCCGGCGAATCACCGAAAAGGAATTCCGTCCCTGTGTGTTCGAGTATGTGTACTTCGCCCGGGTGGATGCCACCCTGAACGGGGTGAATGTGTATAAATCACGCCTGTATATGGGCGAGAATCTGGGCCGCAAAATCAAGCGTGAATACCCGGAGCTGGACATCGATCTGGTGGTTCCGGCTCCGCAGTCGGCCACTACCGCAGCGCTTTCCTGCGCCCATGAACTTGGTGTGCGTTACTCAGAATCCATTGTGAAAAATGTGTACATCGGGCGCTCTTTCATCATGCCCGGACAGGAACAGCGGCAGCGGGCCAACACCTATAAACTTTCTGCTATTGAGGTAGAAATAAGAGGAAAGAATATTCTGGTGGTGGATGATTCCATTGTGCGCGGCACTGTTTCGCGGCACATCGTGCAGATGCTGCGCAACTGCGGGGCGAAAAAAGTGTACTTCGCCTCGGCCTCGCCGCCGCTTCGCTATCCCGACCTTTATGGCATCGACCTGCCCACGCGGGATGAGTTTGTTGCCTTTGAGCGCAACGAAGATGAAATTTGTGAATTCATCGGGGCCGATCTGCTGGTGTATCAGGACAAAGAAGATTTGCTGGAGGCAGTCATGCGGAAAGGTAATCTGCAATTTACCCGTCCGCATGCAGCCTATTTCGACGGCGATTATCCCACCGGCGATGTGAGCGAAGCCACGCTGGAAGAAATCGAATCCATCCGCAAACGCGAACGCAAACAGGCCGCCAAAAAATCATGAAACGCATTCTGCTCATCGGTGGCGGTGCCCGTGAACATGCTTTGGGTCTGGCTCTGAAAAACGACCCGAAGGCCATCGAACTTTTCGTCTGGGCCGGCAACCGGAATCCCGGCCTTGCCGCTCATGCTGCCGGCTTGAGCATTGGTTCCATGAGCGATGTGCAGGGAATGTGCCGTTATGCGCAGAACATCAAGGCAGACTTTGTAGTGGTAGGTCCGGAAGGACCGCTGGCTCTGGGCCTGGTGGATTTGCTGGAAGAGGCTGGCATTCCGGCAATTGGTCCGCACCGGGAGCTGGCCCAACTTGAATCGTCCAAAACATTTACCCGCGAACTGCTGCGTGAATATGGCATTCCCGGTTCTCCTGCTTTCCGCAGTTTCGGCGATGAAGTGGGTCTGGAAGAATTTCTGGATTCTTTACCCATGGGTTTTGTGATCAAACCCGACGGCCTCACCGGTGGCAAGGGCGTGAAGGTGATGGGAGACCATTTCGGCAGCAGGGAGGAAGGCATGGAAATCATCCGCGAATTGCTGGCTGAAGGTTCGCAGGTTTTAATTGAAGAAAAGCTCATCGGGCAGGAATTCTCGCTGATGAGCTTCTGCGATGGCGAACATTTCCTGCACATGCCGGCCGTGCAGGATCATAAGCGTGCTTTTGATGGTGATACTGGTCCGAATACCGGCGGCATGGGTACCTACAGCATGGCAGATGGTTCACTGCCGTTTTTGCAGGAAGCCGATATTGCGGCTGCAAAGGCCATCAATGAAGCCGTTGGCCACGCGCTGCGGAAAAAATGCGGCAAGCCCTACCGGGGTGTGCTGTATGGCGGATTCATGGCTACCCGCGACGGCATCCGCCTGATTGAATACAATGCCCGTCTGGGCGACCCCGAGGCCATGAATGTGCTTTCTCTGTTACCGGACGGCAGTTTTCTTCGCCTCTGCGAAGCCATGCTTTCGGGTATGCTCAACGAAGAGAAGATTCGCTGGAAACCCATTGCCACGGTTTGTAAATATGCGGTTCCTCAGGGATATCCCGATGCGCCGCTCAAGGGTCTGCCGCTGGATGTAAGTGAAGTGAATCAGGAAAAGGCTGGTCTTTTCTATGCTTCTGTGGAAGAGAAAGAGGGCAGTTTCCTGCTGGCCGGATCCCGGGCCATTGCCGTCCTGGCCATGCACGAGGATGTGCACGAGGCTGCCCGCCTGGCCGAGGAAGAAATCAGCAAAATCAAGGGTCCGGTTTTTCACCGGCAGGACATCGGCGGTGCAGAACTAATGGCACAGCGGGTGAGGATGATGGAAATCTTAAGGAAAAGGTAAAAGCCGAGAAGCAAAAGGGACTTTTACTATCCAGTAAATCAACCCTCCTGATGCGGCCTCACACCTTTTTCGAAGAAAACAGACAGCGGAGAAATGGCCTTTCTCCGGCTAAGTTCGAAGCGTTCAAAGGTTTCGTGGTGGATGTATTCGCAGGCCTCTTCTACCGAATCGGTCACCAGAAAGAGGCTGAGGTCTTCGGGCAGAATGGTTTCTTCGCTTTCCATTTTCTTCATCATTTTCACCAGCGGGCCCCAGTATTCAATGCCGAAAAGAACCACCGGGAAGTTCTCGATTTTTCTTGTCTGGATCAGGGTAAGGGTTTCAAAGAGCTCGTCCAGTGTGCCAAAGCCTCCGGGAAAAATCACAAAGGCATAGCTGTATTTTACCAGCAGGGTTTTGCGGACAAAAAAGTAGCGGAAATTGAAGAATCGGTCTACATAGGGATTTTCCTTTTGTTCGTGAGGAAGGATGATGTTGCATCCGATGGAAAGTCCACCCTGTTCAAAGGCGCCTCTGTTGGCTGCCTCCATAATGCCGGGCCCGCCTCCGGTAAGCACGGTAAAATTGAGCTTTGAAATTTTACTGCCCAGTTCCCGGGCCTGCTGGTAATAGGGGTGGTCTTCTCCGAATCGGGCCGAGCCGAATACCGTAACACAGGGACCGATAAAGTGAAGTTTACGGATGCTGGTCAGAAATTCCCAGAAAACAGAAATCGAAAACCATAATTCACTTTCCCTCGAACCCGGTCCTACCAGAAAGGTATGCATCCTGGTTTTCTTCTTCTCCTCCATGAGAAGAAGCCTTCGGTATTCCTGATAGCGGTTCCATAATTCCATGAAGCAAGATAATGCCAAAAAAAATTATTCCTGCATTGTTTGTGCAGGTCAGATCAAAGCACCGGTATTTTATTAATTGGATTTTTTTCATTTGATATTTATTGGAATTTATTAATACTTTGCCAAAAACCAACTTATTCATATCCGAAAGCATAGATAAAACCCATTGAAATGTCCTTTAAATTGAAATCAACTGTGCTCATTATCCTGTGGATAATAAGCGCAAACAAGAGTTTCTCACAGACCGAAACAACAAAATTCAGAGGCTTCGGCCATCAGGAATACAGTCTTGTCCGCAAAGACAGCGTCGATTCCTACTTCAGCATCGGTGAACACGATTTTTTTGTAACCAGTAACCTCACGCCCAGAATCAGCTTCCTGGGTGAGTTTGTGGTAAGGTATAACGCTTCCTCATCCACAGGTTTTTTACCCAGCATAGAGCGCTCATTCATCAAATTCAATTATGTAAACAATCATTCCATCATTGCCGGAAAAGTGCATACTCCGGTGAATTACTGGAACGATGTCTACCACCACGGAAGGGTTTTTTTTCCTGTAATTGACCGCCCACTTGCTTTCAGCTACCTGATACCCCTGCACACCCTGGGATTGCAGTTTCAGGGTCAGAATCTTGGCAGCAGCGGTTTTGGCTATGATGTGATGTTTGGAAACGGAATAGCTTCCAGTGATGTATTTCAGGGTGGTTTCGATCCGGCTTTCACCGCAGCTCTTCATGTAAAGCCGGTGGAGGAAATGCAACTGCGTGCTTCGTATTTTTACAACTACATGAATCAGAACCGCACCGGGGTTCATATCGGACATACAATTACATCCGGAGTAAATGCTACTAAACTGTATAGAGGCCCGGTACAATTGCAGCTTTTCAGTACATCCCTCAGGTGGTTTGGCAGCAATGTTGAGTTTCTCAATGAAGCGTCCTTGAATCTGAGCCGCACAGACTCACTCGGAACCGCCCGCGGAATTTCTAATTTTACCTATGCCGGTTATCGTTTTAATGATAAGAACATACCCTTTGTACTGCTTGATTACATAAAAATCGGGAAAGAAGACCTGCATGTTTATCCCACCGAAATGTTCAAGCTCGCCCTTGGTTACCGGTATGAATTCAACTACCTCATCAACCTCAAGTCTCAGTTGGAGCATACCTGGATGAAACACGGGGATGCGCCACTTATTCATGACCATATCGGTAATCTTGGGTTCAGACTTCAACTTGCATACGGATTTTGAGGAATATGAACATCAGGTCAATTTTTTTCATACTTTTTTCAGGCCTGCTTGTCAGTTTTTCTGGTATGGCACAGTCATCGGATGGTCTGAAGCTTATAGGCAACAATACCGGGCTCAGTTCTGTGAACAAAAAGCAGCTGAACGCAATATTTCAGGGATCCCGGAGCCTCTGGCAAAACGGGGAGGAAGTTCAGGTCGTAATGCCTTCTGCCCGTACCGATTTTTCAGAACAGTTTTCTCTGTATGCCCTTCAGCGTTCTTATCCGGCTTTACAGAAATTCTGGCTTGGTCTGGTTTTTCAGGGAAGGGCCAACGCCCCGGTTTTCCTCAACAGCAGTGCTGAAATCCTTGACTATGTAAAAAGAAATCCAGGTGCCATCGGGATGGTGAAAATGCCCGAAAAGGAAATAAGCCCTGAATTATTGATTCCTGTTACAGAGCGTTGATCATGAACAGGATTCTCAACAGCCTGACCCTGCGCATCTGGCTTCCCTTTGCTATATCCCTCGCCATAGGTACCACCTTTATGGCCTACTTTTATTCGGGAAGGCAGGCCGAATTATTCCGGAGCGGAACAGAAAAAAAACTGGATGAACTCTGCTCTGTATTGGCACTGAGCGTGGAAATATCCCTGGATCAACAGGATTATCAGGGTCTTTTGAAAACCATTTCCCTGACCAAAAAAACAGAGGATATTGAATTTGTTGCGCTGGTTCAGAGAAATGAAAAAACAGGAATCGATTCGGTTTTCAAAGTCAATCCCGAAGGGACCGGTCCGGAGACAGTACTGGGCGGGGATTCAGTCAGGTATATTCTGAAACGAAATGCTGTAAACACATCCATCCTTTCCGGTTATGTTGTGGTTGCTGCATCAAAAGAAAAACTGGAGGCATCGATTAAAAAATCCAATGAGCAGCTGATACTTATTATCCTGCTTGTTCTGGCATTTTCCTTTCTGGTTTTCTTTGTATTTGCCCGTTACCTTACCAAACCGGTTTCTTACCTCACCTCGGTAGCAAATGAGCTTATAAAAGGTAATTACGATGCCGAAATTGAGGAAAAATCGAAGGCAACCGAACTTCTCGATCTGAACCGTTCTCTGGTTCTGCTGCGTGGGGCCCTTTTAATGGCCCGGGAAAAAAATGAGGGTTTCAACAGGCAGCTGGAAAATGAAATCAAAGCAAGAACCAATGATCTCGAAATCACCCGCCTCCGCCTACTTGAAGCACAGGAGGCGGCACTTCTTGGTAACTATGAGATTGATATGGCTTCCGGAGACTGGACTGCCTCGCAAACCATCTTCTCCATATTTGAAACGGCTGATATGCCTGAGCTGAAAAACAACAGCTGGAGGAATCTGCTGAATCCCGAGAACAGAAAGCTGATCACCGGCCTGCTTGAAAATTCTCTTAAAGATGCTCAGCCTTTCCAGAAGGATGTCTGTATAAAAAACAAGGGCAGTTTTTCGGAAGAAAAATGGATTACCATAACCGGAATGCCAGTCGGAAAAGAGCAGTCTCTAATCCGGGGAACAATACAGGACATCTCTGTAAGGAAAAGAACTGAAAATGAAGTCCGCAGGCTTTCGCTTGTAGCTGAAAAAACCTCCAACAGCGTTATTATCACCGACCAGAAAAGACGGATAGTCTGGGTGAATGAAAGTACGCTTCGGATTACCGGATATTCAAGGGAAGAACTTATTGGCCGTACGCCCTCCATGTTTCAGTTTGAAAAAACAGACCAGCAAACGAGGTATATGATGCGGGACAAGCTTGACAAGCTGGAGGAGGTAAATACCGAAATTCTGAACAGAGGAAAATCGGGCAATGAGTACTGGCTTCACATCAACATCGTTCCCCTATTTGATGAAGATGCGAGACACATCGGTTTCATGGCTGTGGAAAGCGATATTACCGAGCGTGTAAAATATGAGGAAGACCTCCGGAAAAGCAGGGAGAATTACCTGAAGATTCTGGAAAACTCTTCTGAAATGATTCATACAATCGACAATAAGGGCAAACTTATCTGGGCAAACCGGTCCTGGAAACAAAAACTGGGTCTTGCCAATCAGGAGGTGGAAGGCCTTAATCTGCTTGATTTTCTGGATAATAATACGCTTGAAGAGTTCCGCCGTGTGATTCCCGAGCTGATCAGCGGGCAGTCTATTACTGATCTGGATTGTGTTTTTCTTTCACGGGAGGGCAATGCACTAAGCCTGCAAGGCCGGGCCATTCCTGTATTTGAGAATGATACCGTAGTAGGTTCTCAGGCATACCTTCACGACATCACAAAAATTAAAAAGGCAGAAAACGATCTCAGGCAGGTGCTGGAGCTTACCCAGCGGCAAAACGACCGCCTTCGGAATTTTACCCACATCGTATCCCACAACCTTCGATCTCACAGCTCGAATCTCAGTGGTTTGATTTACCTTCTCAATCTTGAAAGTCAGGAGTTTAATCAAAACATATATTTCCGGAATTTCGAAAAAGCCGTTGATAATCTCATGGATGTCATCAGCAGTCTGTCTGAAGTTGCCCTCATAGAAACCGATGAAGACAATCAGATGCAGGCCATCAATCTCGATCATGCCATTGGGAAGGCAATCTCCACAGTATTTGCACTGGCACAGAATGCAGGTGTTTCCATTGATTATCAGCCTGCAGGCTCCTGCACCGTTTCCGGAAATGCCGGTTACATTGACAGCATTATCCTTAATTTACTTACCAATGCCATAAAATATAAGGCCGAAAACAGGCAGGCATTTGTGAAAATCAATGTTTTGGCCGAGGGATCATTTGTACGGCTTTCTGTACGCGATAACGGACTTGGTATTGATCTGGAAAGGCAGGGAAGAAAGTTATTCGGCATGTATAAAACCTTTCATAAGCATCCGGATGCACGCGGAGTTGGGCTTTTTCTCACTAAAAATCAGGTAGAAGCAATGGGCGGAAGAATAGAAGTTGAAAGTAAACCGGGTGAAGGTTCTGTTTTTAGTGTATTTTTGAGGGCCTTCTCTGAATAACATATTTGAAAAGCATCTGCCTCATAGACGACGATTCCATTTACCGCATGCTGGTAAAAAGGCTTATTTCTTTCAGTGGAATAAGCCACGAGGTACTCGAATTTTCAGACGGACAGGAAGCCTATTACAAGCTCCGGGAACTGTATCAGCTTGGGGATCCGCTTCCCGATGTAATTCTGCTTGATATCAACATGCCCATCTGGGATGGCTGGGATTTTCTCGATGAGTTTATCAAACTGGGAATTGAGAAATTCCCGGAGGTTTATGTAGTAACCAGTTCAACCAATCCCGAAGAAAAAGAGAAGGCCTGCTCATATGCAATTGTAAAAGACTGTATTGTGAAGCCTTTTGACATGGAAGTTCTTCAGAGAATTCTGGCTTCCTGAGATCAGGAATCAATCGCCGAAGAACCTGTTCAACGTAATCTTCAGGGCCTTCAGGTCTTCTTCTCTGGTATAAAGCGGGGGAACTGCCAGGCGAAGAACACCCGGTTCGCGGTAGTCTCCGATGACACCGGATGTCCGGAGAAATTCAAACAGAGACTTAATTTCCAGGCTGTCTGACCGTATCGAAATCTGTGCTCCCCGGCTTTCGGGCGTAATGATTTTCAGACTTTCAAAGCGCTCCAGGATCTGCCGGAGCCTGCCTGAAAGGTGTTCTCTGCGCTGCTCAAGTTTTTCAGGACTTACCTTTTCAAAGATTTCCAGAGAAGCCCGTATGGCGGCCAGTGACAGGATGTTTTCATTGCTCAGTTGCCATCCCTGTGCTCCGTACATAGGGCGGAAGCCTTTCTCCATCCGGAAGCGCAGGGATTCGTCGTGCCCGAACCAGCCCGCAAATCGGGGAAGGCTTTCATCTGCTGCGTAACGCTCATGAACAAATATTCCCCCGACAGCCCCGGGTCCGCCGTTCAGGTATTTGTAGCTGCACCAGACCGCAAAATCGGCTTCCCACTGATGTAGGTTCAGCCGGATATTTCCGATGGCATGCGCCAGGTCGAAACCTGCTTTTGCACCTGCCTTATGTGCAGCCCGGCAGATGGATTCCATGTCAAAAGCCTGTCCGGTTAGGTAATGAACGCCAGAAAACAATACCAGTGCCAGTTCACCGGCATTTTCCTCAATCTTTTTTACAATATCTTCTGTTCGCAGAGAATACTCATTCTCACGGGGAAGTACTTCAATCAGGTCTGAGAGCGGATCAAGTCCGTGAAATTTCAGCTGGCTTTCCACCACATACTGGTCCGAAGGAAAGGCACCGGCCTCCATCAGGATTTTCCTTTTTTTTCCTTCCGGCCGGAAAAAGGAGACCATCATAAGGTGCAGGTTGCTGCTGAGGCTTCCCATGGCCTGCACTTCCTCCGGAAGAGCTCCGCAAAGCTGTGCAAGACCGGTTTTCAGAAGATTAGGATAGTCATACCAGCGCTTGCCGGCATAAAAGTGGCCATCTACCGCAAGGTTTGCCCAGTCATCCAGGACCTCCTGTATGGCAGACCTTGCCGAAACCGGCTGAAGCCCGAGACTGTTCCCGCAGAAATAATGCAGCTCTTTACCCGAAAGGTCTTTCGGCCGGATAAATGCATGCTGAAATTCACTTAATGAATCAAAATCCGGGATGCTGTTTTCCATAAGCGGCTTTCCTGCAAAAGTAAGCTCATTCCCGCCCCGACAAAAAAAAACCCTGACGGTGCAGGGTTGAAGGTTATCAGCGGAAGCGGGTAGGATTACTTACCCGCTTGTTCTCGGTCAGATACCGCAAAAAATTCCAGCCGTTTTGTTTGTAGTTCATTCTTCTTCTCTCTTTTTCGAAAAGGCGGGCCTGCTCCTTTTTTTCGGCTTCATACCCTTTTGCAAAAGCTTTTGGCGAAATGCGCTGGCTTGTTAAAACGAAATTAATGCCCCGTTTTCTGTCAGGCCGTGCAGAAGCCTGCTGAACTATGGTACCGCTGATTACAAACAGGAACAGAACGATGCTGAATATTTTGGCTGAAGATTTCATGGCAGGTATCAATTAAGGTAAAACAGATATGGCCCTGCACGGATTCATCCTGATTTGGGTTTCACAAAAACCTCAAAAATCACCTCAAAAGTCCGGTCTGAACCGGGAGTACCGGATTTACATATTGATAAACAGGTGTTTATTTAATGGGGAAATGACAAAAAACGCATGCTGCTTTTGCGTCTGGTTTGCCTGTCAGTCCAGAGGGCCCTACCTTTGCCTTCATGCTTGAAGAAGAAATCCGTAAGCGCCGCACCTTTGGCATCATTTCCCATCCTGATGCCGGAAAAACCACTCTTACCGAAAAACTGCTGCTTTTTGGCGGTGCCATTCAAACAGCCGGCGCGGTAAAAAGTAATAAAGTGAGCAAGGCGGCAACTTCTGATTTCATGGAAATTGAAAAGCAGCGCGGCATTTCCGTAGCTACCTCCGTGATGGGATTTGAGTATCAAGGATATAAAATCAACATCCTTGATACACCCGGCCACAAGGATTTTGCGGAAGATACTTACCGTACGCTTACGGCAGTAGATTCTGTTATTCTGGTAATTGACTGTGTAAAAGGGGTGGAGGAGCAAACGCGTAAACTCATGGAAGTATGCCGCATGCGCCATACACCGGTGATTATTTTCATCAACAAACTCGACAGGGAAGGAAGAGATCCTTACGATTTACTGGAAGAAGTTGAAAAAGAGCTTTCTATTCACACCCGCCCTCTTTCCTGGCCTATCGGCATCGGAGATAAGTTTCAGGGTGTCTACAATCTTTTCGACCGCCGCCTGCTTCTCTTTGCCAACACCAAATTCAAAAAAGCCGCCGAGGTACTTACCATTTCCGATCTTTCAGACCCGGAATTGGAAAAGCAGCTCGGCCAGCAGGCAGCCGAAAAGCTGCGCGAAGACGCAGAACTGATTGAAGGCGTGTACGAGCCCTTCGATGAGGACCTTTACAGGGAAGGTTACCTGGCACCTGTGTTTTTTGGTTCTGCGATTAACAATTTTGGTGTTCAGGATTTGCTTGACACGTTTGTCCGCATTGCCCCTCAGCCTCAGGGCAGGCAAACCGATACCCGTCTGGTAAAGCCGGAAGAGAAAAATTTCAGCGGTTTTATTTTCAAGATCCACGCCAATCTCGATCCCAATCACCGCGACCGAATTGCCTTTTGCCGGGTCGTTTCCGGAACCTTTGGCCGCAATGTTTTTTACCAGCACACAAGGCTTGAAAAGAAACTCAGGTTTGCCAATCCGAACATGTTTATGGCAAATGAAAAATCACTGGTGGAGGAGGCCTTTCCCGGAGATGTAGTAGGGTTGTATGATACCGGGAATTTTAAAATCGGTGATACCCTCACCGAAGGAGAAAACATGAACTTTCTGGGAATTCCGAGTTTTTCCCCCGAGATTTTCAGAGAACTGATAAACCTGGATCCCTTCCGTGCCAAGCAGTTGGATAAAGGCATCCGGCAGCTGACAGATGAGGGAGTGGCCCAGCTTTTTACCCAGGAACAAGGCAGCATCAAAATCATCGGAACGGTAGGAGAACTTCAGTTTGAGGTTATTCAGTTCCGTCTGCTTCAGGAATACGGTGCCAAGTGCCGTTTTCAGCCGGCTCCCTATTCCCGTGCCTGTTGGATTACCTCCGATGATAAGGCCGCGCTGGATAATTTTATCCGGATGAAAAACCGGCATATCTGTTACGATAAAGAGGACAGACCGGTATTTATGGCAGATACACCCCGAAATCTTAAATCTGTGCAGGAATATTATCCCGCCGTTACCTTTCATTTTACTTCGGAGTTTAATACTGACCAGAATTCGCTCTCACATCATGAGTTCAGAAAGTAATATTGTCTTTGCATAGGCATTATTGTTTCTTTGCAGACAATTTTTACTGTGTCTGCTGCCCAAATCTGATTTTTTAATGTGTAAATATCTTTGCCTTTGTTTGATTGGCTTGCTATTATCCTGCAGGGAGAATATTGAGAATGCAAATCAGCCTGGTCAGGAAGAAATAGCAGATTCAGTGCTGAAAACGGGAGGTGTTCGCTACATCAGACTGGAAAGCGGCCATCAGGTCTGGACAAAGAAGGTGGGCAAGGGTCTGGTAAAGGTCCTTCTTCTTCATGATGGCCCCGGCCTTTCACACGACTACCTTCAGTGTTTTGAGGATTATATTGTGGGAAAGGGCATTGAAATTTATTACTATGACCAGCTTGGCTGCGGAAATTCTGATAATCCTTTGGATACCGCACTGTGGAATATTTCGCGTTTCAGGGATGAGGTTGAGCAGGTGCGGAAGGCATTGGGCCTTGAACAGTTTTACATCTACGGACACGGCTGGGGCGGTATGCTTGCCCTGGAGTATCTTACACAGTATCAGGAAAATCTCAGAGGCGTGATACTTTCAAATGCATCAGCCGGGCTGAATCCCGACTACCGGCGCAGCCTTCTTAAAAAATACCTTTCAGCTTCCGAGTTTCAAGTGCTGGATTCTCTGTGTACCAGGCTTGACTTCAATTCTCCGCTTTACAATCAGCTTCTGTATTCCCGCTATTACAACCAGACTTTCTGCCGGCTGAACCCCTGGCCTGCTCCGCTCCTTACCTCCCTGGCCAAATCAAACCACAGTCAGTTCCGGCAAATGATTGGCGATGATGTTTTAAACTCCCGCGGAAATCTCTCTTCCTGGCAGCGATGGGATACCCTGCAGACTTTATCAGTTCCCGCACTCATCATCGGAGGAATGAAGGATGAAGTAAATCCGGCAGATGTAAAAGAACTTGGCAGAAAAATGCCCAATTCCAGAACCATTTTCTGCGAAAAAGGAAGCAAAATGAGTATGTTTGATGATCAGACCCACTATTTCCGCGAGCTGATCCGCTTCCTCAAGGAATCTGAAGAGGGCAGTTTCAATCCCGATCCGCTTCCCGAATCCTGAAAATCTGCCTTCTTTGCAGGCCATACCAATGGAATGAGATTTTCCGACTTTTACCCTGCGCGCTGGTTTTATTTTATAAAACTTCCCTTCAAGTACTGGGCATATGAGCTGATAGACCAGCTCATTCTGCACTTTGTTCCTGCAGGAAAAAGAAAGGCAGTCCTGATTTTCCGGCTTGATCTGATTGGTGACTACCTGATGTGCAGACCATTTTTTCAGGTGCTTTCCTCCGACCCGGCTTTTTCAGACCTGCCCATGTCATTTGCCGGCAATCAGGTCTTGAAAAGTCTTGCAGAAGAGCTGGATGCAGTTGTTTTTTCTGATTTTACCTGGATTGACCGGCCACGGTTTATCAATAGTTTAGGTTACCGCTTCCGTATTCTGGCCGATATCCGCAGAAAAGGATATTCGATGGTCATTTATCCATCCCATACAAGACAGTTCTGGCTCGAATCACTGGTGAGGGTCAGTGGTGCAGAGAAGAAAATAACAGCCTCCGCAGTTGGCCGCTATATGAGCGATATGGAAACAAAGCTTTCTGCCGGATGGTATAGCAGCGTTATTGATACCGGAAGCCTGCCCATGTTTGAGTTTTACCGCAACCGCTTGTTTTTTTCTTCGCTGTCACCCTCTGCTGCGGGAGTTGATTCAATGGAATGTTCTGTTTTGTCCCGGACTCCTAAGCAAAAACTGCTGCTTTTTGCGCCAGGAGCCAGCACGGAAGAGCGAAAATGGCCTTCGGTGAGTTTTTCACAACTTATCATGCGGCTTCAGGAAATCTTGCCCGGATTTTCATTCGGAATTATCGGTAGCCGCGCCGAAAGAGAGGAATGCAATCGCATTGCGGAAGAAAGTGGTGTCATGGTTTATAATTATGCCGGGGAATGTTCCCTCCCCGAGTCCCTGCGTCTGATTGCCGGGGCCATTTTGCTGGTATCCAATGAGTCTTCTCCTGTTCATATGGCAGCCACAACCGGCACAGCCTGTGTGGTCATCAGCAACGGAAATCATTTTTCCCGCTGGAATCCCTATCCGGAATCCCTTGCTCCCCGGATTCTTACCTGTTATCCATCCCGATTCGGAAATGTCCAGAACAACCGGGAGGAGCTTACCAGACAATACCACCACCATTCTTCCCTGTCTGCTTCAGAAGTTCCGATTGACTCTGTCCTGAAAGCATGTCTTCGCCTTCTGAACGGGTATTTTTCGGTATCTGAGTAAATTCCCGAAGCAGGTTCGCTGATTGAGCCCTATCTTTGCCGCTATCCGGAAAAATCCGGAACAATAAGCTGAATTGAAATATGGCATGCGGTTCCTGCAGTAAAGGTGGCTGTTCCACTGCTTCGGGCGGACAGAAATCAGGAGGATGTACATCCTGCTCAGGAAGCTGCAATATTCTCAGTTCTTCCGACTGGCTTGGAGATGTTCTTGACTGGGCCGGAGATCCTTACCGTGATTTGGTGGAGGTTCGCTTCAAGGCCGGCCGCAAGGAGTTTTTTCTGAACAGAACAGGAAACCGCCTTTATACCGGCGATGGAATAATGGTGGAAACGGGTTCGGGCTATCACCTGGGATTTGTATCCCTGCAGGGTGAAATGGCCCGCCTTCAGCTTCGGAAAAAAGCACCCAAAACAGGTATCGAAGAACTGAAAGGAATCGTGCGGCTTGCTTCAGATAAAGATTTTACGCGTTTTGAGGAGGCAAGAAACCGTGAACTTCCTTCTCTTTACCGGGCCAGGGAAATCGTTCAGTCTATGAAGCTTCCCATGAAACTGTCCGATGTGGAGTTTCAGGCCGATGGCACCAAGGCATCTTTTTTCTATTCAGCCGATGAAAGAATCGATTTCCGGGAACTTATAAAGGTACTTGGGTCTGAATTTAAAATCCGGGTTGATATGCGGCAGATCAGCCTCCGTCAGGAAGCAGGAAGAGTTGGCGGAATCGGAACCTGCGGAAGAGAATTGTGCTGCTCCACCTGGCTTACAGACTTTAAAGGAGTTGCCACATCCGCAGCCCGTTATCAGAACCTTTCCCTCAATCCCACCAAGCTTTCCGGCCAGTGCGGAAGGCTTAAGTGCTGCCTTAATTACGAGCTTGAAACTTACCTTCATGAGCTGAAGGATATTCCCAGGGTAGAAAGAGACCTGCAGACGCAAAAGGGTAATGCCCGTCTTCAGAAAACCGACATATTCAGAAAACGCATGTGGTTTGCCTACGGGGGCGACGACAGTCAGTGGTATGAACTCGACCTTGCCAGGGTAAATTTCATCCTTGAGCAAAACGGCAAGGGAAATAAGCCTTCCGCGCTTACCGAACAGGAAGAAGTTCTGATTGCCGAATCCGAAACAGAGGTTAAGAATGAAGACCTGTTTGCCCTCGACAAGAAGTTTTCCAAAAAGAAAAAGAAGAAGAAGAAACCTTTTTCTCAGGGTGGAAAACAGGGTGGCAGTCCTTCAGCAGAAAACCGCAGGCCTCCCCAGCAGGGAAGGAAAGCAGGAAACTGATTTCGGGATTACTTTTTTTTAATCTCCGGCTTCAAATACCTCATTTTCAAATTTTTAAGTTGAATCCCTGTTTTTTGATACCCAAAAAATAATGCCTATTTTTGCATCGTTTTCAATTCAAGGATTCTTTTGAAAAAAATATTGCTGGTTTTCGGTACCAGACCAGAAGCAATAAAAATGGCACCGGTGGTGATGGCACTCAAAGGCCGTCCCGATGATTTTCAGGTTCAGGTTTGCCTTACCGGGCAGCATCGTCAGATGCTGGATCAGGTTATGGAATTTTTTGAGCTTCAGGCCGATTTTGACCTGAATGTGATGAAAGCGAATCAGAGCCTTACAGAACTCTCAGCCAATGTGCTCCGGGGTATGCAGGATGTACTGGAAAAATCCAGACCAGATGTAGTCCTTGTGCATGGCGATACCACTACTTCTACCATGGCAGCGCTGGCTGCTTATTATGCCCAGACCAAAGTGGGACATGTGGAAGCCGGTCTGCGCACCTTTGATAAATGGGCACCTTTTCCGGAGGAAATGAACCGTGCCATAACCGGTCGGCTTGCAGACTTCCATTTTGCCCCGACCATTTCTTCTCAAAATAATCTGCTTCGTGAAAATGTGGCGGCAGAAAGCATCACCATTACCGGTAATACCGTGATTGATGCGCTGATGTTCTCAGTTGATAAAGTCCGGAAAAATTTTCCACAGCGTTGCCGGGAGATTATGGCCAGGCTGGATGAAACAAAAAAACTGATTCTTGTAACCGGCCACCGCCGCGAAAATTTTGGCGATGGTGTACTTAACATCTGCGAAGCCCTGCTTGAAATCAGCCGTTCTGCAGCTGTTGAAATTGTATACCCTGTTCACTTAAATCCCAACATCAAGGGACCGGTTCACGACTTGTTGGGTAATGTGTCGAATATTCATCTGGTAGAGCCGCTTGATTATGAAGCCTTTGTCTGGATGATGGATAAAGCTTATCTGGTTATTACCGATTCCGGTGGTGTACAGGAAGAAGCACCCTCTCTGGGTAAACCGGTGCTGGTGATGCGCGATAAAACCGAAAGGCCGGAAGCCGTTGAAGCCGGAACCGTCATTCTGGTCGGAACAGACCGTCAAAAAATCGTTTCCGAAACGCTCGACCTCATCGGCAACAACGAGCGCTATCTGGGGATGAGCCGTCTGCACAATCCTTATGGCGACGGAAAAGCTTCCGGTAGAATTGCGCAGTTTCTCAAAGAAAACCTGTAACAACACTATGGTCAGATCAGGTAAAATATGCATTTCCGGCCTTGGCTACATCGGTCTTCCGACAGCAGCCCTTCTGGCTAATTGTGGTTATTTTGTCCATGGTGTGGATGTGGTTCCGGCAGTGGTTGATACCATAAACCGGGGAGAGATTCACATCATTGAGCCCGATCTGGATGCCTTTGTTCAGGCTGCCGTTAATTCGGGACATCTGAAAGCTTCGCTGCAACCTGCAGAGGCCGATGTTTTCATGATTGCAGTTCCAACTCCCTTCAGGGAAGATCACAGTCCGGATATTTCCTATGTCTTGTCTGCCGGAAGGGCCATTGCTCCTTATCTCAGGCCCGGCAATCTGGTCATACTTGAGTCTACCTCCCCGGTAGGTACTACCGAAAGGCTCTGCCATGAACTAAAACAATGTGGCGTTGATACCGAAAAGGTATTTTTTGCCTACTGCCCTGAGCGTGTGCTTCCGGGTCATGTGATGAAAGAACTCATCGAAAACGACCGTATCGTAGGCGGACTCAATGAAGAAAGTACGGAGAAGGTGGCGGCCTTCTACCAGACCTTTGTAAAAGGCGATGTGCTCAAGACCAACTCCCGCACAGCTGAAATGTGCAAGCTCACCGAAAATGCCAGCCGCGATGCCGGAATTGCCTTTGCCAATGAGCTTTCCATGATTTGCGACCAGCTCGAAATCGATGTGTGGGAATTGATCCGGCTGGCCAATAAACATCCCCGTGTCAACATCCTTCGCCCCGGTACGGGTGTTGGCGGTCACTGCATTGCGGTGGACCCCTGGTTTATTGTTTCTCAGAGTCCGGAATATGCACGGCTGATCCGCACTTCCCGGGAGGTGAACAATCATAAAACGCAATGGGTGGTAGAGAAAATCATCAATGCCTGCCTGCGTTTCCGGCTCGAACATGGAAGAGAGCCCGTACTTGCCTGCCTCGGACTGGCATTCAAACCCGACATCGATGATTTGAGGGAATCCCCTGCTGCGGAGGTTGTAGAATCTCTGATCAGGGAAGGCAATAAATGCCTCATAGTGGAGCCAAATGTGCTAACCCATGCTGAATTTGAGCTCACTTCGCTGGAAGATGCGCTTAACAAAGCCGATATCGCGGTGCTGCTGGTCTGCCACTCCGTATTTCGCAGGCAAACCTTTCCTCCTTCCTTGCAGGTTCTGGATTTTGTAGGTTTACACTCCTGAATTCAACAGGCCCAGAAGCTTATATTAATGACTTTTTTCGACAGAAATTCTCTTATTTTACAAAAACAAGCTCACCAACTTACAGTTACCTATGTTCAGTTTTGATTATCAGAAGCCCAAGGTGATTTCCGAAATCGGTTGCAACCACATGGGAAGCATGGAAATAGCCCGGGAACTTATTGTTCTTTCGAAGCAGTCAGGTGCTTATTTCGCCAAATTTCAAAAGAGAAATAACCGGGAGCTGCTTACCGAAGAACAATACAATACGCCGCATCCGGTTCCCCATAATTCCTATGGCCAGACTTACGGTGCCCACAGGGAGTTTCTCGAATTCAGTCAGGCACAGCATGGCGAGCTTAAAGCTTTCTGTGAAAGTCAGGGAATCCAGTACAGCACTTCGGTCTGGGATCTATCAAGTGCCCGCGAAATCATCGAGCTCAACCCGCTGCTGATCAAAGTACCGTCTGCCTGCAACAACAATTTCCCAATGCTGAAAGCATTGAGGGATCTCTATCAGGGTGAAGTTCATATTTCCTTCGGGATGACTACCAAGGCCGAAGAACAGGAGGTGGTGAAATTTTTTGAGGAAACCGGACAGGCTGCATCCCGGCTGGTAATCTACAGTTGCACCAGCGGATATCCGGTACCATTCCGGGATGTCTGTCTGCTGGAAATCAACCGTCTTTATGCCGAATACGGAAACCGGGTAAAAGAAATCGGTTTTTCAGGTCATCACCTTGGTATTGCAATCGACATTGCAGCCTATACCCTCGGTGCACGATGGATTGAACGGCATTTTACCAAAGACCGTACCTGGAAAGGAACAGATCATGCAGCCTCGCTGGAAGTTCCTGGTCTGCAGAAACTGGTGCGCGATCTGGAGCACAGTTTTGACGCACTCAAATTCAAGGAAAACGAAATTCTTGAGATCGAAGCCACGCAGAGAGAAAAACTCAAATACCGCAAAGTTTAGTGGAAGTTCTTGCCATCGTTCCTGCCAGAGGCGGAAGCAAGGGGCTTCCCAATAAAAACATACTGCCTCTGTCTGGTCACCCCCTGATTGCCTACAGCATCAAAGCGGGTCTCGATGCAAAACTGGTTACCCGGGTCCTTGTCAGTACCGATTCGGAAACCATAGCCTCTGTTTCGAAGAATTATGGGGCGGATGTTCCTTTTCTGAGACCGGCCGAACTTGCCGGTGATCTCAGCCGGGATCTGGAAGTATTTCAGCATGCCCTTCACTGGCTGGATAAGCACGAAGGCTACCGTCCCGACCTGGTAATTCAGCTGCGGCCAACTTCTCCGGTCCGTCCTGCGGGCCTGATCGACCAGGCCATCCGGAAACTTGATGCCTCGGATGCAGACAGCCTCCGAATCGTCACACCCAGCCCGATAACGCCATACAAAATGTGGTTTGCTGATAATGATAATGACATCATGCGTCCCCTTTTGACGCTGAATGAAATTCCGGAACCCTTCAATGAGCCCCGGCAGAATCTTCCACAGACCTACTGGCAGATTGGTACGCTGGATGTCATTCGTCCTCATGTAATTATGGAGCAAAGGAGTATGTCCGGACAGCGGATTCTGCCCTTGATTGTGGGAAATGAACTTGCAGTGGATATTGATGATATTCAGAGTTTCAGAAAAGCAGAGGAAGTAATTGCAGCAGGAGATAATGTCAGATTTGAATAAGGTGATGGCCGTTATCGGGGCAGGCTCCATTGGTGAGCGCTGCATCCGTAACCTCTGGCATCTGGGATACCGGAACATCCTGGTATTTCGTCAGCGGAATCTGCCTTTCCGTGATATTGGGGATGCCGAAGTAAGGATCATTACCGATTGGCAGGAGCTGCTTTCACTTCATCCTTATGCTGCTTTTGTCTGTTCGCCTACGCACCTTCACCTTTCCCAGACCACTTCGCTCATCCGTCACGGAATTCATACTCTGGTGGAAAAGCCCTTATCTCATACCGCAGAAGGTATGGAAGAGCTGGAAGCCCTGCTTGCGCGGGGAAATGCACTGCTATGGGTAGGCTACATGATGCGCCAGCATCCGATATTGAAAACACTGAAGCAAATCATTGAAGATAAAACCTGTGGAAATCTGATTTCCATGCAAAGCAAATGGGCCGAATACCTGCCCGACTGGCATCCCTGGGAAGACTACAGGCAGTCCTATGCCGCCAGGAAGGACATGGGCGGCGGGGTTGCGCTGACCCTTTCGCATGACATCGATATGGTAAACTGGCTTTCGGGAAGCATCCTTTCCCGATCTGCCATTTTCAAAAACTACCGCAGTGCCCTCGAAGTGGATACCGAATCCGGTGCCGACATCATACTTCAATATGAAAACGGCATTACTGCCGGCCTTCACCTCAATTACTATGAGAAAAGCAAAGAGCGCTTTCTCAAGCTGGTGTTTGATGAGGCGTCTTTCTCGGTGGATTTTTTTGAGGTTTCCCTGACGAAAAAATCCGAAGGAAAAACAGAAACCAGGCACTTCCCCGATTTCGATCGGAACCAGCTTTTTATCCATCAGCTGGAGGCTTTTCTGAAACAAACAACAGACTTCCGGCCCGAAGACTCCCTGCGGCATCTGAAGGAATCAAAACAAATCATCTCCATCTGCCATGGACAATAAAAATCCCATTTCCATCGACAACAAGGTCATCCTCATAACCGGTGCCCTGGGCCAGATTGGCCAAAGCATCAGCCGGAGTTTTCTGGAGCAGGGCGCGAAGCTGATTCTGGCGGATGTGAATCTCTCGGCCGCTTCCTCCTTTTCAGAAGAACTGAAAACCATGGGTATTCCGGAAAATCATTATCTGATGCAGGAACTCGACATAACGGATGAGGACTCCTGTACCAGGTGCGTTGAAAAATCCGTGGAAGCTTACGGAAGAATTGATGTGCTGATCAACAACGCCGCCATTGATGCAAAGTTTGACAAGGCAGGCGAAGGGCAGATCAACAACAGCCGCTTTGAGTTTTATCCCCTTGATGCCCTGCGCCGTTCTGTTGAGGTAAACCTCGTCGGTACGGTGCTCATCACCCAGATCGTTTGCCGGCAGATGCTAACACAGGGGCATGGAAACATCATCAATGTGGCCTCCACCTATTCACTGGTGGCGCCCAATCAGAGCCTGTACGATTACGGTTCGGGTGTGAGTCAGTTCAAGCCGGTGGATTACATTGCCTCCAAGAGCTTCATTCCGAATTTTACCCGTTACATAGCTACTTTCTATGCCCGGGACAACATTCGCTGCAATGCACTGGTACCGCACGGAATTTTCAATAATCATCCGGAGCCCTTTCTGAAAAACTGGGAAAGGCTGTCACCCATTGGACGCATGTGCGAACGCGATGAGCTCAACGGGCCGTTTACATTCCTCGCATCCGACGCAAGCAGTTATATGACAGGCTCAGTGATTTCGGTGGATGGGGGCTGGACGGCCTGGTAAATATTGGCCTATGGTTATTTAGCTTCCTCATCCATGTCTGATTCTTCCGGAAAACCAGTTCAGTACAGAGAGTCTCTGAAGGCTACGGGTATTACAGGGCTTTCTCAGGTTTTTCAGATTGTTCTGAAAATGGTTAATACAAAGATTGTGGCAATTTTATTGGGTCCTGCAGGTGTGGGAACTATCGGTCTTTTTCAATCCGGAATCAATCTTGTCAGCATCATTTCCGGCATGGGTCTGGGGAGTTCGGCGGTTAGAGAAATTGCCAAAGCAGAAAAACAGGGTGATCAGGTCGCAATAAGCCTTACCATTTCAACGCTCAGAAGGTTAATCTGGCTTACTGGTATTGCAGGAGCCTTGTTTTGTCTTTTTTCGGGTGAGTGGCTGAGCAGATTGTCCTTTGGTTCGGGTGAGTATGCCATGTCATTCCGGATTCTGGGCCTGATGGTTTTTTTTAATCAGTTGTCGAATGGTCAGCTTGCTCTTCTTCAGGGATTGCGCAAACTTAAAGAGCAGGCAATCGTTTCGGTCATCGGTGCAGCTGCAGGTTTGGTTTTTGCTGCTCCCCTTTACTGGTGGCTTGGTGTTTCAGGAATTGTTCCGGCTCTTCTCATTCTTTCAATCGTACCGGTTTCGGTTGCCTATTTCTTTTCTTCGAAAGTTGCCCTGAAAAAGCTGCCTTTCTCAAAGGAAAAATTTCTGGATACGGCATTTCCTATGATAAAGCTCGGTATATCCACCATGCTGAGCGGACTGGTTTTGTTGTTTGCCATGTGGCTTATCCGGATTTTGGTGCAGCGAAAATTCGGACTGGATGCTGTTGGTCAGTTTCAGGCCGGATGGGGAGTAACCACCATTTACCTTCAGATGATTTTTCAGGCAATGGGCAGGGATTACTATCCACGCCTTGCCGGACTGGCAGCTGAAAAGGAAAAAATGGGAGACCTTGTTAATGAGCAGCTTCATATTGCTCTTTTATTGGGTACACCGCTTTTGCTGGTTGCCATACTTGCCGCACCCTGGATTATCCGGATTTTATACTCTGCCGGTTTTGAAGGCGCCATTCAACAATTACAGTGGCTCGCTTTTGGAACATTATTTAAACTGATATCCTGGCCTATGGGTTTTGTATTGCTGGCACTCAGAAAATCCGCTGCATACCTGTTTACGGAAACTACTGCAGCATCCCTGCTTTTGTTATTCTCCCTGTATTTTATGGATTTATTTGGAATAGGTGGAATTGGCATAGCCTATTCGCTCAATTACCTTGTTTACAGCGCCATGGTTTTTATTTTTTCGAAAAGGCTTATTGAATTCTCATTGAATATTGAAAGTATTGTTCTGATGTTAATAAGCATCTTTTTCTGCTCATTGGTTTTTTATTTTTCCGCCATCCGAAATGAAAAAGTACTTCACTTAATTTCCTATTTTGCTTCTTCCCTGATAATTTTTCTTTATCCTTATTATCTGAACAGAAAAACAGGCATGCTCCGCTATTTATGGGCCCGATTTGTGAAATAGTTGCCGATAACCCACTGGTTTCGATCATTGTTGTTTGTCACAATCACCCAAGGTATATTGTCTCAAACCTCGATAGTATCAGAAATCAGACCTATAGCCATATTCAGCTCATCATTATCAATAATTTATTGGATGAATGTGAAAAGATAATAAAGGACTGGATTGCGGGTACGGATTTTACTGGTGAGATAACATTCATCCAGAATCAAAAAGCTTTGGGCGTTTGCCCGAATTTGAATCTTGGCCTGGATTACGTGAAAGGAGATTATTTTCAGCTTATCTCGGCTGATGATATTCTGCTGCCCGAAAAAATAGAAAAACAGGTTAGCCGGTTTTTTCAGTTGGATCAAAGTTATGCAGCGGTTTACAGCGATATGGCCTTTATTGACGCTGAAGGAATAATCATCAGGAAATCAAGTTTTGAACTTTTCAATGATTCCGGACAAGTAAAAGCCAATCCTATCCCGTATTTATTCAGGGGGGGTAAGGTTATCCCTTCTCCTACGCTTTTAATGAAGACTGAGATCATCAGGAAAACCGGTGGATATTCAAATGAGTGGCCCATAGAAGACTGGCCTGTTTACTTCAAACTCGCCAAACTTGGTTATAAATTCAAACTCATCGATGAAGTATTGGTACAATACAGGGTTCTTCCGGATGGTTTGGGAAAAAAACACAATCAGGAAACACTCCTATTCTGTATTTCGCTTTTTGAAAATAATCTTTCACTCTATAATCCTCGGGATAAAGATCAGGTATTAAAGTGGTTTTCATTTATTTCTCAGCTTCAGAGGTATAGTGTAATTACTTCTGTTACAAAATTCCTGCGTTTTTTCCGGCATTTGAGAAATCAGCACATTTACTTTTTAACACGCTACATCATTCATCTTGTAAAATCCATTTATTCGCACTAGTTGCATTTTATCCGGAAATTCACCAGCACCATTAAATCAATAGCATTCAATAATTATACAACAGTCTTGTGAAAATTGGCCTGATCGTTTCTTTTTTTGATTTCAGAGCGGATGTCCGGGCTCTTGCCCGGGAGTTCATAAATTCAGGCCATCAGGTCGTGATTTTTTATAGGAAAACAGAAAAAATTGAAATTGAATCCAATGCAATTCCGGGTGTAGAATATCGTTTAATTATTGATGAAAACCGAAGCTTCAGGAATCGGCTTCTTGAATATGCGTTTATGGTATTCAAAAGACTTCCGAAAAGCCGGCATAATTATTTTCTGATGGAGCTTTTTAAAATCTCAAATTTTCCATCAGCTGTATCGCGGTTCTATTACCGGCTTTTTCTCCAGATACAGCGTCTTGGCCTTAACTTCATCAGCTATGATTTCCTTTTGCGAAACCTACAATATTCACCTTTAACAGCGTTGGACGATATCGACCAGTTTGTTGGCTTTACGGAATTTCAGGCCGATTATCTCGCTGCACGCCTGCTGAAGGAAAATCGTCCGCTGAGCGTCTATGTGTATTCCTGGGATCACCCCTGTAAACACACCCGCTTTTCCTGTCACTTTCAATATAAAGTATGGTCAGAGGGTATTCGCCAGGATCTGATTGCTCTGCAGGGAATACCCGCTGAGAACATCCAGGTCTGTGGTTCTTCTCAGTTTTCCTTCATTTATGATTTTCTGAAGGCCCCGCCGGAAACAGAAAAACCGTTTGATTTCCCTTATGTCTATTACTGCTGCGCCATTGGAATTCTTGAGCTGATTCCGCAGGAAGTAGCCATTATCATTTCCCTTGCAGAAGCACTTGAAGATTGCAGGCCGGACTTGAAGCTGGTGGTCCGGCCCTATCCTCTTCTGAAGAACTGGAATTTGTATGCCCCCCTGCTTTCAATGAAAAATGTGATGCTGGATGATGGTTTCCGTAAAAATCCTTTTCCTGATTTCACTGCAGCAAGTTTTGACAAGTTCCGCAAGCTTAAAGCTGCTGAACTGGTCCTTCACAGTGGTTCCACCATTGGTCTGGAGGCTTGTCTGCTCGATGTTCCGTCTCTTCTGGTCGATTTCGGTTACGGCAGAAACAGAAGCGGACTATCTGTATATGGATTCATCCATCAGTTTCAGAACCGCAAGTACCTGCTGGATGAAGGTCTTGGCCTGAAACAGCCTTCTGATCTCCCGGATGTCCTGAGTAAGCTAATGCTGCTCAGGGAGAAAAACAGGCGACTGGCAGCAGCCTTTCCGATTACTTCCCTCAGCGAAATTTCCCACCATCTCCTCAAATAGATCAGCGGCTGGCGGGAACATTTTTTCCATTCTTTGCTGATGGCTGCTCTTTTAAAAATCTTAAATACTTTCCTTTCTTTACTGCCTGAAAAATCCAATCCAATGAAAAACCTCTTCTTTCCTCTTATTACCTGCTTACTCTGGGCATGCGCTGCCGATTTGAGCGGTCAGACATTTTTGTCTGAAAACTTCAATCAAAACACCATTCCGCCCGGATGGCAGGTTGAAGATGCCGGAACAGGTTTTTGTAAATGGAAAATACAGCCTTCATCAACCGCCATTCCCATGCTGGGAAGCAACTACCTCTTTGTAAACAGCGATAGCGCGGGTGCCGGAACTGTTGCAAACGAAACCATAACCAGCCCGCTTATTCCTTTGGGTTCGGGCAATCAGGTATTCTTGTCCTTCAGACACTTTTTCCGGAAGCGTAACAACCGCGCCGATACCGGTCGGGTTGAGGTTTTCAGCAATGGTGCATGGACCGAAGTTCTGAGGGTGACCACCGAAACGGGATCGAACTCCGCACCGCTTTTGCAAAAGCTGGACATCAGTGCCTATGCGAGCCCCGAATTTCGCATCCGTTTCCGGTATAAAAGTCTGCGTGCCTGGTACTGGGCCATTGATGATCTGAAGATTTCCTCTCCATTTCCTGCAGATATCGGCGTACAGGCTGTTTTACAACCTGAAGCTGAATGCGGAGCCACGCTTCCCTTCAATCCTAAGGTACTGCTTAAAAACTACGGTACACTTGCTCAGTCGGGTTTTCCGGTTTTGTACAAGCTGGCCGGACAAGATCCCGTTTCAGAAGTATTTACGGCCAGTCTGCTCCCCGGCGATTCATCGGTTTTTGTTTTCAATACCCAGGTGAGTTCAGTACCCGGCGACAGTTCGCTTCTGCGTGCCTGGACTGCACTCGGCAACGATAGTCTAATACAAAATGACACAGCCTCTGCACGGATTCCGCTTGCTCCTCCCGGAGTTCCGCCCCTGTTCTTTACCGGCTTTGACGGAACAAATCTTGGTAGTGTTTTTCCGGGCTGGCGGGAGGCAAGCGGTCTGGACCCTGCCGGAACGACCTCAGCCTGGGGTGCAGCAACATCAGGCCAGAATGCATCATTCGGTTCTGAAACAGCCCGGATCAACCTCTATACCACCGGTAAACGCGAATGGATAATCAGCCCCGCTTTTGCTCCTGTAATGCCTGCCTCACTTTTATTCCGTGTGGCTGTAACCAACTGGAATAATGCAGAAGAAGATGAAATGGGAAGCGATGATTCCCTGATTGTAAAGCTCAGTACCGACTGTGGTCAGACCTGGAAAAATCTCAAATACTTCACTGCAGCCGATAACCTCAGCAACGAGCTCACCTCTTTTTCCGTTTCGCTGGCAGCGTATACCGGTCAGACCATACAGCTGGCCTTTTACGGTAGCGAGGGCAGTACAGATGATGCAAACGATTACGATGTTCACATCGACGATATTCGCCTGGGCGTGTTGCTTGCCAATGATGCTCAGCTGAGCAGTCTTCTTATTCCGGATGGTCCCTGTGGTGTCCCCGCCAGCTTCCCCGTAAGGGCAAAAGTTCTTAACAACGGCAGTGCGGCTCAGTCCGGCATTCCCCTCACTTACCGCATCAGTGGTCAGCCGCAGGTCAGTCAGGTATTTCCGGTTAATCTGGCCGCAGGCGCCGATACCATTCTGGAATTTTCTTCGCCTGCAGTAATTCCTGCCGAAGGAAATTACAGCATTTCGGCCTGGGTGGAACTTCCTGTTGATTCCAATCGACTGAATGATTCCATCATCGGAAAGTCTTTTTTCCTGCCTCAGGGGAGTTTTCCGCTTCAGAATTTTACAGGTTACAATGGCAATAACCTCAGCGCTGGCTGGGAAGAAGTGAATGGTGTTCCGGGAGTTTTTAACCCGGGCTCTGTCTGGTCATCTTCCAATGCTGCGCAAACGACCGGCCTGGGTGGGACCACAGCCCGCGTAAGCCTCTCCGGAGCTTTTCTGAATGAATGGCTTCTTTCACCACCCTTCATCATCGGCGAGGACCTCAATGTACTTCGCTTTAAAACAGCCCTAACAGGTACCGGTAGTCTGGTTGCCGGCCAGATGGGCAGCGATGATTCTCTCAGCGTGTATATTACAAATAACTGCGGACAGACATGGAAGCGATTGTGGTCCCTTACCCGCAACGATGCTCCCGGAAACAGCCTGACTGAACAGTCCATACCGCTTTCTTCCTATCTTGGACAGACGGTACGGATTGCTTTCAATGCAACAGAAGGTCAGGTGAATGACCCCGAAAGCTACGATCTTCATCTTGATCAGGTACGACTCGACACTGCCTATACCAACGACCTTCAGCTGGCTTCCCTTCTAATCCCGGGAGGGAACTGCGGTGCTCCGGCTTCCTTTAATCCGAAAGTAAGGCTGGTGAATGCGGGGGCATTGCCGCAGCAAAGTGCCGCACTTTCTTACCGGATATCAGGTCAGAATCCAGTATCTGAGGTGTTCACCATTAGTCTTCTGCCCGGTGCCGACACTATTCTTCAGTTTTCAGTTCCGGTTTCACTGCCGCTTCCGGGTAATTACAGCATATCAGCATGGGTTTCCCTGTCGGGTGATGGTAATCCGGGAAATGATTCCACTGCGGCCATTCCGCTTCTGAGGAATGGCCCCGGATTTCAGCCTCAGGGTTTTACCGGTTTTGATGGATCAAATCTGAGCGAAGGCTGGGAGGAATTCAGCGGATCTGCCGCTTTTCTGATACCGGGATCTGCCTGGCAGAACTCCCTTCCTGAGCAAACTGCAGCCCTCGGCTCGGTCAGTGCCAGAATCAATCTCTATACAAATACCAGAAAGGAATGGATTCTGTCACCATCTTTCAATCCCCTTACCGAAAAATCGCTGCGCTACCGCATTGCGCTTACCAACTGGCAGACGGCCTCTCCGGATTCCATGGGCAGCGACGACTCCCTGATTGTAAAAATTTCAACGGATTGCGGTCAGACCTGGCAGAACCTCCGCTACTTTACCCGAACAGATCAGCTTTCCAATCAGTTTATTACCGATGATATTCCGCTCACTTCATACACCGGCCAAACCATCCGTCTTGCCTTTTACGCGACAGACGGAAGCGTTGATGATGTTCCTGATTACGATTTGCATATCGATTCCATCAGGCTTGTCAATCTGGTCCCCGCCGACATTGGAGTTAGCACATTGTTGCTGCCTTCCCTGGAATGCGGCCTGCCCTCCAGCCTGCCGGTGAAAGTAAGGGTTGCCAACTTTGGTACGGCCCCGCAGGCCGGTTTTCAGGTTTCTTATGCCGTTAATAATGGCGCGGTACAGACCGAAACCTTCCCCGGTACACTTAATTCCGGAGCAGAACAGGAATTTCAGTTTTCTGTTCCCGCCGACTTTTCAGCCTCAGGCTCCTATTTGATCAAAGCCTGGACAACGCTCAGCGGTGATCAGGATCCGGTTAATGATACGCTTAGTTCCATTCAGCTGAATACCACTCCCGAATTGCTAAGTCCTGTTAACTTCACATCCTATGACGGCAGCAATCTAAGCCTTGTTTTTCCGGGATGGACCGAAAAATCAGGCAGTTCACCCCTTGGCACAACTTCCTTTTGGAATGCCTCCAATGCCAGCCAGACCAGCAGCCTCGGCAGTACAACGGCCAGGGTCGGACTGTCAGGAAATACCCGCCGGGAATGGATCGTCGGTCCGGGATTCAGACCCGCTCCGCAGAGTGAACTGCGTTTCAGCCTGGCTGTAACCGACCGTAATTTTTCAGTGCCTGATTTTATGGGAAGCGATGATTCTCTCAAGGTTATGATCAGCACCAACTGTGGCCAGACCTGGGTTCTGCTCCGGGCATTTACAGCTCAGAACGCACTCCCCAATACACTGACACCATTTAATGCAGACCTCAGCGCTTATGCCGGGCAGGATTGCCAGGTTGCCTTTGCCGCAACCGATGGTAATACCGATAATCCGGAGGATTATGAAATTCATCTGGATGATGTAAAAACCGGACCATTGACCACTTCTGTGAGTACTTTATCAGGTCAATCCGCATTCATCAGCGTGATTCCCAATCCCTCTGCACCCGGTATCATCCGCCTGCTGCTTTCTGAAGGACAAAAGGAGCCCCGCTTTTTCTCCGTTACAGGAAAAGAGTATTTTCCGGCAAGGTCTGCTGATAATGCAAACAGCTTCGATACCAGTGGCATGCCTCCGGGCTTCTATTATGTCCGGACATCACAGAGCATGGCTTCTTTTGTTCTGAAATAGAGAAGCTCTTTTTTGCTGGTCGAAAAACTGCAGGCTTTTACATGGTCAAAGCCTATTGCCGGACGATGGTTTGGGGAGTTTGATTGGCCTTAATATATTGAATAGCAATTATTAACAAATTTCTGGCCTGGACCCGAGTTTTTCCGCTTTCAATATTGAGAAACCACTTGTATAAAAAGCGTTTCAAAAAACCATTGTCTTTATTTATCTATGCGCCTCGTTTAATCCCGCAAATCCGGATTTCACCGCAAATAACAGTTCGTTCAGCAAGATTATGCACCACGATTTTTCTATGAAACACATCATTTATTCACTTGGCTTATGCCTTCTTCTGTTTGCAGGAACCGCCTCCGCTCAGGAGTTTCTGAATGAGAATTTTAACGGCGTAACTTCGCCAAATTTCCCAACCGGATGGACGGTAACCAATACCAGTACTACCTCTGGTGCCAATCTGGCTCAGATGGCCTTTCAGACTCAGCTCGTTCCCTTCAACTACGGGGGCTCACAGTTCACGATGAAAGGCGGTGGTTTTGTGTTCAGCAACGGTGATATCGGGGGTTCCGGCTGTTTCCAGAATACGTCCCTTACTTCTCCTGCCTTCAATACGGCTTCAGCCAGCCTGCTATATTTTGAGTTCTTTCAGTTCTACCGCGACTACAGCGCCACACCCACCGATTCTGCGGTAGTGGAAGTGTTCGACGGAACCAACTGGGTTAAAATCCAGAGCCTGGATGTGACTACCGGTACCGGAACAGAACCAGTACTTACTAAAATCAACATCACAGCCTATAAAAATGCCAACATGAAGCTGCGCTTCCGTTCTATGGGGTCATGGCCATGGTTCTGGGCCTTCGACGATGTCAGGGTGTTTTCACCTGTACCTAATGATGTCGGTGTTACAGGCATTGAATCTCCGTTCGGAGACTGTGGTCTGAGCAGCACATCTCAGGTAAAAGTGAAGCTTTTCAATTCCGGTTCTGCTGCCCAGACTTCGGTTCCGGTAAAGTTTAAAATCAATTCAGGAGCAGTGGTTACGGAGACATTTACCGGCAACCTGGCTCCCGGTTCAGAAGCAACATACACATTCACAAGCGTTCAGGATCTTTCTGCTCCAGGTGAATACTTCACCACAGCCTGGACTGCCTTGCCCGGCGACGGAATTGCATCCAATGACTCTACCAAAAATGTCCGTGCGGTAAAAGGCAGTGCCAGTTTCGGCACCATTGACTTTACAGCCTACGACGGGAATAACCTGGAAACCGTTCATCCGGGATGGAAAGAGCAGACCGGAAATCCTCCTGCAGGTAACACCTCCGTCTGGAGGGCTCCTGCCATAGCTCAGGAACAGTATTTTGGTACAAGAACAGCCGCTATAAACCTGTATACAACAGGCAGAAAGGATTGGATAATTTCGCCTTCACTGGTTCCGGGTCCGACTTCCGGTGTGGTTTTCCGCGCTGCTGTGACCAACTGGCTCAACATTGATCCCGATCAGATGGGATCCGATGATTCCCTCATGGTTATGGTCAGCAATAACTGCGGCCAGTCCTGGACGCCCGTGAGAAAATTCGGGAAAGGTTCCGGACTCGTTAACAAGCTCCTGACCTACTCAGTGCCGCTTTCCAATTTTGCCGGACAGGAAATCAAACTTGCCTTTTATGCTACCGATGGTACAGTGGATGATCCGGAAGATTATGATGTTCACATCGACAGCATCCGCATTGCCAACCTTCCGCCGGTTGATCTTGCCGTTGGCGGCATTTATGCGCCAGCATCCGGCTGTAATGTTCAGGATACCGATGTGAAGATTGATGTAACCAACTTCGGGACAGCCAATCAGAGCAATTTTCAGATGTGTCTGAGCATCAATGGAGGTACCCCTGTTTGCCAGAATTTCAATGGAACGCTTGCCGTACAGGCAACAGCCCCATTTACATTCACCAACATTGCTGCCCTGAATACACCGGGTAATTACCAGCTCCGCGCCTGGGCAAAGGCAACAGGAGACGGAAACAATGCCAATGATACCTCTTTTGTCTATTTCTTTCAGAATCTACCTGTTGTTAATAGCTTCCCGTACTTTGAAAGTTTTGAAAACGGAAATGGTGGCTGGATTCCTGGCGGTACATTTCCCTCCTGGGAACTGGGTTCACCTGCCAAAACCAGCATTCAGGGTGCAGCAGCAGGAAGCAAAGCCTATGTAACCGGTGGTTTGGGTTCCGGTACCTACAACAGCGGAGAAAAAAGTTTTGTCCTGAGTCCCTGCATGGATTTCTCAAGTCTTACCAATCCGGTCATCGAAATGAAGGCCTGGTGGGTATCAGAGTTTTCGGAGGATGGTGCATTCCTGCAGTCAAGCATCGACGGAGGAAATACATGGAAAACCGTAGGCCTGTTTAATGATGTTACCAACTGGTATACCGATAATACTGTTTCGGGAATTGTGGGCCTTCTGGAAACCGGGGTTCCTTCCAACAGGCAAAGTGCATGGTCGGGCGGGCTTAATGATAATTTCGGTAGCAATGGCTGGGTGCTTGTTCGCAATAACCTTACCAATCTGGGAGGACAGCCCAATGTTAAACTCCGGATAGCCTTTGGTGCAGGAGCAGTAAACTCCGGAGATGGTTTTGCCTTTGATGCCATCCGCATTTCAGAGCGCCAGCAAAAAGATCTGGCATTTGAGGTTCTGGAAAGACCTCAGGCCATCGGCTGCGGATTAACCGATACTACCCGCTTCCGCATGAAAGTGAAGAATGTGGGTCTGGATACCATCAAGTCTGTAACTTTTTCCTACCGCATTGTAGGCCGTCCGGTTGTAAGCCAGACAGTGAACGTGAACATTCCACCCTTTTCATCATATTCACAGCAGTTTACCTCATCGGAGAGTATGTCTGAAATTACTACCTATGTGATTCAGGCATGGGTAAAAGCTGCCGGTGACGGTTTTGCCGCCAACGACTCCATGCGGATTGCTTCCGTTACCAAGCGGGGTGCCTTTACCGATACCATTCGCTTTGCTTCCTTTACCGGCAACAACCTTCCGATTCTTTATCCGGGCTGGAGTGGTTCTACAGGTAATCCCCTTCCGACCACTACCACTACCCAGTGGCGTCCCAGTCAGGACAACCAGACTGTGTATTATGGAAGGAAGGTTGCCCGTCTCAATATGTCCGGTACTACGGTGAATGACTGGATTCTCTCCCCTGCTTACAAAATCCAGCAGAATGCCTTCCTCAATTTTGATCTTGCCGTTACCGATGGGTTTGACACCATTAATGATCCTCAGGGCGGATTCAATGGCACCGACGACAGGCTCCGTGTAATGGTAAGTACCAATTGCGGTGCATCCTGGACTGAAGTTTTTGCAGTAAAGGCCGGCGATGTGGCCGATAAGACCTTCCGAAAGTTTAAGGCCAGTCTTGCGGCCTATGCCGGGCAGGAAGCCCGCTTTGCTCTTTGGGGAACTACTTTCCCGAACAGCGACCCTAATAATTACGATGTTCTGGTGGATAATCTGTTCATAGAAACGGTTGCACCCAAAGATGCCGGTGTAGCCGCCATTACGGCACCAGCTGTTTCCTGTGGTCTAGGAGCCTCTGTTCCCATCACGGTTACACTGCGCAACTACGGATCAACGCCGGCCGGAAACTTCCCGGTTACCTATAAAGTAAATCAGAATGAACCGGTTACAGAAATCTTCACCGGTACGTTGCCGGTTCAGGGCTCGGCGAGTTTCACTTTTACCCAGGCAGCAGACCTCAGCATCGGCCAGCCATATACCATTCGCGCCTATACCTCGGTAGCACTGGATTCGGTTACTACAAACGATGAAAGCAGCATCAAACTGGCCAAGCTTATCGCTCCGGTAAATCCTCAGCCGCTTCTGGGATACAATGGCACCAATCTCGGTGATATCTGGACCGGCTGGACCGAAGCCAGGGGTTCTAATCAGATCATTACCAACACCAGCTGGACCAGCTCTGCTGCAAGCGGTCAGACCGCCCTTGTCTGTAATATGGGCGCGGCCAACAAACTGGAATGGGTTATTTCTCCGGGCATCCGGGTTAATAACGGCAACTTCCTGCGTTTTAAGGCAGGCCAGTTTTCAGTGGGTGGAACCGGTACAGCCCAGTTTGACATCGATGATTCCATCACCGTTATGGTTTCTACAAACTGCGGTCAGACATGGAAGAAGATTTTTAAAATAGGAAATAACATGGTTCCTGCCATTACCAACAACATGCAGGAGTATTCTGTAAGTCTTGAGGCTTATGCCAACCAGGAAATCCGCATTGGTTTCCGGGCCAGAGATGGAGTCCGCCAGGATTTTGTGTCGGATATTCACATCAATAATGTGGAGATTTCCTCAACGCTTACTCAGGATGGCGGTCCGCTGGAATTTACCTGTAATCCTCCTGTTTCAGGAAATGTTTTCCTGCAGGATTCTACCTATAATGTATTCGTAAAGGTGAGTAATTTCGGAACCCAGCCAATTTCAAATATTCCGGTTGCGGTGAAGTTTTCAAACGGTCCGCTGCTGGAAACTACCTTCACCAACAGCATCGCGCCGGGACAGTCTTTTACCGGACCGGTAGGTTCATTTACTCCTTCTGCTCTCACCCTTAATTCCAGAATACGGGTTTACACCAGCCTTGGCGGTGATCAGGCGGTGGCAAACGATACACTTTTCCTGAACTATACTGTGATTTCCAACCAGACGAGTGATGTGGGTCCTTTTGCTCTCAGTTTCGCACCAGCTCCCGGAGCAAACAACAGTCTGTGCAAGGACAGTACTTATCAGGTTTTTGTGAAAGTAAACAACTATGGTAACCAGCCCGTTTCCAATGTGCCGGTCTTCGTACGCTTTGCAGATAACACACTTTTGAGTGTAAATCCGTCAACTGTCGTTGCTCCTGGCCAGTCTTTTACATTCTCCCTTGGTTCCTATACTGCTCCTTCTGCGCTGCAAAGCGGATTGCAGGCAAAGGTTTACACCGGTCTCAGTGGTGATCAGACGCTTGGAAACGATTCCCTACTGGCTTCCTACTCTATTATTCAGTGTATTAATGCTGTTCAGGAGCAGCTGGAGGCTACCGTCAGAATGTTGCCCAATCCGGCTGCCTCAGCGGTAACCGTAAGCGCAGGTACAACAATGCTGCAGAAGGTCTGGATCTGCGACCTTGCCGGCAGAAAGATGGATATTCCGTTTAATCGTGAAGATGCCGGAAGTTTTCGCCTCGACCTTCGTACGCTTGCATCCGGCCTTTACCAGGTGATGGTGCAAACCTCTGCGGGTGAAGTAAAGAATCTCCGGCTGGTTAAAGAATAGGTACAAACTTGCTTAATTTTTCATGAGGGAAGCCGGAAGGTTTCCCTCATTTTTTGGATAAGGACACCCTACCGGGCTGAAAGCCCCGTAGTCTATCCTGAAGAGGCTGTCTGAAAAGAAAGAACATGCTTTCTGCAGTAGAATAATATTTGGCGCATCTGGTCCCG
>Ga0315900_10000675_pt1 | contig 57591 bp, 43 predicted proteins | sample LakEriMetagenome_FD_203521 | JGI IMG/M metagenome (GOLD analysis project Ga0315900, IMG submission 203521) | Freshwater fungal communities from buoy surface, Lake Erie, Ohio, United States - Buoy 12 MA114 | ecosystem: Environmental > Aquatic > Freshwater > Lake > Lake biofilm | place: USA: Lake... | reverse complement strand
AAAAAAAATCTCAAAAAAGTTTTTGATATGTTGACTTTGGTTTTACCTTTGCACTCGCTTTTGAAAAGGGGCTTAAGAGACTCTAAGTAAAGCAGTTGTTTGACAGTTTTCCCAAAAATAAAAAGCAGTGATACGATGCCACTGTAGCTCAGTTGGTAGAGCAGCTGATTTGTAATCAGCTGGTCGGGGGTTCGAGTCCCTCCAGTGGCTCAAGTATCGCTTTAGAAAAATAATGTAGGGGGTGCCCCGGAGTTGGAGAGCCGGGCCAGACTGTAAATCTGGTGCTTTACCGCTGAGTAAGTTCGAATCTCACCACCCCCACCAATCTTGGAAGAAATAAAAGTTAAATAAAGTAGTGAGTCTATTTTTCATCGGTTAGCTGATGTACATAGCACTTAGTACTTTTTTGATTTTTAGATAAGCGGTGGTAGCTCAGTTGGTAGAGCGTCAGCCTTCCAAGCTGAATGTCGCGAGTTCGAATCTCGTCCGCCGCTCTAACACACCCACACTCACTCCGGCATACAAATGCCTTCGCTTTTATCACAAGCATGCCCGATATGCCGTTGTAGCTCAGGGGTAGAGCACTTCCTTGGTAAGGAAGAGGTCGAGAGTTCAAATCTCTTCAACGGCTCTATCACACGCCCACACTCACACACACCCGCATACTCAATTTGGCTTTTAGTAAGTGTGATAATGTTGCGATGTACAGGTGTCTTAGGACACCTATTTGTATTGCCTGTTGTCACATTGTCACCTTCTTAAATAACTTTTAAAATTTAGATTATTCTAAACCAATGGCAAAAGAGACATTTGTCCGTACCAAACCGCACGTAAACATTGGTACAATCGGCCACGTTGACCATGGTAAGACCACCCTCACTGCTGCCATTACATTTGTATTGTCGCAGAAAGGTCTAGCTAAAAAAACTGACTATGATGCTATCGACGCTGCTCCTGAAGAGAAAGCGCGTGGTATAACCATCAATACTGCTCACGTTGAATATGAGACGGATATCCGTCACTATGCACACGTGGACTGCCCGGGTCACGCCGACTACGTAAAGAACATGATCACAGGTGCTGCCCAGATGGACGGTGCTATCTTGGTTTGTGCAGCAACTGACGGTCCTATGCCTCAGACTCGTGAGCACATCCTTTTGGCTCGCCAGGTTGGTGTACCTAAGATTGTTGTTTTCATGAACAAAGTTGACATCGTTGATGACCCAGAGATGTTGGAGCTAGTTGAAATGGAATTGCGTGAGCTGTTGAGCTCATACGGTTTTGATGGAGACAATGCTTCTGTTATTCAAGGATCAGCGTTGAAAGCGTTGGAAGGTGATCCTACTTATGTAGCGAAAATCGAAGAGCTTATGAACGCTTGTGACAACGATATTCCAGAGCCAGTTCGCGAAGTTGATAAGCCATTCTTGATGCCTGTTGAGGACGTATTTACGATCACTGGTCGTGGTACAGTTGCTACTGGTCGTATTGAGCGCGGTGTAATCAACGTAGGTGAACCAGTTGAAATCATCGGTATGATGAAAGCTGACGAGAAGCCAATGACTTCTACCATCACAGGTGTAGAAATGTTCCGTAAGCTTCTTGATCGTGGTGAGGCTGGTGACAACGCTGGTTTGTTGTTGCGTGGTATTGAAAAAGACGATATCCGTCGCGGTATGGTTATTTGCAAGCCTGGCAGCGTTAAGCCACACAATCACTTCAAGTGTTCTGTTTACGTTCTTTCAAAAGAAGAAGGTGGCCGTCACACTCCATTCTTCAACGGCTACCGCCCACAGTTCTACTTCCGTACAACGGACGTAACTGGTGATTGCAAGCTCCCTGCAAATGTGGAGATGGTAATGCCTGGTGATAACGTTGAGTTGGAAGTTAAGTTGCTCAGCACCATCGCTATGGAAAAAGGTCTTCGCTTCGCGATTCGCGAAGGTGGCCGTACAGTAGGTGCTGGTCAGGTGACTGACATCATCGCATAAATTCCGGTTTTCCGGTATTCGATAGGATAAACAGGCAGGTCTTGGTTGTACGTACGCACGGCCTGCCTGTATCCAATCAACACAGGGGCATAGCTCAATTGGTAGAGTGGCGGTCTCCAAAACCGCAGGCTGCGGGTTCGAGCCCTGCTGCCCCTGCATAGTAAAGTTAATTTCGATTGCAAACTCGGTGTTCGTTGCGCTTTTTGCGTCAGCGAACTTTTTGTTCAAGATTCAACTGGGTGCGTGTCGCTAAAATCTGCTCCTTACGATGGATAAGTTAGTACTTTATTTAAAAGAGAGTTATCATGAGTTAACCAAAGAAGTGAGCTGGCCAACGCTAGCTCAACTTCAGGAGAGTACTCTTGTTGTGCTTGCTTCAACGGCAATCCTAGCTCTGTTGATCTTCCTGATGGATGCTCTTAACAGTGTTGCATTTAAAACCCTTTACGGGATCTGGTAATCGTAGTCAACCGAGTTAACAGAATTCCGTTTAACGTTACCCTTTACACAGATGGCATCCGAACAAGCACTGCTAGAGAAAAAATGGTACTCACTTCGCGTAATCAGCGGGAAGGAGAAGTCTATCAAGGAGCGAATCGAGAAAGAAATCGGAAACTCCAAGTGGGAAGATTTTATCTTTAGCGTTGTTGTACCTACGGAGAAGGTGTACAAAATCCTGAACGGTAAGAAGGTGGTCAAAGAGCGAAACCTGCTTCCGGGCTACATTTTGGTGGAGGCCTTAAGCGGACGTTTGAATGGTGACATTGCCAAGTCCATTGCTGATATCCCTAATGTTATTCACTTTCTGGGAAAAGAGAGCCCCTTGCCGATGACACAGGCAGAGGCGAATCGTCTTTTAGGAAAGGTGGATGAGAGTGCCGAAACAGGAGAAATCATGTTAGAGCCGTACTTAGTTGGTGAGACCGTCAAAATTATTGATGGTCCATTTGCTGATTTCGTAGGAGATGTTCAGGAGGTCAATGAGGAAAAGAAAAAACTAAAGGTAATCGTCAAGATTTTTGGCCGGGGAACCGAAGTCGAACTTGGCTTTATGCAGGTAGAGAAAATCAGTTAAGAATAGTAACCTTGAAAGTGTTGTACTTCTCCACAATGCTTGCTTCCCAGAGGTGAATCGCTTAATGATCATACACTTAACTTTTTAACTTTTTTCCGGTTTTTCCGGTAAAATGTTTTGTTATCATGGCAAAAGAAGTAGATATTTATATTAAACTGCAGGTTAAAGGTGGTCAGGCAAATCCTGCGCCCCCAATCGGTCCTGCGCTCGGTTCTAAGGGTGTTAACATCATGGAATTCTGCAAGCGTTTCAACGCGCAGACAACCGAGCAGATGGGTAAGGTATTACCTGTTATCATTTCGGTGTATAAAGACAAGACGTTTGACTTTATCATCAAAACGCCTCCTGCTGCCGTTCAGCTAGCGGAAATGGCAAAGACGACTCGTGCGAAAGGTGCAAAAACAAAACTTGGTGGTTCTTCGGAGCCAAATCGTAAGAAGGTTGCATCTGTTACCTGGGATCAGGTTCGTACCGTAGCTGAAATTAAGATGCCTGACTTGAACTGCTTCACCATTGAGGCGGCGATGAGCATGGTGGCTGGTACTGCTCGCAGTATGGGTTACACTGTGACAGGTACTCCTCCTGAAGGTATCGTTATTAAGTAAGATTTTTTAACAGGGAGTTCCGACCCAATCGGAACGTTTAACCTAACGTTTATCAATGGCAAAAGTTACAAAAAAGCGCAAAGCTGTTGAATCAAAAGTAGATCCTGACAAGTTATACATCATTAAAGATGCTATGGCTCTTGTAAAGGAAGTAAACACTACCAAGTTCAACGCATCTGTCGATCTTCACGTTCGCCTAGGGGTAGATCCTCGTAAGGCAGATCAAGCACTTCGTGGAACCGTATCTCTACCACATGGTACAGGTAAGACTAAGAAGGTGTTGGTTTTCTGTACACCAGACAAGCAGGCGGAAGCGACTGCAGCGGGTGCGGATTTCGTAGGTCTCGATGATTATATCCAAAAGGTTTCTGATGGTTGGATGGAAGCAGACGTAATCGTCGCTACTCCAAATGTTATGGCTCAACTTGGTAAGGTGGCTCGTATTCTTGGTCCACGCGGTTTGATGCCTAACCCTAAAACGGGAACAGTTACAAATGATATTGCTACGGCGGTGTCTGAGTTGAAGAAAGGTAAAATCGCCTTCCGTGTGGATAAGTTTGGTATCGTCCATGCATCCATCGGCCGTGTTTCATTTACCCCAGATCAGCTTGCAGAAAACGCGCAGGAGTTAGTAGCTACTTTGGTACGAATGAAGCCGTCTTCAGCGAAAGGTGTTTATATGCGCACCATTTCTGTTGCTAGCACCATGAGTCCTGGTATTGCTGTCGATCCTAAATCATTCAAGGTGTAACTCTGGCAATTCAGCCAGTCATGCCATATTATTCATTCAGCCACTCACGTTTCAACTTTAACTGAGAAATGACAAAAGAGGAAAAAACAGCGGCGATTGCGGAGTTACAAGAAGAATTGTCCAATGCACCGTTCTTCTATATAGCAGACTCCTCTACGCTGACCGTAGAAAAAGTAAACCAATTGCGCCGCTTGTGTTTCGAACGGAACATCACTATGCGTGTCGCAAAAAATACCTTGATCAGAAAGGCATTAGAATCTCAGCCTGAGGAGAAAGGTTTCTCTGCACTTTTTGGGGTTTTACACGGACCTACTACGTTAATGATTTCGGACAGTCCGAAAGCGCCAGCGTTGTTGATCGAAGAGTTCCGTAAAACCAATGCGCGCCCTGTGTTGAAGGCGGCTTACATTGACTCTGCCATCTTTATTGGTGACGAACAGGTTGGTACACTTGCCAAGCTTAAGTCAAAAGAAGAGATGGTGGGCGAAATTATCGGCCTGCTTCAATCTCCTGGTCGTCGTCTTGCCAGCCAGCTTACTGCTTCCGGATCTAAGATTGCCGGAATCGTTAAGACGTTGGAAGAGCGCGGTCAGTAAGGGTTGCCCACTTATTTTGGCTTCCAAGTACGCACAATAACCCACATTAAAAGAAAACAAACCGAAAACACCCCCAATTTACACTGGGAAAACCTTCACATTATTCGCAAACAAATTAAATTGTATTTACAATGGCAGATTTGAAGGCACTCGCCGAACAATTAGTGAGCCTTACTATTAAAGAAGCCAATGAATTGGCTGCAATCCTGAAAGACGATTACGGTATCGAGCCTGCAGCTTCTGCTGTAGCTGTAGCTGCTGCTCCTGCTGCAGGAGGTGGAGCTGAGGCTGCTGCTGAGAAGACTGAGTTCGACGTAATTTTGAAGGATGCAGGTGCTAATAAGTTGAACGTGGTTAAGGAGGTTAAGAACATCCTTGGCTTGGGCTTGAAAGAAGCAAAAGACCTCGTTGATGGCGCTCCTAGCCCAATGAAGACTGGCGTAAACAAGGCTGAAGCTGAGAGCATCAAGGCTGCTTTGGAAGGAGCTGGTGCTGTGGTAGAGGTGAAGTAAGTCTTAAGTAAAATGTGTTGTCCGGGCTTATAGCTCTGTTTTCACATTTCTTTCGTCTTGTCTTCAACTCAAACACATGATTACTCCGATTTTTACGACAGTATAAGCAATCAGGCTTAATGCCATGCCATCTTTCAGGTGCGCTGGCATTAAGCCTATTCTTGTCTGTATGTACACCTTTTGATTACATTTTGGCGTTTAATTGAACGCCAATTCTCCGCCGGTAAGGCTTCAATGCTTAGCCGGCTGTTCATACTGAAATATTTTTCAAAAATATGACCAATAACGGCAGTACCCAAAACGGGGTAAAAACCGGGGTTCAGGAACGAGTTAACTTTGGGAAAATTCGCCTTGCGGGCAATTACCCTGACTTGCTCGAGATCCAGCTGAAGTCCTTCCAGGAGTTCTTTCAGTTGGAGACCACACCCGAAAATCGGGCTACAGAGGGACTCTACCGAGTGTTTAAGGAGAATTTCCCGATTAGCGACGCCAGGAGCATCTTTACCCTGGAGTTTCTCGACTATTTTGTCGATCCTCCTCGGTACTCTATTGATGAGTGCATGCAACGCGGTCTGACGTACTCCGTACCGTTAAAAGCTAAATTGCGTCTCTCTTGTAACGATCCTGAGCATATTGATTTTGAAACCATTGTTCAGGATGTGTTCCTTGGGAACATTCCTTATATGACTCCAAAAGGCACGTTTGTGATTAATGGTGCTGAACGTGTAATTGTATCTCAATTGCACCGTTCCCCAGGTGTGTTTTTTGGTCAGTCCTTTCACCCTAATGGTACCCGTATCTACAGTGCTAGGGTAATTCCTTTCAAAGGAGCCTGGATGGAGTTTGCGACGGATATCAACTTGGTGATGTATGCCTATATCGATCGTAAAAAGAAGTTTCCTGTAACCACTCTTTTACGGGCCATCGGATTCGATACCGATAAGGCAATTCTGGATCTATTTGGTCTGGCAGATGAAATCCCTTGCACGCGTGAAAATCTGGAAGGTGCGATTGGCCGTAAGTTGGCAGCTCGTATCCTGAAGTCTTGGACCGAAGATTTTGTGGATGAAGATACCGGTGAGGTTGTCTCCATTCCTCGTAACGAGATTATACTCGAGCGCGATGTGATTTTGGATGAAGAAAATATCGAGCAGATTTTGGATGCAGATATGCAGACCATTATCCTGCAGCGTTCAGATATTAGTGAGGATTATTCTATTATCTATAATACCTTGCAAAAAGACCCGACTTCCAGTGAATTGGAAGCGGTTACTCATATTTATCGACAATTGCGCGGCTCGGATCCACCCGATGATGAAACTGCGCGCGGTATCATTGAAAAGCTCTTCTTCTCAGACAAGCGTTACAACCTTGGAGAAGTAGGACGTTTCAAGATTAACCGTAAACTCGAGCTCAATATTGAGTCTGAGACGTTGGTATTAACAAGGGAAGACATTATTTCAATTGTGAAGTATATTGTTAGCCTGGTTAATAACAATGCTGAAATCGATGATATCGATCACTTGTCTAACCGCCGTGTTAGGACAGTGGGTGAGCAATTGTATGCTCAGTTTGGGGTCGGTCTAGCTCGTATGGCTCGTACCATTCGCGAGCGGATGAATGTACGGGATAATGAGGTCTTTACACCAATTGACCTAATTAATGCTCGGACGCTTTCGTCTGTTATTAACTCTTTCTTTGGTACAAGTCAGCTCTCGCAGTTCCTCGATCAAACGAATCCGCTGTCGGAGATTACGCACAAGCGTCGTATTTCTGCTCTTGGACCGGGTGGTCTTTCGCGTGAGCGGGCTGGATTTGAGGTTCGAGACGTACACTATTCTCACTATGGTCGTTTGTGTACGATTGAGACCCCGGAGGGGCCCAATATCGGTTTGATTTCCACGCTGTGTACGCATGCGAAGATCAATAAAATGGGCTTCTTAGAGACGCCTTATCGTCGTGTTAAGGACGGAAAGGTTATTTTGGAGGGTGACGTTGAGTACTTATCTGCAGAAGCGGAGGATAACATGAAAATCGCTCAGGCGAATACAGGGGTCAACGAAAAAGGCGCGTTCTTGAACGACCGTATCAAGGCCCGTGAGCATGGTGATTTCCCGATCCTAGCGCCGGAAGACTTGGAATATATCGACGTTGCGCCGAACCAAATTGTAGGTGTTTCTGCGTCTTTGATTCCTTTCCTTGAGAATGATGATGCGAACCGTGCCTTGATGGGATCGAACATGCAACGTCAATCTGTGCCACTTATCCGTCCGCACTCACCTGTTGTGGGTACTGGTTTGGAGGCAAAGGTGGCTCGTGACTCCAGGATGTTGATCAATGCCGAGGGATCTGGTACCGTTGAATATGTAGATGCTAACGAAATTGTCATCCGTTATGACCGCACAGAGGAAGACCAGCTAGTTTCTTTTGAGGATGCTCGCAAGACTTACCGTCTTACGAAGTTCATGCGGACGAACCAAGGTACCTGTATCAATCTGAAGCCGATTGTTCGCCGTGGGCAGCGTGTAGAGGAAGGTGATATTTTGTGTGAAGGATATGCCACCGAGAATGGCGAGTTAGCACTTGGCCAAAACTTGAAGGTTGCTTTCATGCCATGGAAGGGTTACAATTTCGAGGATGCGATTGTGCTTTCTGAGCGAGTAGTACAAGAAGATGTATTTACTTCCATCCACATTGAACACTTTGAACTGGATGTACGGGATACCAAGCTGGGTGAAGAGGAGTTGACTGCTGACATTCCGAATGTCAGTGAGGAGGCTACGAAGGACTTAGATGAAAATGGTATCATTCGTATTGGGGCCTGGGCTCGTGAAGGGGATATTTTGATCGGTAAGATTACCCCTAAGGGTGAGACAGATCCTACTCCAGAGGAGAAACTGCTCCGTGCTATCTTTGGTGACAAGGCGGGTGATGTAAAGGATGCATCCCTCAAAGTGCCGCCAAGTATCAGCGGGGTAGTCATTGACAAACAGCTTTTTGCTCGTGCCAAGAAAGATAAGGTCGTGAAGGAGGCTGAGAAAAACATGTTGGAGAAGCTGGATGATGAACATGCAGTTTCCTTAAATAAATTGAAGACGGAGCTTGTTGACAAGCTGCTACACTTGGCGAAGGACAAGGTTACCAACGGCATCAAGAGTATCTATGGAGAGGAGATGGTACCAAAAGGTACTAAGCTGGCACAGCATATTTTCCGTGATCAGATTGACTACAGCCAGGTTGACTACCTTAACTGGACCAACGATTCACACGTTAATCAGTTGATTGCTCGTTTATTACACAACTACAGCATCAAGGTTAACGAGGAAGTGGGCCGGTATAAGCGGGAGAAGTTCAACATCAGTATTGGTGATGAGCTTCCAGCAGGCGTATTAAAGCTGGCTAAGGTGTACCTTGCTAAAAAGCGCAAGTTGAAGGTAGGGGATAAGTTAGCGGGCCGTCACGGTAACAAGGGTATTGTAAGCCGAATTGTTCGTATTGAAGATATGCCATTCCTTGAGGACGGCACTCCTGTTGATATCGTATTGAATCCGCTTGGGGTACCCTCTCGTATGAACTTGGGTCAGATCTTCGAAACGGTATTGGGCTGGGCTGGAGAGCGTCTGGGGGTTAAGTTTGCTACTCCAATTTTTGATGGTGCAAAGATGCACGAGATCGAGGAGTACATTCAGCGCGCCGGGCTACCAAGTCTTGGTCAGACCTATTTGCATGATGGTGAGACGGGCGACCGTTTCCACCAAACAGCTACGGTTGGTTTGATTTACATGCTCAAGTTGAGTCACATGGTAGATGATAAGATGCACGCACGTTCTATTGGACCCTACTCTTTGATCACACAGCAACCATTGGGCGGTAAAGCACAGTTTGGTGGTCAGCGTTTTGGTGAGATGGAGGTTTGGGCCTTGGAGGCATACGGTGCTTCTAACATTTTGCAGGAGCTGCTCACTTACAAGTCGGATGATATCCAAGGGCGTGCAAAGGCTTACGAAGCGATTGTCAAAGGCGATAATTTGCCGGAGGCAAACATTCCTGAATCCTTTAATGTATTGGTTCATGAATTACGCGGCCTAGCTCTGGACGTGAAGTTTGAGTAGTACTTAATCCATTCAATTTTGACTCTCAGCACAATTTAAAATATGCCATTTAAAAAGAAAAGCAACCGTACTGATCAGCAGTTTGACAGTATAATCGTTTCGCTCTCAAGTCCGGATGAGATTTTAGAGCGGAGCTATGGAGAGGTGCTTAAACCGGAGACGATCAACTATCGCTCCTATAAGCCTGAGCGCGACGGTTTGTTCTGCGAGCGTATTTTTGGTCCAGTCAAGGACTACGAATGCTATTGCGGTAAATACAAGCGTATTCGATATAAAGGGATTGTTTGTGACCGTTGTGGGGTGGAAGTTACCGAGAAAAAGGTGCGTCGTGAGCGCATGGGGCACATTCGCTTGGTAGTTCCCGTAGTACACATTTGGTTTTTCAAGAGTTTGCCAAACAAGATTGGTTACTTGTTGGGCCTTTCCTCCAAGAAGCTGGAATCCATCGTTTATTATGAGCGCTATATTGTCATCAATGCTGGTGTTAAAGCGGAGGATGGTATTAGCCGGATGGATTTGTTGTCGGAGGAGGAGTACCTGGAGGTAATGGAGACGCTTCCAAAGGATAACTTGTTGCTGGATGATACCCATCCGGACAAGTTTATCGCTAAGATGGGTGCGGAGGCCGTATATCACCTTCTAAGTACGTTAAACCTGGATGACTTGTCTGCTCAGCTTCGCTATGAGTCGCACAATGAGAGTAGTCAGACGAAGAAAGCGGATGCAAACAAGCGTTTACGCGTAGTGGAGGCTTTCCGTTCTGGACTAGAGCAGAGTGGTCAACGTCCAGAGTGGTCCATTATTCAGTACCTGCCGGTGGTTCCACCGGAGCTACGTCCTTTGGTACCCTTGGACGGCGGTCGTTTTGCTTCTTCTGATTTGAACGATTTATATCGCCGAGTGATTATCCGGAATAATCGATTAAAGCGATTGCTGGAGATTAAGGCGCCAGAGGTGATTTTGCGTAACGAAAAGCGCATGTTACAAGAAGCGGTTGACTCTCTCTTTGATAATTCACGGAAGTCGAATGCTGTGAAAGCCGAGGGTGGCCGTGCATTAAAATCGCTTTCAGACATTCTGAAAGGTAAGCAGGGCCGTTTCCGCCAGAATCTACTTGGTAAACGGGTGGATTATTCTGGTCGTTCTGTAATTGTAGTAGGTCCTACTTTAAAATTGCATGAATGCGGTATTCCGAAGGCCATGGCGGCGGAATTATTTAAGCCGTTTATTATCCGCAAACTTATTGAGCGGGGTATCGTGAAAACGGTAAAGTCTGCGAAAAAGTTAGTTGACCGGAAAGATCAGGTGATTTGGGAGATTTTGGAGAATATTTTACGGGGTCACCCGGTAATGTTAAACCGTGCTCCGACACTTCACCGATTGTCTATTCAGGCATTTCAGCCTAGGTTAATTGAGGGTAAGGCGATTCAATTGCACCCGTTGGTTTGTACGGCATTCAACGCGGATTTTGACGGTGACCAGATGGCGGTACACGTACCATTGAGTCATGCGGCGATTTTGGAGGCGCAGGTACTGATGCTTTCCAGTCACAATATGTTGAATCCACAGGATGGATCTCCAATTACGCTGCCTTCTCAGGACATGGTATTGGGGCTATATTACCTGACCAAAGAGCGAAAATCGATTCCTGAGAATCCGGTGCGGGGTGAGGGCCGTCGTTTCTATTCAGAAGAGGAGGTGGTGATTGCTTACAATGAGCGCCAGGTTGACTTACATGCTGTTATCGAGTGCCGTGTACGCGATTTGGATGCCAATGGCCAGCGGATTTTGCATCGAATTACGACTACCGTAGGTCGTGTATTGTTCAACCGCGCAGTTCCTGAGGGTGTTCCTTATATCAATCAGTTGTTGACCAAGCGTAACTTAAAAGGTATTATTGGTGATATTATTGAGCGCACCCATTTCCGGGCTACTGCAGAGTTTTTGGATAATATTAAAGAACTAGGCTACGGCTGGGCATTTAAAGCTGGTCTTTCGTTCAACTTGGGTGATTTGATTATCCCTGATTTGAAGATTAAGGCGTTGAATGCTGCACAAGATGAGGTTGATGAGGTTTGGGATAACTATAACATGGGTATTATTACCTATAATGAGCGTTATAACCAAATTATCGATAAATGGACGTATGCGGATAACCGCATTACAGATCAGTTAATGAAAGAGTTAGCCTCTCACAAACAAGGGTTTAACTCTGTTTACATGATGCTAGACTCGGGTGCCCGTGGTTCCAAGCAACAAATTAAGCAGTTGTGTGGTATGCGTGGTCTGATGGCCAAACCAAAGAAGTCAGGCGACTCTGGTGGTGCGATCATTGAGAACCCGATCCTTTCTAACTTCTTGGAAGGTTTGTCGGTTCAGGAGTTCTTTATCTCCACGCACGGTGCGCGTAAAGGTCTTGCGGATACTGCATTGAAGACTGCGGATGCTGGTTACCTTACACGTCGTTTAGTGGACGTTTCTCAGGATGTAGTTGTCCGGGAGGTAGATTGTGGAACGCTTCGTGGTATTGATGTTCAGGCGATTAAGGAGGGTGAAAAGACCATTCAAAACCTTAGTGAGCGTATTAAGGGGCGTTACAGTCTCTATGATATTCTTGCACCTGAGTCAGAAGAGGTGTTGGTTCCAGCTGGTGAATACATTTCCGAGCAAATGGCTCGTCATATCGATCAATTAGACATTGAAACCGTCACGATCCGCTCTGTATTGACTTGTGAAAGCCGCCATGGTGTTTGTGCTAAGTGTTATGGTAAGAATTTGGCAACTGGCCGGATTGCTGAAATTGGTGACGCGGTGGGAATTATTGCTGCCCAATCGATTGGTGAGCCGGGTACACAGTTGACCCTTCGTACCTTCCACACGGGTGGTACGGCGATGGTTGGAAAAACGGATAATACGTTGAATGCTTCCAATACAGGTCGGGTTGAGTTTGATACGATCAAAGTGGTGGATTACAAGACGAAGGATGGATCCATTACAAGCGTAGTTGTTTCTCGTACTGGCGAAATGCGTATTCTGGATCCAAAGACAGGTCGTGTACTTTCTCAAAACTATATTCCTTACGGTTCTACCTTGTTTGTTAAGGACGGACAGGATATTACGAAAGGGGATGTGATTTGCGAATGGGATGCCTTTAACGCGGTGATCGTATCCGAGTTTGGCGGTATGGTCCGTTACAATAGCGTAGAAGAAGGGGTGAACTTCCGTATTGAGCGGGATGATCAAACTGGATTTGCTGAGCGGATTATTATTGAGTCAAAGAATAAGCGTAAGATTCCGACAATCTCTATTGTAGATCCTCGTACGGGAGAAGACCTACGCAATTATTCCTTGCCGGTGGGTGCACACATTACTGTAGACGATGGTAGTGAGGTGTCTTCAGGTGAGCAGATTGTTAAGATTCCACGTAAGATGGGTAAGATTGCCGATATCACGGGTGGTCTTCCACGTGTTACGGAATTGGTAGAGGCCCGTAATCCGTCTAATCCGGCCATCGTGGCGGAGATTGATGGTATTATCACTTTTGGTTCTATTAAGCGTGGTAATCGCGAGTGTATCATTGAAGCGAAAGATGGTCAGAAGCGGAAATATTTGATTCCGTTGACAAAGCCAATCTTGATGCAGGATGGTGACTTCGTACGCGCGGGTACTGCGCTTACAGAAGGCACGATCGCGGTGAAAGACATTCTTTCAATCAAGGGGCCGTTTGCGGCGCAGTCGCATCTTGTAAATGGTGTTCAAGAAGTATACCGTGCACAGGGTATTAATATCAATGATAAGCACCTTGAGGTAATTGTTCGCCAAATGATGCGCCGTGTAGAAATCACAGATTCTGGGGATACGCACTTCCTTGAGGGAGAAGCGGTTGAACGGAACGAATTTGTTGATTATAATGACTGGATTTACGACAAGAAGATGGTGTTAGATGCTGGCGAAAGCTCCAAGCTGAAAGCAGGTGCTTTAGTCACTTTGCGTCAAATTCGGGAGGAGAATTCTTACCTAAAGCGCAATGACCGTAAACTAGTAGAGTACCGGGATGCACAACCGGCAACTGCTGTACCGATCTTGCTTGGTATTACGAAAGCTTCATTGAACACGGATTCTTGGATTTCTGCGGCATCGTTCCAAGAGACTACAAAGGTGTTGAGCCAGGCTGCGATTGCGGCCAAGCGTGACTATCTGATGGGTCTGAAGGAAAATGTTATTGTTGGTAAACGGATTCCAGCTGGAACGGGTATGCGTAAGTATGATCGCATGCAGGTAACTGGTTCGGGTCGTCCGTTCCGGGAACAGCGGGAAGAAGTTTTGACAGAAGAATAGTGTAAACTACATAATACGTTAAGCGCTTATCTGAAAGACAGTCTGTCTTTTGGATAAGCGCTTTTTTATTGGAGGAATATGGTTGCATTGTAAAATTTTATTTTGATGTTTTCGTTCTGATTGGATAAATAATTAAATTATGGTTATTGTTCCCAGCTCAGCTCGAAGGTTGTTTTTGTTAATAATAATAGGCTGGAGTTCTTTATTGAATGCTCAGTGGAGTATCCCCTCTCCATTGGTAGCTGTCGGTGAATTTAGTATTACGGATACGGTTTATATGAGTCCTTTGGGAAGTGATACCGCTCCCGGTACTGAATCGGCGCCGGTAGCCACCTTTACACGAGCACTTCAGCTTCTGCCTTTTGGGGTACAGGGAGTTTCAGGTGGGCACCGGTATGTACTGGTTAGGCTGCTTCCAGGGACTTATTACATTCCCAGTGGACTTTCGCAGTCGGCGGGACAATGGCAGCAGGGCAACACCTTTAAGAATGTAAGTATTGAAGGAGTAGGGGAGGTACATGTATATGGAGATCCGGGTGCGACGGGTGTTATTCATGGACTTCGATTGTATGGGAGTCATATTTTTGTTCGAAATATTCAGCTTCATGAGTATTCTGGTGTTGGGGTGTTACTGAATCGGGGAGGACCAAATCCGGATGACCCGGGTGCTGAGCATATTTTGTTGGATGGGGTTACGGTAGATAGTACTGGGAGCCATGGCATGCTTTTGTACAATGTGAATATAGTTCAGGTTCGCAATTGTAAGGTGCTTCGAGCATCGCGGTTAAATTTTGAGAGCCAGCCCAATACTTCCTGTACTACTTGGCCGAGCGGGTTAAAGTTTTATTTTTCAAAAAACAGTACGGTTCAAGATTGCGAAGTGGCCTATACACGTGGGGAGGGATTAAATTTTCATAATTGCCAGTACACGCTAGCGGAGGGCAATCGGATTCACGATAATTTGACCAATATTTATAATGATAATTCGGCAAGGGTGATTATTCGTCGAAATTATGTTTACAATACACCAGGAGCGATAAGTTATGCTGTTCCGTGTTTTCAGGAGGTTGGGGCAATTGGAATGCAGGCAAGGGGTATGCTTTTGGGGAATGAGGGAGCGTGTGCGGACCCTGGACACAGTCCGGTGTTTCAGGGCTGTACTATTCTTCAATGCAATGGATTGTTTCTGACTCCGTATCAGACCCCGACTATAGACAGTACCTTTATTTACAACAATGTTTTTCACAATTGTGGGGGAGGGATTCATTTATGGGAGGGGAGCTCCAGCATTCCTAATCCCAACTGTGTAAAAAACACTTTTATAGTTCACAATACTTTTTGGGGATTAAGTGGTAGTGCGGAGGCACAGGGTAGTTGGGTGAGCTTGTTTTTTCCTTCCTATAATTTCTTTTTGAATAGTTATGGGCAGGTTCAGAACTTAGAATGTTATGGTAATTTGTTTGCCCATTCTGTTGAGGATTTTCCATTATTCAAATCCTTTCGTGGGCAGTTTAACAATCAGGGTAATTTCACCTATTCCTTCAGGCACAACCGTTGGGTTTCGGAAGGGTATCCTTCTGGGGAGGGAAATCTTACCATTCCCAATTTGTACGGTGCTATTCCACTTGATAGTATGGAACTGTTTCGGCCCGTATGTAGTTCAGAGTTATTACAGCCGATTCCACCGTATGGTACTTGGTTGAGCTCCGATTATTGGGGCCAAGGAAGGGATTTGACTTGGACCAACGCGGGTGCTATGGAGTCTGCATGTGTATCAAGTCAGACCGCATTTTCCAATATAAGGTCAGCCATTCTTTTACCAAATCCGGGTCGGGATCGACTGTTTATTGTTGGAGAAATGGAGGGAGGAATTCGGATATTTAGCCAAACAGGTGGGCTGATGTTTAGCGGAGAGAAGACAGGGGAGGAGCTAGAGATAAGGACGGCTGATTGGCCGGCGGGAACTTATTGGGTATTGGTTGGGGGGAGAACCTATTCTTGGATAAAGTAGTAGACAGGTAATCAGTAAAAAAAAGCGCCAGCGAGGAGATCCTGGCTGGCGCTTTTTTGAGTATCAAAATTACAGTTTTCTGATTTTAATATTTTTAAACCAGACAGGGTCGCCATGGTCTTGTAGGGCTATTTTACCCTTTTTATAGCGACCGAATCCGGGCATGTCTTTGAATTTACTATTGGCGATCATGGTATTCCAGTTGTTATTGAACATTTGGACTTCTACCAGTTTGCGGTCGTTTAGCCAATGTTCGACCTTGCCATTTTTACTTACGATACGTGCTTTATTCCATTGACCGGCTGGTTTTACGGTTTCGTATTTACAGGCGATAAGGTCGTACAAGTCACCGGCTCTATGTTTGATAATGCGTCCATCGGGGTGGCAGGTATTATCGAGTACCTGCATTTCAGGCCCTGTTTGCCAGACGTAGTTATATTTTGTTGGGTCCTCGAGTACGTTATAGATGATACCGGAGTTGCCACATGGAGCGATTTTCCATTCAATACTAAGTTCGAAGTCTTGGAATTCTTCGTTCGTAAGGATATCGCCGCCATCTTTAGTTTGCCAGTGACCTTCTGGATTCGGTTGTGCATCCAAGTGGAGTGCATTATCCTTTATGATCCAGGAGCTGCCGACCCCTTCTTTGCCCCAGCGGTGGAATTGGGAGATAGATTGGCCATCGAAGAGTAACTGCCAGCCATCTGCTTTTTCGCGTTCGGAGAGGGTATTATCAGGTAGTGTTGTGGATGCGGAAGGTGCTTGGAGCACCTGTCCTGGTTCACTGGGTATTGCGTTCATCGTGTACCAAGTTTCGGTTGTCCAGATTTCATGGCCGAGCTCGGATAGAGGTAAGTTATTTAAACGGATATGGACTACATGGTTATTTTTGATCCCTGGGATTTCTAGGAATACCCGTTTACGGTCAGGGGAGACGGAGGCGGATTTAACGGGGAGGGTTTGTTCCCCCATTTTAGGGCCTCCGTATTGGACAGTGGGTTGGTAGTACCATTGATTGACTTGGTAGTGGTTGGTTGCCCAACCGTCTCCTTCGCGCAGGGGTTCGGTGAATTCGATTTCCAGGCCATTTGCTTTTGCGCGCACGGCCAGCATTTCGAAGGTGGATTGTCCATTATATTTCATTCGTTGTAGTCCATACCAGAATTTATCTTGTTGGCCCCAGTTGCCTGGGTTTCCGATCATTCCGATGTAGAAAGCGTCATCTGGTCCGCGTACGATCCGGTGAGTGGCTCCTTCGAGGCCTTGTGTAAAGCGGAAGACGCAGCCTTGGTAGTCGCCATTAATTTTTTCCATAAAGACCCTTTGGAGGCCACCGTAGCAGACGTCCCCGTGCAGGAGTTGGTTTTGGTACGGGCCTTCATTCAGGAGGATGGGTTGAGTAGGGGAATTGCCTATTTCATCTTGAGGGAGCCACACCACGGGTTGTTGAATGGGCATATTGGCTACTGCTAAGGAGTCGACGGCATACGAATTGTAAAAGGCGCCGGGTTTTACGTGAAGTATTTTGGAAGAGGGGAGCCAGTCGCCTTGGTTATCGGCGATAAAGAGTTGTCCATCGGGGCCGGTTCCGACTCCATCTGGTGTTCGGAGGCCACGTGCGACGAATTCCATGGATCCGTCTATTCGATTGATTTTGATGACTTTTCCGCGATCGGGAATTTGTGGGCGTGCACTAGCTCCACCGGGGAGTATAGCGATCGCGAGGGCGGCGTAGAAGGCATCTTCTTCGGGCTGGTAGGCCAATCCGAAGGCAAATTCGTGAAAGTTAGCGGAAGCCTTCCAGCCTTTGGAGAAACAGAGGTATTCGTCGATGACATCATCACCATCCAGGTCTACGAGCTTGGTAAGTTCTTGTTTTTGGAGCACGTAGATTTCGCCTTCGACGATTTTTAGCCCCAGGGGTTCTGCGAGGCCCCTTGCAATTTGCTTGACCGTTATTTTCTTTGGGTCACCGGACTCTACATTTTCAAGAATATAGACACCTCCCATAGCATCCCAGGTGGAGACCACCAATCGGCCGTCTGGGAGAAAATCCATGCCGGCTACTTTGGGGAGGAACCAGTCTGGGCGTGCTTGACTGAGTTGATAGGAGGGGTGTACTTCCTGGAGGGGTGCACCATCTCCTGGTATAGAGGAGCCGCTTCCACCTCCTCCTATTTGAGCGAGGTTTTCGTCTCCATCTGCTTTATGCGACCAATTCGTCATTGGAATAATCCGCATTTCGGGGTTATCTGCACTGGCCCATTTTAGGGTTATGCCTTTTCCTCCTCCTCCCTGGAAATATTCAATGCGAACAGCATGGTGACCAGCTCTGAGGGCGATTTCGGTTTCCTTTGGATCCATTCCATGGGGGCCATCGTTATCGATGAGTAATTTGCCATCGATATACAATTTGGATCCATCGTCGGAGGACAGCTGTAGGAGCACGTTTTCATCTTTTGGCAGGTAGAGGTATCCGGTTGCCAGCACAGCGAAATTATCGCTAAAAGGGTCAAAGTCACCTCCCCCAGCATTTACTTCACCGACGATTGCATTGAGGTCACCGGGGGCATCGAAGTTGATTTGTGCCAGGGCGGAAATGGGTTTATTCATTTGAATAACTTTGGCACGAAGGCCAGGACGCAAGTCGCGTTCATTTACGATGGGGTCGCTTTTCAGCCATTTACTTTCGGGGATACTGGCGGGGTCTATTTTTTCCTTAACATCACCTTCTCCGTCATCGGCACCTTCATCTAGACCAAGCACATAATTGACCATGGTTTTTGCGTCGTCAAGGGAAAGACTTGGGTGGGCGCTCATGGCGGCGATCCCCCAGACTCCTGCTCCGCCTTTTATGATTTTATTGGCTAGTTTTTCTTGATTTTCCGGTGTGTTTTTGTATTTCTCAGCGATATCTACATAAGCAGGACCGACTGTTTTTACTTGTGGGTTATGGCAGGTTCTGCAATCAGATTTGGCCATTAGTTTTTCGCCGGGGTGCACGGATACCTGTTCGCCTTCTGTGCTCTCTTGGTCTTCGGATCGGAATGGATTTTCGATTTGCGGAGCGTTTACGAACCAGGTGGTGATAGAGGCGGACTGGGTATTGTTTAGTTGTAGTGTGCCTTCAATACTTACGGTAGAGAAGTTTTTTTCTGTCTGGTTGGTTTCTTTTTGGGAGATTTGAAAGGTTGCCCCGTTTATTTCGACGTTGGAGGGGTCAGCTAGTGAGGCGGCATTGGTTTTAAAGTGAAGTTGGACGTCAGCTGGACAGTTTTCGAGTTGGAAGCTTCTTTCAAATCCAACTTGGCGGTCTTTTTCAACGAATTCAGGGCGTTCGTTTACGCGTATTTTTCGACCATCGCTTAGGATCAGGTCGTACATAATTTCGGCATGTCCTTCGGTGTATCGATGCCCTTTGTAATCGGTAGTAGGGGTTTCTGGTTTGCCGTTTACGATGGCATTCCAGGGTTGTTGAAATTTATTTTCGAACCAGCTATTCCCAATAGAGATTGGTTGTGGGCCATGGCGCATGTTGTAGACGGCTCCGGTGAAGTCGACGTTGCCTGACCAAACTTTATACAGGGCGCAAGAGTCTGTGGAATAGGCAGCCCAGAGTTGATCGTTCAGTGCGAATGTGATCATTCTTGGTTTTTTATCCAGAACTGATCGGAAGACCCAAGGGTCGTTGGGACGATCTTGCTGTTGATCGGACGCGTGGTTTTTACTGGCAAAGTACCAAAGTGCTGCCAGGATTACAAGGAGAGTTAGAAAAAGGGAACGAGTACGCATAGATAAATGATACAAAGGATTGCCAATAAGCTATCTGAGATATAGATAGGCGAGTCAAGCGGGTCGTTTTCAGTTTTGTTTGTTTTGGGAAAAAAATTATTCCGGCAAATGTACTAAAGAGCAGACGCAAGGCCAATAATGCCCTTAACTTTGTGCGATATTATTCTTTGTACCACGTTTTATATGCGATTTAATTTAATTATTGGTTTCTTACTTTTTTTATCTTCGACCGTGTTTGCTCAGGCATCTCCCCAAGTGGTCTCCGGAGCTTTACTATTAACGGACAAGAAGGCGCCGGATTTTAGAGCTTTATTGAAGGACTTGCCGGAGAGGTGGTATTTGAGGGTGGATTCTTTGGTGGTTACGGAGAAAACGGCAGTATTTTCAACTGGTGGGGCTACGGTGATGTTAGCCTGGCTGGATTATCCAGCGCCAGCAGAGGAGATTCAGATTTCGGCAGCGATTTCTTGGCTTTGGAAGGATGCAGAGCGGCTGGCTCCTACTCACACCTCTCAGCTTGTTTTATCGGTAGTGGGGGAATCGGATCCTTTGTTAATGCGGCAGGTATTTATGCGAACGGCGGCGGGTATGCTAACGGCGCTTCCTACTTCATTGGGAGTGTACATGAGTGATTCCTATCTCCTGCTTTCGAAAGGATATTATGAAGAGGTTGTTCGAAATATGAGCCGAGAAGAATTCCCATTATATTGCTGGGTTTACTTTGGAGTGTTACAAGATGGTAATACGAGCAGTGGCTACACATATGGGATGGCTGATTTTGGATGGCCGGAGTTTGAAATAGTGGGGCAGACAATGCCTGTTCAGGACTCGCATGCTTTGTTGTATGAGGTCGCTCAGAAGGCGTTATTAACAAGTACAGTTTGGAAGGATGGGCAAGAAATCTTACTAACAGAAGACCGTAAGGTAAAGGTACGCTTATCGGCTGCACAGCTCATCAAAGACTCTATTCAAACGTTCAAAGTGGAATAGAGTAGAATTGGAGGTAAAAATATGGTCGAACGGCTGTGCTCAATTGTTATTGGTTGGGAGTTGTTATACTCCTGTCTATAATCTTTAGCAAATACCGTTCTCCATAAAAAAATACATTATCTTTGCGGTGAATTGATATAATTACCAACGAATTCTTCTTTAATCCTTGACCTATTAGGTATTTCTTAGTCATCCCACGCGATATCCCCCCGTCGCTCGACAACCGGTATTTCTATCAATTATTATCATATTAGGCATCTTTGAATGTCTATTGGATTTGGCTACAATGGTAGTAGGCCACATTGTACTTCTGTACTTGTGACTTCCCGTTTTCTGGTTTCGACCATTATAATCTCATGGTACGCCCCTCCGGCAGGCTCGCAGCGAGGGGCATTTTTTTTTATAAGTCGGTGACTTGTTCTATTTTTGTGCCGTAATTAATTCAAAACTAATAATTGATGAATAAGTCGCTTTTTTTCGCCCTTTTGGGATTGTCTACGTTTTTTATCGCCTGTAAGAATGATACTCCTGCTTCTACTAGTGCTCCAGTGGAGCATGCGGATAAAACGAATTTAGAGGGGTATTGGATTGCCATTGATTTTTGTACCCGTGCTGGGGAGTATGGCTCTGTTCTTACGGCCATGAATACTGCTCATAAGCCTTATTTTTATGCGTTTTCTTTTAATGCCAATGAGGATAGTGTTTTATGTTTCAATGGCAGTGAGACGAGAAAGCTGGCTTACCAGATCAATGTTGACACCATTGAGTTGAAGAACGCTTTTGAGGGTAAATCTATCTATTTAGGCTATAGTCCAGTATCAAAAGATTTGACCTTGTACGATGTCACGGTATCTCCTGCTCAGACCGATCGTTTTATTAAGTCAGGGGTTAAAGTGGCGAATGGATATCAAGCATTTACAGCGCTATTGAACCGCAACTTGTTTGAAGGCAACTGGAAGTTGATAGCGGGGGGTAAATCGGAGCAGCCTATTGGTTTGACACCAGATGGTGGGGTATTCAACTTGGGTGACTACGATCGCTATGGGGTTTGTACGAGTGGTGATTGTTTTCGATTGGGCGATAAAATGGATATCATTAGTATGGGATCGTCGAAGCGTGGCAATGCGATTACTCGGTATGGGTTTAAGTTCAGCACTCAGAAGGATACGTTGAGTTTTTACCAGTTGGTAGAGCCAGATCCTAAGATGGTAGCCGAGTTGGGCAGTTTGGCGTATCGTTTGGTACGCTTGGCACCGAAGAATGTACAACCGAAATCAACTTCTCCTCAATAATGGCTTCTGCGCTAAAAAATTTATCCCAGTATGATGCTGGCAATTTGCCGAACGCATCGGATTTTGTATTTGGAATTGTGGTGGCGGATTGGAATGCAGCGATTACACATGCCTTGTATGAGGGTTGTTACGAAACCTTACTACAGCATGGGGCCAAGCCTGATCAGATTCATACCGTTCAGGTTCCTGGTTCGTTCGAGTTGCCTGCTGGGGCCAGAATGCTAGCGGGGCAACACAGCCCGGATGCGGTTGTCTGTTTGGGCTGTGTTATTAAAGGCGATACCAACCATAATGAATACATTAACCAGGCGGTAGCGAATGCGCTTGCGCAGATGAGCATTGCTTCTGGCCGTGCGTTTATATTTGGTTTATTAACGACGAATGATGAGCAGCAGGCGATTGATCGGGCTGGGGGAAAGCATGGGAATAAGGGAGTAGAGGCAGCTGTTACCGCAATTCGGATGGCAGCACTTCGGAAGAGCAGTTCTGGAGGTAAAAAGACAATTGGATTTTAAGTTGAGTCGATATGCTAAAAATTGCTTCGGTTCCGGCGGGAACGCTTGAGTTAGATGGTGGGGCTATGTTTGGTGTAGTCCCCAAGCGGATGTGGTCTAAGCTGAATCCACCGGACGCGAATAATATGTGTACCTGGGCGATGCGCACCTTGCTTGTTCAGACCCCGGATGGGCGAAATGTGTTGATTGATACCGGGATTGGTAACAAGCAGGATGAGAAATTTCGGAGCCATTTTTCACCGAAAGGGGAGTTGGAATTATTTGATTCGCTAAAGGCCCTTGGCATTAGCAGGGAGGACATTACAGACGTCTTTCTGACGCACCTGCATTTTGATCATTGTGGAGGCGCTATTTGGATTAATCCGGAGACTGGGGTGACGGAGCCTGCTTTTCCAAATGCGGTTTATTGGACGAATGAAGTACATTATCAATGGGCGATCCATCCAAATGCTCGTGAAAAGGCCTCTTTTTTGCAGGAAAATTTTGTTCCACTGATGGAGATGGGTAAACTAAAGATGGTTCCTGTAGAGCAGGAGGTATCGTTCTTGCCCGGCTTTAAAGTTCGTTTTTATTATGGGCATACGGAGGCGCTTATGGCACCGGTGCTAGATCTTGGTAGTAAAACGGTTGTTTATTGTGCTGATGCCTTACCATCACAATGGCATATTGCGATGCCTTATGTTATGGCTTACGATGTACGTCCGCTCCTTACCATGGAAGAAAAAATGGCGCTTTTGTCGACAGCTGCAGACAAGGGAGAGGTATTGTTTTTAGAACACGATCCTTTTGTGGAATGCGCGACTGTACACCGGGAGGCTGGTGGGCGAATTGCTCCCAAATCTACTGGGCGCCTTGTTGACATACTCGCAGAATAGTATATTTGGTTACCATTTGATTCAAGGGCTTTTGGGTAAGTGTGTTGGTTAAAGCTCTATTTCGAGCCCATCGAATCCTAATTGCACTCCTTTTGGGAGTTCAAGTGAAACTTCAGCTGCAAGGCCAATGTGATGGCTCATGTGGGTGATCCATGCGTTTTCTGGATTAATTTCTTTGATCAATTCTAGGCATTCTGGTACATTCAGGTGTGTAGGATGCGGGTGGTAGTGAAGAGCATTGATTACCAAGTGCTTGAGATCAGTCAATTTGGAAAATTCGTGTGTGGGAATGGTTTTTACATCGGTGAGGTAGGCTGAATTGCCAAATCTAAACCCGAGTATGGGGAGTTTTCCATGTAGTATTTCGATGGCTTGGATTTGCAGGTCGTTAAATTGGAGTTGGCTATTGGGGGTGATGTAGTGGAGCTCGATTCTGGGCAGCCCTGGAATGGGGTCACTGAATACGTATTGGAATCGGTGTTTAAGGTCGTTTGCAACCCTTGGGAGTGCAAATACTTTCATTGCTTCTCCGGAGGCGAAGTTGAATGGTCGTACATCATCGATGCCGATAATGTGATCATTGTGTTCATGGGTAATGAGGATAGCATTGAGGTGTTTTACCTTAGCCCGGAGCATCTGTTGTCTAAAATCCGGGCCCGGGTCAATTAGGATATTGATCCCCTTGTGTTGTAGAAGAGCAGCAGAGCGGAGCCGGTTGTCATGTGGGTGCTGTGACTGACAGACCCTGCATTCGCAGCCGATGACTGGAACTCCTTGAGAGGTGCCGGTGCCTAGTAACGTTAGTTTCAAGGCTAGGATTGATTTGAGTTGACTGATTCAGCAGGTTCGTCGTCAAGTGCCTTTTTCCACTGCTTTACTTTCGCTTTTGAGTCCTCAGAGAGGGTTGACTCATCGAAAGGTAGGGTATTTAAGATGTCCAGGAGGGTATTGATTCGGGCTTCTATATCAAAGAATTTATTTATTACAGCGACTTTCCGGTTTTCTACCAGACAGTATCCACTTTGGAAGTTGCCTTTTTCATAGCGCACCGTGTAGCCGAGTTCGGAGAAGACGGCCTCCATTTTTTTAAGCGTATTTTGAGTGAAACGCATCAGGTTTTGAAATTGAAAGGAAACGTATGGAAGCAAAGGTAGCCATTTAATTTTTTATCGGGTTGAAATGCCGGTGTATTTGAGGGTTAAGTGGTGGATCGTTTTTGGTTGGAGTGAAGGAAAAGGAGAGAGGGTATCACACTTGTAGTTAGTTATCCTATCTTTGCCAGAAACAAACAACTTGATATGGTTCGAGCACATTTTAGGATATGTACTTCCCACACTGCGAGGTGGGTATTCGTCTTAGCCATCCTAGTGGTGGGAGTTTCTGCCGATGCGCAAAGAAGGTTTGCAGCAAAAGGTATTGCTGGTTTTACAGCTTCACAAATTGATGGGGACCAATCTGCGGGTTACCACAAGGTAGGTTTACAAGCGGGTTTGGGCGTAGAGGCCAGGTTGAAAGAGAAGCAATCTGCAAGTCTGGAATTGTTATTTAGTCAGCGTGGGGCACGCAATCAGCCACAGATTCCTCCTGCGTTCAGTGTTACGTTGGACTACATTGAGATTCCGGTTCAGTGGCATTATGCGGATTGGTTGATGGAGGGTGAAGGTCGTTCACCAGATTGGTACAGGGTGCGTTTTAATGCAGGGCTTTCGTATAGTTATTTACTGGACATCCGGGATAAGTATGAGAATACGAGTTTCCCTGCTGCATTTCCATTTTTTACTCGTAACACGGTAGCCTTGGTTTTAGGTGCTACTTTTTATGCAACGGAGCATGTTGGCTTTACATTTCGGTACAACCGTCCGCTGCATTTCTTATATCGTCCTGGGGAGGGTCGTCCGTTGCGCAACTCTCTTTATGAGCATTTTTTGGCTTTTCAAGTAAATTACAAGCTTTAGTAGACTGGTTCAACTACCTGTTGATGACGCAACAGGTAGTTGAAAATCGGTAGGTATACCCACTATTCTTTTACGACTCCCTTCAGTTTTACAGTGGTTTCGTTGGGGTAGGTATTCGCGGTTACGATCACGAGTTTAGATTGTTCGCCTATTCTTCCTTCGCTATTAAATTTTGCTAGGATTTCGCCAGTGCCGCCGGGCGGGATGGGTTCTTTAGGCCATTCGGGTGTTGTGCAACCGCAAGAGGAGCGAGCGCTTAGTATGGTAAGGGGTACTTTTCCGGTGTTGGTGAATTTGTAGCTATGTTCAACGACATCGCCCTCATCGATGGTTCCGAAGTTATATTCGGTAGTTTCGAACGTGATTTTTGCCACTTGGTTGGTGTCGAGCGGGCTATCAGCAGAAATTGGATTGCGTATGAGGTCTGCATTAGCGCCTCCACGTAGTTCTTGTACTTTGTTTTCTGGATCGTTGTTGCAAGCAAACAGGCCAAGAAGAAGTACCATTGGGAGTAGTTTGTTCATAAATGCGTGGTGTTTATGTTTGAATAGCAGAGTGTTGGAGTTAGACTCGTAGGTAAAGTGTGCTTTCACCATTTGGAAGGGTGGGGGTGCAGGCGTTTTTGATTTTGCGGGGGGAATGGAAAAAACGATCTAAAACCAGGCGCAAAAATACCTAATTTGCAGGTGATTTTCATTTTTAACTAGAAATCGGCCTTATCTTTGCTTGGTTGACTGGTTTTTAAATTTCCTAAACAAGTAACGAATTCCAATAATGACAGATTACAGGATGGGTACTTCCAGATGGTGGCTAATGCTTTTCATCGTTCTTACAGGGCCTGCGGTATATGCGCAGGATGTTGCTCAGCAGATACGACGATTAACCAATGCGCAGAAGCTACAGGTACTCACTTATTTTCGTTCTATTGGATCCAACTTGGATAGGGAGTTGTTAATTGGTTACCAGCAGCTTGACCAGGAGGCTCAATCCAAAGCATTGCGTTACATTAAATCTTTACAACCAGGAGTAGCCGGTCGTTCAGAGCGGACTACGGTAAGTTGGAGTGCAGATACTTTAAATTTTGGGGTAATTGAAGAGGGGATTGTGTATATCGATTCGGTTAGCGTTTTGAATACGGGTTCGACACCTTACACGATAACGGGTCATCAGGCGTCCTGCGATTGTACAGTATTGCAGTTGCCGGGTTATTCTTTGTTGCCAGGAGAGTCAGCAAAGGTTCGGGTTGAATTTAACAGTATTGGCAAATCGGGTCGTGTACAGGCGGGCATTGTTTTGCAGGATAATTCCATACCGAATGCTCGCACCATTTTGTACATCAAAGGGACTGTTCGCCCACGGCAGGGCATCCAAAAACGGCCTTGGGATTAACTGGGCGAATTACCAGAATCGTTCTTGCATAAACTGTTCTAGAATGATTGCTGCGGCTACTTTGTCGACGAGTGCTTTATCCCTTCTTTTTTGTTTTTTCACTCCGCTTTCAAGGATGATTTTTTTGGCGGATTCGGAGGTGTAACGTTCATCTTGTCGAAAAACGGGGATATTGGGAAATCGTTTCTCGAGTTGGGTGACAAAGTTATTTACCTGATCGGAAATTTGGGCCGGGTTCCCGTCCGGGTACAGGGGGAGTCCGACGACGAATGCTTCTACGGTTTCGGAGGTGCAATATTGGCTCAGGAAGTTGAGCAGGTCGGGGGTAGGTACGGTAGTGAGTGGGGAGGCAATAATTTTAAGTGGGTCAGTTACAGCGATTCCGGTACGTTTTAAGCCGAAATCGATGGCCATAATTCTGGACATGCGGGTAGTGGTTAGTTAGCCAAAAGAAGAGGCCGAATAAAGAGAGAGGTCAGCTTCGTTTACCAAATTGCAGGTTTGCAAAAAAGTTTAGGAAGAGCGGAGCGTTTCGTTCACCGACTAGGATCGGGGCGTTTTTTGGGAACGCATCGAGCATGACACCAATTTGAAGTGCGCGAACCCGTTGGTCGAAGGCTCCCCAGTCGAGTTGGAACGCTAAGGAGGCATTTGCCCCGGGGAGTAAACCTATTTCACTCAGGCCCTTCGTGAAAGGAGCGGCACCCAGTATACGACTGTTGGAGAGGAATACGTCTGCGTTATTTTCGGTATATTTTTCAAATCGGATTGAGTAATTAAGCGGATTATCTGGGTTAAATCGGGTGAGCGCTAGGTAGTAAGGTTTTAGCAAGCCCAGAGTTGGGCCAAGGCTATAGCTCATGCCAACGGCTACGCCTTTTACTTTTGCTTTTTCAGAAAAGTACTTTTTTTTGCCCCAGCCAGCGCGTAGGGCAAACAGGCTATTTTGTTTTCCATAAACGAAAGAGCGGTATCGGGTTTGGGGAGGGGCGCTTTGACGCACCTCTTTAGGATGGTGGATTTCGCCCAGACTAAGGTGGTAAAAGGTGGTTAAATCGTAGGTGCGTAGTCTGCCTTTTTCGATACCCAGAATGAGACCTCTGTTGGTAGTTATTTTAAGGTTGTACGCGGTTTCCCTTTTGTAGACAATACCCATCAGCGGTTTGGTTGCGGATTGCGCAAGCAATGTTAAGGAGCTAAACAGCATCCAGCAGAGTAAAAAAGGGATTCGAACCATGATTAGGTAGTTTGATAAACCGCTTCAAAAATAGGGGATTGAAATGAAAGTCGATTAGATTGGGCGAAAAAAAACAGATGAGAGGCTGTAATAGCACAAAATTCGACCAATAATCGGGAAAGAGCCCTGAATGTAGGAGTTAGGAAATAGGAAGCAGTGCGGGCTATTGTGCAGCCGGAAGTGGGTGTGGAAGTGACAAAAGGCACAATGGAGCAACACTTGATTTGCCGGTTGGGGATGCTACATGCTATCTTTGGGTGCTTGGCTTATTTCTGGCTAAGTACTCATTTTAAATATTGCACCATTTATGAAAGAATTTTGGGATGAGCGCTACAAAAGCGCTGACTATGTTTATGGGGAGGCACCTAATGTATTTTTTGAGCGGCAGTTGAGCTTGTTCCCCCCTGGGAAATTGCTCATGCCAGCAGAAGGGGAGGGGCGGAATGCGGTGTATGCTGCTCGGCAAGGCTGGGAGGTAGATGCGTTTGATCAGAGTATAGAAGGGCAAAAAAAGGCAAGATTGTTAGCTGAAAAGTACGGGGTACACCTGGTTTATCGGGTGGGAGATTTTGAGGAGATGGATTATCCCCAGGAGAAATATGATGCGATTGGATTGATTTTTGTGCATTTCCCATCTAGCAAGCGTTTGCTTTTCCATAAATTAATCGATACAGCATTAAGGCCTGGGGGGGTAATTATTTTGGAAGCATTTAGCAAGAGGCATTTGGAGTATGTTGGTAAAAATCCTGGAGTTGGAGGGCCTCGGGATTTGGACTTACTGTATTCCTTAGAGGAGATTCAGCGGGATTTTGCTGGATATGAGGTGTTGGAGTTATTAGAGGAGGAAATTACGCTCAAAGAGGGCGCTTTTCATGATGGGGTTGGGTCGGTTATTCGCTTTGTTGGGAGGAAACGGGCTGGTTCTTAATACCTATGTTTTGGGAAGGGATGGGGAGTGGATGTTGGTTGGGTAGGATTGAACTGGAATAAAAGGATAAAATACGAGAGTTTTTCAACGGATGTAGACTGTTTGCTTATAATTCTCGCTATTTTTGCGGCTTTTATTGGTCGCACTTAGCATCAACGTATTGACCTGATGTCTGAGGGACAATTTTCACCTATGTACGACGAGCAACCGACGTTTTATGGAATATCAACCGCGCAGTATTGAAAGAAAGTGGCTTAAATGGTGGCAAGAGACGGGCACTTACCGAGTGTCCAGCCAGAGCAGTAAGCCTAAGTATTACATTTTGGACATGTTTCCCTATCCGTCTGGGGCGGGCCTGCATGTGGGTCACCCCTTGGGGTATATTGCTTCTGATATTGTGGCCAGGTTTAAGCGGCTACAAGGCTTTAACGTATTACATCCGATGGGTTACGATTCCTTTGGATTGCCTGCGGAGCAATATGCTATTCAGACGGGAGTTCATCCAGCGGAAAGTACGGAGCGGAATATTAATCGGTATCGGGAGCAGTTGGAGAATTTGGCATTATCGTTTGATTGGAGTCGGGAAGTGCGGACCAGTGATCCGGGGTATTACAAATGGACCCAATGGATTTTTATGCAATTGTTTTCGCACTATTATGATTTAGAGGTTCAAAAGGCCCTTCCGATCGATAAATTAGTGCAGCATTTTGAGCAGTACGGCAGTTCTGGAATACGGGCGGCCTGCAATGAGGATACCCCATCCTTTTCAGCTTCGGAGTGGAAAGGGATGACGGAGGAGGAGCAGCAGACGATTTTAATGTGCTTTCGGCTTACTTATCCGGAGGAATCATACGTGAACTGGTGTCCTGGGTTGGGCTCTGTCTTATCGAATGATGAGATTAAAGATGGAGTCAGTGAGCGCGGGGGATTTCCGGTGGAGCGCAAATTGATGAAGCAATGGACCATGCGTATTACAGCGTATGCGGATCGATTGTTAGATGGCTTGGATGATTTGGATTGGCCTGATTCAATAAAAGAGCAGCAGCGCAACTGGATTGGTCGTTCTCATGGCACCTCAGTTCGATTTGGAGTAGAAGGCCATCCGGAGGATCATATTGAGGTATTTACGACCCGTGTAGATACGATTTTCGGGGTTACTTTTATGGTATTGGCCCCTGAACACGAGTTGGTATCCAAGATTACGACGAATTCGCAGCGCGATGAGGTAGCATCCTATATTAAGTGGGCAGGTAGTCGGACGGACGTTGAACGAATGGCGGAAGGAAAAAAGGTGAGTGGGGCCTTTACGGGGGCGCATGCGATTAATCCATTTAATGGAGCGTTGGTTCCTATTTATATTGCGGATTATGTCTTAGCGGGTTATGGGACAGGCGCGGTGATGGCGGTTCCATCTGGAGATGAGCGCGACTGGAATTTTGCACAACATTTTAAGTTGCCCATAATTCCGATCTTGGATACGCAGCGCGACTTGGACAAGTCGGCGGATGCGACCAAGGAGGGTAGGTACATTAACTCAGGAATGATTGATGGGATGGTTTATGAGGAGGCGGTTCCTACCTTAGTGCAGTGGTTAGAGGAGCGTGGATTGGGTGCGGGGAAAGTACAATATAAGTTGCGGAACGCCATTTTTAGTCGACAGCGATATTGGGGAGAACCTGTTCCAGTTTATTGGAAGAATGGTTTGCCGTATTTGATTGAGGAGCGTGATTTGCCGTTGGAGCTACCTGCGGTAGATCAATATTTGCCAACGGAGACTGGGGAGCCTCCTTTGGGGAGGGCTCAGGGTTGGCGGTACACGGCACCGGATGGTCAGCAGTACGATTATGAGTTAAATACGATGCCGGGTTGGGCTGGTTCTTCCTGGTATTTTTACCGGTACATGGATCCAAGCAATTCATCTGAGTTTTGTGGGAAAGAGGCTTTGGATTATTGGAGGCAGGTTGATTTTTATATTGGTGGGGCGGAGCATGCGGTAGGACACCTGTTGTATAGTCGTTTTTGGAACCACTTTTTGTATGATTTGGGCAGGGTTCCGGAGCAGGAGTTTGCGAAAAAGTTAGTGAATCAGGGGATGATTCAAGGTCGTTCCAATTTTATATTCCGGGCGAAGGAACGCTTTTTCGAGGAGTATTTATGGTTGAAGGTGTTGAAGCCATTTTTTGAGGAGGAACAGCCTATCAATATGGAGAAGTTGGGGCATGAAGAGGGGATGTACTATGATTTTGCATTTGCTTCCAATGATTTGGTAATAGAGGTAACCTCTCGCCGGCAGGAAGACAAGATAGAGCGTGTGTTAAAATCTGCTGTTGCGGATGGGAAGCGGTTGTTGGTTTTGACGAACGAGGAATTGGCGGATCATTGCAACAATCCATCGGTGACGGCTGAGAAGGTTCGAAAGGCGCTGGATGGTAGGGATCCGTTTTACCGAACGGAGACAGAGCCCCACACAGATACCTTATATGTTTCGTGTAATTTGACTAGCAAATATTCTCCTGATGCTTTTTCACGACTGCATGTGGATGTAAATATTGTAGAGAACGATGTTCTTGATTTGACGAAGGCTTCAGGACTACCGATGTTTGAGCGGGCGAGTTTTAAGTTGGATGCAGATGGCAAGTTTCACTGTACAAGTGAGGTAGAAAAAATGTCGAAGTCCAAGTTTAATGTGGTAAATCCGGACGATGTAATTGAGCGGTATGGGGCGGATTGTTATCGGATGTACGAGATGTTTATTGGGCCGATTGAGGTGGCGAAGCCTTGGAATACGAATGGTATTTCTGGGGTTGCTGGTTTTTTGCGTAAATTTTGGGATTTATTTTTCAATGAGCAAGGATGGCGAGTGGTAGACGAGGTGCCGGACAAGGAGGAGTTGCGCCATTTGCATTATGCGATTAAGAAAGTGACGGAGGACATTGAGCGGTTTTCTTTAAATACGTGCATTAGTCATTTTATGATCATGACGAATGAGTTGCGGGCGTTGAAAAGCCATAAACGGGCGATATTGGAGCCAGCGGTTGTTTTGATCGCTCCTTTTGCCCCGCATTTGGCGGAGGAACTATGGCGACATTTTGGCCATACGGAAACTGTTTGCGATGCGGTTTGGCCCATTTGTCAGGAGGAGTACTTGCAGCGGGAGGTAGTGGTATTGCCGGTGCAGATTAATGGCAAGCATCGAGGGAATATTGAGGTAGCGGTTGGGCTGGAAGGTGCTGAGCTAGAGAAGTTGGTTATGGAGCAGGAGTTTGTTCAGCGTAACCTTGGAGGGGCTCCTGTGAAGAAGTTTATCTTTGTCCAGAACCGCATTATCAACATTGTCATTTAATTTAAGGGGTATGTACCAGATCAGGATAGTTCCTTTTGGCGAATTTAACAAGTATGTTATTGAGGATACGGCGTTGGGCAATGGTTTTTCGATTGTTCCGGAGGTTGGAGCCACGGTATTGGACATTTGGGTAGCGGGAAGCTCTATTTTGGATGGTTATGAGGGGCCTCAGGCGTTGAAGGCTGGGGATTGGGGGAAGAGTTCCGTGCTTTTTCCTTTTCCGAATCGTTTAAAGGATGGTCAGTACGAGTGGGAGGGCTATTCCTATCAATTTCCAATTAATAATATGGATACGGGAAATGCGATTCATGGATTTGTGCGCAGTATGCCCTTTCGGGTGACGGATAGTACGGCAACCGTACATTCGGCTTCTATCACGGTGGTTTATTCGTATGATGGTCATTTATCGTATTATCCATTTCCGTTTGAATTGGAGCTCACCTTTGCAATGGAGGTGAATCGATTCTGGATGCAGGTTCAGGTACAGAACCTGCATGTACATTCCATTCCGGTAGGATTTGGATGGCACCCTTATTTTCGGCTGAGTGATCGGGTGGAGGACCTGGCATTAACGGTTCCTGCTTGTAAAAAAGTAGTTATTGACGACCGGATGATTCCAACTGGTGCTTTGGATACTTTTAAGGAGTTCGAGGGTGGGCAGAAGTTAGGTGACACCTTTTTGGACAATTGTTTTTTGGCGGAGGGAGATTATGAATTGATTCTGAGGGCGGAGAATCGGCAGTTGGCTGTTAAAGCGAGCATGCAGGATTTTCCTTATTTTCAAGTATTTACACCGCCGCATCGCAGCAGTGTTGCACTTGAGCCTATGTCGTGTACTGTTGACGCTTTTAATAACGGCGGTGGCTTGGTACGGCTGATGCCAGGGGCGACTTGGGGCGCTTCTATGGAATTGGTCGTGACGGATTAAGCTTACTTTTTTCCAAATTATATAAACTACAGGAGATGTTTCCAGAGGCTTTTATTCGACAAATGCGTCAGTCTATTGGGGATAGCTCCTGGAGTGCGCTGGAGGCTGCTTTAGCAGAGGCTCCACCTGTTAGTATTCGATTAAACAAGCATCGGGTTCCAGATGATTTGTCTTTATTACCCATGCAAGATGGTCGGGTGCCTTGGCACCCGGATGGGTATTACCTAAAGGAGCGCCCTGTTTTTACACTAGATCCTTTATTTCACGCGGGAGCCTACTATGTCCAGGAGGCATCCTCGATGTTTATTTATGAAATTCTGCGTCAAACGGGCAGGCTAGAGCGTAAGGGGCTTCGCGTGTTGGATTTGTGTGCAGCGCCTGGAGGGAAGACTACTTTATTGTATGATGCGATTAACGGGCGACTGACTGCGAACGAGGTAGTTCCGAATCGGGCGAGTATTCTTCGGGAAAATTTGGAGCGTTGGGGCGCCTTAAATGTTGCCGTACTAAGTGGCCAAGTGGATCAGTTTGTACATTCATCCACGCAGTACGATGTAATTTTGGTGGATGCTCCCTGCAGTGGGGAAGGAATGTTTAGGAAAGATCCAGCTTCAATTGGGGAGTGGTCGTTGGAGCAGGTACAGGTATGTGCTCGACGGCAGGAGGGTATTTTGGAGGGAATTGAATCGGTACTAGCACCAGGAGGGTTATTGATTTACAGTACCTGCACTTATAATAAGGCTGAGAACGATGCAAATTTTCTAGCATTTTGTGGGGCGCATTCATTTGTGCCTGTGGAATTGGATATTCCGGAGTCGTGGGGGATTGTTCGGACAGATGGTGGTTATCAGTTTTATCCACATTTAGTTCGTGGGGAAGGATTTTTTGCTGCGGCATGTGAAAAGCCTGGGGATTCTGTTACTGTTAGTGCTTCTGGAGGCAGCTTTCGGCAGCTGGTGCCGCTTCCCAAACGGCAGCGTGGTTTGGTGGATGAATGGGTAGAGCGTCCGGAGGAATTGGGTTATTGGCAGACTCCCAGCGGAGAGATATTGGCGCTTCCACTCGACCAGGAGTTTTATTTAAAGTCTATTGATCCTTTTTTTGGAGCGAAATGGTTTGGGTGTTTAATTGGGCAGATTAAGGGGAGTGATTTTATTCCATCTCACTCATTTGCCATGAGCAGGATGGTGGGCCAGGGGATTCCCAGGGTTGCCTTAGATCGGGATCAGGCGTTGGTTTATTTGAAGAAGGAGAATCCGGAAGTGGTACAGGCGCCGCGCGGATGGGTATTAGCCACTTATGGCGGGTTAGCTTTGGGCTGGATGAAAGTGATGCCAAATCGGATCAATAATTATTTGCCGAGTGAGCGTCGGATACGGATGCGGGTAGATTAGGGGGTAGAATGGATTTGATGCAGTTTCAAGAAAAGCACAATTTTAATGGGCTCTGTTTTGGAAAAATTATTTATTAGCAAAAGGGCAGAGGGGGGTATTAATTTTTTTCTTTGGGTGTGATTGGCTGGTTGGGGTATCGTATTATCCCATACGAAGTGCTTACATTTACGGCAAATACACGAAGCATGTACGATACAGCCCATTTTCACAAGAACGATCCATCTACCATTCGCGCCTGGGCTTTTTTTGACTGGGCGAACAGCGCTTATGCGTTGGTTATTACTGTTGCGATTTTTCCTGGTTATTTTGAAGCGATGACACCAGATTGGATATCCTTTGGTAGGTATCAAGTTTCGAACAGTACGGTTTATTCTTGGTCCATCTCATTGGCGTATTTATTGATTGCGCTTCTTTCTCCCTTGTTGTCTGGGATTGCGGATTTTGGAGGGAAGCGGAAGCGGTTTATGCGCATATTTACGCTTTTGGGCTCGCTGGCTTGTATATCGTTGTTGTTTTTTACGGCTCCTTCTACGATGTGGGTGGGGGTTGTTGGATTTATTTTGGCGACGATTGGTTTTGCGGGTGGCATTGTTTTTTACAATTCCTTTTTACCGATTATTGCCACGGAAGATCAGTATGATAAAGTGTCGGCGAAAGGTTTTAGTTATGGGTTTATTGGGAGTGTTATATTATTAGTCACGAACTTAGTGGTGATACAGAATTACCAGTGGTTTGGTTTTTCGGAGGGGATTAAGGCGGTTCCAGTTGCTTTTGTGATGGTGGGCTTGTGGTGGATTGGATTTTCGCAAATTCCATTTGTTCGGTTACCGGCTGATCGGGTGGGAGAGATGCCTTTGGGGGTTATGCGGAAGGGGTATGATGAATTGAGGAAAGTGTGGAAGGTGGTTCGGGCGCATCGGCCCACGCTGTTGTTTTTGGGTTCCTTTTTCTTTTTCAATGCGGGTGTTCAGGCGGTTTTGTTTTTGGCGGCTATTTTTGCGGAAAAAGAATTGGGATTTGACACGGCTCAGCTGATTTATTTGATTTTAATTCTGCAGCTAGTGGCCATTGGAGGTGCTGAGCTATTTGCCCGGGTTTCTGGAAAGATTGGGAATCGAAAGGCATTATTAATTATGATTGTTATTTGGACGTTGATTTGCGTTGTGGGGTATTTTGTAGAAACGGGACTTGATTTCTATTTATTGGCAGTTGCGGTGGGTGTTGTGATGGGTGGGACTCAGTCTCTTTCCAGGAGCACGTATGCGAAGTTTTTGCCGGACCATACGCCTGACACTGCTTCTTTTTTTAGTTTTTACGATGTTACGGACAAATTATCGACTGTTGCAGGCACCTTTTTGTTTGGTTTAGTGGAGCAGCTGACAGGGAGTATGCGCTCGAGTGTGTTGGCATTGGCGGTAATGTTTTGTGTTGGTTTTGTATTTATGTGGGTAGTACGGATTCGGAAAATGGCTTAAAACAGGTTTTTGTTATAATGGAAAGAAGAGTAGGATGGTTCGTTGAGTTGGTTGATGGTATAAAAAAAGGGCGTCTCCCAACGCGGGGGCGCCCTTTTTTTATCGTTTTGAGTAATTTAGTACCCGCCGGCGCTGTCATCACCTCGGTTATCTGCGACGCCTTTTAATTTCCCATTAGGCATTACCATGATGGCTTCTACGCGTCCGAAGGGCCCGCGAGGATTTATTTTATGGCCTTTTGCTTCTAGTTTTTCAATGATCTCTTGAGAGAGAGCTCCTTCTTCGATGGAGATATGGTCGGGCATCCATTGGTGATGGAATCTTTTTTGGTGGATGGCCTCTTTGAGGGGCATTTTGAAGGTGTAGACATTTACCAGGGTTTGGAAGACGGAGGTGGGGATGGTGGTACCGCCTGATGTTCCGAGCACCATGCTCAGTTTATTGTCTTTATTGAGGACGAGGGTCGGTGTCATACTGCTTAGCGGACGTTTACCGGGTGCGATGGCATTTGCTTTTCCACCGATGGCGCCATACAAGTTGGGGGTGCCGGGTTTTGCGCTGAAGTCGTCCATTTGGTTGTTGAGGATAAAACCGGCTCCTGGGATAACGGTTCGGCTACCATAGCTATCATTGAGCGTGGTGGTAACGGAGACTGCGGTTCCATCCTTATCGACGATACAGTAGTGGGTTGTTTGTTCACTTTCTGGGATGGATCCGCCTTTGATTTCAGCGCTTGGGGTTGCTTTATCTGGGTTAAAATCGGCCATTCTAGCTTTTAGATAGCTGGTATCGGTAAGGGTTTTGACGGGGACTTTCCAAAAGTCGGAGTCTCCCATGTGTTGGGATCGATCTGCGAAGGCGCGTCTTTCGGCTTCTGCCATTAGGTGGACGGCTTCGGCGGATTGGAATCCGTAGGAGGCTAGGGGGAATTTGTTGGTCATGGTCAGGAGTTGTTGGAGGATAATGCCACCGCTGCTAGGAGGGGGCATGGTGATTATTCGCTGTCCATTCCATTTAAAGTCGATGGGTTTTCTCCAGACACTTTTGTAGTCGTCTAGGTCTTTTTGGGTAATAAGGCCTTTGCGTTTTTCCATATCTTGAAGGATAAGGAGTGCGGTGGGGCCTTTATAGAAGCCATCTCTACCGGCGCCTTCGATCCAGCGCAGGGTACTGGCCAGTTCTTTTTGGATGAGCCAGTCGCCTTCTTTCCATTCTTCCATTTTTACAAAGGCGGGAAGTATGGAGCAGTTAATGACGAAGTTCATTCGTTCGGCATTCAGGTTATTGGCTTCCTGTGCTGTGATTTGGAATCCTTTTTCGGCCAATTGGGTGGCGGGTTTTATGAGTTCGTACCACTTCAGTTTTCCGTATTTTTTATGGGCTTCCCACATTCCATCTACGGTTCCGGGGACGCCTGCTGCTAGGGCACCGAACCTGATTTTTTTATTTTGTACTCGTCCGAGGGAGTCTTGGTACATGGTTTCGGTAGCGGCGGCTGGAGCTTTTTCTCGGTAGTCAAGGGCATCCAATACACCGGTTTTACCGCGGTAGATTAGGAATCCGCCACCTCCGATATTTCCTGCTTGAGGGTAGACGACGGCCAGTGCAAATTGGACGGCTACGGCGGCATCGATGGCATTACCTCCTTTTTTCAGGATATCAATTCCCACTTGTGTTGCGAGTGGGTGAGCGGTAACCACCATTGCGGAGTCGGCATCCACTTCTTTGGAGGTGGAGTAGGGGAAAGGCGTAATTGGTTGCGCTTGAGCGAACAGGGAAAAGGTAAGGAAGGCGGCAAGGCCCAAAAGCTTTTTCAGTGACATTTGTAGAAGCATAGAGGATAATAATGGGCAAATTTACACTGTATTTTGTGCTTATTCTGATTTTGGTTAGAAACTTCGGTGTTACAAACGGCCTTTAGCGTACTATTGAGTGCAGGCAAGGGATGTTTTTTCAAAAACAAGCCAAATAATCAGCGTAAAAGAGGAGCTGTGCATAGTATCTTTGTAATAAATATGACAGAAAGCACCACTTTTACTATAAAACTGCCGGTCTTTGAAGGGCCGTTTGATTTGTTGTTGTTTTTCATCGAGCGCGATGAATTAGATATTTATAATATTCCGATTGCAAAGATTACGGATGACTTTTTGTCCTATTTACATCAATTAGAGGCGATGAATATTGACATTGCCTCTGAATTTATTGTGGTCGCGGCCACGTTGATGCGGATCAAAGCCAAAATGTTATTGCCAAGGAAGCAGGTAGATGAGGAGGGAAATGAAATTGATCCCCGTGCGGAATTGGTAGATCGGTTATTAGAGTACAAACGCTACAAGGATTTGTTGGAAGAGTTGCGTAAGATGGAGGAGAAGCGTTCTTTTATGAACCCAAGGGCCTATGCTGAAATAGAGTTGAAAGAGCTGAGCGAGAAAATACTTTCAGAAGTTCCGTTGGAGCAAGTCACCTTATTTAGGCTACTGCGGGTCTTTGAGCGGCTGATGGATCGGTTAGAGGAGAACAAGAAAGCAAAGCGGGTTCACACCGTATATAACTTTAATTATACCATCCAGGAGCAGCGGACGCACTTGATGGGATTGGTGCAACGGGGAAAGTCTGTTTCTTTTGAAGAAGCTTTCTTGGCGCTTGAAAATAGGATTCATGCGATTGTCACTTTTTTAGCTCTTTTGGAGTTGTTAAATGCGCAGGAGATTACGTTAATTCAAGGGGAGGGATTTAATAATTTTTGGTTGGCCTTACCAGAGGAGCAGTCAGAGGGATAAATATGTGGGTTCGATAGAGGACTAGGATACGGATTTTTGATGCCCGTTCCTTTTGAACGCTTGTTGTTGAGTTCTTGTAAACGCTTGAGTACTTCCGAAATAATTTGCAGAGTTTGTAGAACCTTTTTGTCTTTAAAGTAGTTTAATATTCCACAAACTAAGTACACACCATTTTACCTAAGCTTACAGACGGACTTCCGGTAATTTTCTAAAGGGGCTACGGCTCCCTTGGACATGAGCTTTGCGTCTGTTTTGCTGTTGAACCCTTTGAATATGAAAGTTGCTGTTTACAGAAGAGAGCATTTTAATGCAGCGCATCGGTTGCATAATCCATCTTGGACGGACGAGGAGAATGTTCGGGTTTTTGGAAAGTGTAACAATGCTAATTACCACGGTCACAATTATGAGTTGGAGGTGAAAGTAGTTGGGGAGGTACATCCTGATACTGGGTATGTGGTAGACTTGAAATGGTTATCGGATTTGATACAAATGGAGGTAACGGATCGTTTTGATCATAAGAATTTAAATCTGGATGTTCCTGAGTTCCATACCTTATTACCTTCAGCGGAGAACATTGCGGTGGTGGTGTACGATATTTTAAGAAAAAAGATTGATCCTTCATTAGATTTAAAAATCAGATTGTATGAAACTGCACGAAACTATGTTGAATACCCTGCCTGATTGGGAAGAGCGCATTACGCTTACGGACGAAGAGATTGGTGATGAGCATATCAGTACCAGTGTCGACACCCCTATGCGTGCGGATGCTTTTGCGATCAGTGACGAGGAAAAGAAGGCACGCATTGAGTTTCATTTTCGCCAGATAATGGAGACACTGGGCCTTGATTTACGTGATGACTCCTTGAAAGGTACTCCCAAGCGAGTGGCCAAAATGTACGTGGAAGAAATCTTTTCAGGCCTTAATCCAGCCAACAAGCCCTCGGTAGCGCTTTTTGAGAACAAATATGAGTACAATGGGATGCTAATAGAAAAGGACATTGCGTTCTATTCGAATTGTGAGCATCATTTTGTGCCGATTATTGGGAAAGCACACGTGGCGTACATTTCCAGCGGGCAAGTGATAGGTCTTTCGAAGTTAAATCGGATCGTCCAGTATTTTGCCAAGCGTCCTCAGGTGCAAGAGCGTTTGACAATGCAAATAGCTCGGGAGCTACAAAGAGTGTTAGGCACGGAGGATATTGCTGTTTTAATCGATGCCAAGCATTTGTGTGTATCTTCTCGCGGTATTAAGGATGACTCTTCTTCTACGGTGACGTCTTACTTTGGTGGGGCCTTTACGAAGGATGGTGCGAAACAGGAGTTTATGTCTTGTCTTGGATTAGGAAAATAGACGGTCATTTTTGGTTTTTTTATTAAAAAAGCCTTCCGGTGCAGGATATGCAGTGGAAGGCTTTTTTCTTGGCCTCAGCCTGTTTTTAGCCTCTTAATTTTGCCAAGGCTTCTTGAACGACGGTTTTATCTTCCGGATAGGTAACTCCATACCATTGACTGTCGCTTGTGAGTACTTTCACTTTAGCGGCACCGTCCTGTATTTGCTGGTTAACGACTGTTGGAATGTAAAATTCTGCTTTAGGTTGGTGTTTGTTGTTTTCAACAAATTGGAGGAATTGCTTTTCAAGGACGGGTAACAAGGTAGGGTGGAAGCCCCAGAAGTTCATTGATACCAGGGTATTATCCTCGAGAGGATGTTTTTGGCCGGCTTCATCCAAATAGAAAATTCCATCGTCGAATCGCTGGATTTTGGTACGTTCGACTACATCTGTGAGGTATCCTTCTTCGTTTTCGGAGCAGACTCCTCTGGAGACAGCGCCATTTTCGGAGAGTGTATTGGCTAGTCGATAGGCCACCATAGCATAGGTGGATGGGTTGCAGTCTTGTGTTAGGAATTTAGCGATCGTCAGGAAGGCATCTTCACCATAGTAATCATCGGCATTAATGGCGGCGAATGGTTCCTGGAGGCTATTTTTAGCAGCAAGGATGGCGTGGCCGGTCCCCCAAGGTTTTTGTCGCTCAGGTTTGGGGTCAAGGTGTTCGATTGCGGTATCCATTTCCTGGAATGCATAAAAAGTAGGGAGGATGGCTTCGATTTTGGCGCCTACTTTTTCTCTAAATTCGGCTTCGATTTCTTTTCGGATGACGAGGACGATTTTACCGAAACCAGCTTTGGCGGCGTCTCGGACGGAGAATTCGAGGATAGATTCACCGTTGGGACCCATCCCATCGGCTTGTTTTAATCCACCGTATCGGGATCCGATTCCGGCGGCCAGTATTAGTAAGGTGGGTTGCATGAAGAGTTATGTTAGTGATAATTATGCGAAGGTAACACAATGGCGGGCATAGGAGTATGGTGGAGAGGGGTGATCCTTTCATTTTGGGACTAATTTGGTTGGAATAGGTAATAATTGATTGTTTGAATAAAATAAAAAGGTAGGTACTTGGATGCAACTCATCGGTTCTGGATAGCACCTTATCTTTGGGATTTGGATACTACTCTAGTAATCTGATCGTTAATAGGATTATTCCGCAATTTTGCTGTGAAAACGTTTAAAAGTATATTATGCAAATAACTGCTGCTCAGATTGCTGCCCTCCTTGGTGGGCAGGTAGAAGGAAACCCGGATGTTGTTGTTCATCGTCCTATGCGAATAGAGGAGGCTGGACCGGGTGATTTTGCTTTTTTTGACCATCCAAAGTATGAGCAGTATGCATATAGCACAGGTGCTTCCATTTTGCTGGTTGGTCAGCACTTTGTCCCTGTCCACCCGATCACGTCCACCCTCATCAGGGTTTCAGATGTTAGGGGTGCGTTGGCGTTGTTATTAGGGCATTTTGGGTCTGCGCAGCAGGCTTCTGCTGCACCAGAGGTGTCTACTCATGCGTTTGTTCATTCAACGGCGAAAGTAGGACCTGGCAGTTCTGTTGGGGCTTTTTCTATTTTAGAGGAAGGAGTTGAGGTGGGTGCTGACTGCATTATTCACCCACAGGTTTATCTTGGTAGAAATGTTCGGATTGGGGATGGGACCATACTCTATCCTGGTGTCAGGATCTATTACGATTCGGTATTGGGGCGGCAATGCATTGTGCATGCAAATTCGGTGATTGGAAGCGATGGTTTTGGCTTTGCACCCTTGCCAGATGGGTCTTGGAAAAAGGTTCCACAAGTAGGAAATGTGGTTATAGAAGATGAGGTGGAGCTGGGAGCAGGTGCTTGTATTGACCGGGCTTCGCTGGGAAGTACCATCATCCGTCGCGGAGCAAAGATTGATAATTTGGTGCATATAGCCCACAATGTTGAGGTGGGAGCGCATACCGTAATGGCTGCTCAAGTTGGAATTGCTGGCAGTAGCAAGATCGGTCCAAACTGTATGTTAGGGGGGCAAACGGGTGTTGCAGGGCATATTTCGTTGGCAAAAGGAACTCGTACACAGGCCCAAAGTGGGGTTGCTTCTACGGTGACGGAGGAGGGGAAGGCTTTATTTGGAACGCCTGCGATCGATTACAATCAATACATTCGTTCGTTTATTGTATTTAAACAGCTCCCCGAATTAGCCAAGCAAGTTCGCGCGTTGTTAAAGGCCAATAAGTAGTCTAGAACGGCATTAAACGAAAACGCCCTGCTCTAGGAGTGACAAGAGCAGGGCGTTTCTTATTGTTATGTTGCAGTATTGTTATTGCCAGATTAAGCGACTGGTTGCGAGACCATTTTCATTAGTGATTAAGACCGCGTAAATGCCAGCAGGCAATTGGTTTCTAGGAATAGTCACCTCTTGATCGCGAACGCCTTCATAGTTTACAACTGTTTTTCCTTGAACGTTTACTACGCGAATGGAGGTTGCTATCTGATCAGGATTATTGAAGAACAGGTGGACGTCGTTAGTAGCTGGATTTGGTACTAACAGGAGGTTGAAGTTTTGTTGTGTCAGTTCTTCTGTTCCGACAGTGATGATCTCCACGCAATTGATTGATCCAGGTTTGGCTCTACTTAGTAAGTACTTATCGTTCACGGCTGCGATTACTGAGTCCACACATATTTGGGTCCCGGTGAGTTGGCTGTAATGTATCTTCAGCACATTGGCGGGTTGGAAGTTTTTGGGGATGGTAGATTCATCCATTGCCAGGGCTACAATTCTGGTATCGTTATGGAGTAAGGTGGGGTTAAATCCAGGAGTAATCGATTCAACGCTATCGATCAGGATTCCGGACATTTCCAGTTCAAATCCCAGTATTTTGTTGAACGGGTTGGTGATTTTCAGTTCTACAGTTTTGGCGACGGTATCGACTAGTCCTGGGCGGAAAAAGACGGCGTCGTTAGGATTTTCTTTACCCGTTGGAAACTCACAAGCGAAGCGAGTTCCCCAGTGTTGTGGGTCATTTTCATGCAGGATACACTCTTGGAGCAGTGCAGCGTCATAAACGGTCAGGTGTCCATCTGCATACAAATCTTTGCAGGTCGTTAAGGAGATGGTGTCTTCGAGGGCATTTTGCAGATAAATGGATACATCGTCATTTTCGCGCTGTAGGTTTTGGTTCCAGTCTCCTTGCAGAGCGGTACCGTTACAGACGCCTTCGCAATCTGGTTTGGCATTTCCATGAAGAACGCCTAGGCAGTCGGTATAAGGAGGGCAGTCTGTGATAAAGTCAACATCTGGCGCTCCATTAGCTCCATAAGTAAGGTGGAAGCAAGATTGTGCCCAGTTATTATCGTAGCTTTTTTCTACCCTTCCTAGTTTATCGGGGGTATGGTCCCAGTTGACCCTCATAACAAAGGTGTAATTGCCTTCTGGGAGGTCGGTAATATCGATCCATTGGCAAGGCAGGCCGATGTAGTAATAGTCACCGCATTGGGCGCTGATTCCCATGTTTTCGCAGGTATATTTACCGTTACCTCCGTTATCGCATTCGAGGTCAAGTACGCAGAATCCATTTTTGGCACCTACCGGTACCAGGTTTCCATTTTCATCGAAGAGGATGTATTCGGCGTAGCCTCGGTAATGCCAATGGCCGTGGCAAGGGTCCCAGACAAATTGGTCATTTGCCTGATTGGGATTAGAGGGGGTTTGGCCGATGTAATAATCTTGTTCACCGTTATTTTGGATATGTGTAGTGAACTCTAGCAGGGTTCGGTCTCCGAATCCGCGCAGGCAACCCTCTTCTACGGCGCAGGCATCTGCATTAGAGATCGTACCAAGTTTAATTGTATTGTTGAGGACATCCTGACGAACTACCAAGTCGGGGGCATTAGGACAGTTTGGGTCTCCGGGGTAGATACAATCAGAACTGATGGTAGCGAGTGGGTTGTAGTTACAGGCGGAAGTATCTGTACACCCTGCAATAGGCCCAAGGTATGCCAAGCTAAATTGCATGGAGCTGGAGTCACAGTCGGTACTGGCATAGCCGAGTCGGATATAGTAGGTGCTACCTCCGGCAAGGAATAACTCTGCTTGAGCGAGGATACTGCTATCTGGACATCCTCCATCGCTGTAGAACAGGGTACCTGCTACGGTTTCGGTAGGGTTGATGTATTGGCATTCTGTACCATATACCCAGATTTTGGTTGGGCAAGTATTTTCAGGGAAGCAGGTGCTCAGCAAGTAAGAGCCATTTTGGCTCGGTGTAAAGCTGTACCAGGATTGGCTGCCATCGGGAGCGGTTTGGTACTGCCCTTCCTGAACATTGATCGCGGTGAAGCAATTGTAGCCGGGGGGGCAGTTAAAGCTGTATGATTCGGAAGATCCGTAGATTCCAGTAAGGTTTTCGTGCAGGAGGATGCTGTCGAGGAAGAGTTGGTAAAAGCCATCTGGGGCAATTCCGTCTCCGTAGCTATCCAGGATGGTGAATTTGGTACAGGTATTTTTAGGGACGCAGTAAGTTAGGTCCAGGAGTTGCTGATTTTGGCAGGCGCCTTCAGCGATGATTTGACCTGTGGCGAGGTTGGTGATGTTCCAGGATACTTCGTACCAATAGTAGTCTGGCTGAAGCCTTAGACGAAGGGTTTGTTCTGTACTATCGCATTGTGCAGACAGGGACAGGGCGCTGAAGAATACTGTGATAGACAGGAAGAGGGCGCGCAGCATAGGGGAAATAAGGTTAGTTAAAAAAGCAATGTTGCAGTTGAGTGTCGCAAAATTGGTAGAAGTTTCGATGGAATGAACCATTAACTACTCATTTGTAGCATTTAGGCAATTTTATAGGTTTTCGTACTGTAATTGGAGAATTAAGGTTGGTAAAAGGAGGCAATATTGTTTGCCAATGATTTTAATTCCTCCCCGCTCATGCTAACAGGAGGGTGGCCGAATCCAAAATCAGCCATGGATTGCATGGGCATGAGGTGGATATGGGTATGAGGCACCTCTAAGCCAACTACAGCCACGCCTACTTTTTTGCAAGGAACCGCTTGTTGGAGGGCCTTGGCTACTTTTTTGGAAAAAATCATCAGTTCGCCCAAGAGTTCGTCGGGCATATCAAAGAGGTAGTCAATTTCTTGTTTGGGTATGCAAAGGGTATGGCCTTTTGTTCTGGGGGTGACATCCAGAAAGGCTAGGAACTGCGTTGTTTCGGCTATTTTATAGCATGGAATTTCTCCGTTTACGATTCTTGTGAAGATAGAGGCCATGTTGTATGTGTTGAATGTTGGTTGAAGGTACTGGAAAGAGGGGCAAAAGTAGTGGGATTATTGGATTTTTATTTCATCGATAAAGATCCAGGAGGGGTATCCCGCTCCTTTATGGCCATCGGGGCAGAGGCCTCTGTTCACGGCGGTCACGCGCAGATAACGGGTTTCCTGTGCGGGGAAGGAGAGGGTAAAGTGTTTTTGGAGTAATCCTTTTTCGGTGGGTGGGATGGTGTTTTCTAGGACTCCTATTTTTTGGAAGTGGCGACCATCTGTAGAGCTCTCGACTTGAAAGGAGGTTGGAAAAAAAATCCAGGCATTTTCGTCTTGAAAAAAATGGCCATCTACCTGTTGAATGGATTGTTTTTTGCCCAAATCTAGTACAACCTCCAGGTTTTTCCCTTCAAAACCTTGCCATCCACCGGATCGGAAATCGGCACCTCCTGGTAAAAGATCAACGAGTGCATCCATGCCGCCACCGGTGTACTGTGGGGAGAATGGGTATTGGTACTCCAGGACTTTTAGGTCATTTGTTTTTTTAAAAAACAGGGTAGTATCTGGAAAGCTTTTTTGCCCATCTTTTTCAGAGAAGAAAACGAGTGTGCTGTTTTGCTCTAGTTGGACGGGATCTTTGTAGGGTTGAAAGGGCTGTCCATTCAATTGGTAGAAGATGGTTGCCTCTTTATCGGCACAATCAAGGCGGATGGTTTGTTTATCGGTAAATACCCGGTTTCCGCTTGAGATAAATGGCATCATTGGTCTGGCATTGACCTGGTTCGTGAGGGTGATGGAGTTGTTTTTTTCTTCTTTGCCGAGTATAAAGTCAAGTAGACCTCCAGAAATCAGTTGCTGGTGTTGGAGGGTTGGCAGTTTCCAGGGTTGTTGATTTAGATGTATTTGATTAGCATGGGAGTTGGAGGTGATTTGGAACTTTTTTCCTTGGGGTAACTGGAGCGTAATTTTATCGAAGGCGGGAATTCCTAGAACATACTCTTCTGATCCGGGAGTGAGGGGGTACATTCCGATGGAGGACCATACATACCAGGCGGACATTTGGCCGCAGTCATCATTTCCGCAGAGGCCATCTGGCTGATTGGTGTACAGTTCTGAGCGAATTTGCTGTACTCGTTTTCTTGTTTTTTCGGGTTGTCCGAGTAGACTATATAGGTAGGCTACGTGGTGACAGGGCTCATTGCCATGGGCGTATTGACCGATTAGGCCTGTGATATCGGCTTGGTTTCGGCCCGTTGTTTGGCTAGGTTGATCAAACAGGCGATCTAGCTCCTTAAGGAAGTTGGAGAGGCCTCCGAACAAGCTCACCATTCCGGGCACGTCATGTTGTATAGAAAAGCGATACTGCCAGGCGTTGGCCTCAGTGAAGTTGAAATTGACTTCGACAGGATCGAAGGGGCTGTGCCAGGTTCCGTTGGATTTGCCTCGGAAGAACCGAGTTTGAGGGTCAAAAAGGTTCCTGTAGTGTGTAGCCCGCTGTGCGTATAGGTCGGCTATGTTTTTTTTACCAAGCTTGGCTGCCATGGTGGAGATGCACCAATCATCAAAGGTATACTCGAGTGTTTTGGAGACTGATTCGGGTTCTTCATTTGCTGGAATGTAACCCTTTTGGCGGTATTGATGCAAACCTAATCGGTTTAACTCTGCACTTTTTTGCATGGCTGCTAGGAGAAGAGGGGCATCGGATGGTGCTACTAGTCCCTTGGTATAAGCGTCCAAGATGACTGGGATGGCGTGGTTCCCGATCATGCAATTCGTTTCATTTGCTGCGAGTTCCCAGACGGGCAATAGGCCACCCTGTTGGTATTGCAGCAAGAAGGTACGGATAAAGTCACGCATGCGTTGTGGTTCTAGTAAAGCATGCAACGGATTGGCGGCACGGTAGGTGTCCCAGAGGGAGAATACCGTATAGACGGGATGGTAGGCGTGGTGGATTTTTTGGTCCATGCCTCGATAATGGCCATCAACGTCCGACCAGAGGTTGGGAGCCATTGCGGTGTGGTAGAGGGCGGTATAGAAGGTAGTTTGTTCAGCGGTGGATCCACCTTGTACGATTATTTTGGAGAGGTATCGTTCCCAAGCGGTGTTGGCTTGGTCACGGATACGGTCGAAGTCAAAATCGGGACATTCGGCTTCTAGGTTTTTACGGGCGCCTTCAATACTTACTGAAGAGATTCCGACAGTAACGACGAGCGGATCGGGGGAGGAATTAAAATGAAAGACACCAACACAGGCTTTGCCGGCAACTGAGTTAGCCGCCTGTGGAGGGTTTTGGGTTAGGTCGAGCAATTGGTGTTGGCTCAGAGGTTGGGAGAACCGCAGGACGAAAAAGAGGGTTTGTCGTTCGGCCCAGCTTTTGGAGATACGGTATCCGCTTATTTCTTGGCTAGATACTAGGTTAAGTCCTGATTCAAGTACTTCGTCGCGGTGGCGCAGGTCTACCAGGAGTTTAGCAGCTTCTGTATTAGAGGGGTAAGTATATCGGTGTACGCCGACTCGTTCGCTTGCTGTCATTTCGCAATAGATATCGGCATCGGTTAGATGGACAGAATAATAACCTGGGGTTGCTTTTTCGGCTGATTTCCGGAAGTGCATTGTGCTAGAGGCAGGATCCAGATTTAGGTTGGAGGTGAAAGGGCGAACGAGCACATCGTTGTAGTCGGGCACACCGGTTCCGCTTAAATGGGTATGGCTAAAGCCGTAGAGTAGGCTATCGGAGTAGTGGTAACCAGAGCACCCATCCCAGTCCATCATAGAGCTCCGAGTATTGGGGCCCAGCTGTACCATCCCGAAGGGCATAGTAGCGGCGGGATGGGTATGTCCATGGGCATCGGTTCCTATAAATGGATTAACAAGGGCAGTAAGGGAAGAAGACTGTGCCAGCAAGTTGGTAGCAAGGCATAGTAGCCCTACAAGAGCTTGGGTACGATTTATATTTTGCATAAAAAGAGCTTTTCGCTGCTATTTTTAACCGCTAAGGTATAAAATTGTGGTATCTATTGGATAAAAATAAGTCTTTCCGTTCCAGACTGCGTACCTTTGCGATGTACATTTTGAACTACTCATGTCTTTTTCCCGGCTTCTGTTTTCTATTTTAGCTTCTATTACTCCGTTGTTTGGGTTTGCGCAGGCAGGTGCTATCCAGGCGGTTGCCAGTGTGCTTCCTTCTGACTGTTTGGAGGACCGGGGTATTATGGTTACCTTGACGGCGGGGCAGGCTCCGGCCATTGTACAGTGGGAAAATAGTACTGCTGGTAAGAGTGGGATTTTGATCTTGCAGGAGTTAGGGGTTCCGGATACGATCAGGAATATATTGGCTGGAGACTACTCCTTGTTAGTGACCAACGGCTTTGGAGTAGACACGACGCTCTATTTGACAGTAGTTGCTCCACCCCCCATAACTGCCAAGGTTGAGATCAAGTCAGAGAAGTGTTTTGGGGAGTCGACAGGTTCTATTTTGATTAGTAAAATTGAGGGGGGATTACCTCCTTATTTTACTCGATTAGATGGTGGGGTGACGGCAGAGATTATTTTTTGGGAAAATCTGGCATTTGGTTTTCACAGTATTGACGTGGAGGATTCGAATGGATGTGTTTTTACGACCTCTGTTTTGTTGCCAGCCGGGATTGAGTTTCAATTTAATGTAGGTGCAGATACCCTGATTGTGAGTGGGGATACGATTCGGGGGGCGATCAGCAGCAACCAGCCTTTGAAGGTGCTGGACTGGGTTCCGGATCGGCAGGCTATTTTTCAGACGGCGGGTGAATATGTGTTGTTTCCATTGTTTGACACCCGTTATCGGGTGACTGCGGTGGATACGAATGGATGTAAGTCGGAGGATCAGATACTTGTTCGGACACAGCGGAGCCGGCCGGTGTATGCTCCGAATGTATTTGCGCCGGAGGATGCTACTGCGGAGAATCGTTTTTTTTCCTTATATATAGGAGGGGGAGTTCGAAAGATACAGTCTTTACGAATTGGCGACCGTAGTGGTCGTGTGTGGTTTGAGGCCACTGATATTTTACCGAATGATGCGCTATATGGCGCTTGGGATGGCCAATTTGGGGGGAAGAAGGCTCCCTCGGATGTTTATATTTGGATTGCTACGCTGGAATACACCGATGGGCGAGTTGACACCCAATCGGGAGACGTATTATTAGTGCGATAAGGAGTAGGGAGTGGTATTTAGAGCTGGTTTTTTACCGTAAGAACTTCCAGTGCATGGAAGGCGGTCTCATCGTCAATTTTGAATTTTCCTTTCAGGTACTGGATCACTTTGTGTTCTGTGGGCGTTACTAAACCCTTTGCCAGGATTACATCTAGGCTATGGTAAAACAAGGGTAAGCGGGTTTGTTCTCGTACACCAGTGCTTGCGGCATCTATTAGCAGCTGGGGGCTTCCTGCCCTTTGGTAATATGCTTCTGCCGCTTCTAGGAGGGCTTGCGGGTCGTATCCTATGAAGATATTGCGACTGCCTAGCGAGGTCATGAGCGCGACATTGGTTTGATCCCCTAGGATTTCATCTGCTTTGTGACAGGCGAGCAGAATGGCTGCGCAGGCTTCTGCTTCATCAGGTATGGTAAAGAGGGGGGAGTGGTTGGCTTGCATGATTTAACGATAATAGGCTTAGCGAGAAGGAGAGGTTCCGTCGGTCTTTTGGAGGTTGGATTATGTGTTTGAAGTAGAATTTCTTGGGATCGTAGGGATATTCAAGAGAGGGGACGGGGCTACATCGAGTAGGCCCCGAATGATTGTTCTGCAAATATCGTGCAAATAATTGGAGGCTGGTCTGGAGCAACTTTAAATTTATCTGCCAAATTTTATTCTTTGTCGAAAACAATTCTGTGCAAGGAAACGTTTAGTGGAAAGAATGTTTCCAAACAGTACCTTTGCGGCATGAATGAGCTTCAGGATAAGTGGCTTCAAGAAATAGAGGCCTTGTTCCTTCGATACGGGATAAAGAGCATTACGATGGAGGATGTGGCCCGGGAATTGGGTATTTCTAAAAAGACCTTGTACCAATTTGTTGATAACAAAGACGATTTGGTTCAGAGAGTGATATCCAGGCACATCGAATTAGAGAAGAATTTATGTTCCTCTCTTTTTTTGGAGGCGGAGAATGCTTTAGAAGAGATTCGGATGGTGATTGCTTCAAATACCACTCTCGTATCGCAGATGCGGACCAATATAGTGTTTGACTTACAGCGTTATCATCGGGAAGCGTGGAATCTTTTATTGAATTACCAAAATAACTTCCTTTACCAGGTTGTACACAACAACTTGATGCGTGGAATCCGGGAAGGATTATATCGTTCCAATTTTAACGTAGACATCATGACCCGTTTGCATGTGGGTTCGGCCTTTCAGCTTTTTGACGAAACGGTTTTCCCCTCTTCGTCCTATTCGAGGGCGGAGGTGTTTCGGGAATTTATGGAAAGCTATATTTATGGAGTGGTTTCAGAGGAGGGTCGACGGTTATTTGAGGAAATGATTGGTAACAAACATTGACAAGACAAACAAACAAATTTATATGCACAGATTACTCCTTCTATTGATCGTTGTCCTCACCGTGATGGGTAATGCGGCTGCACAGCAACGCATGTCACTAAATGACTGTATCAGTTACGGTTTGGCCAATAACCCGCAAGTAAAAGTTGCGCAATTACAGGTTTCCGATGCTGATTGGCAGATTAAAGAGAACACGGCTACTGGACTTCCTCAGGTAACGGCAGGTTTGGGCTACACTGGATTTATTCAGCGTGGTGGTCTGCCATCCGGAGCCCTTTCATTTGGTGGCGGTGGAGGTCCTGTTCCCCCCTTTGTTTACGAGCAGTTCACGAATGAGCAAGTACAAGCATTGGGTGCTTTTTTAGGGGCTGCCTTTCAATCAGATCCGGATTCTAAATTATTTTTTAATCCTGTTCACAGTGCTACGGCGAGCTTGTCTGCTAATCAATTGATTTTCAGCAATTCGTACTTGCTTGCACGCAAGGCTGCCAAATTTTACAGGGCCTATGCGAATGAACAGCTCGCAGTGACTAAGCGAAACCTCCGCAATCAAATTATTGAGGCCTATTTGCCTGCATTGTTGATTTCGGACAATTTAGCGACGCTTGACCGGAATATTTCCAATTTGTCCCGTTTGTTGGGGGAGACCAAGGAAATCAATAAAGCTGGATTTTTAGAGCAGTTAGATGTAGATCGTATTGAGCTAGCGTATTCTACGCTTCGTAGTGAGCGAGAAAACCTGGCTAGGCAGCAGGAAACGGTTGTAAATGCACTTAAATTTACGCTAGGGATGGGAGTTGCTGATTCGCTGATTTTGAGTGATAATACAGAGCAATTATTAACGCAGTATGCAGATGCTGATTTAACCTCTGCCCTGAATTACATGAATCGTCCGGAGTATTCCACTTTATTGAAAGGCCGTGAATTGAGCTTAATTCAAGTTCAGTTGAATGAGAAGACCTGGATGCCTACCGTAGTTGGTTTTTTGCAATGGCAGGGCGGTTATCAGGGTGGATTTGGTGCGTCGGATGGAGAGAGTTTTAATGACTGGTATTTTATTCCATCAACAGTTGGAGGTATTTCGATCAGTTCTACTTTGTACGATAGTGGGGTGAGCAAAGCGAAGCGCCAGCGTGCATTGCTTGCTTTACAGAGCTTGGATGAGCAGAAAAAACTGTTGGAGAACGCCTTTGAACTGGAATTAAGTGCAGCCAGAAAGCAATACATGAACGCCCTTGACCGTACGCGTAATCAGCAGAAGAACGTGGATTTGGCAAAGCGGATCTATGCTACAACTGAAACGAAGTATAAAGCGGGAGTTGGTAGTAGTTTTGAATTAATTCAGGCAGAACAGAGTTTATATACTGCTGAGCAGGCACTTATGAATGCCCGCTTTGATTTGCTTTCCGCTCGGATTGCCATTCGGAAAGCCATGGGCGTTGAATAACTGTTGATAAGTAAATTAGTCAAACCGATCTTTTTGCAGGGACGGTGGTTAAATCAATTAAAAATAAAATAATATAAAATGAAAAATTTAGTATATCTCTTATTCATCCCTTTTCTGGCTTCTTGTGGTGGGGGTGCCAAGGATCCGGCTGCACAATTGAGTGCTTTGAAAGAGAAGCGCGCACAGTTGGACATTGAAATCGCTGCTTTGGAAGCGCAGGTTGGTAAAGTGGCGGGTGCGGCGAAAGTCAAATCAGTAGCCATTAGTGAGGTTAAAACGGAACTTTTCCAACACTTTATTGACTTGCAAGGGAAAGTCGAGGCCGAGGAGAGTGTGACCGTGACAGCAAAAATGCCAGGTTCCCTTCAGCGTATTCTTGTTTCGAATGGCGACCAGGTTCGGAAAGGTCAATTATTGGCAGAAATAGATGATGCCATTCTGCACAAGACGATGGCAGAATTGGAAGGACAGCTTCGCGTAGCAGAAGATATTTACAATCGGCAAAAAGGACTTTGGGACCAAAAAATTGGAACGGAGGTTCAGTTTATACAGGCCAAAAATGGCAAAGAGTCGTTGGAGCGCAGCATGGCGACCCTTCGTGAGCAGATGTCCATGGCCAAGATATACGCACCAACTGCCGGGGTAGTGGATATGGTTATGTTGAAACAGGGACAGGCAATTGCACCGGGTATGCCACTCTGCAACATAGTTAACTTATCGAAGCTGAAAATCAAAGGAGAAGTAACGGAAGCATTTTCAGCGAAAGTGAAGAAAGGAGATCGTGTTCAGGTGTACTTTCCCGACTTAGATAAAGAGCTGAGCACCACAGTTACGTATGTTTCCAAGACAATTAACCCTGCCACCCGTACTTTCACGGTGGAGTGTGCCCTTCCGACCGGTCCAGATTACCGTGCTAATCAGATTGCAGTTGTCAAGATTGTGGATTATCAAAATGCCAATGCAGTGGTGTTGCCGGTTAATTTAATTCAGACAGCGGATGACGGTGAATTTGTATTGGTAGCGGAAAAGACCGGTGATCAACAAGCAACAGTAAAGAAAGTGACCATCCAACAAGGGGCAAATTACAATGGCCGAGTGGAAATCTTGAACGGTTTGAAAAAGGGTGATTTTATTATATCAACGGGCTATCAAGATGTAAATAACGGTGAAGCCATTGTGTTTTAACTACAGCGCTATTTTTCCTTTATTGGGGTCTCCAGCATGGATAAATTTAAAAGAAGGGTTTTTACACGCTTCAATTCTGTGCGGAGTGAATTCTGCTGAGCAAGCTACCATTTAATTATTTTTCATTATGAAAGAATTTAAACCCACCAGTTGGGCGATTGATAACCGGACCAGTATTTTCATTATTACAGTGATTATTACACTGACTGGTATTATGTCTTATAACGCGCTCCCGAAGGAGCAATTTCCAGATGTGGTAGTTCCTACCATATTTGTTTCCACGATTTATCCTGGAGCTTCTCCTACCGACATGGAGCAATTGGTAACGAAGCCAATTGAAAAGCAGTTGAAAGGGATCAATGGAGTGAAGAAGGTAACTTCAAACTCTGTACAAGACTTTTCGACGGTTATTGTGGAGTTTAATACCAGTTTGGATGTAATCCAATGTAAACAGAAGGTAAAAGACGCGGTGGATAAAGCCAAGCGGGATTTGCCGAATGATTTGCCCATAGATCCCAATGTTACTGAGTTGGATATTTCGGAGATTCCGATCATGAGCATCAATATCGCTGGTGATTTCAGCTTGGACAAGTTGAAGGACTATGCAGAAAAGGCGAAGGATCGGGTAGAGGAGTTAAGGGAGATTACCCGGGTAGATATGGTTGGAGCGTTGGACAAAGAGATTCAAGTAGATGTGGACAAGTATAAAATGGCGGCAGCCAGTTTGTCTTTCCGGGATATTGAGACAGCGTTGGCTTATGAGAACATGACTATTTCTGCGGGGAATGTGGATGTAGGAGGGATGACCCGTTCTATATCCATTCGCGGTGATTTTAAGGATGTGGAGCAGATCAAAAATATTGTGATTTCCTCACAGTCTGGTGCGAAGATGTTTTTGAAAGACATTGCGGATGTGCGTTTGGGGTATGAGAAGCAGGAGAGTTACAGCCGGTTGAATGGTAAAAATGTGATTGCGTTGAATGTAATCAAGAAAACAGGAGAGAACTTAATCAATGCTTCTGACCAGATTAAGTTGATTGTAGAGGATTTGAAGGCGAATGATTTTCCCGCCAATTTGGAGGTGACGATTACGGGGGATCAGAGCCGGGGAACCCGGGTAACGCTTCACGATTTGATCAACACCATTATCATCGGCTTCATTTTGGTTACCCTGATTTTGATGTTTTTTATGGGGGCTACGGATGCGATTTTTGTGGCGCTTTCGGTACCATTGTCGATGTGCATTGCCTTTATGGTGCTTCCTGCTTTTGGGTTCACACTGAATTTCATCGTCCTTTTTGCCTTTTTATTGGGATTAGGTATTGTGGTTGACGACGCGATTGTGGTAATAGAGAATACACACCGTATTTACCACGATGATGCTCGGTTAACCATTGTGCAGGCTGCTAAGAAAGCGGCTGGGGAAGTCTTTTTACCGGTATTATCTGGAACGGCGACTACTTTGGCGCCTTTCTTCCCTTTGGTGTTTTGGGGAGGTATTTTTGGTAAGTTCATGCACTTTTTGCCGGTTACGGTTATTATCACCTTAACAGCCTCTTTATTGGTGGCCTATATTATCAATCCTGTATTTGCGGTGTGGTTTATGGGAGATCCCAAGCGAGAAGGGAAGGTGTTGGATCCGGTCAAAAAACGGAATCGAAGCATTTTGGGGTATACGTTGTATGGTTTGGCGGTGATTGGATTTTATGCGGCCGGCAACATAGCGTTAGGTAATTTTGCAGTGACCTTGGCCTTGTTAACTGTTTTGTACAAATTTGCCATTGAGAAAGCTGTTCATTGGTTTAGGGAGAAGGGCTGGCCGTCTGTCCAGGCTGGTTATGCTCGTTTCCTTGGATTTACGTTGAAGTATCCGGTTTCCATTTTGAGTGGAGTTGTTTTATTCTTGCTGGTTTCTTTAGGAATAATTGGTGGTAGTCGTGCGAATGTGGTCTTATTTCCCAAGGCCGATCCTAATTTTATCTATGTGTACATGTCCTTACCAGTAGGTACGGAGATTGGCGTTACGGATTCATTGACTCGTATACTGGAATCGAAGGTGACGGAGGTTATTGGGGAAAACAATCCGATTGTGGAGTCTGTAATCGCGAATGTGGCCTTGAATGCCTCTGAAGATCAATTTGACCGGGCAGCTACTTCCAACAAGGGGAAGGTAGGTATTGCCTTTGTTGAGTTCAGTAAACGTGAGGGTGTGAGCACGAAAGAGTATATGGATAAAATTCGGGAAGCGACGAAGGGCGTTATTCCGGGCGCTGAGATTACGGTAGGTCAAGAGCAGGGAGGTCCACCTACGCCCAAACCCATTTCGGTAGAGGTGCGTGGGGATGATTTGCAACAGTTGATCTCCGTTTCTGCGAAAGTGAAACGATATTTAGATTCACTGGCTATCCCGGGTGTGGAAGAGCTTCGTTCAGATATGATTGTTTCCAAGCCAGAGATCAATATTCAGGTAGATCGTGATCGCGCAAACCGTGAAGGGATATCCACTGCTCAGGTGGGCAGTGAGTTCCGAACGGCTATTTTGGGTAAAGAAGCGACCAAGTTTAAGGATGGGGAAGACGAATTGCCGGTTATGATTCGATTGAAAGAGGAGCAGCGCACCAATATTGATGCGGTGGAGAATATGAACATTACGTTTCGAGATATGAATATGGGGGGAATGTTGCGGTCGGTTCCAATGTCAGCTTTAGCGGACATTAAGTACACGAACACCTATGGAGGGATTCGTCGGCAGGATCAGGAGCGGTTGGTAACGATTTCGTCTAATATTACGGCGGAATATCAGCCGACGCAGACGGATGTGATCAACAAAGTTAAATCGGCGATTGCTACCTTCCCACAGACAGAAGGGGTGAAAGTAGCATTTGCTGGGGAGGATGCTGAGTTTGTAGACGCCTTCAATTTCCTTGGTCGCTCCTTATTGATTTCGATTGGAATTATTTTGTTGATTTTGGTAGCGCAATTTAACTCCATCGGCAAGACGGTTATTATCATGACGGAGGTAGTCTTTTCGGTGATTGGTGCCTTATTGGGTATTGCTATTTTTGGGATGGATTACTCGGTGATTATGATGGGAGTAGGTATTATTGCCTTGGCCGGGATTGTGGTTCGGAATGGGATCCTGTTGGTCGAGTATACAGATATATTACGGGAGCAGGGGTATGAGGTGAAACAGGCCATCATAGATGCAGGTCGTATTCGTATGACACCTGTGTTATTGACAGCGACGGCCGCGATTTTGGGTTTGATCCCATTGGCGGTCGGTTTCAATATTGATTTTGAGAGCTTGTTTGCGACGGGTGATCCCAAGATTTACTTAGGAGGTGATTCGGTTGCTTTCTGGGGGCCTTTATCTTGGACGATTATCTTTGGTTTAGGTTTCGCTACCTTCATTACGCTTATTGTGTTGCCAGTGATGTATTTATTGGGGCACAATGTGAAGTACTGGTGGCAAGATAAGATTTAAGCGAGCTAACAGACTTGGATGTTAATTGCGGGGCATAAGGGGGAAACCTCTTATGCCCCGTTTATTTTTTGGAAGGGGGGCTATCCAAATTCGATGAGGGTATGGTAGTCATCCCAGGGTTTGTCTTCTTTTTTCATCTCTAGTAGGTCCAATAGGAGGTGACCATATACCTCTTCTAAGGCGGAGGAGGTTTGTTGGGTTCGAATTTCCAGGAGTCCTTGTTTTAGCTGTTCCAGTCTCCAGTGGTAGGTTCTTTTCATTTTTTCGAAGATACGTTGACACACTTCTGCATGATTGGTATCGGGTTGGTGGACAGTAATTGCTTCTTGGAATGCTTGGTTATTGCGAGCGATCATTTTGCCACTGTCAAGGATGAAGTAGGCGGTATGGGGCCAGGACTCGGCGGTTTCGAGTAGGTAGGCATAGAGTACTAGTTGGAGG
>Ga0315900_10000673_pt1 | contig 57642 bp, 105 predicted proteins | sample LakEriMetagenome_FD_203521 | JGI IMG/M metagenome (GOLD analysis project Ga0315900, IMG submission 203521) | Freshwater fungal communities from buoy surface, Lake Erie, Ohio, United States - Buoy 12 MA114 | ecosystem: Environmental > Aquatic > Freshwater > Lake > Lake biofilm | place: USA... | reverse complement strand
CTCCTGAGACTGAAGAAATCATGCGAAACTGCATTTCTTCTGCGCTCATTTCAGTATCAAGAATTAGAGCTTTAACGTTATTCTTTAGAGAAGTCTTTAAACAGATATCATTGATCCAAGTTGTTTTACCCTGACCGGGACGAGAAACAATTGCATAAATGTTACCGGGACGAAGACCGCCATACAGACGATTGAATTCTGGATAAGGAGTTACTAATCCAGTATCGTCTTTGATATTATTGCCACGTTCTTCTACTTTCTCAGCAATAGTTTCAAACAGATTGCATGGCTTTTCATCTATTTCAATGCTAGATACTTTATCTGCGTAGATTTTATCACAACTAAGAATAAAATCATTTAAAGATTCGTCGCCTAGTTTTTGAGCGGTATTTTGTATCTTAACTCCTGTATGATACATTTCTCGACGAACGCGAAGTTTAATTAATTCTTTCGCCGCTTCAATTGTAGCTTTTTCATTTAATTGAGCGAAAGTGATACTTTCTACATAATCAAATATATTAACTTCATCCTTAAAAGAGACTCCAAGGTCTTTGATTTTTTGAGCTACAAGAACTTTATCGATTTCCTGTTTGTTTAGATATAAATTCTTACAAACAAGAAAGATTGTTGAGTGAACTTCGTTGTAGAAGTCTTTTTCTGATACAAAGTTTACAAGCTCGCAAAGAATGTCTTTATTCTTGAAGATGCCAGCAATAACGTGTTTTTCTACTTGTAATGAGTAAATTGTCATATTTCAATACCGAATTTCTGAAAAATAAAATCTGCTGAAAGCTCTTTCATATCTCCTTGCTCAAGCTCAATGAATTTATAATTGTTTTTCATAAGCCATTCATATTTTTCATAATCTCTACGGATAGACGAAAGATATTTTGCGCGAGAGTTTTGATGAAAGAATTTATTAAAAGAGGTATGTTGTGCGCCATTCACCTCTACGGCTATCTTACGAGTCGCGTTGAGAAAGTCAACCTTCATTCTGCTTCCATATACGGGGAATTCTTCGTAAACGATATGATTTTCCCAGTGTTGAAGCAAAAATTGTTTAACTTCAAATTGAATATTTGACCGAGATTTTTTATCCCAATCTATTCTATATTTGCTGACATTCTTGCTGACAAGTTTTCCTGATAATGAAAATAATCTCATTTCTTGAAAACTCGGATAAATTTTTCAAATAGATAAGAAGTTAGCTTTTGATCTTCTTCAAGAAGCTTGCGGAAATTATCCATTCCTTGAATCTGCTTAGGAACAGTAAATCCATTTTCAGTAAGCTCCTTCAATAGATCATCGCATACAGTAATCCAAGCGGTCTTAGCTTCGATCATTTCCCAAGCTTTCAACTGTTCGATAACTTCATATTCTATCCAAATACTATTGCCATTATCGCGACCATATTTAATTGGATATTTAACTTCTACTCCAGTCTTTTCATTAGGAGTCTTTCGGAACATGATCTTACACCAATGTCCAATTGGAGTCTTGTTATCAGGTCCGCCAAAGATAATATCCTTTTGAAAACGCTGTTGGAATTCAAGAATCCAATCAGAATAATGTAGAGCGGCATTTCCACCACTTGCGTTCGTAACCTTTGGATCGCCCTTTTCGTAAGGATTAATCTTAATGGTGGAACGGACTTGAGAAATCAAGAAACAGATATGCCCCTTGGTAGAGAAATAATTAGCCATCTTCCTCAAGAAGTTTGATGTAAGAAGTGCGCCACCAGCAGTTCGATCAGCTTCACTTGCGCCCTTTGCCATGTCATTTCTTGGAACGAGAGAATCAAGAGAATCAATGACGAACATGTAATAATGATCATCAGGATTTAGCTTGGTAACATCTCTGATCATATCAATTACGAATTCAAAATCATTCGTAGGAATAACTTTCCATCGCTTGGGATCAGTATCAACACCAGATCGCGAAATGATTTCTTTAGAAAGTCGCCCTTCAGCCTTGATATAAACTACAACGCCATTGTCAGGATGAACCTTCTGAAAGTTTCTAGCGAAAGCAAGAGCGTTTGATGTTTTGCCGCCTTCTGTAATACCTGTAGAACGAACAACACCGGGGCGAATTCCGCCGCCCATTTCCATATCAAGAACCAAGCTTCCGCTGCTAACTGTATATTCAACAGGATTATCGAAAGCAAAATGGTGTTCTGAATTATCTTTTAGATACTTATCTAGTGATGAAAGCTTTGAAGCTACTGTATTTGTGTCTTGGTTTTTTGGAGGTCTAGCCATAATTAATAAAATCTTTTAATGATAAAATAGGCTTCTTTATTTTAATATCTTCGCCTACTTTAGTTTCAGAGAGTATGACATCTTGCTTTGAGAAGTCAAGAGTCTTTTTCTTAGTTTTCACAAATTCTGCCCATTCATTTTTAACGAACAGATCATGCTGATACTTTATTATATCTTGATTTTCCTTCTTTATAAAGAAGCTTAAAGAAGATACTTTATCATTGGGAAGAGATTCCCAGAACTTTTGATCTAAACATATTTTACCAAGAGTGTTTGCTATCTTCATCTCTCTTGGATAATTAATAGTTTTTTTATCAGCTATAAATAAATCAATTAAATAAGTCGCGAAGCTTTGAAAGATTATTTCTTCGCCATTAACTGTTTTTGTATACTTCTTTTTCGATGAATTCAATAATTTCTTTGTCATTCTTTTTAGGATCTTTAGTCCAGAAAACTTGCAAATATTCTGAGTCTAAGTAAGGATTAATGAAAAATTTATCTCTAGTTTCATCAGGAAAATCTCCTACAATTAAATAAGTAGGTATTTTTTTAACTAGAGCCATTGTTTTAATTGAACTGTCAACAGCAATTACTTTTTTACAAAGCTGAATATGACTTAAGCTAACCCAAATATCAGGGTGAGCTACAAGGCATACATTAGGCAACTCTTTGAGATTGTCAAACTCTAAAACTTCTTTCTCGCTGCCAAAAATTAAATAATTTTTATTAGGCTTTATTATTTTCTCAACGCATTCTTTAGAAATTCTTTTTTCAGGAAAATTAAGCTGGTTGTATGCGTTTTTAGCAAATCCACTGCCAAATGGATGTATTCCAATTATTTCGTTATCGTTATCAAAAGGAGACTGCACCTCGTAAGGAAATGCAGTCTCCATAAACTTTGTTCTTGGGCAAATAGTTAAATTAGATTTATTTAAAGAAGAAGAAGCTTCTGAATAAGAAGATAAATCATCGAAGTAAATAAATTCATAATTTTTAGTATCACAAAAAGGCGCAAAGAACTTTTCCGCGCCTTTAAAGTGAGTCATTACAATAACTTTGAAAGAAGAAGGAAGACAAACTGCAACGTCAAGACATTGCAGAAAGTCTCCAATTCCGCCAGATATTAATATACTATTTACCTGATTGGACATGCACCAGAAGAGCATTCTGCCATATCTAGCATTTCATTGCTATTGATGGTCATATTTGACAAAGGCTTGACCTTGCTGCTTGCAGCAAGATATGTGGCTTCGTCAATTTCTTGATATGGAGCTTGCTTGAAGCCGTGATCCTTGAATAGAAGGAAGCTAACACTCTTAACGTTATGCTCGTAATTATCTTTTAGCCAAGTCTTTAGAGACTCAAGTTCTTCAGGCTTGTAATAAGCAGTTACAGAAACAGCGTTGTCAGACCAAATTGTTTGAAGCTTCTTTACCATATCCAACTGCTTCAATACGTCCATATCCTTTGTAAGAATAGATCCTTCAGGAGTTTTGCACGGGAAGTAGACTACAACAGTATCACGATTTTCAGTACCATCAAAGTTTACAAGGAATTCAACGTGATATCCCATGTCTTTGCATGTTTGAACGAGAGCGTCAGAACTAGACATACGAACAGTACGCATGTAATACTTGCTGAACGCTGGATGAACGCCGGGAGTTGCTCCTCCTAGAAGACTCAACGTACCAGAAGGCTTGATAGTCGTGAGTTTAATGCTTTCGGGCCAGCCGCGAAGCTTGCTCCAAGACTTGTCAAAATCACGCAAAGCGATATAACAATCGTCAAGCCAATCAAGCTTATCAAGAGACTGACAAACGCCAGTAACACCAAGACCAAGCCGCATGTTCTTGTGAACAATTTTATTAGTTTCTTCATGAATGAATGGAAGAGCAGCGATAGCCTTTTGAGTCTTATAAAGAAGCTTTGTGCAGTCGATTAGCTCTTCTTTCGAAGTAATGTTATTTAGATAAAGTTCAGAAAGATTGCAGCACTCGTAATTAGAAAGACTAATTTCGGCGCAAGGATTGGTCATTTCGCAATTATCTGCATCTGTTGGATACATTGAATTGTCTGAAATAGGACCATCCTTAATTCGCCCAAACTTTTGGGATAGAGGTAGATTAAAGAAACCATAAGGCTCGCCATTTGCATAGCCAGAATCCTTGTTGATTTCATATCCATTCTTCCAAAGTTCTTCAAGCACATGATCGTAGCTATCTGCGTAGATAGTATTGTTACTCATTGCTCGCCAATTTGGAACGTTACCAGAACCCCAGTTCTTGGCGCGAAGATAAAGAATATCGTCAGGATCACCTAGAGCGATTTCAGCACTTCGACGAACATTGCCAGCAACAACAACGCTGCCAATAATGTTGCAGATATCAAGAACGTCAATTGAACGAAGTTTCTTGTTTTCTCTTGACTGAAAGATTTTTGTGATTTTATCGATTCCGTCAATAAGGATTTGTGGGCCACTAGCCTTTCCGCCAAAACCCTTGATTGGCTCTCCGTATCCTCTGATGAGGATAGTCGAGTAAGAAAACGATTTACCTGTGACGTAAAAAGCGTCCAATACCTTCGAAAGTAGATTAACCCAACCTTCGCGTTTATCTGGAACAATATAATCAGCGTCTTTAGTTGCTTCATGAATGACATTTACACCTTTCTTAATCTTGGGAAGTTCGTGTACATCTTCGCGGCGAATGCTGTAACCAACTCCGCCGCCAAGCATTAGATTTTCAAACAAGAAAAGAAATGCCTTTGGCTCGCGCATTGCTGTTGCCCAGCAATTGAGAAGAGAATTTGCGCCAAAGCGATCTACGGTAGAAGTGCCAAGCTGCCAAAGCATTCGGCCAGCAAAGTTGCACTTTAAATTAAAAACGTAATCATAAATACGTTCTGCTTCTTCTGGAGTGTATTGAGCGCCAATCTTTTGTGCGCCTTCAATGCATCGTTGAACGGTCTCATACCATTCCTCTGTCTTGCCGTTATCCTTTAGACGCGCATAAGTACGCTTATAAACGATATAACCTAGACCATTAAAACCCCAGTTGGGTTGTTTATTTTTATATTTAGATACAAAACTTTCAGTTAAAATTAATTCACTCATAATAATGGGTTATATATTACACTGACTTTTGGAAATTGTCAATATCAAACTTTACCATTTTTTCTACGAGCTTGTCAAAAGAAACCTTTGGCTTCCAACCTAATTCTCTTCTTGCGAGATCTGAATTTCCAAGTAGAATTTCTACTTCCGCTGGTCTATAGAATTTAGGGTTAATTTTAACTAAAACAGAAGACTGAGCTTCTCCAAGAGACAATAAATTAGTTTGAATACTTAATTCTTTATGTTCGCCTTCTCCATGCCAAGCGCAAGGAATATCAGCATAAACGAAAGCAAGATTTACAAATTCTTTGATTGTATGAGTTTCATTAGATGAAAGAACGTAATCTTTAGGAGTTTTTTGATTTAACATCTTCCATACGCCATCAACAAAGTCTTCTGAATCTGACCAGTCTCTTTTCGAATCTAAATTTCCTAATTCAATCGGAGCAAAAGGCTGATTATTTTTAATTGCGTTATGAATTCGCGCAACGCCTAGAGAAATCTTTCTGGTTACAAACTCAGGGCCGCGCTTGGTTCCTTCGTGATTAAATAAAATGCCATGAACAGCATATAAATTATACGATTCACGATATACTTTTACTAGTTGATGAGCAGCAACTTTAGATGCTCCATACGGACTTCTTGCCCTCATTGGGTGTTTCTCGTCTTGTGGAGAGTAAACAACGTCGCCAAATTCTTCGCTGCTTCCAGCAGAATAAAATCTGCACTTTGGATGATATTGACGAATCGCTTCAAGGCATCTAGCAACTCCAGTAGCGTTAATATCAAATGTTTGAAGAGGAATATCCCAACTACAACCAACAAAACTTTGTGCGCCAAAATTAATAAAATAATCAGGCTTAATATCTTGAACTAAACTTGGAACACTTACACTGTCGCACAAATCTCCATAAACTAAATCTACTCTAGGATTATGAATAAAAGATTTACAGTTAACTAGATTCGGATTTGATGTCCTCCGAATCATGCCATAAATTTTAGCGTCAGTATTCTTTAGCAAATATTCCGCCATATTTGCGCCGTCTTGACCTAGTATTCCAGTTAATAAAATTTTCATTCGATTGAGAACATTTTTTTATTATATTTGACTTCGCGAGAAGGATCTTTAGGGTGCTTCTTGCCTTTACGAGTTTTACTGTAATCTTCGAAGAACTTCTTTTGTACAGGATCTTCTCCAGCGATATCCTTGCGTTTTTCAGAAAGCTCTTTTGATCTATCCATCAAATCTCCAAGAGTTTCTTTTTTATTAGAAGTTTTATCTCTAAATCCTGTTTCACTAAAAGCGTCGATATGAGTGTCTATTGAAGCTTGTGGAATAGTAAAAATTCTTTCCCAATCAACTCCTTCTTCAGAATAAACATGATTCTCACTCATTCTCTGAAGAATTTCTTTAATCTTGCCTGTTTTAGGATTTTTAAATAAATAAATAGGCATATTAAATTAATGCTAAAAGTTGATCTACTGTTTTTTCATAAGTAAATTCAGTTTGGAGCTTTAATCCTTCTTCATTTACTCTGTTTTTTTCTACTCTTTTAATTACCTCTTCGCAACCAGCAATAAATTCATCTTCATTATAATTAAAATATTGACCTTGATTTATTTCTATTCCTTTCTTGAAGAATAGATTATCGTAGCAATCAATCTTATCTTTACTAGGATTAATTAATACCGAGTTCTTTTCATTTGCCCAAGTTGAATGAGCATGAGCATTTAATATAACAGCATGTTTTCCAATCGCGACAGAAGAGAATTCAGGAATAGACCATCCTTCGCCGCTAGACATGCCAATAACTACATCGGCAGAATTAAGAAATTCATTGTAAGTCTTATTCTTTTCTATCCATTCAATGTTGTTATAATTAAAATATCTATTTCCTTCAAGTGCGTCATTTATGATTTTAGCATTTAACTCTTTAGAAATAAAAGAATTATAGCAGCAAGATTGAAGTGAGTATTTTTTATTATTACCAAACTTTTTAACCCAACTCTTAATTACTCTAACTTGATTCTTTCTGCGTTCGATTTTTCCGCAAACATTAAAAGTAATTCTTCCATCATCAAAAAACGTCTTGTTTAGATTTGAAAAAGTATTTGTATCAAATCCAAGAGGAACGAAATGAGTTTCTACGCCATGATTGTCGAAAACTTCTTTAGTGTATTTATTTGTAAAGACAGTTATATTTCCTTTAGCGACATTTTTCTCGTAGGTAGTTGGAGAGTCTAATTCATAGAATGAAATCAATATCTGCTTTTTAGATATAGATTCATGACTTCCATTAAGATGCCAAAGTTTAATTACGGGAATATCTCTTGTATGAGATTCCTTATATTTAGAAATACATTTATTGATCCATTCTAAAAACTGTGGATCATCTTCACAAGAAGAAACGTTGACGTTTCCAATTGGAAGTAAAGAAGGGGCCAGCCCCCTTCGGTAGATCTCTCTAAGAATTGCTAGAGATACTTGACCGAAGGAGACTGGATTAATTGGGATGTTAAGAGCGAAATCCATTACAGGAGTCCGTCATCATCTTCCTGAACAGCATAAGTCTTCTTTACGGATGGCTTATTTCCATAAGCTGGAGCCTTTGCTGTTGGAGCCGCCTTTTGAGGTGCGCTTGTTGTTGCGGTTGCAGGTCGTCCTTCCATAGGAAGCGACTCATAGATTCGAAAATCAGGTTGATTTTCAGACTTCTTATCTTTAGAAGAGAAGACTACAATCTTTACCTTCTCGCCATTTGCCTTGTTAATGTAACCAGTCAAGTATGTCTGGTTCTTACCTTGGCGTTTCCATAGAGCGCCGAGTTCTTCGCGTTTAGACTTATTAGCTGTATCGTTTGCGTTTGTATCACTCATATATTTCTAATTTACGGTTCTTTATCTTTCTTTTAAGAAGACTTATTCCTTTTTTGTGAAGATTCAAAACTGTTTGCGTTGTAACTCCGAGTTCTTCCGCAATGTTTTTCCACTTCACTTTATAATCAGAATACTTCCTCTTGAAAACGTATGAAATTCTATCATCAGAGACATCTGAAAATGCAGTTAAAATATTTTCTAAATTTACTTTAACAGGCTTTTTTCGATAAGCCTCCATTGAGATTTCAGAATCTATGATAGGGGAAATTTCCTCATTGTCAACAAAGAATTTGTTTTTCGTGTTCGAAATCCTGTTCAGGCAATGGAATCTAGCTTGGTTCGCGAGCCAAGTAGAAAACTTAACATTTTTATCAGCGTCGAAAGAAGACAATGAATTATAAAATACGAACATCTTATCAGATAAAATATCTTCACTTGATACTCCTGATCTCTTTAGTCCGTTCATATATCCATGACACACTTTATAATACAAGTTTTCGTGCCTTGAAACCAGTTCGCAAAATGCATCGTTGCAAGTTTCTTCGTTTATTAGCTTGATTAACTCTACGTCTGATAACTTATTTAAGTTTTTCATTTTAAATGTAAATCAAGGATGCACTGATTTACAAATAAGTCAAGCACTTTAATATCAGAAACTTTGGGCCAAATTACATAGTAATCAGCATCTTCTCTAACTTTAGGATAATGAAACGATTCTTCTTCGTTTGGTGGCTGAACTTTTACGCCATTTTTTGGATTATAACATGAAACATCAATCAAGCGACCTTTTAAAACGTGCTTCAACCAAAATACTTCATCTTTAGAAAAATAGTTATGACGTATATCGGTTATGCAAATGTATTGAGACTTAGATTCCAAGATCTTCTTAGTTATAATATCTGTCCAAAACTTTCCATACGATTCCAATCTCTTTTGCTTCGCAAAAAGAACGAGATCGTTTCTAACCAAGTCCTTCTCTTCTCGCGTACAATTCAAAATGTCAACATTGTATTTTTTAATAAGGTCTTCCCTTAGAAGAATTTTCAATTCATCTGCTAGGGCGAATCTTTCGAACGGTAGTTTCTGCGATAGCAGAGAGAAGAACGTATCCTTTCCACTACTGGCTACGCCAGACAATCCAAGGATTGTACGAGAACCGAGATTTGATTTATTAAGTTTTGACATGCAACCAACGCTGGAAAAGGAATCCATCTCTAATATGTATTTATATTAGATCATAAACGACATTATTCAAGCCAAATCAGTTCTTCGCAACCTATTTCGTAGGCTTTCGACCCTATTTCGTAGAGCCTAGCTAATGACTTGAATAAATATTTACCGCCAAAATCCGATTGAACTTTTTTTATTGCTCGCCTCACCGACTAGGTGAGTCTATCGATCTCGTCTTACGAACGCCGCTTTTTCCCGAAATAACGTTGAAGTTCTTAGCTTCACTTGATCGATGCCTTTCTACGGGCCTGATGTCTCTTACGGTTCACGCTGGATTCCCAGCAAGCTAGTAATCGGTTGTCGTGACCTTAGTCCTCCTTAGAAGATTTGTCAACCTCTTTTTTCAAAAAATCTAAAATGTGCAAAATGTTCCACAAATCCTTGGGTTTTAGCTCTTTTGGATCGCACGTTTCCGAGTCGTCCTTGATGACTTCTTGGCAGAACCAATTTACTCTGTCCGCGATATTGCAAGCAAGTGCGCCATTAATTTTAATATCTTGCTCCATCTGCTCCAACTTTCTATTTAAAAAATAAATCTTCTCTCCGTCAGGATTAGATTCGCAAGCTACAAAATTTTCAGACAATAAATTATTCAACGCGCAAACAACTGGGTATTTGTCGTTGTCATCCTCATGGATAACCAAAAGTTTATTTAAATCCTTCGGGTAATTAAAATAATCGTTTTCAGAAAACCAGTTAATTAGTTTTAAAGATGCTTCTAAAGTAGTCATAATAGTAAAATGAATTTAATATTGATATCTATAGTTATCGGTTATTTAACTTTTATCTGGTTAAAAACAAACGCTATATACGATTATACAAGCTGGATATTAAAGAAGACTAATATTTTTAAAGAATACGAAGACTTTATTGAACAAAAACAAATGAATTTAAGTTTGCCTGATTATTTATTATTAAAGAAGAAATCTTTCTTTTTTAAATTAATCACATGCCCTATATGCTGCTCGTTTTGGATGAGCATGATATATTACAGGTCAATCGAAGGAGTTTGCGCCGCATGTTTTTCTTATTTAATTTATAAACTTTTAATTAAATGAAAATTAAATTAGACTATTTTTTTAATTTCGTAAAGAATAATCCAGCACACTTTTCAGTGTTAGACCCTGAGATTGCAAAACTATACGACATGAACATATCATCATGCAATTGTGCAACTCCAAAAGGGCAACTAACAACAGCATTTGAACAATTCAAAAAAGTGCTATGTATTGAAAATTGTAGGAACAAAATTCTTGACAAATCAAAGGAGTTATTAGATGATTCTATACAGATAGAAGATTTCAGTGTAAATACTTGTGGTGAAAACTTTCAAAATAAATAATTTAAAAATGAAAGTAACTGGTCAGAAGCTTGTCATTTATGATTCTTTAAATGACGTTTCTGACGAAGAAGTTTTATTAATTGCCAATTATCTTTACAACGAAGGATTCTTTAAAACCAAAAAAATAGATGTACGAGTCCAAGGTGATAGAAAAAATTAATTATTTCTACGAAGAATTAGATAGCTTAAATCAAAGCTTAGATTGGCTAGAGAAAAAAATAGAAGTAACAACTTCTGAAGAAGATTTATTATATTTATATACTCAAGTAGTAGAAGAACAAAAAAAGCATGAACTGTTAACTAGAGAATTTATGGCACACTTAGCCATATTGTCTCAGCAGTGAGTCAGATAGTCTCAAATAAAGCGTCTAAATATGAAATATAACCATGAAAAAGTTGGCATGAATCTTGCTATAGAAATAAATAACAAGGAAAACAATATGGTATTAAATTATTATTACGACGCAACAAAAAACTACTACTTCAAACAAGATGGATCAGACTATGTAGTCTCCATTGATGTGCCGGGAATTAAAAAATCAGAATTATCAATCACGATAAATAAAGAAGAACAAGATAATCTTCTGTCTATTAAAACGCAAAATAAAGACAGAGATTACAGTCAAAATTTTAGAGTGTCTGGCAAGTTTGATGAAAAATCAGTGAAGGCATCACTTTCTGAAGGAGTATTAAAAATAAAAATGAAGCTGAAAGAGGAAGCTTCAACGAAACATAAAATAGAAATTGAATAAAAAATAACCCTCGCCAAACGGCGGGGGTTTTGTGTAATATTTTGTATGCCTATTCCTAAACCGTCAAAGAAAAACCAAAACGAAGACAAGTATATTGGCGACTGTATGGGGGATTCAAGTATGTTAAAAGAATTCCCCAATCAGAAGCAAAGATATGCTGTATGCAAAACTACTTTTGATCGCGCCAAGAAAGCTAAAGCTTCAGAAGATGAAGATATAAATTGGGTTGACAATCAAGAAAAGGGTTATATATTGTATTGATGCTGCTTACGAGCAAAGTCTTTACTCTGTGCCTTAATAAAAGCTGGATTCCCATCGGGACAAAGTGCGTTTCTGAAGCAGTATCTTGCCTGTATTCAGGAGATTATCAAGCGCTTTATATTCAAGAAAACGGTAACGAACCGATCTTCGAAGTTTTATCTTGGGAAGATTGGGTGAGAATTCCTGTCTCTGAAAATGACATAACTATCTCATCTGTAAAACTCACCATCAAAGTTCCTACAATTATTATTTGTAAAAATTACAATGCAATTCCTATGCTTGAAGTTAAGCTGAACAGCGATAGGATTGCAGAGAGAGATAATTATACTTGTCAATATTCTGGGCGCAAATTTACTCCAGAAGAAGTCAAAAAGAAAGCTTCAATTGATCACATTATTCCAAGATCAAGAGGAGGAAAAGATTCTTGGGATAATTTAGTTCTTTGCGATAAAGAAATTAATTCAATGAAGTCTAATAAGACTCCAGAAGAAGCGGGGCTTAAATTAATTAGAAAGCCTTCTTTAAAGCCGTACAAAGTTCCATATCAATCTTCTATTAGAAATATTAACCATTACTCATGGAAGCATTTTATAATAGAAAAGAATGAACAATAAATCTCAAGAGAGATCCCATAAGCAAATAATGAAGTGCGTCAAAGAGCTTTCAGAAAGTTACGACACAGTTCAGATTTTTTTAACAAGACACGTTGATGTAAGTAAAAATATTGAAGATACTGAATCTCTTTATTTTGGGATAGGAAATAAATTTGCAATTTACGGCCAAGTTAGAAATTGGTTGTTGACAGAAGAGAAAAAGATGCTAAACATAGCTGACCTAGAATTCGACTCTGAATTTGGAGGAGAAGACGAGGACGACGGAACAGAAGAAAAAGAATAATATGAACATTCAAATTAAGAAATTGTCTGATAAAGCTAAGATTCCAACTCAAGGATCAAAGTATGCTGCTGGTTATGATTTGTATGCAGCAGAAGAAGTTCTTGTAAATACAATGGGAAGAAAGTTGGTAAAAACCAATATTTCTATTTCAATTCCTGAAGGATATTATGGGCGCATTGCTCCTCGTTCAGGTCTAGCTTATAAGAATGGAATCGATGTTTTGGCTGGAGTTATCGATTCTGATTATCGCGGCGATATTGGAGTTATTCTTTTTAATACAGATCATAATCTTGATTTTGAAGTTAATGTTGGCGACAGAATCGCGCAAATTATTATTGAAAAGTGTCATTCTGCAAATTGGGAAACTGTTGAGACTCTTGATGCCACCGTTCGATCTGAAGGTGGATTTGGAAGCTCAGGAGTTTAAAATATGTCAAGGCATGCTAATCTTCCATTTCATCTTTACGTCAAAGTAAGCAATAAATATCTTGGCGCGGAAATGCCAGATGGTTATACAGAAGCTATTTGGCACGGAGTTTTTGGAAGATTTAATCAGGTTTTATCCTGCCATGTCTTGTTAGAAAGTGGAGCGCATTGGAGCGGCTTGCCAATTCAAGCAATATCTACAAAAAATAATTATTCTCATTCTTCTAACATTTTAATGCCTTGGGCAACTATGGGAGAAGAAATAGACTGCATTCATTTTAAATACTTAGAAGGTATTGAGTGCGAAACTAGAGAAGTAATAAAAACTCCAGCTAGACATACAGGAATAATCATAGACTGGAAAGATGGTTTTAGTAGATATCCGCAAGAACACAAGCCGCTCAATTTGATTGAATTAGAAAATGGTCAATTTGCTTTATACCCAAATAACTATCTTTATTTCAAAGACGCTCATTTTATTTCAGATGAAGCTAAAAGTAATTTAAAATTTTACAAGCGAAACGAAGAAATATACTGGGGAAATTAAAATGCTTAGAATAAAAACAAAATTAGATAAAAGCCAAATCGCTGGAATTGGAGTTTTCACTGACGAAGATATTCATGAAGGACAAATTATATGGAGTATGAATAATCTTTCTGTCTTTAGAATAACTTCCGAAGATTATAAATCTCTTTCCGAAGAAGAAAAAAATTTTATAGAAGAAAAAGATTACTATTGGATCGACAGCGATGGAAGCTATATGATTCCATTAGATGACAGCAGATTTATAAATCATTCTGAAAGTCCAAATGTTATAGATAAAAATGATTATTTAACTATTGCAGCTAGAAATATTAAAAAAGGCGAAGAGTTAACTATGAATTATAGGACATTAGTTAGTGAAGAATATTGGAAACCTTATTTTAAATGAGACTTAATAAAATTGAATATGGTTTTTATCTTGCTCTTGCGTCTAGGGCAAGATCTGAAGATCGTCAAACTCAGACAGGATGCGTACTTTTTGATGAAAACTGGCGCACAATTGGCACTGGTTTCAACGGATTCGCGCCAAAATTCGTTCCAACCGAAGATGTTTTTGAAGATCGCTCTTTCAAATCTGAAATTATTTGTCACGCAGAAATTAATGCTATTCTTAATAGCTCAAAAAACGCTAAGTATTTATTTTCAGTATTAAGTCCATGCGTATCTTGCGCCAAAACAATTGCCGCCACATCAATCAAAGAAGTTTATTTTATTAAACAATATCATAAAGCTGGCGCAGAAGCTGACATGAAGTACGCCAAAATCTTTGATTTATATGGAATAAAAGTTTTTCAAATTTCTAAAGATAGTCTTTCAAATATAGAAAAAGTAATGAAACAAGAAGTAGAAAATATTAAAAATTTATCTTTGGATCTTGAGTATTAAAACGTAATATATTACATGAAGGATCAAAGGAAAGATGATTCGCTTCTTAACCTTTGTAAGGTACTAGATACTGATTACATAGATTATGGAGGCAAAATCACTCGTTGGCTTGATCCTGATGCTGACTACAATGACTGTAGCGACGGGTGTAAGTATTTTATTCCTTTACACAATGAGTCGTATAAAGGAGCAGATTTGGATTTCGGAGTATGCACAAATCCAAAAAGTAAAAGGTGCGGATTGCTTACAAATGAACATCAAGCAGGATATGGATGTTTTGAAATAGAAAAATTAAAATAGATTTTGAGAGTATAGCTTAATGGTAAAGCGCGATTTTTCCAAATTCGACATGGATGTTCGATTCAACCTACTCTCTCCATCTTCTAAAAATAAACATCTAATTTATTGGGGGTTCGTATAATGGATCATTACTGTCGCCTTTGAAGCGATAAATGGGGTTTCGATCACCTCACCCCCAACCAATTTTAAAATGCAAGAACACGAAATTATACTAAAAGAACTAATTGAAAAGCTGAAAACAGTTGATGTAAATAAGACCGCTCCATACCTAGTCAAAGAAATAGATAAACACGTTCAAGAAGCTTACTCTCAAATTTATAAAGCTAGAGAGCAAAAAACAGTGTATAATCCTCTAGTTTATGATAAAAAAGGACACTGCTGCTAAAATATCCACGCCATGTACAAAGCAATGCCGTTTAGTAGGAGCAATTAGATGTTATGGATGCGGAAGAACTTGGCAGCAAATTAAAAACTGGTCATTCTACTCTGAAGAAGAACGTATTGAAATAATAAAAAATTTGAAAAAGCCAGTTTTCGACGATATATAAAATATATGTCAGCAGGTAAAGGCGATAAACCCAGAAATTGTTTTAGTAGTAAATATAAAAATAATTACGACGACATAAATTGGGGTGATAAAAATAAGACTTTAAAAAAGAAGAAAAATTCTAATAATAAAGTCAAATGAAGAATCTTTCAATTATTTTTATCTCACTTCTTGTAGCTTTTACAGCTATAAGCATTAAAGCCAAAAGTCAATCTAAAGCTCAAACTAAGTTTCCAGACTTCGGCTTTATGGTTCCGCCCAGCGAAGTCACAAATGTTAATGAAGTTTTTAAACTAAGTCAGGATTACCCGAAGAGCCTTCCAAAGAACAAGCTTCCTAAATTTTACAGCATAGATTATAAAACTAATTGGCGCGAATATCTACTTTCTGTACGAGATTACTGTTTTGAAGGAAATACAAATGTAGATTTTCGAGTTGAGAATAATAAGGCTCGAAATTGGTATCACATGCCTTTCCAACATTATTCTGCAAATGGCCGAGAAGGGTTTCACGGATTAACCAAGGAAGCGCCAGTTAAGGCGCATCAACTCGCTATTTCGCAAGAATACGCCACATCTGGCGCGTGGGCAGTAGGCTTCTTTAATGACGTAGCTGGATATACAATTGGTCAAGTTTGGGCTGATCATGAAAACCCAGATGTCACCCTTATGAAGGGAGGATTTAAACATGGTGCAGTATTGTTTAAGCTATTGTTTACTTCTATTCCAAAAGACGTAGCTGAAGCCACAGTTCCATTTTTCCGCAACGGAATTTGGTGGGACGCTTATGCAACATATAATTTTAATAGTTCAGACCGTTCAAAAATTCAAGTTGTATTAACCCAAATGGACATTATGGTTCGTGATGATAATGCTCCTAACGGTTGGGTATTTGGCAATTTCCAATATAATGGCGCAGTAAATAATCCTATTAAGTGGAATAATCTAGTTCCAGTAGGTTTGATGTGGGGCCAAGATCCTACAAATAATGTAGATTTCTCTAATCCATATCCAACAAACACGATTATTAATACAGCTTTGAAGGAAACTATTATTAATCCTGATAGAAACGAGCTTCCTCCTACGCATCTTGGCTGGAATGGTCGTTTAAATGGCCCTCTTGATAACTCTATGAGTTCTTGTTATAGCTGCCATTCAACGGCTGAATATCCTCAAGGATCTCCTATCAGTCCATTGTTTGATCCAGTTCTTTCTAAGAAATATCCCCCCGGCAGCGATGGTTGGATGCTTTGGTTTAGAAATCTAAAGTGCGCTCAGTCTTTTGATAAGTCAACTTACGCTAAACCTCATTATTCAACTGACTTCTGTTTACAAATGTCAGAAGCTCTTGAGAATTTCGTAAATTGGAAAGCTGCACAAGGCGGTCTTTATCGCAAGGATTATGATAAATCTTCAAATAATTTCCTTGAACTTCGAAATGGAGAGATTAACCTTAGAGAAGGTAAGATCTACCCTGTAGATCGTCGAAATAAATGAAAGACAAAGACGGATATCTCCTAGTCGAAAAAGAGTTTACTCTTCGCGGTTATAAATTTAAATTCATCAAGCAATTAAAAAATGATTGGTGCATTTATGAGAAAATCAAAAAAGAAGAAGCAGGAGTAAAAAGCAGAACCAAGCACATTCATAAAAAGTATGAGCTTGTAAAATTACGGCGGCAAGAATCTTATGTATTTAATGATAAGAAGATTGAAGCTAAATGGCTGTATCCAAGCGATAACGCTTTTGGAAAACTTGGTTTTGACTGCATTTCTTTAGATGCGGCGCAAAATCGATACGAAGAAATCGTTAAAGCTGGAGAGAAAAAAGAAATAGAAGAAGAGCTTAAGAATGAAGAAGTAAGAATTCCTACAAAGGATTTTACTATCAAAGACTTTATTAAAGCTAATCCAAAGCTAAATTATTCAATAGCTTATCAAAAGATTAAGGAATTAATCTCAAATAAGGGCATTAGACTCGCAGGAGAAAAGAAAAATAAACGAGGTAAAGCTAGTAATCTTTATAAAAAGGTGTAATAAAAGACTATGGAAGAATACATAGGAGATATTAAATTATTCGCAGGAACTTATTGTCCACAATACTTTATGTACTGCGATGGTCAAACATTACAAATTCAATACAATCAAGCGTTATTTGCTGTTATTGGATTTCAATATGGAGGAGACAATAAAACATTATTTGCTCTTCCTAATTTAAATAAAAACCCGATTATACAAGGCACAAGTTTGAAATATATAATTTGTACAGAGGGAATTTTCCCAACTAGACCATAATAAAAACAACAAGCCGCCGAAAGGCGGCTTTTTTTGTGTAAATAAAGATATGAATTTTAAAAAAATTTTTGCCGTATTTTGTTTATTTTTATTTACAGGATGCTTTTCTACAATAAAGCCAGCAAAACAAATTGACGACAATCAAAAAATTATTGCCAAAGAAGAGAAGAAGGTAGACAACACTCTTGTAGAAATAGAAAAAAACGACAAAGGTAAGAAAATACAAACCTCTGGTCTTTCTATTGGTATTCAGCATTCTTTAAATCAAGTTACTAATGCTCCTGTACAAGTAGACACGGCGTTAAAATTGAATGAAAGAGTTATTTCTATTGTAGGTTCACCTCATATAGATGAAACAAAAAGAATTAAAGCTACAGTAGATTTATTAAATTCTGCTTTAGTTGAAGAGCGTAAGAAAGGCGAAGAACTTCTCGCTCAACGTGACGATTTAATTAATAAACTTCAAAAAGAAAAATCAGAGCTTAATCAAAAATATGATGACCAACTCTGGCAATTAACCGACAAAGCTAAAGAAGTCGCCAAAGAAGCTGACCAAAACAAAGCTGTATTAGATTCAATGAGCGGAATGTTCGGATTAAACGCCGTGTTTTGGGGCTTAAAGAAGTTTGTTGTTAGTGCATTAACTACAATAGTAGTATTTGTTATAGTATTTGTTCTTCTTCGTTTATTGGCTACGGTTCATCCCGCTGCCGCCGCCGCATTCTCAATATTTAACATGTTGGGATCTGCAATAATATCTATTCTTAAAGCTCTTACTCCCAAAGCTTTTGAAATGTGTGATTTCGCAACAAAAGAAAAAGTTGATGAATTTAAATCTCCTCTTGTTAAAATTATAGATGTTATTCAAGAACTAAAAGAAAAACAAAAAGAATCTCCTGATAGAGTATATCCATTAAATGAATTACTAAAACGTTTCGAGAAAGAAATGGATAGTGATGAAAAAGATTTAATAGATGATATATTAAGAGAACAAAAGTGGATCAAATAACCGACAATATACCATAAAACACCGGATAACTTAAAAAATCTATTTTATTTATTTTAGTGTAATCAGTTATACGCAACTGATTATATGAACACAAACGACGTTAATATTATATCGCAACAAGCATTAGAATCAACTGGTCAAGATTTGACTGGTAAATATGTTTGGTTATTTATTATTGGACTTATAGCGTTAATGTTTAAGTCTAGTATTGAAAAGTTTGCGGCAGCTTTGTTTATGTTTGTTGGAAATGATTATAAAGAAGACGATGTTGTTTATGTAGATGGTAAACCCGGAAGAATAGTAAGAGTAGGTCTTACAAAGACTGTTTTCTTTATATACGATGTGGTTGACGGAAAAGTTTTGGGCGGCAGCAAGTTAGTTGTCCAAAACGAAAGACTAGCCTCATTAAATATTGAAAAGCCTCTTGCCAACTTAGATCTTAGCAGATTTAAGAAACAAGATTAAAATGGCAATTAATATTTTCACTCACATACGACGCAATTTATATGATAATGTCTATAACTGCATAGTTAAAGACAAAGTAAATATAAATGAAAGAGATGAGGACACTGGAAATCCTCCTCTCATAGTTGCTGTATCGGAGAATAATAAAGAGATTGTTGAATTATTATTGAATCACGGCGCGGATGTTAATTGTAAAGATTGGACAAGTAAAAATACAGCACTTGATATAGCAGAGCAAAAAGGTTTTTTATCTATTGTCGATGTTCTTCAAAAGCGTGGTGCAAAATATGGCAGCGGAAGTAGCTTTCATTTGGCGGCTAAAAATGGCGACATAGTTTCAGTAGAAGAAATGCTGAATAAAGGCCATACTTTAAATGAAGTTGACGCTGCAAAAGGTTGGACCGCAATGCATTATGCAGTTCATTATGGACAAAAACATTTAGTTGAATATTTAATACTTAGAGGCGCTGATGTTAATTCTAAAGACTTCTTAGGTAAAAATAATCCAATAGATGTATTAGCTTTAGGCAATAGAGGAGAAATCGTAAGAATATTAACCAAATCTGGCGCAAAATCTTCTGGTGGTTCAAGCATTCATTTTTGTGCAGAAACTGGTGATTTTGAAGGTGTACAGAAATATTTTGACATTGATGGTCGTATAAACGGTAGAGACGAAAAGAATGGATGGATGCCTATCCATTATGCCGTTAACGCTAACGATATTGAGATGGTTGAATTCTTAATCTGTTTAGGAGCCAACGTTAATGGCGCGGATTTTAAAGGTGAAGTTGCGCCATTAGATTTAGCTTTTAAAACTGGTAATATTAAAATGCAAACACTGCTTCAATCAAAAGGGGCAGCTAGAAAGAAAAAAATAGATAATGGAGGCGGCGGCAAAGACGTTACAATCCATATCAGTGAAGAATTTAAAAAACAAATGCAAGCTTATATTGATAAAAGAAATCAAGAAGAAGCTGTTTTAAAAAAGATACATGAAGAAGAAGTCTCAAAAGATCCAAAGAAAAAAGATAAAAAGACTATTAACTGGAAAGAATTTTTAAAAAGTAAAAATAAGCCTGTCGAAGAAAAGAAGGTCGAAGAAGTTAAGAAAATTGAAGCTCCAAAACCTCCTAAGAAAATAATAAATCAAGTTGCGGTGATTGATGCTGAAGTTAAATCTAGTCGTCTTGAATTGGATAAAATACAAGATGGCTATATTTTTTTCATGGACATAGTTGGATATAGTAAAAAAACTACTGACGAGCAAAGAAAATGTTTTAAAGATCTAGGCGAAATAGTTAAATCAACTATACAATTTAAAACAGCTAATGCTCTTGAAAAATTAATCGTTCTTCCAACAGGTGACGGAATGATTCTTGGATTCTTCACTTACCTTGAAGACGCTATCAATTGTGGCATCACTGTTGCAAAAGTAGTTAAAAATAGACCAGATTTAGAAATGAGAATGGGCATTCATTGCGGCGACGTTTGCCCACTAGAAGATATAAATGGTAATTTAAATATTAGCGGCGATGGAATTAATTACGCTCAAAGAGTAATGGATGCTGGAGAAACTAATCATTTATTAGTTAGCTCTGACGTTATGGCTAAATATGACAGACCAAATTATGTATTAGTTGAAGATCTTGGCGATGTAATAGTCAAGCACGGAGTTATTATGCGATTGTATAGTTTGTATTCATCTGATTTTGGAAATAAAAATTTTCCGAATTCAAGAGTAAAAAAAGTGTAAGTTAAAAGTATCTTTTATGACAAACGTCGTTACAGAAATTTCAAATACGCTTAATTCTATAGGGAATTTTTTCACTATGGCAAACGCGACAATTGCAGCATTAATTATTTTTACCGGATACTTAATAAGTTTCAGCAAGAAAATTAAACCATATATTTCAGTAAAAGATGATATTGCTTCATTAAAAGTAGACCTCGCTAAAATATCAAGTGAATTTAAAACAAATGGCGGCAAAAGCTTAAAAGATCAAATAAACGATTTACAAACATCTACAAAAACCATTCTTTATAGACAAAGATGGATACTTGATAACAGAGAAGAGCCGATATTTGAAACAGATGAACATGGAAATTTTACATGGGTAAACGATGCATTTGCAAGATTAACAGATAGACCGTTCAGAGATTTACAAAATAATAACTGGATTAATTGTTTAAAAGAAGACACAAGGGAAGAAATCACTGTTAGTTGGAATGTAGCGATGGAAAATAAAAGAACTTTCGAGCATATATTATTTGTAGTTGATAGTAAAAATAGAGTTTTTTCTACAAAATGCATTGCTTCTCGTCAAGAAGATGGAAAATATATAGGAAGTTTTACGAACGTAGAGAAAATCGTTGAAAAAAAATCTTGACTTCGTGAAAAATACATGTAATATGTAAGTGTATGATTAAGTATATTAATATTATTATCGCAACCCTTATGGCTTCAGTCGCAGTTTTCGCTGCGGATACTGAATCACCTGTTAACGCCAGCATTAACGCTGGTTATAACAACCATTATATTGTGAATGGTTTGGCAAAAACTGGCGGACAAGGTTTCGCTGGTTTCAATATTGGATCGACATATTTTGGTGTCGATGGTTATGTCGGCGGCGTTATTCTTCCAGACGCTAATAACATTGATGAATCCCACTGGAATGTTGGTGTAGGCAAGGCTTTGAAGGTTACCGAGAAGTTCTCGCTTCGCGGAGATTTGCAAGTTCTTCGTCATCAAAGTTCAATCGTAGGAGGCCGCAATTCAATCGAAATAGCTCCAAAGATTGCTTTGGTAAATCCATATCTAACTCCATATATTCGCGGTTCTCATGATTTCAATCTAAAGCAATCAGGATATATTGTTGGCGTTGAACGTCCTACCGACGTATTTGGTTGGGTTACTGTCACCCCATCAGTTGAGTATGGCAAGTTCACTGATTATGATGTTGTGGCTGCTAAGATTGGCGTGTCACGCACCTTCTTCAATCATCTAACTCCTTATGCTGAAGTTGGCTGGTACGACAACAACTTCTCAGCTTCAAAGTACAAGTTCGCTTCTCAAGAGTTTAGCGGCGATATCGTCGCTACTGCTGGAGTTCGTTGGAACTTCTAAAAAATAAATAAAACAAGTCAACCGTCATCCGAAAGGGTGGCGGTTTTTTGCTGCAAAAATCTCTTGACAAAGCACTTGGTCCGTACATAATAGTGATGTCCACTTGAATTGTGGACTTTTTGAATCAAAATGAATACTGAAATCTCAGATCCAAACATTGTAAAACTCGAAAATATTATCGCAAAGGCTACCGCTGATCAGATCGATATTTTGTGGGCTATTCTTAAGTATAAGGAAATTGGAATTTATAGGAAAGTAAAGTGCATGTGCGTTGTTTTAGGTTCAGACTTGGAATCCGCAGTAAGTCTGCTTCCAAAAGATCAAGATGGCAGAATTCTTGATTACAAGAGCCGCCACATGATTCACGATATTTTAATTAAATATTCCTAATGAAACCTTTCAGCGGATCTATAGATCAACTTCTCCAAAGATGTTCGGAGATGTCTATAAAAGAAATTGATAAAATAGACGCTGAAGCCGAGAAGAATATGTCTATCTCTTTTATAATGAAGGAGATGGACTGTTCTTTTGAAGAAGCTATTGCTGTTTATAAAGAAATAGCAATGATAGAAACGCAAAAAGCTTTAGATAAAATGTTAAAAGCAGGAGAAGTTAAGATAGTTGGATACAATGAAGATGGAGAAGCTTTATACGATGTAACAAAGAAAGGAAGGAAAAAGTTGAAATGAATGTATTAGATTTAATAAATCAAAATCCCAGCACTGGAAGATCTTCTTCTCAAATTTTTACATACAAAGAGCTTTTTAAAAGATTCAATTTTAATTCAATTAATATAGTCGAAACAGGATGCATTAGAAACCCAAACGATTCTTGTGATGGATGGGGAACCGTTTTATGGAAAAGGTGGGCAGACGCAAGCAATAGTTTTGTTTATTCTGTAGATAATAATTCTCACCATTTATTTAACTGTATGAGCGTTGTAAAATATTCTCCTAGAGTGTTTTATATACACAATGACTCAGTTGAATTTTTAAGAAATTTACCGCCTTCTTTTTCTATTCAATTTCTATTTTTAGATAGTTACGATTACGCTGGAGATGAAAAAAATAAAAAACTTGCGGCTGAACATCAATTAAGCGAAATTCAGGCGGCAGAAAAAAATCTTAAACATAATTCTTTGATTTTAATTGACGATATTTTTAATACCACATCATTTCAAGGTAAAGGAGAATTATCTATACCTTATTTATTAAATAAGAAGTGGAAAATTATTAACTATTCAGACACTCAAATACTGTTATCAAAATGATACATATTATCTATAGAACTTGCGAGAAGTTTAACCCAACAAATGGAAGTCGCCCAAGCTGGTGTCAAGACAAAGAATTTAAAAATAAATGCCTTAAATCTTTAGCGTCTGGATTAAAAGATCAAGAATATAAATTTATAGTTATTGGCGACAAATTAAGTCAAGAATCTATAAATGGAATTAAATCTATAATCCCAAACGCTGATATTCGCAATTTTGAAGAAGGTCTTGGTAATCAAAAAAGTTTATTTCAATCTTATTATGCCGCAGATTCTTTAAAAGAAGACAAAGACGTAGTTTTCTTTTGCGAGGATGATTATCTATTTTTGCCTAATTGGTTTAAAAACATGAGCTATTTCTTCACAAATATAGCTAACAAATGCGAATATTCATTTTATCATCCCACTGATTATCCAGATCAATATAGAGATGATAGGACAAGAAGAGGGTATTTGTTTCTGAATCCAAATGGCGGCTGGTATAGAGAAGTTGACAGCACAACTTGCACCAAAGCTTGTTTAATTAAAACTTATAAGAAGTACGCCGAATTAATGAAAGATTGTGCAATAAGAAAGAAAATAGGATACAATCAGCAAGCTGAACCAGTTTATGATTCCACCGGAGCAGATGATGGTAGATTATCTGAAATATTCGGTCATAAAAACGCTATGGGATATATTAAATTGACTCAAACTGCTTTTTGCTTTAGCCCAATTCCCGGCGACTCCGCTCATGTTCACGAAGGTACGACAAGTTATTTTATCGACTGGAAAAATATTTATAATAATATTTAATAAATAAATATGACTCTTCTTACTTACCACGATGCTAATTACAAATCTTTAGCGAATGCGACAAATCCTATTATAAAAAAATATTGCGAAAAACATAATTATGTATTTAGATCAAGAAACGAACCTTATTTAGCTCAAGGCAGACCTAGTTCTTGGGCTAAAATAAATGCAATCAAAGAAGAGTTTGAAAAAACTAGCGATTGGATTTTTTGGATAGACACAGATGCGGCAATAACGAATCATCAAGTAAAAATAGAAAATATTATTGATGAAAATTATAATAGTATTTTTTCTCCAGATGGTTGTGAATGGATAAGTGCTTGTTGCTTTGCGATAAAAAAAACAAATGATTCAATAAAATTATTAAATAAAATATGGGATCAACCAAATGAAGTAATAAATCATTGTTGGTGGGAAAATCTCGCCTTAATGAAAGTCCTTGAAAACGATTCTGATTTAAGAAAAACTTGTAAAATAATTGAATATAAAAAAATATTTTCTCAAATACAGAACTGGAATAAAGGAGATTTCATAATGCATATTGGAGGAGGATTAAGAGTAGGTGAAAAAAAGGCTGATATGATGAATCATTTTTTAAATTCTAATTCAATTGTTTATTAAGTGAATAAAATTGGAATTATAAGACCTTGTAAAATTGGAGATTTGATAATATCTTTACCTATAGGCAAATATTATTTTAATAAAGGATACGAGATATATTGGCCTATCATGTCTAAATACTATCAGATGTTTCATGAAGTTGCTGGGCATTATATAAATTTTATTCCAATAACAAACTTAGATTTTTTTGTCGTAAATAGCGCAAAGCAAGAATTGATTGATAGAAAAGTTTCAAATATATTGAATTTAACATTCAACGTTGGAACATTTAACGATGTTAATTCTTTGAATTTTGCCTCATCAAATTTATCTTTCGATCAATTTATTTATAAACTAGCAAACGTGCCTTTCGATCAAAAATGGAATTTAGATATAAAAAGAAATGTAATTGAAGAAGAAAAGGCTTATAAATCTTTAGTTAAAAATAACGAATATTCTGTTTGCCATTTCGAAGTAGATTATAATAAATATGGATGGCAAAAAGGTAAACAAACAAGAGATGGATATTTTAATCTTTGCAAAAATAAAATAAAAAATCAAATCATAGAGATAAACAAAGCGCAAAATATAAAAAATATTTTTTATTGGTTAAAAATATTAGAAAATTCAAAGCAACTATTTCTTGTTGATAGTAGCATTTTAAACTTAATTGAAGGATTAAATATTAATACAGAAAAATATATCTTATTAAGATCAAGCAAAAAAGAAACTCCAATTATTAAAAACAACTGGAATATAATATAATTTAAAAATGAAAATAACTATTTATAAAGGAGATAGAGAAGACGTATTAAAAGACATTGCTCAAATTAAAAATGGTATTTGTGCGGAAATTGGAGTTTTAGAAGGATATTATTCAAAAAAAATCTTAGAACAAAATCCTAAAACTCTTTATTTAATTGACGTTTGGATGCCTCTTAAAAATTATGAAGATATAACTAACAATATTAATTACCCAAATGCATTCGCAAAAGTAAAAAATATGTCAGATTCTTACGCAAATAAATGCGTAATGATTAAAGAAACGTCTATTGAAGCTTCTAAGAATTTTAAAAATAATTTTTTTGATTTTATTTATATAGACGCGAATCATTGTTATGAAGAAATAAAAAAAGATATTCTTGCATGGTTTCCAAAAGTAAAAAATGGAGGAGTTTTAAGCGGTCACGATTATTTAAAATTTAATTGGGAAGAAAATAAAAATTTTTTAAAAAATGGAAAAGACGTATTTCTATATACAGAAAATAAAATAGTAAAAATTGGTGGAGAAGAATGCAAAAATAAAGAAAATAAATTCGGCGTATTTGGAGTTAATCCTGCTGTAAATGAATTTTGTATAGAAAATAATTATGAATTAAATATAACGAATGAATTAAGCGCAAATTGGTGGATAGTTAAAAAATAAAAAATATTTATTGATAAAAGCTTTAGATCGTCCAAAAGGAATGCCAATAATAAAAAATAACTGGAGAATTATTTAATGAGCAATTATCAAGCTGTTATCACTAGATATAATGAAGATATTGAGTGGGTTAAGACGTTCGATGACTATATAGTATTTAATAAAGGAAGCAATATAGGAATAAATCAAGAAATCTTAAATAGGACATATAATTTGCCTAATCTTGGAATAGATGTAGAAGTAATTTTGCGTTATATTACGACGCATTATAATTATTTACCCAGTAAAGTAGCATTTTGTCAGGGTAATTATTTTGATCATTATCAATTAACTCTTAATGAATTCAAGCATCAATTATTAACGCTACAAAACGGACATAGTATTTTAAATTATAATTACAATAGATATGGAGAAATTAATAGCAATAAACCCTCATTTAATATTGAAGAATGGCCTCCAAATCGTAAATTAGAAAATTATAAGCCACAATATAATCTGGAAAACTGGTGGAAAGAATTATCTGGAGAAGCGTATGTCCAAAAACAAATGGTTTTTTGGGGTAGTATATTTTGCGTCGATAAAACTTTAATTCATAGAAGACCGTTATCTTTTTATAATAAAATGCATCAATACTACATTAAAAATTTAAATCCAGTAGAAACTCATTTTGCAGAAAGATCATGGGTAAATATATTTAAAATTTAAAAATGAAAAATATTATATATACAATTGTAGATAAAAACTTTTATAAGCTATTCAAATATTTTTATTACTCTTTAAGAAGATACGATTCTGAAACTAAGCTCGTTTGCATAACTCCGACAGATTTAGAAATAAAATTTAAAGATGTTATCCAATACAAAAGAGATGATTTTGATTTTAAATATTTTGGCAAATACAAAATAATTGAATGGTCTGAATTTGATATGCATGACAACTATGTTTATTTAGATACTGATATACTATTTTTAGAAAATCCAAAAGATTTATTTATTGAAATTGAAAAAGATAAAAATAGAATCCATTCTGTTATAGAAAATTATTCAATCAACAATGCGGACGAACATTTCAATTTTAATAAAACCATATTTGAAAAAGACACACCTTCTTTCAACGCTGGAAATTTTGGTTTTCATAAAAGTTTAAAATCTAAAATTAAAGAGTTTATTGAATATACAGAAAAAAATAAAGAAAAAGCGATATTTTTCGATCAACCTTTATTAAATGTTTTTTTTCACGATTTGATAAATGATAGCTTTTCAAAACATATAGAACTTTTTGAATTTGTGAAACCAATAAAACCTAAATTAATTCATCTTTTAGGATCTTTGTATGATATTGGAGGCAAAAGTCAAACATATAAAAAATATTTACGAAAAGAGTCTCGCGGTGATATTTTATTTCATTTACCTCAAAAATCAAATATTGGATTATTTAATTGTGGAGATTATTTTGAAAATGAATCCATAAAACTTATGAGAGAAACAAGAAAAAAAGAAATAAATGTATTTAAAAATAATTACACAGTAAATAATGAATTTTACGATTACATTTATATAGACAGTGCTTCAAGCGTAAATGAATTAGTGGATATAATAAGAAAAATTTATCCAAAAGTCAAAGGCGGCGGTATTATAGCTTCAGTTATGGGAGGAGAAGCAGGAAAAAACGCTTTAAAAAACTTTATTACGAAATCAGGGCTTGACTTCTTTCAATGTTATGAAGATGATGTGTTCTTTACGATAAAGCTATGAACGAAAAGATAACTAAAAGAATAATTGAGCAAAATCCTAAAATCTTCGCGCCGAATTTCTATTTTGAATGCGACGATGGCTGGGCAGATATTATTTTTAATCTGTGCAAAGAGCTTCAGCAAGAAATAGACAACTCAGGCTGCGAACAAGTGGTCGCCGCCCAAGTTAAAGAAAAATTTGCAGGACTTCGATTTTATGCTTCTGGCGGCAGCGAAAAGACTAGTCAGATAATTGATAAGTACAGCAAGCTCTCAACTGAAACTTGCGAAGTAACTGGCGGCAGAGGTTATATCTGCGAAAAACACGATTGGTACAAGACTCTTTGTCCTGAAGCTGCGCTTCTCCTTGGGTTTAAGAGGTGCAAGTGAGAAATTTACTCTTTCTTGAAGAATTTTCTTGATTCTTCGCCTTTTATGCCGTAAGTTCATTTCAAGACTTATGAAATTACTTGATTTATTTTGTTGCGCTGGCGGAGCAAGCATGGGCTATAGCCAAGCTGGATTTGAGGTAACTGGAGTTGATATTAAAGATCAGCCCAGTTATCCTTTTAAATTTATTAAAGGAGATGTTTTAGAAATCTTGAAAGACAAAGAATTTCTCAATTCTTTTGACGTTATTCACGCTTCACCTCCTTGTCAGGGGTATAGCAGCGCGACAAAGCCAGATTCAATTTATGTTCATTATTCCCAAGGCAAAGATACTCCTAAATTAATTGAGCCAGTTCGCACCGCATTAATTAACACTGGTAAATATTATATTATTGAGAATGTAGCTGGAGCAAAAGAATATCTTATAGAACCGTTTAAATTAACTGGTTATATGTTTAATATGCCAATTGAAAGAACGCGATATTTTGAATGTAATTTTCCTGTTGCAGAGTTAAAAAGTATAACTAAACGTGGATATTCTAAAAAATATGCCGAAGATAATGGAATAGATTATCGCGATATGAGTGTGACTGGAAAAAGCCGCCGTAAAGGATCAATCGATGTTTGGCGTAAGGTTATGGATATGCCTTGGGCAGGTCGCGGTTGGGAGCTAACCGAAGCTATTCCTCCAGCTTATACTAAATACATTGGTGAACAACTTTTAAAATATGAAAGCAATCTTAGAATTCAATTTACCTGAAGATCAGAGACAGTTCGAAATGGCTAATCAGGCTGCTGATATGGTCGCTGCTATTGGTCATTTTGAAGATAGACTACGAAGCTATATAAAATACGGCCACGAATTTAAATCTGCAAATGAAGCTCTTGAATCTATTCGCGCTCTTTTGCATGAAGAAATTAACCTTCGACGCATAAATATACATGACTGCTGATATACAAAAAGAAATAGTTAAACTCTCTGAACAGTGGTACGAACTTATTAGTAGCAATCATCATAAAGATAAAGATTGCCATTGGTACATAGAAACGCGCTGGTCTTATGGCGAGCAACCTGAGTTTCGAGTGTTGCATCATGGCTATATTACTGATGACATAGAAATTGCCTGTGACTCTTATGATACGGCACTAATGGAATTGCGAACTATTATTAAACGAGCTATTGAAAGAGAAAAAGAATTAGAAAAACTACCAAATTCTAATGTCTGGTAAATCTAAAGGGTTTACTTTAATAGAAATAGTGTTGGCGACAGTGATATTATTATCATTGATCGCCGCGCTTGTTATTAACTTTGATTCTTTAAGAGGAGATCAATACAAAGAAGCGAAAGAGAATCTCAAAACATTTCTAATAAATAAACGTCATCAAGCCGCATATCATCAAAAAGAGCTTGAGCTATCTTTCTCTGAAGATTATACGATTAATTCAATTGAAAATCCTGACGAGCTTGCGGCGATAACTAACGATTTAAAAATAATAGAAACTTCCGCGACAAAAATCGTTTTTTTTCTTGACGGCACAATTGAAGAAAGCTATATTATCACCAGTTCTAATGATGGAAAAGTAACTAATACTTTTCGTATAAACGTCATTGGAAAAATAGACTACGATAAATAATTTATGTTAAAGATAAAAATCTGGATGCGCGGTACTATGGAATACAGTCGCGACACTATCGCTGGCCCTATGCCTGATCAAACTAAAGAAATGTTTGAGGAAATGTTCATTGAAAGCGATGAATGTTATTCTGGGGGAGACGTTTATGAGACTTGTCCTTATTTTGATTTTGAGGATGGTAGAGATGATATAAAAGTATATCTAGGCGGTGACGAATACATTCAAAATCACGAAGAACCTTTCTTTGAAACATCAGATTGGAATCAATTTAAATTTGAAGAAGGTGGTGGTTGTAATTATGTACCGCAAGAACCCGACAATGTAGGCGAAGTAAATATTTGGTGGTCTCATGATATGAAATTTAATTATATTTATTATTGGAGTGAGATTACAGAATTTGATCCTAAGAAACTAAGCATTCAATATGGAGTCGATCAACGTGGTAAAAAATATCTTGAAGATATAATGTATGATGGCGAATGCCCTGATGATTATCATGATCATGGCGATACAGGATATGGATATGATGGCCCAGATTTTATCTATCATCCAGATCAAAAATTTGCTGAAGAGGAAGAAAACTGATATAATATGAGCATGAATCGCAAAGGTTTTTTTAAGACTCTATTCGGAGGCTTTGTTGCTGCCTCTGCCGCGCCATCTCTAGTTAAAGCAGCAGAGACTCCTCAACCGCCAAAAGATTTAGCACTCGGTAGAGAAGCTTTAAGAATTGACGAACATGGCAACGTTGGATTAGGAACTAATATGCCTACAACTAAACTCCATGTTGAAGGTATTATTTTTCATATTAATGATCGAATGTTAGAAATGGCAGGAGATGAGAATGGTAATTTTAAAATAAAATGGTTAAATCCGAAAGAAAACGAAACCGCTAACACTATCGTAATCCATAAACCAAAGGATGATCCGTGGAAGATGAATTTGAAGCGGATCAGCTAACTCTTGACGAGATAAGTCAGGGCTGGCATTATTGTTATACTTGGAAAGGGTTGCTAATTGGTCCCGGCGATCCTAAAATGGATAACTGTAAATGCAAGATAGATAAAAGAACTCACAACACCTTACGAAAGAAAAATGACATTCGACAGTCATAAGAAAAAAATAGTATTGCTTTCTGATCTTCACAATAACATTGAGAAGTTCAATAAGATTATTCAACACGAATCGGCGGACATAAATATTTGTCTTGGAGATTGGTTTGATAGTTTTTATTTGGATGATTCTGATGATTATAAAAAGACTGCTGATTATTTGATGCGATATCTATCTGCGCCAAATAATTACACTCTTTTTGGCAATCATGATTTGCATTATTTATTCAATAATCATTATACTATTTGCAGTGGATATGAGGACAGGAAGTATTTTGCTATCGATGAAATTCTAGGATCTGAACGTCAAAATATTACTAATAAATTTAAATGGCGCGTTTGGGTTGATGGTATTCTTTGTACTCATGCTGGACTATTTTCTGATTACATAGATCCATCTATTAAAAATAATGATGATTTAAGTCTTTTTCTTGTGAAAGAAGTAGAACGTGCAAATATTGCCGTGCGAACAGATCAAAATCATTGGTTTTATTATGCTGGCCGAAGTCGAGGTGGCCCTAAAAAAGCTGGAGGAATTGTGTGGCTAGATTTTAAACAAGAGTTTCAGCCTGTTGAAGGATTAAAACAAATTGTTGGTCACACTTATCATAAAAATGGTAAAGTTAATCCTCACCATTTAGACGGCAGCGTTAATCCCGCAGATTGCGACAATCTTTGTATTGACAACGGATTAAATGAGTATATTGTAGTCAGCAACGGTAAGTTGGAAATAAAGAAATTTTTAGATATATGAATGTTAAACTAGTAGCCGTAACTTCACCAAAAATTGAAGGATTAAATAATGCCGAAGATATTGTATCGTATTGCGCGAGAGTAAGTAATCCATCTAATCAGATGAATACTGAAACCGCGCCAAGACTTCTTAAATATCTAATTAAGCATCAACATTGGAGTCCATTTGAAATGGCAAGTGTAACAGTCGAAATTGTTACGAGCAGAGCTATTGCCGCGCAAATTCTAAGGCACAGATCTTTTGCTTTCCAAGAATTCAGTCAAAGATATAGCGTAGCTACAAAGCTAGAAGATATTCAATGGCGAATGCAAGGTAAAACTAATAGGCAAGTTGGTGATGCTGAAGTAGATTTGTCGCCAGAAAAAATTGAATTAGTCAATAATGCACTTAACAGCAGTCTCAAAGCGTATGATTCATTAATTGAAGCTGGCGTTGCTAAAGAATGCGCTAGAATGGTATTGCCATTAACTACGCAGACCACTATGTACATGACTGGCACACTTCGCAGTTGGATTCATTATATTGAATTGAGAGCGAAGGAAGATACGCAAAAGGAGCATAGAGAAATTGCAGTAGGTATTAAGAATATATTCATTAATGAGTTTCCTGTCATTAGCGAAGCTTTAAGCTGGATTTAAAATCAATTATGATATCTAAATATAATATATTCTTAGATGATGTAAGAATTCCTACTCAAGTTTATTGGGCGGAAATTCCTAAAGATCAGCATTATTCTGTAGTTCGCAACTTTAATGAATTTGTGGATCTCATTAGTCTTAGAGGTTTGCCTAAATTTGTTTGTTACGATCACGATCTTTCGACGGAACATTATCATGATGTTGGCAAGGTATCAATGAACTACGATAATTATAAAGAGAAAACTGGTTATGATTGCGCCAAATGGTTAGTATCTTATTGTATTGAAAAAAATATTAAACATCCACCTTATGTTGTGCATAGTTTAAATCCTATTGGTAAACAAAACATTGAATCATATATTAACTCTTATAATAAAACGCTATGAGTTATCAAATGGAATTTGATTTCGAAACGCCAGAACAAAAAGAAAAACGTTTTAAAGCATTGCAAAAACAAGATTTAGAATTTGATAAACTGTTTGGAGCGGATGGCGATTATTATACATATAATAAATATATAGATAATCTTATCGATTTTCTTCCTTATAGACTTGGATGGGGATTTAAGCATAACTGGAGCGATTTGCGTTGGTGGATAAAATGCAAGTATCAGAAGTTGCGGTATGGAGTTTCTGATGATGATGTTTTTTCTTTAGAAACTAATATCGCTAAATATATTGCGCCGCGTTTGCAATATTTTAAAAAGAAAGGCAAGTATGGAATTCCTATGAAATTTTTGCCTAGTAATTATTCATATCTTAACGAAGAAGATCGTGAAAAAGCAGAAAAAATTGGCGAACAAGAAATGAATCGGATTTTAGATGAAATGATTTTTGCTTTTGATTATACAATTAACCCTGATAAATACGTTCCATTTCCTGAAGAGTCAATGAAATGGGATCTTAAAGATAAAAATTACTTTAATAGAGAAAAAACTATTGAAGAAAAGGTTGCTTGGGACGATTATATAAAGAAGTGCGAACAACATGATACTCGCAAAAAACAAGGTCTGCAATTATTTGTAGATCACATAGATATTCTCTGGTTATGAAGTTTACAACTGAACAATATAATCTTATCTGTCAAACTCGCGATGAAATAAGAGCTTTGAACAATAGGCAGCATACTTTATACAATAATCTATTAAAAGAATTAAATATAAGTATTTATGCCGAAGATTGGATGTTTGATTATATTTATAATGAAAGCGGCTCAATCGACGATATAGAAGCGAGGATGTAATGGACTTAACTTCAGCAATAATAGGCCATCTTGTAGCAGATTATCTTCTGCAATTCGATTTTATTGCTGAGAATAAGAAAAAGAGTAGTCTTATTTGCGTTCTTCATTGTTTAATTTGGGCGAGTTGTGTTTGTTTATTGGGTGATATATGGAACGTTACCGTTTTCAATGTTTTATTTATAACACATTACATACAAGATCGCTGGCAATTGATACCTTGGTATATGAAAACTATTGGACAAAACAATTTTACAAAGCCGCCTCTTGCTCCGTGGTCATTAATTGTCGTTGATAATGTCTGGCATATTTTTACAATATGGATAGTGTATAAGTTATGCATGAACCAAGTTTTTATTTAAGTTTAGATCTTCCTAAGAATTTTACTAGAGAAGACGCTGAAAAGATTCGTAAAGATGTGCTTGACTTCCTTGAAGGCAAGCGTCATTATGGTGCGAAATACGATGGCAAAAATGGAATAACCGTTAAAGTCATCAGCGTATCTACAAATCATGATTGAAAAATCTATCGAACGTCTTCGCGCATACAACGAATGGCGCACTGGAAAAGATAATCGCACAATGGATGAAGCGGGTATTAAGCCGCGCCAAGTTACCGAAGATATTGAAAATATCTGCAATGAACTAGAAAAACTAATTAAAATGTATGCAAGTAGTAATTAACCTTTCAGGAACTTTTTCTATTAGCTCCGAAGCTGTAGAATTTATAAAAAAGAAAATAAAAGACAAGAACGCCAAAAAAACAATTGGCCCTTATTCATTCGATAATGATCGAACTAATTATCTTTTAATTGAAGCAGTAAAAAAACTAAAAAAGAAAGCGAATGGAATTGATGCAGATTTAAAAATCGTAGAGATTCCAGATGATATCGAATGGTCTATTTTCGGTTGTTCTGGTAGCGAGTGGATTGGAGAAAAACATAGAACTTGGCGATGAATGAAGCCGCGAATATTGAAACGGGCAGTTGAAACTGCTCGCGCTCTTTGTCCTACTAATTGGAAGAATGTAAATAATTCTCATATAGCTTTTCTTGTTAGAAAGAATAAGATTATAAAAATTGGCTGGAACAGAAAAAGAACTCATCCTGAAATTGTCAAACATCCATATCATGATGGATATGTCGGCACTCATGCTGAACTTGATGTTATTTTAAAGTCTGGGCTTGACGATCTTGAAGATCATTCTATGATCGTGTTAAGAATAGACAGAAATGGTAAATTGAATAACAGCAAGCCGTGTTCAGGTTGCCGCAGCGTGTTAAATCAATTTAACGTAAAAAATATTTTTTATTCTAATTCCGAAGGTAATATAGTAAAATATGACTAACACTTCTATATCAGAATTTGAGAGAACAAAGCCCACCGAAACTTATAAAAAGATCGCGCAGCTTGAAAAATTAATCAAAGAAGAACAAATAAAGACAGAAAATCTATATTCTAATAGAATTGCTACGCTTGACAAGATGTTAAAGCATACGCAAGATTTAATGGAAACATTTAAAAAAGGAGAATAAAATGCAAAAAGATTTATACATGAAGAATCCTAATGAGAAGATAGTTGTCCAAAGCGACGATCTTAAGTACGACGGAAAGAATATTATTATTCCAAGTTATTATGCAGGTGTCATTTCTGATTATTTAGCAAACGTAGACACGCAAGCCATGAATGACGCAGATAAGCATGACTTTATGGCGTTCTCTAGTTTTTTTGAAGCGATTCTTGATTATAAAAACAATAAATAATTATGGGAATGTACGATACTATTATTTGTAAGTGTTGGCTACCAATGCCAGACGAACCAAAAGGTTATACTGGCTCACATGATTTTCAGACTAAAGATCTTGATCTAGCTCTTTCATCATACGATATTGATGAAAATGGTCAATTATTTATTCATCGATATGAAGGTGAATGGATTGAAGGAAATAAAAATTCCGAAAGTTTATTCGGAAGAATGGGTCATTTTAAAACTACTAAGAGATGGCTTGAAGAATTAAATATCACTACTACTATTGTATTTTATGATTATCAGCATTCACAAAATACTGATTATGATTATTTTATAGAATACGAAACAGTATTTATTGATGGCAAAATGACTTCAGCAAAATTAATTAACTTTGAAGCTAAAGACAATGCCGAAAGAAAAAAAAGGGACATTGAGTTTGATGAAAAGCTAAAGCGACATCATGAGTTTATAAATACTTGGAAGTATAAGTATTTTGTAAAGCCATACAATAGAAGTATTAGTTATATATTTCGTAAATCTAGCAAGGCTTTTTATAACCTATCCTATATCTTGAATAGAATAGAAATTAAAATTAAATTATGAAGTTTAAGAATTTTGAGGGTGTTGAATATACAGTTAATTATAATAAACCATTAGGGCGGCAAAACGCTTCTGGTTTATGTGATTCACCTGATACAGAATACCCTCAAATTCATGTTGATCCAAGATTGCTGACTCGCCGCAAGCTTAACGTATTAATAGAAGAAGTCTTTCACGCTCATCTTTTTGATTTACCAGAAAGAAAAGCTAGAAAGTTCGCGGCTAATTTAGGTAAGTTAATTTACGCGCAGTTTCTAAAAAAGAACTAAGTTAACTGTGGATAATTCCACATGTTAGACCAATAAGGATCGTTTTCCCAACAATAACTTACTGATCCATTAGTCCTCAGTAGCTTGAATCTAAAATCATGCTTCTGGGGATTTATTTTATTCTTATCAGCAATAGCTTTGAATAATATTTCATAATGAAATATGCCGTTGTTATAAAAATGCTCATCAACAAAAGAGAATCTATTATCAACAATATTCATATTTTTACTGTTAGAGAAATAAACTCTATCATTATAACCAAACCAAGCGTCATGCTTGAATACATGAAGTTTATTTAAATCTAATGCAGCGACTTCTGGAAATATCGCATCAGGTTCAACTAAAATATCAGGTCGAAGACGAATTACACAATCATAAATAAAGTCATTTTCTTTTTCATGCTTATTTTTAATATCATTACATCTATTAAGACAATAAGTTTGGCGCAATAATCCTTGAACATTTACTTCAGGACGCTTTCTTAAAGAATACATCTTTTCAGCAAAAGTTTTTCTTGGTTCAATAACTATGTCCTTCAAATTTAATTGATTTAAATATTTTAATTTAGACTTATCTGGATCGTCATCCCAAGCGAAATAAAATGCGTCATATTCTCCTAATTTAGGCAATATCTTTTCTTTCCATCCGTCAATACATTTATCTATACTTCTTAATTCTCCGCTTAAACAAATTGCAGTTTTCACTTTATTATCATACAATAAAAACGAATGAAGCCAAAGATTTACTTCCCAGTTATATGTTATAATCATAATGTTTTGGTGCATTATATGTTCAGCGTTATGAGACTATGCAATGATTGCATGGTTAAAGATATATCTATTGGATTTGATTGTATTTATTTTGACAGCTTAATAGCTAGAGCTAGAAATGCAGCGATAGCAGGATTTTTAAATCAAAAAGATTCGACGCATCTTTTATTTGTAGATACAGATATAAATTTTAAAAGTGAAGATGTTTTTAAAATGCTTGAAAGAGACAAAGAAGTAGTTTGCGGACTATATCCTAAAAAATATATTTCAAAAACTAAACTTAATTATGTTGCAAAGATGAATAAAGAATTGCCAAATAACTACGAATCTCTATGTACTGACTTTTCATCTGAATTATTAAACAATGCCGAAAAAGCGAAATATGCCGCGACGGGATTTATGTTGATTAAAAAAGAAGCTATTCTAAAGATTATCGAAAAGTTCCCAAATATAAAGTATAAGAACGATATTGACGCTTATCACCAATACGGAGATAACTTTTATAATCTATTTCCATGCGAAATTAATCCAGAAACAAAGAAGTATGAAAGCGAAGACTACGGATTTTCAAGACTTTGGCGCGAAACTGGAGGAGAAATTTTTGTTGAAAAGTCTGCGGAATTAATTCATTATGGATGGAAAGGTTATTCGGGAAACATAAACGAGCAAATAAACTACTTTAATAAAAAATGATAACTCTAAAGAAGTCTAAAATCTCAGCTAAAGGTTCTGCCGCGATAAATATTTTGAAATTTCGCTATCTGTTCTGTAATATAGAACGAAGCGATGATAGACAAAGAAAAGACAATCTTAGTTTTGTTGAATCAAACTATAGAGGAATCTATAAAGTTAGATCTTCGCAATAGAGTCGAAAAAGCTAGAAAAGGCGAATTTGATGAAGGCGGAGATAGCATCGTAACGCATAATTTAAAAATGTTAAAAGAATTAATTCTTTCATAAAATGCTACACAGATATAAAAAAGAACAAGCTTGCCCATATTGCGGCTTGATGACAAAAGATTTCTTCGAAACAGAAGACTCTACGTTAGTTTGTAGAGATTGCTTTGAAGAAGAAAATAACGATAGTTATAACGATTACCAAGAAGAAAGAGATTAAATGGCCCATTTAGTTCCATTAAGAGCTTTAGACGTAAAACACGATAACGGTAAAGCTTACGATACTATATTATTTAATTTAGATAATGTAATTAGTATTGAAAAAAGCTATGTTCATTCTATTATTTATACTGATCACAATCCAAGAGGTATTAGAGTAATGGAGTCTTTAGATGAAATTCTTGAATTAGCTAAAAAATGAATTTAGTTGTTTGTATACCGGGGAATAACTTTTCCGAAATATTTCTAGGAAGTATTTTAAATTTTCAACGTATATGCTTTTCTAAAGGTATTAATGTTGTATTTTCTACAGGATATTCTCCCAATTTATATATTGTAAGAAATATGGTTCTTGGAGGATCTGGAACCGCAGGAAACAATCAAAAGCCTTGGCAAGGAAAAGTCAGCTACGATTATATTCTTTGGGTAGACAGCGATATTATTTTTAATTTTGAACAGTTCGAAGAGCTATTAAACTCAAATAAGCAAATAACTTCTGGTCTTTATTATTTACATGATGAAAGGCGCAGATATTTTGCCGCGATTAAGCATTGGGACGAAGATTATTATCTTAAAAATGGTACTTTTCAATGGCTATCTAATGAAGACATATCATCTTCTAAAGAGCTATTTAAGGTAGATCACATCGGCATGGGATTCATGTTGATGAAAGCTGGAGTATTAGAGAATCTTCCTTATCCTTGGTTTAGGCCAATGATGGCTGAACTTCATGCAAATATAGAAATTTGTACTGAGGATGTATCATTTTGTCATTTTATAGTTAAAAAAGGATTTAGTATTTGGGTCAATCCAAAAGTAATAGTTAAACACGAAAAAAGAATACTGCTTTGAAAACAATAACCTGTAAATGTATTAAGTGCAACGAAGTCCAAACATACGATTCTTTCAAGGTCGCTTGGATGCAAGGTTGGGAGTTTTTAAAAGAAACAAAAAATAAAACTCAAGATATTCTTGGAGTTTGCCAGAATTGCCCTCCGTTGACGAAGGAAGAAGAAGTTGATTTCAGAGAAACTGTCGCTTGACAGGCTAAAATTTCTTTGCTAAGGTCACGCCCATGATCAAATATGGGCTGGTTTGCATCTCAAACACCTTGCGCGAAGCTGATCCAGACATGGCTTTCAAGGTCATGACTCGCACTCAATTTTTAAAAATGGAGCGCGAAAAAGGAATTCTTCTTCTTTCAGATAGAATTTTCCATAACATCAACGTAACTGCCGAGACGTTAAAGCAGTGCGCCAAGATTGGAATTAAACATTACCGAATTTCTTGCAATCTTTTTCCTCTTGTTACTGATCCTACTTTAAATATCTTTTTTGAAGAGTTTCCTAACATCGACAGAATCACTCAAAAACTAGCTGAAGTTGGTCAAATAGCGAAGTCTCTTGGCATCTCTATGAGTTGTCATCCTGATCAATTTGTTGTTCTTGGATCTAACTCAGATGATGTTTGTAAAAAGTCTATTGATGAATTAAATTTCCATGCATGGGTAATGGATAAAATGGGATTGCCGCAAGATTATTCTGCTCCCATTAATATTCATGCAAGTCTTTCTAAGTTTGAAACTCCTGAGAAGTTTGTAGATAAATTTGTGCGTAACTTTTTTGCTTGTGATGTTGGAGTTCGTAATCGCTTAGTGCTTGAAAATGAGGATAAGGGCTTCTGGAATTGTCAAAATTTGTATAGATACTTTTATACTTACATGCGACATACATATAACTTTAATTTCCCGTTAACTTTAGATAATCTGCATGACAAATGCAATCCTTCCAAAGATCAAGATGGAAATGTAATTTCTTGCAAAGATTGGTTCGTTAAGTTTTATCCTACTTGGGGAACTGTTCCGGTGTTTCATTGGAGCGAAGGAATCGGAACTTCAAATAAACACGCTGATGACATTACTGTCGCGCCAGAAGATTTTGGCCTTGATTGTATTTATGAGTGTGAAGTGAAGAACAAGGATAAAGGTTTTCTACATTTATTGCCGGTGCAAAATATTTGAAAAAATCCTTTGATTTTCCGGTTATCTCCGGTAGAATATTATGTAATATGAATAAGGTAACTAAGCTAAATTCTACGGGAGGTAGGTTCTCTACCTTGGTCGCAACAGTCAATGGTAAGCGCAATGCTTTTTGCGCGAAGATCACTTCTGCTACTGAGAAGTACGTTTCGTTCTGGGACGTAAATGCAGATAAGAATCGTCGCGTTGCAACTAGCAACATTGTAGCCATGAAGTCAGGCAAGACTCGTTTCGCTAACGCTTAAAAATTTATGGCAAAGAATACTCCAAAGGCTGGCTCAAAGACTCCAGCATCCACCCCAACTCCTGCTCCTGCCCCAAAGGGCGGTAAGAAGAAGTAAGGTATAGTACATAGCAACGAGTGTGCCAAAGTTTCGACTTTGGCGCACTTTTTTATTTTTTTTAGTTGTTGACGTTTCGATTGCTGTCGTTTAGACTGTTCCCACGATGAAAATTCTTATTGCCGATAGAGTCGTTGCCACTTCGCACGATTTTCCCACTGTAAACTGCACGATTGATCCAGAAGATATGAGGTATATTTCCTCGCTTCTGCGAAACAATTATTCGAACACGATTCTTGCTACGATTCGTGAAACTTATGCTAATGCTGTAGATGCCAATAAAGAATCTGGATTGTCTCCAGAGTCAATTGAAATCAAATGCCCGACTGGTTTGGATCAGACTTTTTCTGTTCGTGATTTCGGTTCTGGTTTGAGCCGAGATCAGATTTTTAATCTATATAGTAAATTTGGTAAGTCTACCAAGCGTGGTTCTGATCAGATGGTGGGCGGGTTTGGAATAGGCCGCTTCGCGCCTCTATCTTATAAGGACAGTTTTACTGTTACTTCTTATCATAACGGTACTAAATCTATCTATAGTCTTTATATTTCTGAAGAAAATGATACTAAGATTGATGAAGTATTCTCAGAGCCTACTTCTGAAGCTAATGGTATTTGTATTTCTGTTGGAGTTGCGAAGAATGATCTAACTAAATTCAATGAAGAAATCTCTAATTTCTTTAGTAATTTTGAAATTCTACCAAAGTTTCTAAATATCCAAACTAATATTGTTAAGCCTGAAATTCTTAGTATTGGTAATGGTTGGCAGATTCGCAAGTCTCTTAATAGTTACAATTCGTGGTCAGTTGGCGAACAAGGTATTATTATGGGAGGTATTTATTATCCCATTAATCCTGAACTCATTGATTTCAATGATTCAGACGCTTATTTTGCTTGGACTAAACATCTCAATAAACTAGTTTTTATTGCTGATATTGGTTCTGTTTCATTGCATCACTCACGCGAAACACTTGAGTACAATAAGACTACAAAGTCTTATCTAAAGTCTTGTTATAAATCTTTTTGCGAAGAATTTACTAATTCAATCAAGAATAAGATCGCGCAATTTGATTGTTTGCGCGATGCTATGGATTATTACAAGGAAATTAAGAATACATTTCCTCGAAACGCCTTTGATAAGCTTGAATCGCAAGATGTTTTTGTATTCAAGGGGTATAAGGTTACCTCTTTTACTTTCAATCGCGCTGCTTATGAAGTAGATAATAAAGCTCATCGAATTCCTGTTTATGCTAAAACTTACAGCTTAGTTAATAATGATCGCGTAAGCGTCAGCAAGTGTTATACAATTACTAATGATAAAAATAATTATATTGTATTTAATGATATGCCTGACAATACAAAGATCGCTCCTCGCGTATTTAATTTACTCAAGAAATACTCGACTGTAGTCGTTGTTGCTCACGATCAATCAATCATTAGCTCTACTATTGTTAATGGAGTTGACAAGTTCAAAGAAGTTAATGGATTTAATCTTATTAAGTCTGGTTATTGCAATCTTAGTGAATTGGCTCCAGTAAAGCTTCCTTCTAACAAGAAAGCTTCTACCAGTTCGTACACGCCTAGTTATTTTTACAAGGTTGAAGGTTCCGCTTTTCGCTCTTCAACTTCTTTTACTCAAGAAATCAACGATACTTCCATTACTAAGCTTTATTTTCCCATCTCTGATGGAAAGCCTATTAATCAGTATTCACAATTTTATTACGAAAAGAATAAACTCAATAGCCGCTTTTTTAGTGAAGTAGTCCTATTATTTAATACTCCTGTTTATGCAGTGTCAAATAATGTAGCTATGACTACTAAATTTAAAAATCGCGCCGACTTCGTTGATGTTATTAAGTATATCCAAGATAAATGGAACAGTTGCACTGATGAAGTTAAGTCGTTGATTCTTGAATATATTTCTTGCAAGACTGATGATGCATATAATATTATGACTTTTACTGTCATGGTCGCAGATATTATTACTTGTCAGAAATATGATTACAAACTGAATTTTTGTTCAGAACTTCTTAAAAAAGCAAATATGCTTGAATTCGCTAATTTTATTAAAAAATGGCGGCATGTATTGGAGAGTCTTAAAATTAATATGTCCCACGACAATGAAACTCCAGTTTCTATCTGCGGAAAATATCTAAATCAAGCCACTGAAGAAATTTATAAAAATTATCCCATGCTTGAAGTTCACCGCGATCTTTGGCATTCTGATCGCGACAAAAATGAAGTAAAATTTAAAGAGTACATTTCCTTCATCAATCAGCAGAATTCTGTTGACTTTTCGAAAATTTGAGTTAGCATAGTCGAAGAATAAAGGTGTAAAAAATATTATGAACAAGCCAGCATATATTGTCACTAGCAACGCAATCACGGTCATTTGGGAAGGTCAGCCTTATACGGTTAATACCGACAATCCCAATTATACTGGATTGAAGAATGCTCTGCTAAATGCAGAATACGAAAACATTGGTCGCTTTCTTGATATTAAGAAGCAGATCGAAGACTTTTCTCACGGCAGTATCAAGGTTCTTGCCGAAAAGGTTTATTACGGTAGTTACGAACTGAAGGGTTTTGTAATTGATAAGCTGCTTGAGTTTTTGCGCTCAGGAGCCAAGGATGCTCAACCTATTCTCAATTTTATTGAGAAGCTTATGTTCAATCCTAGCAAGAACAGTGTCGATCAGTTGTACACTTTTCTTTCTTACAAGACTTTGCCATTGACTGAAACCGGCAATGTTATTGGGTACAAGGGTGTTGATACTAATTATTATTCAAAGCATGGTAATAAGAATACGATTGTTATTACTGGCACTGTGAATGAAAACGGCTGCATCTTGAACAAGATTGGTGAGATTATCGAAGTCGCTCGCAATTGTGTTGATGATAATAAGGACAATCATTGTTCTAACGGTTTGCACGTTGGTAGTTACGATTATGCAAAGGATTGGGCTGGCAATAACGGTCATCTTATGATGGTTGAGTTCGATCCTTCAAATGCAGTTAGTGTACCTACTGATTGCAATTTTCAGAAGCTTCGTGTTTCTAAATACAAGGTCATTGGTGAAGTTCCTTTTGAGCGCATTAAGGAAGAAGCTCCGCTCAATGAGCCATATTACAATACCGATGAAGAAATCGATGTTGATGATGAAAACGATTGCGACGATGATTGCGGCTGCAATATCAACGAAGGTTATGAATATAGCGATTCTACTTACTTCGCTATTAAGAATTATGTTGAAATTCGTAATGAAGCAGGGTCGCAGCCTAGTATTAAAGAAATTCAATCTCATTTGAAGGGTATTCATATTACTTGTGAGGAAATTAAAAATATTTGCCTTGAATTGGATTTTAGTGTAGAAGAAGATGAAGATATCTCTTTGAGCAATTCAAAAGTTAGTTGGTAAATAAAAATTTAAAGCCTCCATGACCGGAAATGGCTATCGGCCTTGTTTTGTAAACAAGTATGGATTAATTATCCTTTGTCAGTTCAAATCTGACTGGAGGCTCACTTTTTTATTTTAAATATTCCGAATATCTTTTATGATATTCAATGGAATATTCTGATTTATCGGCGCAAATTAACGATTTATTTTCTCAAGGAAAAAGCATAACTGAAATTGCAAAAAATTTAAAATGCAATAGATCAACGGTTCGTTATCATACAGATCCAGTTTATAAAGAAAAATGCTTAGAGGAAAAAAGAAGTTATAAAAAAAGAATTAGAGCCGCTAAAAAGAAAAAAATAATAGACAGATTTGGCGCGAAATGTCAAATTTGCTTTTATAATAAATGTCAAAATTCTTTAAATTTTCATCATATAGATCCAAGCACAAAATGTTTTGATGTTTCAGATGCAACTTGTAGAAAAAATATTCCTGATGAACTTCTCGAAAAAGAATTAAAAAAATGTATTTTAATTTGTGCAAATTGTCACAATGAAATTCATGCGGGAATGACGGAAATTCCTGAAAACGTGAAGAACCACTTGACAAACGAAGAAAGTGTTGTAGGATGTACACGTTCGCTAGAGGTGGTGATTTCAGCAGATGGTAAAAGCGCAGAAAAAGCTGAAAACCCCTTGACAATTCAACAGATTGTAGTAAGTTGATGTCGTTCTTTAAATTTTTGCGGGTTGGAGAAGAGGTCATCTCGTCACGCTCATAACGTGAAGATCATCGGTTCGAATCCGATACCCGCTAAGTTTCCCCTTGACAATCGAAGAAAGTGTGATAGATTGTCAATGTTCTTTAAAATTTAATGCATCCGTAGCTCAACGGTAGAGCAGCAGACTTAGGTAATAAGAGCGTTTATACAGAAATGTATAAAATGAATCGAGCCGTATGCGGGAAACCCCTTAGAGCTTAAACTACTTGAAAAAGTAAAAATGTTTAAGATTGGGCAATCCGCAGGAAACTAAAAGATTAGCAATCTGATGGTTTATGTGTATAATATAGTATATGATAACACATAGCAAACAGAAAGGCAATCTTGGATTCTCTGCTACTTTAAAAGAGTTACATAAACTTGGATATAATGTTTTTTCTGAAATTGGTGACTACTCTAAAATAGATATGATAGTCGAATACAATAGTAAGTTAATAAAAATTCAAGTTAAATACGCTAAAGAAAAAAATGGAATTGCTACGCTTCCTTTAAGGAAATCTGGACCTAATGGATATAGATATCTTTATAAAGTTAGTGACATTGATATTTTTAGCGTGTATCTTCCTGATCAAGACAAGGTGCTTTTTATTCCAGCTAAATTAGCTTGCGAAAATAAAAGTTCTTTTATTATCAGGTATAAAGAAAGCAAGAATCTTCAAAAGTCAAAAGTTCATTATATAAATGAATTTTTAGACCTAGATAGAATCCTCAGAGACTTTACGCTTGACATCTGTAATGATGATGATAAAGTCCAGACCACAACGGAAACGGTCAGCGAAAGCTGAAGTGGTAAGTTAATCTGTTGGTTGTGGATTCGAATTCCACCGGATGCACCACTTTTTTTAGTTCTTTATAAGCTTTGAGCGGTTGATGATTTATATCTAATGTGTGTTAGATATATTTGAGGAATTATTCCTTCCCGCTCAATTAATTTTGAGTAAAGAGTAAGAATATGTTTCTTGTCCGGTAAATATATTCTGAAATATAATTGGAATTATACTTTACTCATTACTTTTGTTCTTTTATAATTTTAAGCAGTGAAGTCACTTATATGTCAATGTGTGTTGATTATATAAGATTGGAAATACGTTTCCCGCTGCTTATTTAATTTAATATGTAGTAGTTTCTATGGGCCGTTAGCTTAAACTGGACTTAAAGCAGCGTTCTCATAAAGCGTTGATTGTCGATTCGATCTCGACACGGCCCACAGAGACTATTGCATATTTATTATAGTCCAATAACTCAACGGTAGAGTAAACTCTTTATAAGGGTGAAGTTGCGAGTTCGAATCTCGCTTGGACTATGATACGGTCCATTCGTCTAATGGTCAGGACAGCAGGTTTTCAACCTGTTAATAGGAGTTCGATTCTCCTATGGACTGCCAATTTTTGTTCTTTTACAATTTCGAATTTATTATATTTACTATAATATCTAAGTATTTTTGAGCCTTATCTGGTTTAAAATAATTAAGACTAGATGTATCAATTATGCATAATTCAATACCTCGCTCTAAACAAGCTTGAAATTTGCGGCGATCATTATTCTGAGTTTGATTTAATTTATCTGCTCCATAGATCGGTTCGTAATGAAAAATACCATTAAGTTCAAAAGCAAGTTTTAATTTAGGAATATAAATATCTAGCTCAGAATTGATTGCGTCTTTACGATTAAAATGAAATTCTAAATCTAGGTATTTGGTTGGCAGCACTTGTTCAAAGTATATCTCTAATTTAGATCTTCTGCATCCATGAGTTTTATGGGTATTATTATAAGTCGCAGCGCAAGAAGATGAGCAAAAAGATACAGGGCTTTTAACTAATTGACATCTCTTTTTTAAAAATATTTTATTACATTGTTTACATATCACTTCTTTTCTTACGTCTCTCGCTTTAATACTACAAGCATTGGAACAAAAATGACCTTTATACGAGCGCAATTTTAAATCTGATTTTATATACTTTTGCATTCTTTCAAAATTTTGTTGACAATAGTCGCATTTAAGAGGTATCATCTGAGTAGCTTTAAGAGATAAAATTTGTTCAGTTGAAATTAAAAGCATATAATATAGTATACATGATAAAACTCGAAATGTGAAATTCTAAATCTTTCCCCTTGACTGGGGCATAATCTCTGGTAGATTGTGAGTGTTCTTTTAATCCCGCTGTGGTGGAATGTATACACAAGGGTCTTAAAAACCCTCGCCTTTTGGATTGCGAGGTCGAACTCGCCAGCGGGACCACTTTCGTTCTTTTATAAATTTTCCAACACTATGCACCCAGCTTCCAAGAGCGAACCCATGATAACAGACTTGGTAATCTGTTATGGACGGCATACGAGGAAATATTGCGGTTTGGGAGTAATTACCTAAGCCGCAATACAATTTTGCAGCAATGAGGGCAGTGCGTCCACCTAAGACGTAGCTTGAGGTAGCCAGTGAAAAGCCTCTCGGAAAGGATCTGGTATAAATTGGGGTATATATCAACTTAAAAAATAGTGCTTTTCGAACTATTTGGATTGATTGAAACTGTTCTAATTGGGAACACATCAAGTAACTGATCGACCTGATCTGCAAAAACATACAGTGCGCCCAAGCGATAATGTTTCTAGTCGCTTTACACTGTGAAAAAAATGGGTATTAATTTTGGAGTGTTACGCAAGTAACTAAGATGCTATAATGAGATACTTATCTAGCGTTAGATAGGATAGATATGCGAGTCGATTCCTTGACGCAATCGCTGTTTCGCATAAACAGAAAGATGCCGCTGAAAATGTAGAAATGCTCATACTCCATTTTTGTTCTTTTAATAATTTTGACCATTAGTGATATAGAATAATAAAACACCACATGAGGTGGAGAAGACTGAAGTTGGCGAGATAGACATTTGTAATAAAAGATATATGTACGTTCGAAAGTAAATATATTAATTATTCCATGATATGGAACATAGGTGAAATCCTCGTATATTCGCAAGTCGTGGTCATTTAATTTTTACAAGCATCCCCTGTTGAGGGTGGACCAAAATGGCAAATACCAATCGCCTCAATAACATTATAGTGAATAAGCGACATGGAAGCTTGTAGATTATCTCACTAGAAGGACAAGGGGCTTCATGCCCCGTTCTGTAAAAAGACTTACTTCTAGTGAGATTTAATTTTCAAAAAACTATTGACAATACTATATAAGAGTATAAGATAGTTGTAGATTTTAGTGACCTCGTAATGGCAGCGCCTTCTAAGCGATATGTGCATAATTGGATAATGAGAGTTCGATCCTCTCCGAGGTCGCCATTTTTTTAGTTCCACTGTAACTCAATTAGTAGAGTGCGAAACTGTTAATTTCGATGTTGCTGGGGCGGGGCCAGCCAGTGGAGCCAATTTTAAATAAGGTAAGACTAGTATTTCTAGCCTTACCTTTATTTTTTTATCTTAATACATTTTAAATCCACTCAAATCAACTTCATTAACTTTATATCCACTACTTAATGAAGATATTGTATTATTTACTTCATTTATATAACTAGGTATATTTGTTGCTAAACCAGCCATAGTTCCAAGAGTCATATACCATGCGCCGATTACTACTATCTCATTATTAATAATAGTAGAAACAATATTGCCACTGTCGCCGCCGATCAAAGCTTCAAAATATTGAGATCTATTAGTATCTTTAGATATATTTATTAATGTATTTGTAGATCCATAAGTAGTATTAATCATACCATTTTCGCCAATCAAAGCTTTTCTTTCTTGATCTGAATACAATAAAGGAAAGTTAATTTGCTTATCAAAATATTTAAGATAATTAGCAGGTAATACATTATATACTTTTAGCGAAGAATCAACTTCTTTATCTAATTCACCAATTAATATATCAGTGTTGGCGACACGTTTAGTTTTCATGACGTTATAAACAAGTGAAACATTATTATTGTTTATAAAGAAAATCATGAATGGCGACTGCGAATAAGGCACATGATTGGCGAGTAATACATGTTTCTTAGTTATAAGAGTTCCGCCGCCAACTCCTCCAAGAGGAACGATACAAGCGCAATAACCACTTAGATCAAGACTTTTTGCCCAGCAATTATTATTTCGGGGCCAATTATAAGGATTAGCATAAGGAGTTAATATATTTTTTTCTTTTTTATCTTGTATTAAATTATCAAAATTATTAGATATGTGAGAAAATAGATCTAATTTTGTTTGAACGGGAGTAACGCTAGAATTTGTGATTGTAATTTTCGGTTTGGCCGCATCAGTTAACGCTTCATTCTTAGCTTCTGCGATTATTTTTTGGATTAAAATTGTGTGATCTGCGACTAGTTGCTCTAAGGTTGTCATACATATTTGCTTACACCGAAAAACTCCGCTTGACAAGGTTAATTTTTTCTGCCATCATGTTCGCACTGAATGAAAATAGTAATTAATAGAAAACACGGCGGCTTTAGCCTTAGTGAAGAAGCTGTTCTATTGTTTGGCGACAAAAAGGGTCTTAACATCATAGCTAAACAAGATGAAAAAATTAAAACCATTACTCATTATTATTTAAACGAAGTAAAAGAAGAAAATGGATTTGGTGAGTGGGAGATTGAAAGAAACGATCCAGTCCTTGTAGAAGTTGTCGAACAGCTTGGCGATTTAGCGAATGGACATTATTCTAAATTAAAAATTGTTGAGATACCTGATGATATTAAATGGTACATTAGCGATTATGATGGCTTAGAAGAAGTTTATGAAGAGCATAGAAAGTGGTCATAATTATGAAAACTTATAAACTAAACGAAAAATTCAAAAAAGCAACCAAAGCCCAAAAACGGGTAATGATTGCTCAAGATGTTCTTGCCCAGATCAAGACGAAGAGATATGTTGCTGAATCTGGATGTTGGGTACAGCCAAATATAAAAGCTGCTTGTGAGAAAAATCTAAAAGACGAAGATTCTGTTCAAGAATTATTCGCAAAAAAGAAAATCAAATCTTGCAATGTGTGCGCTCTCGGCGGACTCTTTATGAGTTGCATAAATTTAAATAATAATACTACAATTGAAGATTTAAAAAAGGAGTTTTACATAGGAGATTTTGTGTATGATGATAGTAAAATCTCAAATGGACTAAATAGGATATTCACGCAAAAACAATTAATACTTATCGAAAGCTACTTTGAAGGTAGCCAAGGATATTTTAAAGGCGACAATGAAAAAACATTGGTCTTTCTTGAATCTTACAATGACGATGAACGCCTAGAAATGATAATGCAAAATATCATTGACAACGACGGAACATTCAAGCCAAGTAAATTAGATATATGAAATACAGATGCGTTTTTTGCTGCAAAGATAGTGAAGAAATTCCTTGCCAAAATTGCGGCAACGATCATACTCTCTACATCAAAGGCGAAAAGCATTCTTGTCAGTGGAGTCGCAGAACTATCGCGACGATGGAATGCAAGGTTTGCGACAGAATTATTAGTAATGTTGATTATTTCTCCGGTAATATAAAAGATATATGAAAGAAGGCGATAAATTCATTCACACTGATATCCTTGGCAAAAAACACCAAGTAACATACACTGGACCTCGCCGCGAAGTCAAAGGTTGCGAGTTTGAATTTTTTACAGATGATAAAGGCAGATGTTGTTTCTTTAATGACTCTGAGGTGAAGAAGATGGAGAAGAAAGATTAATATGAAAATGACTAACGATAATAAATTAAAAATCGTAACCTTAAGCCACAACATTAAAGCCTTGTGCTATATACTTGATAAAAGAACATTCAGTGAACATTGTGTCGCTAATGATAATTTTTTTGAGATTGATTCTTTGTTTGAATTGGCTAAGGAATTGAAAGAAATGAACAAAGACGAATAAAAATAACATGACCCTCGACATAAATTTAATCCATGAAATCCCTCAAGAAGTCAAGGATGCAGCCCTGTTTCTTGGAAATTATTTCAAAAAACAAGGTATTGACAACTGGGCCTTGTATGACGTATCTTCGCGTCAGAGTTTTAATGGAGCCTACAACCAAGGGCTAGACACTGCAATCAGTCTCGTCGAAGAGTGTAGCGACATAGAAACTATCATTTGCGGATTAGAAAATAGTAAAAAACAATTCTCAAATGAAGTTGATGGTATTGATTATACAAAGAGTTTTTAAATATGAAATTCACCCCAGAAAACATTACTCATTTAGAACCAAATCAAATCTTTGTTTACGGCGCGAACGAGGCATACATTCACGGTGCTGGTGCTGCTAAACTGGCAATGAAGTGGGGTGCGAAGTATGGAGCCTCTGGTCTCGTAGGTCAAACGTATGGCATTCCAACTAAGGATCGTCAAATTTATACTTTGCCTCTTGACAAAATCCAACACCATGTGCATTCTTTCCTAGCGTTCTCATTCACTCATCCAGAATACGAATTTCTAGTTACAAAAATTGGCTGCGGCTTGGCAAATTTATCTATAAAAGATATCGCGCCAATGTTCGCAACAGTAAAAACAGGAGCTTATAATAATATAATCTTGCCAGAAGAGTTTTATAAGTATATTTGATATGAACGCCGAACAAAGACTAAAACTTATCAGTAAAATCGCTCAAAATGCTCATTATTTTACTGATGGGGATGAATACTGGTTGATTGGAATGTTGTCTGATACTACTATGTCTGACGATGATCTAAAGGAACAAATTGAAGTAGTGAAAACAGGATTCCCAGAATACGCTCAATTTTTCTGAAAAAAGCTGTTGACTTCTGCTAAGTTTTGATATATATTGATTGAGTTATGAACAAATTGCAAAAATCTCGCTGGCGCAACATTTTGCGAAAAGCGGCAAAAGCCAATCGCCTACATAAAAAAGGTTATATGGTATTTGATCATTATGGATTTAGATTTAGTGGATTTAAATATTCAGATGGTAAATTATATCAAGGCTCTGAAAATGCCAGAGTAATTTGGGCCGACAAAGAACAACATTGGGGCAATGTATTAGATATTACCATCGAAGAATACAATGCTAAATTTTTTGATAAATGGCAAATAGTTCATCCTAAACATATTAAAAAATTATCATGATCAAATATAAATCTACACTCTTAAGTGGTTTAACCGTTGAAACTATTGCGCCGAACATGACAGAGGCGGTTGCTCATGTTGAAAAGTTTTATAGCACTTATGTTATTAAGTGTGAAATGGTTGATACCGCAAAGGATAAACAAGAAAAAGAAAATGAGCCGCGAATTTAAATTCAGAATCTATTCTTTTGTTTCTAAGTATTTTATTTACTTTGATGTGTACGAAGGAGTGCCTCAAGGTATCGCTGGCGGCGTAAGTGAGCCGCAAGAATATACAGGACTGAAAGACAAAGATGGCAAAGAAATTTATTGCGGCGACATAGTTGAACTACATACAGCAGCAAATGATAAAGCCAAAGATGTCAAAGGTAATCATTGTGGATTGTATGAAATATATTGGGACCGTTGCTATAAATTAAAAACTATAAAACCCAATTGGTTCTTTGTACCAACCTTTGAAGGCCCAGCGGCTGATTATAATATTATGAAAGTTGTCAGTAATGTATTCGAACATAAAGAAGTATGAGAGAATTTAAATTTAGAGTCTACGATCCAAGTCAAAAAAAGCTAATATATTTCGATCTTCATAATATTACTGTCGCCGACAATCTATTATGCCAGCACGATCATCCAGTCCAACAATATACTGGAATGAAAGACGTTAATGGTAAGTTAATTTACGAAGGAGATGTCATTAGAGGAATATTTGATTTTGGTCCCGCAGGTTTCAAAGAAGAAATATTGCCTGTACATTGGAATAATGAAAGAGGCTATCAATGGGATTATTGGAGATTGATAACTATTGAAGTTCTTGGAAACGAGCATGAGTGGCCTTGTCACAAGCCTAATGCTTTTGACCACAATTCAGAATGCTTGACTTGTGACGCATGGGCCACAGATTGCCCATTTCTTAAATTTTATGGAAAATTATCACTTTTAGATAAATTGTCTCCTGCCCATAAAGGTTGCAAATTGGAATAATGACAAGCTTCCAAGAATTGTTTTCTGTCGCTTAAATCAAATGAAGATAATGGTTTAATATGATCAATATGCCACCCTGTTTGGGTATGATTTTCCCAAGTCATACCTTCTTGAAATTTAGATTCTAAATGCGCTTTTAGCTCTTCAATTGAACAACCAAGATCTTTAACAGCATGACCAGCTTTATATCTTTTATTTAAAGCTGTTCTTAATCTACATCTTAAAATATAAGCCAATCTATACTGAGTATTAGATTTCAATTTATTTTCATGATAAGACTGATTGTAATCCAATATTTTTCTTTTATTTCTTTCGTAATACTCCTGTCTTTGTTTTTTTATTTTATCTTTATTTAATTCATTGTAAACTCTATGAGCAGCTTGTATTTTTTCTTTATTAGCTTCGTAATGTTTTTTATAAGCAATTTTTTGTCTTTCTCTTATCTTTTCTTTATTAGTCTCTCTGTAAATCTTCTGCCTCATTCTTCTTCTCAACTTTGGATCTGTAATATTTCTCCAATCGTTTGGCGTTGAGTTTGTCTTTATGTCTTTCGTAATATCGCTTGTCTCTTGCTCGTTTTTGTTCTTGCAACTGCTCTGGAGTTCTGTTAAGTTTCTTTCGTCCCATAAAATTTGATTTTGATCTATCATAATTATAATATGTATTTGAATAAAATTACACTTAAATATTGCGACTGAGAATAAAATAACGTAGAAAAATATTAAAATGAAAATAAACATCATAAACGACGAAAAGAATTTTAGATTTTTATATATTGAATTGTATTTTCCAAGTATAAGCAAGGTAAAGAGATTCAACGAATGGACTGATCAATACTTTTTTGGATTTAAAATAAGTTTCCCAACAGAAATTTATTATTTAAATGACAGAGAAGGTTTTTGGCATTTTGCCTTGACTTTTTTTGGCTTTGGATTCAGATTAGTGAACCAAGATGGATATTGACCCAATAAAAGCTCCAAGAACATACGCAGCTTGGAAAAAAGCTTATGACGTTGTAGAGCTTGCAAAGTTCATGGTTGAGCTTTCTCAACAACTTGAATGCGAACTAAACGAATCTAACAAAATAATTCGTCAACAGCAATTATTAGATAAAAAAAATCTGATGCTTGAGGAGCGAATCAAACAGTTAGAGGAATTGTACGAAGGTGAAATTGGTGAGCGTCCAGAATTGCTTGATTCAAATGTCTTAGGATTGTTGAAGCGCGAACTCAATTTCGCTCAGAAACGCATCAAGCGGCTGGAGGAGGCTGGGCAAGAACTCCTTTACGACAACGACGATATGGCGAACATCTACCGCTGGCACAAGGCTAAGGAGATCAAGCCGTGAGCAATACACCTAGGACAGATTCGATGCGCGGTTTTCATGGTTTGGATACTGCTGTTGATGCCGAGTTTTCTGAACAACTAGAATGCGAACTCGCCGCCGCTCAACAACGCATCAAGCGGCTGATAGAGGCGGGGGATGAGATGGAAAAATACTGCACAGATTATTACTCCAGCAATAGATGGTACAAAGCCAAGGAGGAAAAGCTATGAAATGTAAACGCTGTTATTCTTATGCAATTAATCATCATAATCATGGGCGCGATGGTTCTGGAGAAGAACTATGCGATGTCTGTTATTGGAGAAATATTGCTGAAACGCGACTTCAAAAAATCAACCAGCTAGAAAAAGCTGGCGATGAATTATTAGAATGGCTTACTATAGATGGAGTTTCTTTAAGTAATCAACGGTTGCTTGCAAATCAATGGTACAGAGCAAAAGGAGTTAAAAAATGAAATCAATAAGAACAATTATTGGTATATTATTTTTATTAGCAGCCGCGCTTTTATGGGATCTTACAAAGCTTCATGTTACATCTTATGTAATTGGAAGTGTTGGATTTATGATATTTATTTTTGCCTTTTTATCTGTTGAAGAATAAAAATGAATACTGATTCTCAAATACAAGAACAACAAATGAACGACGTAAAACTTTCAGATACCCATCTTTGCGTCATTAATCGCGCACTTGAGGTTTATTATCGTATGCGTAGTGGGCAAATTGGTATTGCTCTTGATAGAGCGTATGATAAATGTATTGATTATGATAGCCGCGATCTCATTGAAAAAATGGTTCGCAAATTAGTTATTGAAGATGAAAAGCTATCTAGTCCAAGTGCTAGTTATGGATTCAATAGTGATGAAATTGGCGATGCTCGTATTGCTTATGAAATTCAAGGCGTATTTCGGCAGTATTTAGCAGTGAAAAGAAATGATGGGTTTTTTGATTATTCCACTGTAGATTTTCGAGATCCATTAAAGGCAAGTGATGAACCATTGCCAGAGATAGTTAATTTTGTCAAGTATATTGATCACGTTTTTACTCCTGAACAAAGTAAAAAAATAAATCAATTACATAATAAAAAGAAATATAAAGAAGCTTGGGATTATATTGACAATTTAAAGCTTGATTTGCCCAAGGGAGAAGGTGTAGAGTTGATCTCAGGATTCAATGGCGTGACCATGCGTATTCACAAGCCTCGCAAAGAAAAAAGATATGAGTGAAGAAGAAATTAATATCGCTATTGCTGAATATCGTGGATGGCAAATTCTTGAGCCAGAAGTCCATAAGGCAATTACATATCATTGGGCAATTGAACCAGATAGTTCTAAGAGTATTTTACCAGATTATTGTAATGATTTGAATGCAATGCATGACGCAGAAAAGACACTAAGTCGAGGCCAAAATTATCATCAATTATATGGTTTTGGGTTTTATGTTAATACGCTTACTCAAATTTGTTATCAACAGCATATTCTTACCGCAACCGCATCACAACGAGCAGAAGCTTTTGTAAGAACTATTGATAAATGGAAAGAATAGCATGATTCAACAAACAAAAAAACATAGATTTTATGCGTGGTTACTTAAACATTTGATTTTGCCAAAATGTCTAAGAATGAGGCTTATTAAAAAAGTAAGTGACACTGCTCAATATTAAAATTATGAAAAACAAAGCTAAGTTAATCAATGTTAAGATTCCTGAATATTGGGTTGAAGTTGCAGATGATTATCATGAATTCAAAAATATTGAATACCTATTGAATAAAATTGGCATTAATAGAAAAATCAAATATCAAGAATTAGGATTTTATAACGGTTGTTATAACGCTGTTTTTTGGATTGGAAAGAAACCAATAGATTTCATCCTAGAAAATATTATAGAGGATTAAAATTATGAATACAAAATATTTAAGTATATATCCTGAATGGCATTGTAAAAGAAACGGAGGAGGATTATATTTAGGACTAAGGATAATGTTTCCCCGAAATATTTGGCGCAATGATGCTTCAGGAATTGATGACACTTATAAAGCAATTACTTTACAGTTAGGATTGATATTTTTTACTTTGCGGTTTGATTTTAAATACAATTACAAAGATATTCCTTGGCCTAAGCCATTAGATCCTCCAGCTACTACTGCTGAAGCAGAAGCAAGACAAAAAAAGTTTGAAGATGGTATCAGGCATATTCAAGGTTAATATTTAAGTGAAAAATAGTTGTAAACATAAAATCCGCGTGCAAGTAAGAATTAGAAAGACTGGCATCGAATCTTCTGAGTGGAGATCTACTTGTGTACATACAGGTACTATAAATATATGCAAATTGTGCGGCGAAATTAATTATTGTTCAAGTGCCACTATAAATAAAGATAGTAAATATAATTATGAATGAATCTAAATATTGGTTTGACATTAATGGCAAAAAAGAGCCTGACCATGAAGCAATGGCCGCGCACTTGTTAGAAGAGAATATTTTATTTGTTAGTAGCCGCAAATATGTTATTGAAGATACAATTAGTAAGAATGAAACATTGATCCTACATTTAAATTGTAATGATGTATTTGCGTGGGCATACGCTGATGGCGAGGATGTTTCTTATAATGAATTACCAGAACTATTTAAGATGTATGAAGCTAATCGTGATTGCGGACCTACGCAATGGGTATGTATAAAGCGTAATCAGAAGCCACAGGCTCCTATTGTTAAGTATATGAAGGAGAATAATGGATGGAGCGAGATTATGGAGGCATTGCCTGAAAATAAATATGAAGCGTATTATAAAGAAAAGTTTAGTAAATCTGATGCTTGACTTGTTATAAAGTGTGTGGTAAAGTAAAAATAATATGAGCAACAATATTAAAACCTGCCCAAATTGCGGCGCACATGAAGTAAAAGGAGATTATCATTCTCTTTTTGGATGCGGTTCTTACTACTCTGATACGCGAAGCGGAACACCTACGATTACAGAGAAGCGAGAAGGTTATAGATTTCACGAAACATTACAGTGCGCTCATAACAGAATCGCAACCTTAAATATTAGACTGCGTAAAGTTGAAGAATATGTTAAAAAGCAAACAGAAGTTCCAAAAAAGAGTTTAAAATCTTTGGAGGAACATAATAAACAAGCATATATTAATTTTGCCGCAGTCAATAACCTCAACTCTGGCTTTGCTTGCCCAAAGTGTGGAGAAGAAATGTTTTATTCTAATCCTAATGCTATGTTGGCGACATATCCTCCTAAACGAAGTGTGAATTGTAATAAGTGCAATCA
>Ga0315900_10000672_pt1 | contig 57651 bp, 83 predicted proteins | sample LakEriMetagenome_FD_203521 | JGI IMG/M metagenome (GOLD analysis project Ga0315900, IMG submission 203521) | Freshwater fungal communities from buoy surface, Lake Erie, Ohio, United States - Buoy 12 MA114 | ecosystem: Environmental > Aquatic > Freshwater > Lake > Lake biofilm | place: USA: Lake... | reverse complement strand
ATCCATTGGCATAGAAGAACGAATCTCTTATCTCGAAAATTGTGCCAGCAGAAAAATCAATTGCGTTTCTATTTGCTGGATTTGCTATAACAAAACAGTTGTCAAAATATGTGCGAGTATCATTTGTCGCATTAGCAATATTAACTGCTCCGAATCCAGCATTGTCTTGCTCGATTACGGAGTTCTTAATAGTAAGTGAATATACAGATCCAGTGCTGCTTACAGTATATCCTGCTGTCGATGTATTTGCTAAAGTTACATTATTTAAAACAATTGTATTATTAAACAAGCTACCTGTTCCTGTAGCTGTGATAGACATTGCCCCTCTAATCACTACAGCTTTATTCTGCAACGCATCATCGGTCATTCCGACGATGTGAATGTTGATTCTGTTAATCGTCAGATTTTCATCGTATATTCCAGACGCAACATAAATCGTGTAATCATCAGTTCCAGCGGGAACTTGGTTTATGGCGTGTTGAATTGTTAGATATGGTTCAGCAACCGTTCCGGTTCCAGAGTTGCTACCATTTTTAGCTACATAATAAACTCCAGATACTTGATTTACAACTGCTGAAGCACCTGTGGCTCCCGTTAATCCAGTAGCACCAGTCAGACCAGAAGATCCAGTAGCACCCGTTGCGCCGATTGCTCCAGCTCCAGTAGCTCCGGTTAATCCGGTAGCTCCTGTAAGGCCAGTAGCTCCCGTTGCTCCAGCAACTCCAAATGCAGCAGTTGTTTGAATGGTTCCATCGCCAAATTTAATGCCAGTCGTATCTACAGAAAGAGCTACAGTAGCATCTGGAGTAACACCAACACCAACACGGCCATCAGCGTTAATAACAAATGCTGTTGCGTCTGGGTTTGCACTATCTTCAACGCGAAACGCTTCTCCTGTTCCGGTTTGAGTAATTCGGACAGCAGACGATGTTCCTTGCGCTGTAAATACAGCAGCTTCTCGTGTTCCTGTATTATTTACAGTAAGGACTGAAGCTGCATTGGATGTAGATCCAATAGTTTGAGGTTGGCTGAAAGTATTAGTTTGGCTAAGACCAGCAGCAGCAATAGTATTTCCGTTTGTTCTCCAAGCTAGTTTATTTTGATTTGAAATCCAAATATCGCCATCAGAAATAGTAGTTGGCCCCGGTGTTGCTAGTGCGTTACCAATGTTAAGCTTAGAAGCTGTTGTATCGGCAGCAGCAACCAGCTTGCCAGTCATCGTATCACCGGATTTTAAAACATAGCCAGATAGATCAGCAGTTGGGCCTGTAGCCCCAGTCGCTCCCTGAAGTCCAGTTGCGCCTGTAGCTCCGTTGATTCCAGCGGTTCCAGTAGCTCCTGTGGATCCGGTCGGGCCACCACTTGGGCCAGTGGCTCCAGTTGCGCCAATGCCAGCAGAAGAACCAGAATCAAAATCTAGCTTACCAGTAAAAGGATTGAATTTTAGTCCCATATTAAGAAATACTTACTTTAACAAGATTGGCATCATTAGAAACTGGAGGCTGAACGGAATATTCCAATGTAAGAGTTGCAACGGTCGTTCCAGCGTTTTTGTAAACTACAGTAGCAATATTGTTTGTAGTTCCATAATATGTTATAGAAAGCTCATCATATTCTGGAATCTGAAATCCTTGAAGATTAGAAATTTCAGAAGTAAGTGAAGTAACTCCATCAAGAACAAGATGGCGGAATTTTGCTGTATCGAGAATCGGCGGGACGTTCATAATTATATTTGTAAGTTGATTGGGCGGCAGAGTCAAATAGTAACTCTGCCGCCAATATCAACCTACACGATTACAGTCCAGTCGAGGAAGTCGAGCAGGGAAGCGGATTGCCGTCAAACGGGCAACGCTTGTAAACGATAGCGCAAACGTTCTGCGGACGAATCGGCTGAATAGCACGGCTAATCTGATAGATGTGCTGACCGAAATCACCGTAGAGGTTGCAATCGTTGTCGCGGAAGTAAGTCCACTCAAGTTCACCCATGGCGAGTTGAGGAGCGAACTTGAAGGTTCCCTCACCAACATACTGCTCTGGAATGAGACGCTTGAAGGCTTCACCAGCGATAACAAACATAACTTCGTAAGGAGCGGAAACCCAAGCCGGATTGCGGCGTTGAGCGAAACCATTCGTTACGGCAGTCGAAACGATTGGGTTGACCAGAACGAGGTTGCCAGAACCGTCGAAGCCAGTAGCGCGAAGAGGCTGTTGGTCGATGCCAAAAGCGAAACCACGATAGCCCATGAACTGATAACCAGCAATCGACTCTTCACCGAGCTTGAAGGCACCAGTGGTCAGGCCAATCAAGTCTTCCTTGACGTCAGCGTCATTGCGGAAGTTCTCAATCTGATCGGCGGAAGCAAGCACTTGGAAGAACTCACCATCGCGGGTAGCGAAGGGTTCAGCAAGCATCTCTTCACGAAGGAAGGTTCCGATACGATAGAGGGTCTTGAAGTTCATCGGAGCATCGGGGAGGATAGCCGCGAACTGGGTGTTGATCTGCTGCATATCACCAGTGAGGTTAGCAGAGAACGATTGGGTGCTGTTCACAACATACTTAACACCCGACTGAATCAGGTATTGATAGCGGATGTCAGCATTGATGATCTGAAGGATGGTCTTCTCAAGCGAAACTTGCGCTTGGAGATAGCTTCCCTTGAATGCAGTGCGAGCTTGCTTAACGCAAACGCGAGGGCCAGCACCACGGAGGGTCTGGAGTTGGAACTGATACTCGGTCGAACCAACTTGGTCGGGAGTAGCACCAACACCGCAGAGAGTGGTGTCATTAACAAAGGTAGGAGCGGCGAGCGAAGCGGCAGGAACTGCCATTTCCTCAACAACGCTACGAACAACGTCCGAAACGTTAGGGAGAGTGCCACCATCAATCGAGTTGATGTAAGGGGATTTACGAGCAAGCACGCGGCCAATCTGACCGATGATGCGGTTGACATCCTTGGAGGCGAAATCTTGGATCGCGGCCAAGGGGATGCAGTTATTCGACATATTATTTTAGTTTTCTAATTTTGGTTTTTGTTTTGGGTTTTGTTCTGCTTGAACTACCCTCCGTTTAGAAAACTTTGGGCGACATTCAAGTTGTTGCGATCCATTTCTGGATAGCTTCATTTTGTTTGTTCGCCCCGGAACGCTGGGCTTGTTGTTGCGTCCTGTTTTGTGGTTTTTGTGAATACCACGGATTCACCACTATACGGAAATGGCCTGCCGAGTTGATCCGCATATATCTTGTTTTTAAAAATCAGTCAAAAGGTTTTTGGAAAAAATATAAAAAATATTTTTGACATTGTGAAAAATTAAATTATTTTGCTTGCATTCTGATTTGAATAAGAGAGGATTCAAAGAACGATTTTCCCGCTAGGATTACCCGTCTTGATGTCCTCTCTCATCAAGGCGGGTTTTTCTTTGCGTATGAAGCTGAAAAGCAGTTCCCGACAAAGAGCCTGAAAAGAATGAGCGTAGCACGGCAAGGTTCTATCCCTTGACTACGGAACAAACCTGAAAAGGACTCCCGTGTGAAGGAGTGGGGTTGGGAGGGTTAAAAGACTACCAACTTAATACGCCAAGTCGAAAGATTTGGACTGCGGATCAAACTGGCTCTCACCGAAAGGTGTAAACGAAGCAAGGCTAGGTTAAGGACGACCACTGGCCGAGTGATCTAAAAATGCAAACGAACGGCTCCATGCGAGGAAGTAAGTTGCAAAAGCAGTTTCTGGTTATAGGAACTGCTATGCCCGAAGCTCACCATCTAGGAAGTATAATTGCAATACTTATCAATAATTATAAGTAAATCTAGCAGATGTTAAAAAACGAAGAAATGTTTTTAACGCTTCTGAAGAACAAATTCAATGAATGCTTCTACGCGATTTTCGTATGGATATGTCTGATCCACGCGAGTTCCAATCTTGTAATTATAGTTTGTGTCAATGAGGTCACAATACACAATCTCGCAATTAAAGTTTGCCAACCACTCTGGAAGTTTAACGTGATTGGGAGCAGGAGAATCTTTCTGCCAAAGAGAAAAAGTTGTTTTGTGGTCTGGATTAAATCGGCTAGGCCAAATCATGCCTTCGTAAAGTTCCCAAGATGGAACTGAAATAATCGCAAATCCACCTTTTCTCAGAACCTTCAGCCAAGATTTTAGAGCAGACTCTGGATCTCTCATGTGTTCCAAGCATTGAGAAGCATGAATGTAATCGAAAGATTCTTCTGGGAAATACTGGTCAAGATGATTTGCATCTCCATCTTCCATGTCGAATCTGCAAATATCTGGAACTTTAATCAAGTCATCTCCTGCTCCAATGTCGATTCCCTTGCCTTTGAATATCTTAGAAAAAAATGACCCTTTTTCTGAGTTAAGCCGACGCTCCATTGCTTTGCTAGATTCTTTCATTTTAGTATGTCTTTAATAATTTCAATATCATCCACCCAATAACGTGCCGCGTTATAGTTCACAATGCTGTCAGGAACGTCTAGACAGGTTTCTTGGATTAATGGATGATGCAATCCAGCAGCAATCCAGAATGGAGATGACTGATTCCCAATGAACATATCACTTCCAGCTATAGCTTGAGCTATTTCTAGGCAATTATTTGTGAGAAATCTGTCAACTTTTCCGAAATTCTGAACAAAATTGCCATATTCGTCATGCACTCCAATAAAAACGACACGATCACGAATTTTATCAATAATTTCACGCCACGGGAATAAGTCATTGCGATAACGAGTCGATCTACAACAAACAATTTTACCTTGCAGGCTTAAATTTGGCTCAACTTCAATCCATTTTTCTGAACAAGGCGAAATTTCAAGCTCCATAGCCTGCATTTCAATAATTGTTCCCTTTCCCCAGTGTTTTCTGAACCCAGTAACATCAAAATCTATGTTCGTTGGATTTTTCTCGAAAGAAACTCCAGAAATGTAGTCTTGGCACTCCAATAATGGCTTTATGGATTCATATTTGAATCCTTCCATCATCAATTGCGGAGTTTTGTTGTGATCCGTAATAACAAGATGACCGCCACCTAGCTTTCGCATTAATGGCAGAAAAGCTATAATGTCGCCAATATGCCCAGAATGTAAAAACCGTTTCACGCTAGAGACTGCATTACTTCAGATTTACGTTTTCTGGTATTCGGATGACAATGCTTTACTATTTTTTGAGATAAATCTTTATCAACAGAATTTACCATATCTTTTTCCGTCAAATTAAAGATTTCTGCGGAGATAAATTTCATAATCGCCGCAGAACACATATCGCGTGTTGCGTAAAACAAGTATGCTGGCTCTCCACAAACATAAAGAGATTGCTTTTTCTCAATCTCGTCAGCTTTATCTGGAGAAAAGTCCAAATTGAACACATCGTAGTCACTCATCCATCCACCTCCAGCAGCGTGAAGCGCACACCATCGAGTAAAACGAGCCATAAGCCAGTCTAATTCACTCCTACGCTCCTGCGGAAGATTCCCAGAAGCATTCATCATCTTTGATGCGAGCTTATTGTAGAGATGCGAGCCTTGAGCATGAGAACGATTGAGCATTACTGCCTTCCACCCCATCTTCTCCCATGATGTTTTCCACCAATTTGAGCAAGCAAACTCCTCGTTTTGATTTGCAGTTTGAATGCTAGTGTAAAATGCGTAAATGTTCTTCATTTTCAGTATGTTTTGTAACCAACGTGGAAGACTGGTAATCCAAGATCAATGAATGGTTGATGTCCAGCTTGCTTTGCTCGCTTGCAAAATGAAACATCTTCTCCAGTAGCTGAATTGATTGGATGGAAGTAGTCAAATTCGCCATTCGGGATTGGCGATTTTAGTTCTGGATACTTTTCTTCGATGTCTTGGAATACTTTTCGGTGAACAAGCATACACCCAGTAGCCACCCAATTCACGGGAGCAACCTCATCTTGGTATGCGCGAGCCTTTGGTTCAAGCGAGCGATCAGAACACATCAATGGCCCTCCTTCCTGACGTCCAAAGTATGCTCCACCAATTAGCGTTTTATTTGCGCCAATAAGTCTCTGTAGAACGTGACGCTGTAGCGGTGCATCATTCATATTCCTAGCACTAGGAACGGTCGATTTCATCCAATTTGGACGACCAATGCAGGGAATAATGTCATCATCAATCATCAAAAGCCATTTTGCATCAGTTTCAAGGAATTTTTGAGCGATTTTGTTGCGAGAATGATAGATCATTGCATCACCGATGCTCATATCAAACCGAATTTTATCCTTACCAAAATCCAATGCCATTGCAATAAGAGCAAATGCGGTAACTGGATTGGTAGTTTTGTAGCACGGGAATCCTACAAAAATGTCTCTGCCTGCAAACTCACAACGATATGAAGGCATTCCATCTTGATTGCGAGATTCTACAATCGGATTATTGTATTCTTCTACCTTTTCGACCTCTTGCTTTGGTTTACGACCACGCTTTTGAGCCTTTGGTTCTTCTTCTACTACTTCTTTCTTAACCTCTGGCTTCTTCACATCGCTTGGCTCGTCATAGTGAGAGAAATCACGCTTGGGAGCTTTAGGAATATGCTGGTTCAGAACTACAGGCTTCTTACCGGGCCTAGAGAATGGATCAGCAGAATCCAATGCGTTCATTGTGATCTTCTCGTCTGGAGATACTTTTGTTTCCATATTTATAACATTTATAATTTATTACTAATTTGTATAAATTTAGTATAAATGCCACCGACAGGGGTTGAACCTGTAAACTCAGTGGCGTTTTATATTAACCTCCAAGAGCCTCATCAAGGCCAAGATCAATAGCATCAGAAGCATTCATCTTAATGCGATCATTCATACTGCTAGTCTTAATCACAGACTGTGTAGCCACAGACTGCTTTGGAAGTTTGCTAGATGACTTCAAGGCATTGTTCTCAGCAGTCAACTTTTTAACTTGATCTAATAGCGCATTTTTCTGGGTCTGCTCAGTCCGCAATTGATCTGCGAGAACATGACTAAACACAGCGGCAGCGGCAACATTAGCGCGATCCTTTGAAGTTGTAGGCCAAAGAGCAGATTCAAACTTTACAGCAAGATCAGCAACGCGAGAATTGTGAGCTTGAATCTGCTGAATTTGATCTTGAGTTGCGCCTTGAGGAATTTCAGCATACCTAGCCCAAGGAAGCTCCTTAGTTAGATTGTCAATCTCTTGGTCAATTTCAGTAACAGTCTTTTCATACCACTGACCTTTCTCCATCTCACGCTCTTGAAGAATCTTTTCAGCATTCTCAGCGGCATATTGGATTTCACTTTCCTGTTTGTCTCGCAAATCTGCGACATCAACAAGATTTCTCTTCAGCTTTTCAACATCAGTGAATGGGATGTTATCAAATGCTGGATTTTTCCAGAACGCATCATTGATCTTATCTGGGCCTCCAGCCTTCTCAATGCTAGTAATGACATCTTCAGAGGCTCCATGCTTGCGAAGAATGCCATAGATGTTCTGCTTGGCCGACTCAATCGGACGAGAGTATTTCGACTGAAACTCAGGATCATTCTTGATGTCGAAAATCTGACGAAACTTCTTTAGTTCTTCGTAGTCTTGCGGGATTTGCGCTGGACTTTGCTCAAGCTCTTGTAGCTTTTGACGGAGTTGCTGCGCTTCTTCTGCTTGCTTTTTGTATGTGCTTGCAGTTTCTTGGAGCTTACGCCAGTTGCTTTGGTTTTTTTCCGAAAGATTTCTGGGTTGCTCAATAGCTGCGATTTCAGGGTCGATTTCTGTTGCTTGTTCTTGTTGCTGTTGGCTAGGATCAACTTGACTCGCTCCAGTTGCTTCCTGACTTTGTGTTTCCACAGCAGGTGCCACATTATCTTCAGATAGGCTTTGTTGAGTAGGCTCACTATTGACTTCTTCAGGTTCATTATTCGGTTCTTCTTGTTGTTTAATTACCTCATCTAAGAGATTATCAATTGCTGACTCTGTTGAATCATCAATCCTGTCAGCATCAAGGCTAGGGTTCCCAAAGCCAGTAACGTCTGGCTCCACGATGTTTTCTTCTGTTTCTGTCATATTTTATTTATATTTAGTTTATCTAGTTATCCGCTAAAATCAGTATAATTCGTTATACTGCGAAATTATTTATTTCATTGATTTTGCTCCACGGCAACGCCATTTTTTCCTAGAAAGTCGGTTTGGACTATTGGGATCATTTTTCCAGTTGCCCTTGATTTTCAATGACCTAGCGCAATATGCGTCACCTTTTTTTGTTCCCGGACGAATACGATCTTTCCCATCTTTTGCTTTACCAGCTTGACCATACTTGATAGTGCGAGTCCGACCAGTAGCTTTATTCACTACAATCTTCGTAAAGCGTTTTTTAATCGTTGCAGCCATAATTACATGGTTGTGAAATTGCCATTAGAGCTATCATCTGGACTTTCACTCAAAGAAATCAAGTCATCAATTTCTTTCAAAACCTTCTCGAATCCTTCCTTGTATTTTGCCTGCAATGCAACTTCTTCAATAGTTTTTCCATCACAGGTAGGGATTCGTGATTGCAGATATACCTTTAGCTTAAATCCACTTTTTTGCAAGTAATCACGAAACTTGGCAGAGTCTTCCGACTTCCAATTCATATTTATTTATTTTGTTCTTGAGTTGCTGGAGCGGAAACATCACGCCCAAACAAATTAGGGCTAATCATGGTTGATGCTTTAGCCCTTAAATCTCCATACATACCTTGAGCGGCATTTAGATAACTCTTCAAAGACTCATCTGGAGATCCGCTCATTCCTTGTTTTTCAAGTTGAGAATAAGTAGCGGATTCAGTAGGAGACATAGGCTTTGCTCCGCCAGCACCAATTTTCATTTGGTTCTCGCGGTATGTCTTCATTGCATCAGTTTGTCCACCCATAATTTTTAAGTTAAATTGTTTTTTCTGCTTCAGTCAAACCATTTTCTATAGCATCATAAGATGACTTTGGTTTGTTCATCACAAATTCTGGAATTGTTTGTTTAATTTCCTCCCAGTCTTTTAAGTCTGGCCTAGAGATTCTTGATGCTTTATAGACATCCATAAGCTTTCTTAAGCCACGTCTTGTATCTGGTGAAAAATTTTGAAATCTCTCATTTTCAGGTATAGCTTTTTGCTGACTAATAAAGTCCTCCAATTCTTCTGGAGTAAATCTTTTTCCATACAAATAAAACGCCTCACGCTGGATTCTTCCAAGCTGATTTGCTAACTCAGAAGGCTTATCCATGTGGGTTGCGCCTAATAATTTTTCTCCGACTTCTTTTCCTGTTGTTACATTGTGTCCAACCTCATGTTCAACAGTTCCAAGAAAATCACTTACTGGATTTTCAAATCTTTTTTGCAAGTCTTCTTTTGTATAAAGATTTTTATACAGAAAATTCTGAAAGGCATTTTGCGATTTAGGTTCTTGAGGCATATCCATCTCAAGAATTTTACCAGTAGAAGTTGCAGCTGCTATTGGCTCTTGAACTACAGCTTTCTTGTCTAATGGAGAATAATATGAAACAGCATATTCGCCAGACGAAACTGGTATTTGTTCTCCAATTTTCTCATAATCCATTTTCATGCCAAGCTCAGATTCTGGAGAACCAACCTGCCTTTGTGCAGCATACGCCTTGGCTTTTTCAACCTCAGATTGCATCGTTTCCTCTCCACCATAATAAGGAGCAATCATTTCACCCAAAGATATGTTCTGCTGGCCGGTTGTCAGCAAATCTTTGTATTGCTTTAACAATTGTGGATTTTCATGCAATGGCGCGTCGCCTAATGCTTGAGGTGTTTTCTTTTCAGTCTTCCAATTACCTACAGGCTTTGCAGTTGATCCACCCATATTTTATCCAGCAGTTGGAGGCTTTGGCGGATTAGCAACATCATTAACCATTCCAAACTGAGTTGGAATTTCTTCTGCTGCTTTTCCTGCTTCACGCGACTGACCAAGACTTACACGTCCACTTCTAGTCCCACCCATTGAAGGAGGTGCTGCGGCTGGCTGCAATGATGGATGGATTGGCGTTCCTTGACCTGCGGTAAGGTGCATGAATGCCTTTTCAGCAGATGCGCGGAACTCAGATAGCTGCTCCCTGCTTGCTCCTTTAGCCTCTGCCTGCATAACGTGACCCATGAAATGCTCGATAGCTTTACTTAGCGGCTGAACCATCTCTGGGGGCAGTGATCCAGCAGGGGCATTCTCAATCAACGGCATTAGCTTCTGAGACATAACGCTCAAGTGAACCATGTCATTATCGCGTGGCGATACAGGAACTTCTTGTCCAGCGATGATTGATTGAAGTTCAATAATCTGTTGACGAGTTGCTTCGATTGCCAAAGATTCAACTTGATCTTTAGGCAAGATAACTGCATTAGCAATGCTCTCGCCAAGCTTGCGGCTCCAATCTAGTTTGAGCAATTCATCTTGGTTGACATTTGGATTGCCCATGTAACGCTGGATCATCATGTCAAGAATCTGATCATTCTGAGCTTGAGTATCAGGCAGTAATTCTTCAGCAGGACTGTAAGCCATAAGAAGAATATCTGAAGGAGGAAGATTGCGCTCAAGCATATTCAGAACGCACGCAATTGCGTCCTCATCCAAATGCTCTGGAACTTGAAATGGAACCATAAAAGATGGAAGCTCCATTACACTACGATCAAATGCGTCGACAACATCTGCCCTAGCCCAAACAGCGTTAGGCACAAGCTGACGAGCGATGTCCAGCTTAGTCTTCAGTTCAGATGCCGCCTTAATATGCTCTGGATGGCAAATCCCACGCTGCATACGTTCAACAGCATTGCTATACTGCTTCGTGAAGCGCATCAAAATTCCTTCACGGATTTGATTCTCGATAGCAGCAACGCGATTAATTTCCGATGCAGTGACTTTCTGATCCCGCATTCCAAGGGCAGAACTAGGAAGGAATGTGCCAATCTGAATTTCAGCAAGACCAGAGATAAAGCGATCCAGCGTCAAGAAATCATTGACATTTGCTGGCATATTCTGCGGTATAACTTCATATCCTTCAGCAATATATGCTACAGGATGATGAACAGTAAGCGGTGCTGCTCCAGCTTTGGCATTCGGGCCTTTCTTGAGCAGAAGCATTCCAGACAAGTAGGAATTATCCACAACAAGGTTTCGAGCCTTCTCAACAGCAATGTGTGTGTTGTAAAGATCTCGTCCAGCACCACGGGAACTCATTAGATTTCCACTGCCAATCTCAACGCTGAACAATGCCAAGCATTCGCTCATTCGGTTGTAACGATCAAGCTGGGTGCAAATCTCATCTCCGCTTTTATCGTCAAACAAAAATCGGCTAATCTTCCCATGCGGCTCACGAACAAGAAGCTCGCCAAGCTCTACATATTTTGCATCATTTTCGTAGCTTGCTCCATAGCTTCCTTCACGAATCCAATCCTCATAGCGGCGAGCATCGTCATCAGCATCAAGTGTTCGGCCAGCAGGTATTGCATTGTTGATTGCTTTAACAAGATTCTTAATATGCCAGCCAGCCATTGCTGACATTTGCGGATCTTCAAGAACTGGCAAAAGCTCTGCGATCTGGTAGCGTCGTTTGCGCCCCCAAATAGGAGTTGCGTCAGTCTCTTGAGGAGTCTCGATAGAAAAGAACGTGTAATCTTGGCGTAGGAAATCTGGCTTCCAGTCACGAAGGTCATCCCAGCAAAGACCACAGAATCCGAATGTAGTATTTTCGTGGACTACTTGAGCAACAATATCGTCATGTCCCTTCCATCCACGAATGCACTTTGTGATTTCTTCACGGAAAATCTTTGTCTTGTTTTCCGTATCTACACCTTCAATTGGGTATTTTGTGTATGTAAGCGTAGGTGCCTGCTCAATAACTTGCTTGAAAGGAGGCTGAATACGGCTAACCATCGTGGACAAGAATCCTGTTGGTCGGTTGCTGCGCCAGTTCTGCCCCATGCTTTCCAACTTCTTTGCACTATACGGAGGCTCGTTATTAAGCTTTTTCTGGATTAGCTGATTCTTGCGATTGCGCTCAACATTCTGCTGCTTCAAGCGACGATATGCAGAATGAGCCTGTGCAGTATCTTTGAACGTCCGCCTTACCTTGAGTGTCTTTGGATCAACAGTATCTCCATTGCTAGTAGGAGAACGATCTTCAATCTCAACATTAAGTGTCCTCGGCTTAGTCTGGTTATCTGTAATGCGAGGAGCCTTGTTAGCGTATGTATCGGTAACAATAGCGGGTAGCGGTTTTAAAACATCTGCCATAATTATTTATTATTGTTCAACCAGCAAAAGTTTGGCAAATCATTTGATTCAGCCAATTTTTCTTTGTCAAAGAAAATCGCAGTTCGGTTATCATGCCTTAATAGCTTGCACCCACCTAATACTGCTGAAGATTTCGTATCTCTTGCATTGCGAATGCTTGCACATATACGATCTGTTGCTGCAATGCAAGAAGAACATCCGCCACGCCAATTAACATTATTTGGACAATTCCTGCATATTTTAGCTCGTTCTTCAGCAACTTCATCACTAACAAGCTGATTCCGCTCGGTTGAATAAAGAATATTTCTAGCCCAAGTAGAAATGTCATTCATCAACTCCGTTCTTGCAGTAGGGCTAGCAACGCTTGTCACAACAACCATATCTACGCCATGGCAGAAGTGAGGCCAATTACCACAAATATAGTTAGTTACATCACCTTCAACGTCTCCAACTGGAATGTAGTTTTCTGCACGATAATTTGTTACATTTTCGAGTAGATTTTTATAACTGCTACCAGAAATCTTAACATCACCTTCCATATAGTGATGTCCGCCCGGAGGTATAATTCCAACAATCGGTTTAGGCATAGTTATTCGGAAAAATCAACATATTCCATTTTCTCGATTCCTTGCAAGGCTTTTGTTCGTTCTGGTAGTTGAGGTTTAGCATCATTCATAGTCGCAATTGCGCCTCCACGTTGTCTCAAAAGAAACACAAGTAAAGAAAGCGAATCCAATGCGTCAGGTGAATGTTGTCTTGTGCGCTTGCAATAGTCGCCTTTGCTTTCGACACGAACTAATCCTTGCCCCTTCTGCTTGTATCGCCGAGAAGTTGCTTGCCTAACCAATTCTTCACTGCGGAAACCGGGTGATATTTTTAGATATTCAAACTCTAGATACTTCGCCAAGCCAAATATCAATTCAGTTACAACGCCAGAATAAAGCTGTGATGCTGGAAGTGAATCGTCACCGAGGACATGGGTATCCGTTGCAGCGGTTGAGTAATTCACGCCAAGAACATCACCAAACAATGTGCAAAGAGAATCATGGATACCAGCACCATTTCCAGTTCGATCTACGCAAACCCAATTTGGAGCAATACGCATTTGCTTGCAGAATCTGACAATATTTGCCGACTGCTCTAGTGTCGCGGCCTTTGGAAATGGAATCTGAGAATCCAGTTGCAAGACAACCTTGGGATTCTTGTATTCGACAAATTTACCACTCATTGGCGTATAGCCGTCAGAAAGCCCAAATCTGCCGTAGGAACAGATTACTTGGTCGTTACCCTCCAAAGCCAAGTCGAACGCACATAGAGGCACTACAGGCCCAATAAAGCGGGTAATTCCCATGGCATTGTCCATCATGCTTGGCGTGATGATAGCCATAGACACACCTTCCTGCGGAAACCAGCCGCGAGCCATGGTGTAGTATTCCGCTGTTCTGCCCTTGGATTCGTATGCTTGGAAGCCTTCGTATGTCTGAAGACCATGAAATACGACCTTCCTCTCAATCACGTTTTCGCATTTAGCGGCATCGAGTCTCAGAACGTGCCAACCATCGCGGCTTTTCCATTCAATATCATCTTCGCAGTCAATAGACCCCCATCCCGCTATTGGTTCGCAACGCTTGCCAAACTCACTTGTTCGGTCTTTGGGGTTACTTGCCGCAAAGATTTTAATTCGCCCTTTTGCTCCTTCTGTATCCGCAGCAGACAAGATGTTCTGTAAGCCTTCCCAGACACCAGCAGGAACTTCTTCAGCTTCATCCAGAACAACATGGGTTCGGCTCATCTTGCCCCATTTGGGGTGCGCCTTTCCGCTTCTAGGGCTAGGGTGGAAACCACGAAGCGTTCCAGTTCCGCTATCTCCTTTAGGAACTGCGACTAGGTGAATGCCATTCTTTGAATCGTCATTTGCCTGAATAGATTTCACAAGTGTCTCGCTTCCATCAAATTCTGGCCTAACCAATGCAGTTGTATAGAATTTCTTTATAGCTGCAAATACATTTCGCTGTGCGTGTTCTGCTGTAAGCGATACAACCTTAATACAGGTATAGTGAGGGTCGCGCATCCAATCCAACAGAAACCAAGCTGCCGCACCGAATGTTTTGCCCATCGCTCCCGCGCCTTGGATTAGCAACTTGTCTTGCTCAAACAAGCATCGCCATGTGTTCTGACTAGACATTGGCCGCCAGTCATAGACATTTGGCCCCCAGAGAATCGTTGCCGCTGCTTCAAATTGGTCTGCATCTAGTAAGGTCTGGACATAGGATTGGACTATTTCCTTCGATTTTGGTATATCCAATTCGACCTTTCCAGTCACAGTTCCAGCATTAAGGATGATATGCTTTGCTGCATACACAATCCCAACATCTTCATCCCTGTCAGCCTCTTCGCGTATCTCCTCGGCTAACTTGATGATTCTACTGACGCTTCCACCAATCACGTTAGCTCTGGAAGGTTGCGTTCATGTTTAAATCGGCGTAATACATCCAACACTTTTTCAAGCGTGTCATCGCATCCCTTAACCCTGCGATTTTCAACGCTTCCATCATCGTGATAAAGATCAATGTTAAATTCCTTAAACTCTCCAGAATCATACCTCAACTTGCTGCGAATTTCGTTCTCCAAGTCGCTAATTACAAGCAATGCATCAATTCCAGACAACGCATACTTATGGTCATCCTCATCTTCTGGTAAATTAAATTCAAGTATAGCTTTCATTTTTGCATGTATTCCAACAACTTAGTTCGTATATCAATCAATACAATCTGGAAAATGTAAAATTCCCTGACAAGGTAAAGCCAAATTAGTTTTATCATGGGTAAACTCTATACATCGCATCTAATCCATTGCAATCAGAATACCATCCCTTTCCTTCATAGACATCCAAAATGTCACTGAAATATTTCTCATACATTGGCGCAACTTTCTCCAATGTAAAGTTCCCCATAGCAAATCTACGGCAATTCTCTGGATCAATCTCATCAATTCTTTTAACTGCTTCCACAAAGTCACCCATTGTCCGACAACGATAACCTGTAATGCCATGCAAATTATTCTCTGCAAAGCTTCCCCAATCCGTTGTAATCGTTGGAGTTCCGCAAAGTAGATTCTCAATCTGCACACCTCCAAACGGCTCAACATACATCGAAGGGAGGAATGATGCTTTGGCGTTAGCCATCAATTTTTTTCGCTTATTTACATCTGCATATCCGACATACTCAACATGACTAGGAAGCTTGTATCCTTCCTCTTTTTGTCCAGCAATCACCAGCTTAACTCCCGCTATTTCTGTTGCTTGAATCGCAACATCAACCCCTTTGCCACTGTAAACCCTACCCAAATACAGGAAATAATCTTCTTTCTTATGGTTAAATTCAAAATCTTCCTGATCGAAATAATTTGGAATTACTACATCATACCAATCCTGATTGCACTGACCAACATTCTTTAATCCGCAATAGGCGTGATAAATCGCGTAACTCTCCCATACTTTCCACCTTGCCCAGTGTCCTCCTGCATAACCAATGCCGGGTTCAACTGTAATAATGTCTGGATGAGCATCGCAAATCGGCCTCACTCCACTTCCCCAGAATGGGAGAATGAAATCATGCTTCTTCTTTCGCTTCCCAACCTCCCTAATAGCATTCTTGTAAAATGTCTGATAAGCATGATCATTCGTATTGAACTTAAAGAATGTTTTGCGCCAGTCATGCGAACCGTAACTTTTCGCAAAATCGTCATTGGTTAAAACTGTGACGTGTTCCGTGCAAATCAAATCGGAATCCTCATGCCCGTAATGAATAACCTCATGCCCTCGCTGAGTCATCATTTTCCCAAACTTTACAACCTTTTGCGTATAAGCACACGCGTTAAACTCTTTGCTTGTTACTGTGTGCGGTAATCCTAGGATGTGGAATCTCATAATTTATTCACTCCACCTCAACGCTAAAAACCTCAGGCAATCCACAAGCCGATGTCGCTGTATAAAGCGGCTCTGGCAATTCTCCGTTCTTAATCATCAACTCTGTTCTTTCCTGTGCCTCATACTGTGAATCTGCCTCGATAAAAAACTCCTGCACAATATTGGCAGGCTGCTGCGTCATTACTTTATATTTCATAATTTATTTACTTAAAACATTTATATTCACCAATTCAATTCCGAAATCCTTCGCTAGCTCAATGCTCGTCTTGTCTCTCTCGTAGATGTCTTGATATATAACCGTCTTGATCCCATGGCTTGCAATCGCTTTCAGACAGTCATTACATGGTAATAACGTCACGGCAATCAACGCGCATTCGTTTGGCTTAACATATCTCAACGCATTTTGCTCCGCATGGACAATATAGAGCCTTCGTTTGTCTCGATCCTGCCAATCTTCACGCATACCAGCTGGGAATCCATTAAACCCTACACCAGCAACCGTATTGTCATGCCGCAACAAACAAGCTCCAACCTTGCGCCATGGGTCTTTTGATTTCTTCGCGGCAACCTTGGCAATCTCTAGCGCATATTCTTGCCAGTTCATAGTTCAAATGGTCGCAATTCACCGGGGATGTCATCTGGGAATCTAATTCCGTTTAGTTCTTGCTTGTTGAATCTCTCAATCTCTATTGCTTCTTTTATCTCCTCGCGCAAATAAGCCAGTGCTGCGTCGTAACTGTCGAACTTAGCCGTTTCTGTGTGGTGCAAGTATCCATTGCGTTCCACAATATAAACAGGCTCCTTTCCGTAACTCCACTTTGTTTCTATTGTCCAATGGCAATCTCTGTCCTTGTGATGATCTCCTGAAATCATCCTGTGATACTCTTCTGCCAGCTTTGTGATTTTATTAGTTGTGTTTTTCATCACATTCCTTGTTTAGTTGATCGAAAGCGAAATCCATTTCGTGATGGAAATGTTCCTCTGTGAAATCTCCTTGATTAAGCTTAAACAGGCAGGCAGCCATAACGCGCAAAACTCTGGCATACGCTAGCGTTGTCGCAAATGCTGCCATTGTTGCGTCACCATAGCTTTTAAACACTGGGGAACCCTCATCATCCAATTCATCACTGCCATTATTTTGAATCTGTGACAGCATCCAACCTGAGAACAAATCAATGCCGTGGATGAAGTCGTTCGGGTTTAGCTGATCGCTTTCCATGTCAATCTGGATTTCCATGTCCCTCTGGCCATCGGCAAAGCCTTCCCAATATTCTTGCGTTTTCATTGGCAAGATTCACAATCTTCATCCATGGAACAGGCGCGTGGGATTACTTCATCGAAATCTTCGTCCGCTTCTGGCTCTGGGCCTTTAATCTCGCTCCCGTGTTCCTTGTCGAGTCTCTGAACTGCATGGGTGTTTGAATAGGAAAGTGAGTGGTAGCGTTTGGAGAGTTTTTCCATGTTCTCAGCGATTACCTGATCGAGATTGCTCCCGATGCTGTCCAGAATGCCAGTGATATAGAAAAGCAAATCTCCGCACTCTTCTTTCACATTGGCAATGTCTAACGGCTTCCGATAGATGACGGCTTTCTTTACTGCGTCGAGAAGTTCGCCGGATTCACCACTGATCCCAACGGCCATGTGTAGGCGGTGCGCATCAATCGGTGTGATTTCATTAACGATGTCCTGTCCCGGCTTGCTTAAAGCTCGGACAAAATCAATATATTTATCCATAGAATTTCCTTACTAGCTGATTTTTTTCTGTCCGCAAATGTTTTTACTCCTTGCTAGCTAGAAATAATTCCAACTTGCGAATATCGGACTCCAGAATGCTTTTCTCTTTTAGCGTGCTAGTGAGTGACGATCTAAGTAATTCAACGAGTTTATGGGCCGTTTCTGTGCTTTTGTTGGCGTCGTATGTGTTGAGAAGGATTTCCAGTTCGGTCTTGGTTTTTTGTAACATGGGACGTGAGAGAATGCGTGAAAATCACGCGGAGTCAAACAAGCTTTTTGCTTATTTATACTAAGCTAAAACTAAACTATTTCCAACAAAACCTGCGCTGAGATTGTGTCTCTATTGCTCTTCTGACTCTATACGCTCCGTCTTAATGTCGATTATCTGGGGAACTGGGTCGTTGGCTGGGTCGGGAAGTGCCTGCAAATTTTGCAAACTGTCATGCGTGTTTCTATCTGGGACAGAAAAGCTGATCTTGAAGTTTTGTTGCGAATTAGATTCAACTTCGATTTTATCACCATATTTCTTGGGTGCGAGCTTGGAAGCTGTCCATTTCAGTGCGTCGATGCGTAGCCGTCCAATTTGTGCGTCATGCGAGTTAAATGCCTCGGTCATTACCATAGCTGCGAAAGTATCGGCTTGTCTTTGCCTCGCACGTGCGTAGCTTTCGGCGAATTCCGGATTGGCATCCTGCCAGTCGTATACAGTGGAAATATCTGGCATCTCTGGGATCTGGCATATTGAAACGAGAGTAAGACCATTTTCAATGAGTCGGCAAATGTCTTTTGCTATTTCAGGCGTATAAGTTGATTTTCTGCCTCGTTTTGGTGTTTCTGTGTCCATGTTTGAAGTTTGTTCTTGACTGGTTAAAAATTGCAAGCTTAAAATAGCTACGTTAGTAGCTGCTTAAACTAGATATTCATCTAGTATCGCATCGGACTCCGCGATTAAATTCTTTCTAAATGTTGGCATGGTTTATGAATATTTATTTATTCATGTTGGCATGGAAAATGAATTTCTGCAAACGGGATTGATCCCGATTGCTTCTGATGTCTGGAAATTGGATTGAAAAAAATATCACGCAAATGTTTTTTAATTTTTTTTTCTGTTTGTGAATGGCTCGGAGAGCCGCATAAATAAAGGCTCTGTGGGTTAGTCAATATTATTTTATTCTTTTGCAAAAATTATTTTCTTGGTCTTCGCGAGGTTTCTGCGATTCTCTTTTCAGCAAACGGGAACGGTTCCTGAATGCTAAAAACTCAAATAGAAATAAAAACCAAATGAGAGCCGAACGCATCGCAAACCTATTCGCCTACGACTTCAGCGGCAACCCCGGACTCGTTGTCACAAAATCCAACACCTACACATTCGACCAATATGAACCTAATCATACCGCTTGGTTGCGACACAGCGACAATGTGCGTGGTTCTCTGAAAATCAGCAGTGACGCGAAACATGGAGGAAGCAACGCAACCTTTAGCCCTGCATTCTTCGCCTAATCCCGTCCCCCCAGAACAAACCCCAAAAATCAAATCAAATGACAATAATACCAATGAAATCAAAATCAACAGGCGAGCGTTTCCTTTCTGTAGATGGCGAAATCCTCCCGCTTGGCATTGCATCCCTTTGCTGTGACTCCCGCATTTCTGGATTCAAAATCAAATGCACAGAATGTCGAGAACCCTATCCTGTCCGTCAATTAAACGAGGGCGGATATTGTGAATCTTGCGTTGAGGCTGAAATCCTCTCCTCTGCTGATTATATCTGAAAATGTTCCCCTTAGAACAAAACTCAACTCGAAAACCGATAACAAAACACAAAACACAAAATGAAAAAACTCTCTAAAGAATACTATTGTGAACTGGCTCAGTTCTGCATGGATTGCCATTCTGGCCAATGGTCGCGAGGCTATCGGATCATGTGCCGTCTTCGCCCGTCAAATTTCTCATCATCTTTTTCTGATGAGTTGAGAGATTCTGAAGCTTATCAGTGGCTCGTTTCAAATTATGCAGAAAAAATTTAATTAAACACAAAACCCAAACCCCAAAAATCAAATCAAATGAAAACAACACTTACCACAACACAAGCCGCAAACATTCTTTCCGATGATGAGAACTCCTCATTCTCACGAACTGGTGCCTATGCACTCATCGAATATCTGGAAGAATTGGAAGAGGATTGCGGCGAAGAAATAGAGTTCGATCATGTCGCTATTCGCTGCGATTATTCCGAATATGCTAGTTTGCGGGATTTTGCTGATGAATATTTCGGCACAAATGCAGACTGGAAGGCCGAAATGGAAATTGATTCCGATTTAGAGGATTCAGAAATTGATGAAAAAATCCGTGAATATATTCAAGACCGAGGGCAGCTTATCGAGTTTGACAGCGGGATCATCGTTTCCTCGTTCTAATGCGCACCTTTTTAATACACAAACAAAAACCATTTAAACAAATGCAAAACAAAATAGAAGATTTTCCTGCGACGCATCTTTCTAAGAATCAAGATGGATGGTCTTTAATGCACAACGGGATGCCGCTTTGCGCTGTTACTACTAGGGAAAGGGCGGAGGGATTTGCCGATCATTTTAATCTTAAACTTCCTAATTTCTTTTGGGATGGTGAAAGAGGGGAATTTGTTACACTCTAAACCATTCAAACAAATGCAAAAGAATTACCAGAAAATGACAACACAATCACAACACACTCCCAGCCCTTGGATTCGTTCAAGGTCTGGAAAAACCTTCCAAATTGTCGCGGGATCGGATGGAAATGGCGACCCAAACGAACTGGTGGCAACCGTTCATCCTATCGGCTATAACTGCGAATATAAGCCATGCGACGAAACAAAGGCCAATGCTCGCCTTATTTCGGCATCTCCCGATTTGCTTGCCGCCTTGGAAACTTTGCTTTCCCGTTCCTCTGGTCTTGATATATCCGCAACACACGAAGGACTGAAAAATTGCGAAGCCATAGCCAAAGCAAGGGAAGCCATCCGCAAGGCGAAGGGGGAAGCGTGAAATATCCCCAAGGCACAAGATTTATTCGTCGCGGTGATAAACAAAAGCGAATTTGCACTGTGATTGATTACCACACAACACGCAACCTTTCAGGTGATATTGTCCGCAAAAGGTATGTTGCCGGACATGAATTTATGGGACAAACTATAATCGAAACAGACATTTGCGAAACCACCATTGCAAGGGGGGAGATTTTGTGAACAAACACCTTGCAACGATCATTTCCGATCTTCTTCGCTTTCAAATTAAACAAGCGGAGCGGCATGGTCTTGATTCCATTAGCATCACGATCCCAAGGGCGAGAGAAATTGCGCGGGATTTGCGTGAGTGCATCAAGGAAAAGCAAAAACCAGTCTCCCGACTAGATCAAATCTTTGCAAGTGTAGAGAAAGCCAAGGTTTCCGAATATTAAAACCAATTTCCCCCAAGGACTAAACATCAAACAAAATAAATAAATATGCAAAATCAAATTGTAGTTCACAATCAATCCGTTTCAGATATTGAAACAATGGCAAAAGCAATCACAAAATCCGGTCTTTTCGGCATTAAATCACCGGATCAAGCCGTTGCACTCATGCTGGTTGCACAAAGCGAAGGGCGTCATCCCGCTAGCGTTGCAAGCGAGTTCGACATAATCCAAGGGCGACCAGCCTTGAAATCTCAAGCGGCACTTGCACGATTCCAAGCAGCAGGAGGAAAGATTCAATGGACAAGCCGAGGCCCAACTAAATGCAGTGCGAAGTTCTCACACGCTCAAGGCGGAGAGTTAGAAATCACGTGGACGATGGAACGCGCCAATGCTGCGGGATTGACTGGAAAACAGACTTGGAAACAATACCCAGACCAGATGCTTTCCGCTCGTGTAGTTGCGGAAGGTGTGCGGGCAGTTTTCCCTGCCTGTCTTAATGGCGTTTATTTGGCCGAGGAGGTTCAAGACTTCGATTCCAAGCCAAGGTATGCCAAGGAGCCAGAAACTATCGTCCTAGAGGATTCTAAAGAGATTGTAGAGCCTTCCAAGGCGGAGCCAATCGAGGCACGAGTTGAATTGATAGAGGAAAACAACTGGTGGAACGCGGAAGTTGAAAAGCAAATCATCCAAGCTGGCGAGGACATTGTGAACGATTACCTAGTCAAAAAAGAAAAGATCGAACAAGGAGAAACTTGGAAAGACATCAAGGATGAAACCTATCGTGCAAACCTCGTTGCCAAGACAAGCAGATTTATTGATGCAGTTATCAAGGCACAAAAATGAAAAAAAACACTATTGAGTTCCAAGGTGAGCGAACATCCGTATCAAGTTCTGGCAATATAGAATGGTATGAATTCACGATCCTTTCAAGGCTCAGGCTCTGCAAGGAATGTCCTAGACAAATTGGAGAGATTCACGGAATGGGAGGACAAGATTTTACTTGTGAAGAATACAAGGACGATGATCTTGATATGTTCGTTTATAAATGCAAGGCAACCTGTTACTGCGATTAAATAAATAAATATCAAACTAACTCAACGAAATGAACACAACACAAACAAACTGGAAAAAACACACACGCAAACGGGGCATGACCTCCATCGAGAAAAGACTATTGACTGCATTGCAGGACATAGCCGCAATGGTTGTAAGTCCAAACGATACACGGGCAGATATTCTTAATCATGCGCTTAAAGCAATCGGAAAGTATGAGAAATGAATCCTGATCAAGTTTTATTTCTTATCTGTGCTTCATTTGAAGCGGCAAAATTCCTAATTCCAATTGCAGTTTTTGGCTATATGCTAATCAGACTTAATCCATGAATATAAGACACTCACTACTTCCAAAGCTGGCAGAATGTCCTTGCTATGAGTCCAAGCAAGGAGAAGCAGGGCCAGCGGCACAACGCGGAACATTGCTTGATAGTCGATTCCGCAAAGCATTGTCCACTGGCGAGCTTGACGAAGTTGGCTTAACCAAGGACGACATCAAATCCGTAAAGTGGGCAGTTAAGCAGGTTAAAAAAATTGCAGATAATAATCCGATCATCACAGACGAGAATCTTCTAAAGGTAAAAACTCCCGGCATTAACCATATTGGAACGGAGGATTGCAGGATTCCAGACATCCAGACAAGCGGAGATTTGAAAACGGGAATCCAGCGGTCTTATTATGCTCAAATGGCTGCATACGCTTGGGGAAATATGGAAGCAAACTTCTGTGAAGAGTGGACTTGCTATCTGATCTTCTGCGATCAGAAAGAGATTGTGGAACACAAGTTCACGCTATCCAAGGCGAAAGAAGTTGTTGAAGGAATCATAAATGAATATGTGAATCCTGAAAAGCTTCCTAATCCATGTCAGTATTGTTCATGGTGCGCCAAGAAGGACGTTTGTCCTGCGGTTGTTGGGCCAGTGATTGAAGCAAATAGCCTCATGGATTCAACGCAAAATCTAGCCGTGTTGCGCGAAGAGATTGCCAATGATCCTGTCAGGCTTTCAAGGTTCCTTGAGCTTAACAAAATGTTTGAGTCTGAGCTAGTCAAGCCACTGAAGGAAGTCGCCAAAGAAAAGCTGGAGTCAGGCGAAGAACTTCAAGGCTGGAAGCTGTCTCATGTCAAGGGCAGTGAATACTTCGATAAGGTTTCTATTGTCCGCGCTGCAATTCGCGGCAAGTGGGGCATGGATGATCTTGTTGATGCCCTTGGAGGAACAATGAGTGGAAGCACATTCCGAGAGCTTTGCGAAAAGTATCGCATTCCAGTTATCGAAGAAGAAGCAAAACGAAAAGATGGATTCACAAAGATGATTCCAAGCAAAAATAAAAATAAATAATATGAAAAAATTAAAAGATATAATTCCTGATGATATTTACTCAACTATTGGTGTTGGATTGATGCTGTCGATCAAGAGATGTTGGCGCTGGAGAGATGACCCATTTTTCAGAAAACACATAAAAGAATCAATTGAAGCACTAAAATACATCAGAAACAACTAAAAAAATAATATGCCAAAATCAGAATACTACGATGATCCAGAATCATACTGGGAGGAAAAGAAAGAAAGACAAGAATCAGACGGAAAGGAACGTTTAGAACGCTGGGAACGACGGAATCCTAATCACGTTTATGGACAAAGTGAAGTAAGAATACCAAAAGAATGAGAACTAGAACAGGTTATAAACAGAAAAGCAGGCACAAACTGACAGACGAGGAGCGTGATGCAGTAAGACAGTGGGTATCTCTTCGCAAGGTAACTCCTCAAGATTGGCTTGATCGAGTAAACGCATTGCCAGAAAGAGCAAGGGGGCAAATTGCACGCATGATCTGGTGGGACTTCTGGAGCGAAAAGCTAGTGGCGAATCGTTGGACTGAGTTTGACCACTGGCTTCAGTTTGACTCAAGGGAGGAAACTGATCCAGTTCCAAGGGAGATGATAGTTGAATGCCTTAAGGCAGTTGGTTATCCAGATTACAGAATTAAACTTCGCCTAATGGCATTTTAATTAGTAACAAAATACTTAATAAATATGCAAAATAAATATTATCCCGGATCAGATGCAGCAATAGATGTTGGATGCACTTGCCCGGTTATGGATAATTGCAGAGGAAAAGGATACATGGGAATGGATGGTGTTTTTGTTTATAATGAAAATTGCGAATACCATTCAGAGTCAATCAAAAAATCAATTAAAGAAATAGAAAATAATGACCAAGAATGAATTGTGGAGAATTTATGTTAAGCGCAATCCGTCATTTGATGGAGATGGAAATGTTACTATGTCCGCAAGAGGTTTGCGAAAGCTTTTCGATACCACTTGGGACACTGCATATTGGGATGGTCAAGAAGAATCTTTTGAAAAACCAGAACATAATTTTCAACAATCATCAGCGAGCGTAGATATGTTAAGATCAATATTTGGAATGAAATAAATAATATGTGCATAAATACATACAACACACTAATCAATACAATCGAGTCACTTCAGAGGAGGCTTGAAAGGCATAATAAAATGATTTGTAAGCTAGAAAAGCTAATCAAAGAATGCACAGGATCAAGAATATCCGAGGGAGTTTCGCAAACTCTACAAGAAACAATTAAAGAAATTTATAAATAATATGACAACTTCATTACTAGGAGAGCTTTTCGGTTGGAGCAAAAAGACAGATATGCAGGCGACCTCCATCAATGCATATAATGAAATTAAATTTGATGGGACACTTCAAAAGCAAGAAAAGCAAATTCTTGATTGTATGGAAAAAGGACGAGACTACTCACTACAAGAGTTGTCGCAAATTACCGGAATAGGAATTAACGCAATATCTGGAAGGTGTAATGGGCTAAAGAAAAAAGATGTATTGGTATGCGGTGAAAAGCGCAAGTGCAGTCTCACTCACAGAACAATCAAGCCTCTAATGCTAAAATGAGCAAGAACATATTCAGGCAGAAACGCTCATCGAACTTCACCGTAGTTCCGAATGAGTTTCTGCATAGCGAAAAGCTATCATTCAAGGCCAAGGGGCTATTGTCCTACCTTTTATCTCTGCCTGCCGATTGGGAGGTTCATATCTCCCATTTGGCTACGGCATCCAAGGATGGCACAGAAAGCGTTTCTACGGGCATTGCAGAGCTTGTGGAGGCTCATTATGTATGGCGTAGGCCAAGAAGCGGAGCAGAACCCGGAGGATGGGAGTATTTCATTTATGACTCTCCTCATATTGAATCCCCATTCGATGAAATTCCGAAACGGGAAAATCCGAAAGCGGAAAATCCCGATTCGGGAAAATCGCCCACTACTAAGAACTATAAGAATGAACAAAGAACTAAAGAGACTAAAGACACACGGACAACTGAAGAATTTATTTCAGACCTGAAAAGAATCTACGACTACATTGACATTGATACCGAGCTAAAGCGAATTGACGCTTGGCTTCTGAACCATCCAGAACGCAAGAAGACTCGTCGTTTCGTAACGAACTGGCTTAATCGAATCGAAAAGCCAATGCCCAAACAACATTCCACCCTTGGAATCACTGAAGGATACCGTCCTTGCTTATGAAAACTAAAACAGTAACAGTTGAGATAGATAATATTCTAAAGACTGCTTGTGATCCATTCGACTACAACTTCAATGGGACTAGCACATTCACTCTTCCAAATCTAAATTCTCCTGAACGGGATGGGTCTTGGAATATAGGTTTAATCGTTGGGCCATCTGGAAGTGGAAAGACACAACTTCTTAAAGAATACTATGGAATATCAGAAATTCCAAAATGGAATGATAAAAAAGCCATAGCAAGCCATTTTAATTCCTCAAAAGAAGCTACAGATAAATTTTCAGCAGTTGGATTAAATAGCATTCCCGCTTGGTGTAAACCATTCCATGTATTGAGCAATGGGGAACAATTCAGAGCTAACATGGCTCGTATGATTGATAGCAATGCTGGGTTTGATGAGTTTACTAGCGTTGTAGATAGGACTGTTGCAAAGTCATGCTCTTACGCAATACAGAGATACATACGGTCAAATAACTTAACTGGTATTGTATTTTCAACCTGCCATTACGATGTATTGGAATGGCTGCAACCTGACTGGTGTTTTGATACACTTACTGGCGCGATGCTGCCAAGGGGGTGTCTTCATCGTAGGCCACCAATTACTCTCACAATCGAACCTTGCTCTAAATCTTGGTGGAACATTTTCAAACACCATCACTATATGACTTCAGAAATAAATTTTGCTTCTGAAATGTTTTTAGCAACATGGGATGGCATTCCTGTAGGATTTTCAGCGTGCTTAGCAATGCCCAGCGGAACCTTGAAAAACGCTTGGAGAGGACACAGGACAGTTATTCTTCCAGATTATCAAGGGCTAGGAATTGGCGTTAGATTTTCTAATTGGATGGGAGAAAGATCAATATCGCTAGGAAGGAGATATTTTAGCAAGACAGCACATCCAAGAATGGGACAATATAGAGATAATTCTTCACTATGGAAACCGACAAGTAAAAATCATCATTCAAGAAATGATATTCATGGAAAAAATAAAAATTATCACGAAATGAACAAAACATTGAGGGCAAATAAGTGGTGCTATTCACATGAATATATCGGAGAGAAATAAAATGACTATTCCAATCGCAAACACAGCAGAGAATGCAGCAATCTCTCTGATTATCTCCGATCCAGATTGCTATTCACAACTTCATTGGGAACCGTCGTATTTCTTCCAGAATGCCACCAGAAGCGTTTTTGAAGCAGTTGAAGCAGTCTATAGCCGAACTGGGGTAATAACAGCAATAGCGGTCATTTCAGAGCTTGAGACAAACGGAAAGCTAGCAGAGCTTGGAGGATCAAATGCCGTCATGGATATGATTCAGACAATCTACATTGCCCCCGGCCCTGTTTCTGTATCCATTGCTGATGACTACAGACAGCAGCTAATCAAGGCCAAGTCATACCGAGATGCAATCAAGGTCATTTCCAATGCAGACAGAGACATTCGTGATATGCGAATGGACTTAAGCGATCTAGCAGAGAATATTACAAACTGCATCATCACAGACAATGAAATAAAAACAATCAATCAGCATATTGTTGAACTGGTCGATGATCTTGAGAACAAGAACAAGCTGGACGCATTCAAGACTGGAATGGTGGATCTTGATTTAGGATTCGCTGGTGGATTCAATCGTGGAGAGATGGTTGTAGTTGGAGCGCAGACTTCAGGTGGAAAATCAATCCTTCTTTACCAGATTGCTCTTGAGGCATTGCTAGACAATAAAAGCGTTGCCATCTTCAGTCTTGAAATGCCTTGCAAGTCTATCCTTCGCAGAATGGCTTCAAACCTGATTGGAAAGCGAATCGTGAATCAAGGTGACTTTGGAGATGGGACGTCATTTGTTGCATCATTCAAAGAAATCGCCAATGCGCTTCAAGCTTTGGTCAAGATGCCAGTAACATTGCGCGATGATCTCTCTGAAGTTGGAGAGATTGACGCTGAAGCTCGCAGGCTTGCTGCACTTGGTAAAGCAGATGTAATTATTGTGGACTACCTGCAAATTGTATCCATGCCGAAATCAGATAATCGAGAGCAGGCGATTTCTGAATTGACTCGCAGACTCAAGTTGACAGCACTCAAGAGCCAGTCACTTGTTGTCACGGCAAGCCAATTGAATGATGATGGGAAGCTTCGTGAGTCTCGCGCAATCGGCCATCACGCAGACCATGTTCTTAGCATTGTTCACGAAAAAAGCGGATCAACAATTTTCGTTGATAAAAATCGGCGTGGTGCTAGAGGAATTGGATTCCCAGTAATGATGCGTGGGGAAATTTCACGATTTGAGCAAATCGAAAAACAAGAAAAGAAAAAATGAGTGACACTGATTGCGCCTACATTGAAGCAATGAATTGCCTTAACTTCGCAAATCAGATTTGGGCTTCAAGGCAGAAAGATAAATATGAAGAGGCTCAGAAAGCCTATGATCTTGGAGTCAAAATATACGAAGAAAAATTTCTGAAAAAAAATGTTTGCGCGGATGATGATTTTGAGTTCTGATCTCTCGCGTAGCAACGCTACCATTTAATAAATACTATGGATAAAAAATACATTGATAAACCGGGAAAATACATCTGCACAGTCAAAGAGCCGGGGAATGGTTGGCTGGATAAACCAGAAGGCAAGGCTCCATTCATTCGCATTCCCTGCATCGTGGATATGCCAGATAATGAAATGCACGGCCATGAATCGGTCTGGTATGGATACTTGAGCGAGAAAAGCCGTGAGCGAACTGAGGAAACATTGAAGAATGTTTTTGGATGGCTTGGTAATTGGGATGATGAAAATTCTCTTGATTCTTTCATCGGTCGAAAAGTTCGACTCCAATGTGACGAAAGCGAATGGCAAGGCAAAAAGCAAGTAAAGGCTCGTTGGCTCAATCCATTCACGACTAAAAGTGACAAGAACAAAGAAGAATATCGCAGTAAACGAAAAATTGTTCTTGAACAGTTGAAAAAAGATTATCCAATGCTGGATAAACGTATTCAAGACACTCAGGATAAAGATTCGGAAATTCCATTTTGATGATTAGGGGATTGTGGCGGTGTGTTGTGTTCACTGGTTACATTTGAACCCCGACCCGTAACCACATAAAACGGGTCAACTCTTTTAATGAAAACAACAACAAAAATATCTATTGCAATAATAGTATTTGCATACATTGCATTAACATACGCAGCGATTATTATTGATAAATTACTTGATAATAAATGTGATATGTGCGGAAAATAAAATCCTATTAAATGAAAACAACAAGAGCAGAAGAACAGCGCAGAATTGATGATCTATATGCTTCTGGTAAAATAACCAGAGAAGAATGGAGTGAAAGATATGACGAGCTTTCATCTTCAAAATGGACAGCAGAAGGGAAAGTAGAAGAGGAGAAGAAATGAGCGACACGCCTGAGACGGATGAAATGGCATATACGCCAGTCCTTGGGTTAGATACAGTTTCGGCACATTTTGCTCGCCGACTGGAACGCGAGCGCAACGCACTGCGAGAAGAGAACGGAAAATTGATTGAGTTGCTTCGACGCGACGAGAAACCAATCTGGATGGATGGAGCTAGGAGCGGGACTAAGACGGGAATCGACATGGCGATCAAGTGCCTTGAAAGCTTGAGGGAGTCTATTCTAAAACAATTAAAGGAGGACGGGAAATGAGTGACACACCAGAAACGGACGACCAGCCGATCATCTACGCTCTCAACGAGCTTCAATACCAGATTATGTGCGTGGATTCGGAATTTGCTCGCAAGCTAGAACGAGAGCGGGATGAGGCGAGGGAGAAATATGACATTCTCGCAACCGAACATATGCTGGCTATCAATAAGCTATGCAATGAGCGCGATGAGGCTATGGCATTAGCTTATTGGGTTGGGAATCGCCCAATCGCGACACCATGTCGCGATTCATGTCGCGATCATGAAATAGAAGGCTGGAAGAACAAATGGGAATGCGCGGTAGAAATGGCAGCTAGAGCAGAGAATACAGTAGACTATCTGTTAGGAATCCTAGCAGACATCCGAGTAGCCGTAGGAGACAAAGAAGGAAAGCTAATGCAGGACGAGCTAGTAGAACACTGCCGTATGCTAAAGCGGGAATACGACTCATCCTACTGAAATGAAGAAGTGCTACTTCGATCACAAGACTAAACCTTCGACATTCGTAGTAAAGAACAACGGAGAAGAAATCTTCCGAGGTAACTTCACAGAGGGATACAAGATATTTCAAGACCTTCCAAGAAATACTGTTACAGAATTTAAAGCAAAAGAAGCTACGGAAAATATAAAAAATAAAGAATAAAAAATGAACTTCACTCATTCCATTCTCCAGCAGATGGGATACAAATTAGATCCAGATGGAAACTATTCAAGAACTGAAACTAACACTACACGGCTATCTAACCCCAAGTCTCAACCAGTTGCTCGGAAAACACTTCAGAATCCTAATGAGGGAAAAGAAAATAGCAAGAAACGCTCTTTTGTCCGCATTACGAGACATAGTTGCAGACCACTCGATTGCGACAACTACGCGGGAGGATGTAAACCGCTTATTGACCAGTTACGATATGCTAAACTCATCAGAGACGATGATCCAGAAAGCGTCCAGATTGAGTTCATCCAAGTCAAAGTCAAAAAGAAAACGGAAGAGCGCACACAGATTGAAATTAAGGAGTTATAAAAAATAATACCTACTATCATGGAAAAATCACAAAATTCTCAGATAGTAGGTCTTCAATATAGCAAATATATAAATAATAAAGATATATGAATAAATACATACTCTTCTTAATAATTGCGGCATTTCCTGCTTGCTCAAGCATGACAAGCGAAACATATACAGAAAAAAGAACGCTAAAATATCGTAAAGGAACGCATCCGCATATTAAGGATATGTATCTGCATGACAAAAACGATCCTCAACCAGCACAGAATATTCCAGCAAGCGATGACTGGAAATATGTTAATCCAGATATTCCTGCATCATACAATCAGATACAAGATCACAATAGAATGATTCTGGCTCAATACTATAATAACTGGTTAAGAGAATAGCAGGAACGGACACGCGCATCCTTTTCAGACTCCGGGTTTCCAAGGTTATAGTCACATAGGCTTGAGCCTAATATCGGACTCCCGACCTCGATGTGGCGGTTCCAGATTAGGTCTAAATCCCGCTCATCAGTGTATCTAGTCTGCCTGCTAAAAATTATCAAGCGATTCGCCTATTTCTGAGGTGTCGAAATACAACCGAATCTCGGTTGCTCGCTTGAAAAATATTTGATCGGGCTAGACGCTACCCTAGCTTGAGGTCAGAGATTAACGATAGCAACCTGACTCCTCTGTTTACACTATCTTAACTAGCGTGTCTCCGGCATTCCATACGGAATCCAGCACAACCCAATGGGAAGTGGCTTCCACGCTGCCGATCAAAATAAGAACCCTACGCCCAAGCGTCCTTGGGCCTCATCTGTCGATTCAGAATGTCGAAGTGTGCGCCAACTCGTATGAGAAGGCAATAGCGATCCAATGGAAAGCCAGAGGCACGACGGGAAGTATTTTCAAAGAGCTAACCCGTGTTGGTGCGCTTCCAAGGATAGGCGTCACGGGTGTTGTTAAGCTATTACCTATACCTTGCAGTTTTTTTTGCAATCTTTTTCGGTTGCTTCACAAACTGCTTTCCCTTCTTCATTCCTTCACGTTTTGCGCGAGTAGTCGAAGCATATTCTTTTTCAGATAGAGACTTGAGTGCCTTTAGAGGCAAGTAACGCTCGCCAGTAGCCTTTGGCCCTTGAGTTGATGGTTTTCCAGACTTGGTTCCCCACTTCTCTTTAGTCCATTTAGAAAGAGACTTTTGACCTTCTGTTTTCTTTCCAGAATATCCTCCTCCAGCTTTCTTGTATTCTTGAGCGAGAAGCTGTGCTTTCCTAGCACTCCACTCGCCTGCGTTGCCTCCTTTAGTTCCAGCCATGATACGGTTTTTGATCCGCTCACGGAGTGATGGTTTAGTATAGCTCATTTTTCTTGTCTCGCTTCTTATCGAAATTCTTTTTCTTTTTTCGATGTGCAGACCAGTCAATATCGTCGTAATTATCTTGCCAAGACTTTTCCCAAGTTTTGGTGCGTGGCTTATCTCCCTTCCCATTACGATTCCAATCGCTATCCTTCATTTTCATTTCCGAAAAACAATTATTCTTTTACTTCTTCAGATTCTTTAGATTTCTCGTTAATCACAACTTTTTCAAGCAAGCGCAATGCAACCATTGCCTCGAAATTAAAGCGACGAAGACGTCCAATAAAATCAAGAATGACTTCATCCTTGCTTACAGTTGAAAGATCAATATTGCCAATAACGTGTTCAATAGCTTTGGCGTGTTCTTCTGTGATTTGCTCTGGTTGTTCTTGTTTATTTTCGTCTGACATATTATTTCTTTTTTTTATTTATTTTCTTTTTCTTTGGTTTCATCATTGCAACATTGAGACTAGACTTTTTAGGTTTTGCATTAGCAGTTGTTATGATAGTTGGAGTATCATATTTGATACTAGCAGATGAGTAATCTTTCATAATTTTTCTCGTCTGACAAGCATTGCGTCTGCTACTTTATAGGAAAAGTCAGCAATTTCTTCTACTGGAGAATTAAGGCTAATTTCTTCTGGATTTGCCATCAATCCACTCATTGCGTCAGATGCAAAATAGTCCCTCATGCTCATTCCAGTATTCGGACGCACCTTTGGATTTGATGCGTCACCGGGATATGCCTGAACAGGAAATGCAGGATGATTTGTATTTATATTCGACCCCATCTTGATTTATAGTATAATTCGTTAAGCCTAATTCGTTCTGCTGTTTTTGTCCAGAACTTATCACAAGCGATGTTTACCATCTTGCAGGTTTCGTAAAACCAAGGATCATGGTCATTGTCTTCGTAACCAGACTTGCGATGATTGTGAGCTGAATCCTTTATAGTAGCCTTTTTGTCCATAGCCGCTCTGCCTCACTGATAGATAATTGTTTTTTTCCGTTTCTTTTATTTACATCATTATGAATCCCTATACCCCATCTCCACAAATCAGAAAAATTAGGAGGAAAATCCTTGCAATAATCTTCAAAATGATCTTTACACGGGCATCCATTCCATGGAATTGAATCAACCCAATTATCAAACCAATTCTTGATAAAATTCAAATCAGAGCAATTCCTGTTTCTTAAAGAGAAAAGATGAAGTTCAGCCCATAGTCTAGGCCCATCTCTGAGTATTGCTGATTGAAGTTGTCCTTGCGCCCTTCTAGCCTCGTCTTTAGCCCTTTCAACCCATCCATTGTGGTCTTCAGAATCAATACCCAAAGCGTGACAAACAATGCTCTCAACATTTCCAGCTATAACATCTGACTCAATATTTTCTTTGCTTGAAAGATAAACTTGAACAAGCTTTCTTAATGCAACCAAAAAAGCATTATCTTCCCTAGCACCATAGTCTATTACTGGAATGATTATGTTGTCTGAAATGACATCATATTCTCCAGACTCAGTATCAGAAATTAAAGATGGATCTATTGATTTAGCCTCAAACCTCATTTGTCGTTGCCACTATCAATACCACGACCGTCAAATGTTTCATCGGTCATCCCACCATTGCGCCGATGCAATAGCAAATCCACCTCCAATGAACACAGCAATAGCAAGAATAAGAATATTCCAAAAATCATGCGTCATATCTAATACAGCTAGTCTATACCTAGCAAGATTTAGATTACTTCATTTTCTTGCGAGTCATGGCAGCCTTTTTAGCACGAGCTTTGCGCTGAACGCTGTAAGCGATTGCTACGGCTTGCTTTACAGGCTTACCAGATTTAATTTCAGCCGCTACATTGCGTTTAAAACAATTTTGTGAGGCGCATTTACGGATAGGCATATTTTTAATTTCTATTGTTGTTCTGTTTCTTCAAATGAAATTTCAGGTTCTTCTTGCTCTGGTTTCGGCTCAGTAGTCTTTAATCCAAAATCAGAAGCCTTCAAGTTTTTAATTCCATAGTCAGCAAATACACGCTGAATAGTCGGGAAGTTTTCTTCATTAACTTTTAGAAGAAGTTTTCGAGCAAGTTCTGGATCAGACATGGAATCAATCATCATGTTCTTGAATAAATCAATGACTTCCCTATTGTATTGCTTCTGAACCTTCTTAATCAAGTCAGTAGATTTCCAAGCGACATAACCTTTGATTCCAGCAAGACCGATACCAGCAAGTTCAAGAACAGTATCCTTGATGTCTTGAGCCTTATCTTCTGGTTGCTGGAATCCTTGAACTTTCAACTTTGACCTACGAGACATCATATCAAGCTGTTGGCGAACTTTATCAATAGCTTGAATCTCTTCAGAGTCAGCACCAAAAACTATCTCAAGAGCGTTGCGTGTTGGTGAACCAGCCTTCATCATCTCGTTCATCTTTCCAAGATCAACTTGGAAGTCATTCACATTGGCTTGATGAGCAGCAATTCCCTTGCCAACACTTTCTTTAGATGTAGTTCTGGCTTGACTATTCATCCATCCACGGAATGCGTTTTTAATGCCTTCTACGGCTTTCCCAGTCTGATCTTGTGATGCCTTCTGAAGAAGATCTTGAACCTGTTGTTCAGCATTGATCTTGTTCGACATAATCCTATTTACAACCTCGTATGGATTCCCGCCAATGAATGCAGCAGCAGGATTAGAGTTTGGATTCGATACAAGCTTTATCTCATCATTGATCTTTTTAACTTGATCGTCATATTGCCTTTTAATCTCTTTAGACATAGCATTTGCTTGAGATTCGACAAGAGATGCCTGCTCGCCATCTGCGATTCGTTGCGCCTTAAATTCTTTTACAGCGTTTTGCGCCTGCTTTACTTGATCCTCAAGAGTCCTAAATTTATCTTGTATCTGAGCAATGCGAGGACGTGATTCAGGGAAAATCTCAAGGATGCGATTTCCTTTTGTTTGCAGCCAATCATCTATAGATTTAGATGTTTTCGCCCCTTTAACCTCTCCAGACATTTTGCTAATCACCCAGTCAGAGACATTTTGAATGCCAGTTGCGCGATCAGCTTCCGCTGCCATGATCTGATCTGGACTCATATTTGGAATATCAGTCTTACCAACAATAGCATCCCTCAAACGTTTAATTTCTTCTGGAGAGGCAGATGCTTCACTCTTTTTAATAAATTGATCCAGTGTTTTCGATGTCAAGGCTTTTGGGCCAAAAACATCTCCAGATGCTCCTTCTTTATATCGTTGTGCATATTCATAGTATGCACGATTAGCCTTCTTTAGATTTTCACTAACCCCTTCAAGCGAGTTAATATCTTCATTTAGTGCTTCCTTGAATTTAATCAATGCAGGAACTTCTGCTTTTCTTGCAGCACTAGATTCAGCGGCACGAATTTCAGCATTAATTGCACGAATATCTGCTCTTAATTGTTTAAGATTTCTTGGTTTTAAATTTATTTGTTTATTTTCTTTCTCAAATTCTTGAAGCCATTTTTGAAATTCTTTTTCTGATTCACCTTGTGGAATGTCAGATAAAATATCTTTTTTAGATTCTATTGGTTTTTCAGCAATTTCGGAGAAAATTTTCTTAATTTCATTAGGAAGTCGTCTTGAAACTCCAAAATCCTTAATTAATTCAGGAATTGCTTCTGCTGTATTTTTTTGAAAAAATTCAGGAACCTCGGCCTCAGCGGCATCATAAAGATCATTGATATAAATCTTCTCACGATCCTTTTGCCTGCTAATTGCCTCAAACACGCTTTCGCTTAACCTATCTTTTACTGTGGACTCTTTAAGAGAAGATAGATCGGTAAATAGATTCTGATAGTCGTCCTTAATTTGCTGGAATGCTTCTTCAGCGGAAAGAACATTCTGATCTGCTTTAGCTTTGATTGCAGCGGCCTTGGCGTTTGCTTCTTCAATCAATTTAGCAGCCTCGTTATCTCCTTTTGCGATGGCGGCCTGCTTGTTCCTTTCAGATTCAGAAACGATATTATCAATAACAGACTTGAAGTAGCTTTGTGTTTCTTCTGGAGATGCGCCAACTGGAGCTAGTCCTTCTCCAAGCTTCTGAGACATCCCAGCAATATTCTCAAGCTTTCTACTGGCTAGAAGATTAGACTCACGCTCAAGCATATCTTGCATAGCGAGAAGGCCGGGATCACCAGTAATGTCACCTGTCATCATCTTAACCTGCGCATCGCTGACTTCTTGTGATCGAGCAAGATCATCAAGTGCTTTTTTCTTATCTGCAACCATTCCTTGATAAGATGCAGCAGCTAGTTCTTCAGCTTGTCTTGCCTTCTGTGCAGCAGTTCTTGGAATAAGCGTAAGCGCACCACGACCAGCAGCAGCAGCGACAGGAACAGCAACACCCGCAGCAAGACCACCACCAAGTTGAGCCAATGCACCACCACCTTCTTGCTCTACAGCTTCCATCGCAGCACCAGCAGCAGCACCAGTCAATGCTTGCTCAACTGGACGCTGGCCCATTAGTTTAGTAAACTTGCGAACTTCTTCAGATGCTATTCTTTCCTTCATTGGAAGAATTGCTTCAGCAGGCATTGCTGCTTTGCTCAATGCTCCAAGAGCAGTAGCACCGCCACCCATTTGAGCTGCGCCCTCAGTAACGGCTTGAATAATTTTTTCTCCAGACGACTCAGGCTCTGGAACTTTAAGATAATTTAATGCGTGTGTTACAGCATCCTTAGTATTTGAATAATTTGTTCCGAAATTAGAATTTACAAGATCAATAGTAAGATCTGCAAGTTGACCTGCAACCACGCCACCAGCAGCACCAACAGCCATTCCAGCAGGGCCAAATGGAAGGCCAAGTAATGCACCAGCACCAGCTTGTGCAGCAGTAGGTGCAGCCCCGCGAGCAACAGCACCTGCAGAACCCTTTAATGTCATTGAAGGTTCTTCTTCCTCCGCCTGATTTTCTTCAGGAGTGAAGTCGATGCCTTTATCTTCTTCTTCGTCTGGAACAAAAGAAATTGCCATATAAAATTACTGTGCTGTATATCCTTCTGCTACTGCTGCCGCAAGTTGAGATCTAGGGATTTTACCAGACTTGCCATCTGGAGAAATTACAGAAACCATATCTTCTCCAGATTTTGCTTTAGTAGCTTTCCTTTTCTTTTCTCCGTCATAACTCAATGTAGGAGTCTTAAATTCTGGATCAAAATCTTTAATTTGTTTTCCAGCAATATCAATTAGCTTAAGCCTAGCATCTCTAAGCTGCTCAAGCCTTGGAAGAATCGCATCTGAAGGAAGGTTATCTAAATCAAAAGATCCTTCAGTCGAAGCTAGTGCCTCGCGCTCGCCTTCAGTTAATCCGCCGAGTCCAGCACCACCAGTCGGAGATGCTTTTTTAAGCTCCATCAGAGCATTAAATGCTACGTTAGAATGAATTGTCTTAATCATTCCCCTAGCCATCTTTGCAGCATTATTGCCGGGATATTTTGAAAGAATAGTGCTCCATCCACCAACGGCAGTATTTGGATTATTCTTAATAAGATTAATCAAATCATTGATTTCTCGAACAGAGGCAGATGCTTGGTCAACCTGCATCTTGAATTGATTGACATTCGCTTTGGTAATCTTGCCAGACTTCTCTTCTGCTTCTTGAGCTTTTTGCTTTGCAGTTTCTCCCTTATAGAATAAATCAAGAGCAGTTTGTTCTTCCTGTAAGCGTTCTTTACGAATAGATTTTGGTTTCAGCAAGCTAAACCCATCTTTATCCTGCTCAACTTCAATTTGCCAATCTGGATTATTGAGAGTTTTGTTCAACTCAGAAGCAGCATTTTGAGCTTCTGTTTCAGTTTCAAATCGTTGCTCTGGAAGTTTAGGCTGTTCGTATTTCGTATAATCAACAGTTGGAGCCATTCCTTCAAGTGGCTTCTGTTCAACTTTCTGCTCAGGTTGAGGCACTTGTTGTGGAATAGAAACGCCAGCAAGAGGAGCAATTGGAGCTTGACCAGCAGTTGAAATAGGAATTGCAGACAATGCAGGCTCTGTAACCATTTCCTGTTGTGGAGTTACAAAATCAGCCTGCAACTCAGGCAATGGTGGCTCTACAACCTCATATTGCTCATCTTCTTTTTTTGGCCTATCTGGAACAGTGTCTTTCAAACGACTTTGAGCAGACCTAAATTCAGAAAGCTTTCTAGCAAATCCGGGCTTACCACTGTTTTCTGAAATAAATCTAGCTTCTTCCTTTTGTAGAAAATCTTCATTTTCTGTTTTCTGTTTTACGCCATAAAGCATTAACTCATGTGCAAACTTCCGCTTCTCTCTTGCCTCCTCTTCTTTCTTCTCAAAATTTGCAGTAATTCCACCGAGCGCACCTTTGGCGATATTAGTAACAGCACCAGCAATAGATTGAGTAATAAGCTCAGGCTGAGATGACATTATTTCAATTTTGTCAAGTGGACGAAACTCAAGATTAGCCCCACGTGTAACATCAACCGCTGGGACTGGCTGAAGACCAGTTAGGTTAGCAAATTGAGGATTGAAAGAGTATTCAGCCATTAAGAGCCTCCGAAAGTAAGATTAGAAGTAGAAGGTAGTTTAAAGAGATTGGCAGGCTGTCCAGTTCCAGCGGCACCAGCATTGGCCGCCATAGCCGCTCTCGGCATAACAGATGGAGCAACTGCGCCAGCACCGCCAATGCCCATTGCAGCGGCTTTTTGAGCTTGGCTTACTTGACCTGCTCCTCCAGCGATTGCGCTAGAGCCTGTTGCGGCTTGAGCCTGTTGTGCAGCAGTAAGAGATGCTTGATCTAACGCCTGTTGCTGAGTTCCGTATTGAGCTAGCTGTTGCCTAGCCAAAGCCTCGCCTTGCTGTGCTGCTGCAAATCCAGCTTGACGCTGTTGTTCCAATAGTGCTTGCTTCCTAGCTTCTTCAGCGGCCTTTGCTTGCTGTGCAGCTTGATCTGCTGCTGCTTGCGCTTGTTGCTGTTGCTGCATCATCATCATAGCTACCGCTGGATCAGTTCCTGATTGCTGTGGAGCTTGCTGAACAACTGGCTGATTACGTCTCGATCCACCCATGTTATTGTCCTCCGAATGTTAGACCACTTGTTTTGGGAAGATTGAACATATTTGCCATTCGACCTCTTGGACTCATTTCAGGTTGATTGGAATCCATCCCATAATATGGAAGACCCGCCATCGAAGGAATATTCCCAGTTCCAGCAAGATTTGCAGCTTGCTCTCCACGAGCCTTGCCAATGTCAAAACCTCCACCAATAGCCGCAGATCCAGCAGAACCAAATGCTTTTTGCTGAGCTTCTGCCGCTGCAATGTCTTGAGCTTTCTGAATAGCTCCAGCTTGAGATAGGGATTGCTGTGCAGCCATTTCCCCTTGCCTAGCTGATGCCATGGCTGCCTGACGTTGAGTTTCAAGCATTGCATCCTGTTGCGCCTTACGAACAGCTTCAGCTTGTGCAATTTGACCAGTCTTTTGATCTTGTTGCATTTTAACCAAATATTTCATCATCGGGTCTTCCGATGGTTGTGGTTGTGGTTTAGGTTTTGATCCGCCTCCGCCTCCGCCCATATTATTAGATAGGTTTGTTGTTAATGTTTAGCATTGTTCTTGCTTCATGGCATAGTTTGCCATTCGGCTTAAATTGCCTACAAGAATCTGGTCTGTCAAAATAAATTGAACAAGAAACACAACTTCCAACAATTCCCTCAAGAGCAACGCAACGATTATTTTCTGTTTTCATTAAAGGATAATCCATTCTTTGCATTTCTTCTGGTATCTTTTTGCAATCCGATCTATCTCGTCTAAGAACAGGCCAAGACCATTTATAAGAACAACAAGCACCACATGAAATACAATCATCTTGAGTTATTTGTTCCATTCAACAGGACGAAATCCAAGATCATCAATCACAATATCTTCGTATGGAGCCATATCGCTAATATTTGTAATTGTAGCATTTAATTTAGGACAGTGAACATGACGTCCCATGTGTCTATTTACGCAGTTAAAGCAAGCTGGGTAAAAGTCAGCATTTAGTGACTTATCTGGGTTATTCTTCCATGTATCATTTTCTTTAATATACCTAGTGGGATCTGGCTCAACTCCATTGTCCTCTAAATACCAGAAGATTTCCTCATCTGTCCAGTCACGCATTGGATACAGAGATACCGGAGAACCATCAATAATCCTGATGTCTTGAGCCAATGGAACGTGTCCTTTAATCAAGTCTGTGTCCTCAAACTTTGTTCCGATATAAACAGCACCCCAAGGCCAATTGAATGTCCCAGTTGGACGCTGCAAGAAGTCAGTCACTCCGCATAAGAACTTTTCTGCTTCTTTTGGCTTTTCAGTCCCTAAAGAGAGAATCACGCAATCCCTCCCCCACTGGAAATAATGAAGCATATCAAATCGAACCTCTCCATTATTGACATCAGGCCCATCTGCTAATGCTACCTTCATCGGAGGATATTCATATACTTCCAAGTCCCATTCCTTGATTAAGCGATCAGAATAGGCATATCGTTCTCGGAATTTTGGCTGACGATACTGGATGACTGGAATATCAATCTCTGCTCCGTATCGAATAAGATGCAGCAATGCCGTGGAGTCTTTACCTCCGCTCCACAAAACAACTGCTCTAGGCCATCTTTTATTCCATTCTTTTATTTTATTTATTGTTTTATTTATTAGATGTTGTCTCATTAAATAATAATTGCTGCTCCTAACGCCGCTCCAGCAACCGCTCCACCAGCACCAATCATTTGACCTGTCATTGCATTTCCAGAAGCTGCATTTTGAACTGCATTTTGATACATTGCCTGCTCGTAATTTTGTTTATTTTGTTGAGCGACATTGTTTGCTTGTTGCAATTCTCCGAGGTTTTGATTGATCCAATCAGAGGTAGATTGTTGCAGTCTTTGTCCACTTGCAAGCACATTTTGCTGGTATTGCTGCATAGCTTGAAGATTAGCTGCCTTTGCTTGCATTTCAGCTTGAATTGCAGTAGCTGGATCTAGACCCCCAATTGGTGCTGGAGTTTGAGCTAAGTATCCCTGTTGTAGTGCCAATGCTCTAAGACGAGCCTGACGACCAGCTTCTGTGTTTCGGTCAAACATTGCAGCACGACCAATCGTGCCTTCAACTCCACTAGAATACCCTGAACCCAATCCTTGCTTCAATGCCCAGTCTTTCGCGCTTCGCTGAAGTGCTTCCATGCTTGAAAGCTCTGCAACACGACTGCCCATTTCACTACGCATTCTGGCAGCAGTTGGGTCTGTCAGTCTTTCAAGCTCGCGGGAACGAATAATATTTTCAACGCCAAATTCAGCGGCCTCCTTCGATGTTCTTCCAGCATCGAATGTCTGTGTTGGAGGAGGTATCTGTGAAGCCATTCTAAGCAACTCAGCTTGGTTCTGAAGATACCTTCCGCCTGTTGCAGCTTTCGCAGCAACCAAGGCAAACATTGAAGTGTCGTCAGGTCTATTCATTTATTTAAAAAATACTTCCACTTGATGGGGCATAAAATTGTCCTCCAGTTGCAGATGTTTTTGGAACATATTGCTGCCCACCGAATCCAGTAATCCCCTTCCCTGCTCCCCCACCACCTCCACCATAAGCTCCAGCGGCTGCACCTATAGCAGAAGATGCTACATTTCCAGCAGCCCCAATCCATGCTCCAGTCATTGCCCTTTGTGAAGCGAGATTCTGCGCTTGGTTTTCTAGCATGGCTTGCTGATAGCGCATTTGGGATTGCTGGCCCGCTTGTTGGATTCCTCCAAGATTTGCAAATTGATTCATTGCAGACTGGTATCCAGCTTGGCCTAATTGAGCGGCACTTCCTAGCATCCCTTGCTTATATGCTTCCATGGATGCCAGATTTTGCGCCTGTGCAGCTTGTTTGGCAGCAATAGACGTTTCTGGAGAAATTCCGCCAGTCGGAGCTTGTTGTGCTGCAAGATATGCTTGACGTTGAGCAGCAAGATTTTCTTCGTATGCTTGTTTAGCTGCAAGCGAGCGATCGAACATTGCAGCACGACCAATAGTAGAATCGCCAAGTCCAGTCGCGTATTGCGATGGAAGTCCTTGAGTGCGCATATATTCACGCATATAGTTCTCAACATTCTGCTTATCAGTAAGATCTTGTATCTCTTGAGACTGGCGTTGACGGAATGTTTGAGCTTCTGGATTGGCAATTCGCTCCATCTCCCTAGCTCGCAGTATGTTCTCTAACCCAAGTTGTGCTGCTCGCTGAGATTGCTGTGAAGCATCATAGCTTTGCACTTCTGGAGTTATTTCAGCATACGCATTAAGCATTTCAGCTTGATTTTGCATCTGCTGTGCTTGCGCTTGTTGCATGGCCATCGCAATAGCAATATCACGCGATGGATCGCGTTTAGAGATATATTGTTGTGCGTTTACTGTTTTAGATCCACCCATTTTAAGTCAATGAATCATAACTATAAATTTCTCTATCCATCTTGGTCAATCCCAATTTATTCATTACATCATTTGTGAATTTAGGACGATCATCAATTAGCGGAACACCAATATACCCAAGTCCTCCAGAAAGTTGAGCGTGTGCCCTCCAATCGCTCATAACCTGTATTACATCTTGCGGCCTAGTAAATTTCGGATGAAAAGCTGGATACACAACAGGAAGAAAAACGTGGTCAGAATAACCAAACAGCTCACCATTCCTGTAATGAGCGTAAACATTGATATTCGGATGGTTGACAATTTTGTGGTCAAATGACTCGGCAAAGTCTTGTAGGTTTCCAAATTCAAATGAGTCTTTAGGAACAAGTCGATAATCTATTCTTGTCTTCATATTTATTAATTAAATCCAACTTTTGCATTATTTCCTGCAATTTCGTTGGGAATATAATCTTTAAATCGGTTTGCCTGTTGTGCAATGATTTTTTTGCGATCAGCATAATTTCCACAAGCAGCACAAGGCAAGCACCCCTTTTCTGGATTGAATAGAGGAATGGAAGAATAAAGCGGAACAACTGGATCATCCTTGAATGGAGTGATGTATTTAAATGGGAAGCTGGTTACTTCTCTTGTTGCTGTTGTGATTGATGGCATATTAGCAAGGATTTTGTGCTAGATATTGTTTCGCCGCATTGCTTGCTGCATTTTCAGCAAGAACACCAGCTTGGGTTTTAGCGTCAATCTGTGAAATACTAGAAAGGAAACTAGCAGATGCTGTTGCAGAAATCGACTGGCTTGGATTTGCTGTGCATGGAAGGCTTACTGTCCTATACTCTTTAGCCCACCAAGATTTCTGAGTTGTGTCTGCTTGCTCATATGGACTAGGAAGAAGATCAACAGTAATGCTTGTTCCGTCCTGAGATATAACGCAAGATTTCGTCTCTGGCGAGTTAGGAACCCCCGTGCTACGTTCACTCCAAGGATCAATGAATATCCTAAGTGACTCAACACCAAGTTCTCCGCACCACTCGATAAGCATCGAAAATGCCTTATCAATGTCATTAGTTAGTTTTGATTCACAAGTGATAGAGGATGGAGTTCTACTGGCACTCTCAGTAACCAACCTGCGATATTGCGTATTAAGGAAACCAAGACTTCCTATCTCATCTGAAAGATCGGTATTTACCCATTGATAATCATCTGTAACAGCAAGCAGTCTTGTTTCTAAAATGTCTTGGTATGTTCCCTTTGATCCGCGATATGAAGCCTTAACATCTACAGTTCCTCCGATCTCGCAAGCTTCGATTTCACCATAAACAAACTGCTTGTAATCTAGTCCGTCACCCAAAAGACCAGTTTCCATCTGGCAGTAAATACGATTTACTTTTTCAATGATACCTCCATCTGGATCAATATCAAAATAGGTGTCGGCTCTGCGTTCAGTGAATGCCTCCCACAAATGATTGTATGAGCCGTCATTCGTTGCCGAGTAATCAACAGAGAAGTGGAAGCAACGAGGTGCACCATCAATCACTCCAGAAATCCACTCAACGGGACGAGTTCCAGTCCACACTCCGCACCATGCAGGAATCTTCTGTGTTCCCCATTCTGCCGCTGGAGCGTAATCAAGAACCATTGTGGCAGAGTTACACGGCTCAAGATAAGGGACAGAATAGAGAAGGTAGTTCTCGAAAGTCATCGCGCAAATCCTAGATGTATCTCCAGCCATGTATGCCTTGATGCGAGCCATCTCTACATCACGATAAAGTGACTGAGATGTGATATAGGCAGAAGCTGCGATGTCAGCGGAGATTAAGCCTCCTTGAGAATACCACCAGATTTGTCCAGCTTGGAATGATATTGATTTTCCAGCAACGCATCCAATAGTTGGATACAGGGTAGTCTGGAAATTTGCCGTGCTTGCCCACTGTGTCCGATCATAGATTCCGCTTGCAAGCGAATATGTCGCACGATCAGTAAACACGATAAGCTTAGTATCGTTGTTCTGACCTATATAGTTCGTCATTCCAGTTACAACGCGAGCGAATGCGAAGTCACCTCGACCAGTTCCAGTTAGCCTCTCAGTGAAAGAAGTCGGGTCACCAAGGTCAGATGCTAGCACGATATTCTTCGCAGAAACCCAGAGTCGATTTCCACTAAATGCCATCCAGTATCCAGTGGGAATAGATGTTGTCTGAATACCAGTCTGATTTGATCCATCCCAGTATGCAGGAGCAGAAATGCCGTCTTGAATTACAACTATGCGATGCGATGGCGTAACAGTAACATCGCCACCAGTTGACACCTGTGCAGTCTGAGTTGCTAGAGTGAAAACAAACTGATCTACACTTGGATCTAGTTGGATATTTTTAAGTCGAAAATCTTCCCAATTCTTCGGCTGAGTAAGAGGGAATGGAGAGTAATAAACATTGCCATTTACAGCGAATACCACATACGGGATTTCATCAGCAACAATAGTGGTTCCGTCTGCATTGAAAATTTGCGCTGGGACAATCTTTGTTGAGCCATTTTGTATTATAGCCTCAGATGCACTCGCCTGCTTATTTGAAGAAAACAAGATGCCGCCTTGGAAATTACCCGGAGGCAAAGAAAGTCGCATTGAATAACCCGGCCTAGTCTGCACTACTCCGCCACGAACAGAACAGTTCACGGCCCATTTAATTTGATTGTCAGGCAATGCCCAAGGATTGCGAACTGAGTTCACTCCTAGGAGCCAACCGGAAGACGCCTTAACTTCTCTTCCTGAAGTAATCTGTGCGCTTTTCATTAGAACATTACTGGATCAGTCATATCGCCATAAGTGATTGAATTTATCTGAGGAACTACCATGGCATGACCATCAATACTTTCTTGCTGATTCTTAAGATAAGCAAATGCAATCTGCCAATATCGAGCAGACTGGTCTGCAAAGTCCTTATCTTCCAAATCACAGGCATGAACAGCGGTAATAATTGCTCGCTCTTGCTCAAGAGGGATAAAGTCGTAGATGCTAGTAATACTTGGAGTCTGAATCCGATAAGAAATTCTAGCCCAAGCGCAAGGCTTCCCAATGCGAATCCTGCGATATTGCGGATTGACTTCAGAGGGATGATATTGACCAATCAGAGTCATATCATTGCTACGACCATAATCATAAGCGTAAAGCGACACATAACCCTCAGTAATTGGCTTATCAACCTGATAAACAGATTTAACAAATGTAGGAAGCGTCACAGAATCCACAAAGAATGTTGATTCATTTGTATTTCCGCTTGTAGTATAAGACCTTCTACCAACTACAGATGGTTCATTCCTTGCATTACTTGCAGTGTCATACAGCTCAAAAGAATTATTATCAATCCTGCGAGCATAGTATGTAGTTCCAGAGGTTAATCCGGTTGGAAGAACATCACCTTCTTTGGCGCGAGGAACAACAGCGTCTCCAGTATTAAAGTGAGACTGATCAGCATCAATGCTAGTAGATGGCAAAACATTAAATTGACGAATAATATCAACACTTAGCTGTCCAATTCCCGGTGTTATTAGATTCTGTAGCGTAGATCCAAGATAAATCTTGAATGAATTTCCAGATAGCTTTATCGAGTAATCAGTCCCAGCAACAAGCGGAGATGGAAGTGTATTTGTGGTAGAGAACCTAACAATTTCATCTTCATTCAAATATTGAATGCCACTAGGGGTTATTAGATCACCAAACGGGAGTGATCGAAATGACTTTCTGAGAGCATAGTAGGACTGCCCAGAACCAAAAGATGTAATAGTAATAAGTCCAGCAGATCCGCCTGCTATTGCATTTAACTGAGATGTGTATATCCTTCCAGTAGTATTATTTATTTTATTTAAATAAAATGGCGTAACTCCATTATCAATAGATGGATTTGTATTGGGGAGAAGGTAATCAGTGCCAAAATAAATCTCTTGACCAGTCGCTAGATTTGTAAAGTCTCCTTCCCAGTTATTGTTAAATGTAACACTAAAAGAACGGGAAAGTGAAACATAAACAGTTCCAGTTCCTGTTGAAGTAATATTTACATCACTAAAATCAGCTCCCTTAACAGTGAAGTTTCCAGTAGAAGTATTCAATGGAACTTCTGCCCTGTATGCTGTTCCTGAAAGCAATGGGGCTGGAAGTGTTCCAGTAGAAGTAAATGCAATAAATACGCCAGTTGATGGAGTAATTGTAACAGTTGGAGTCGATGTATATCCACTTCCAGATGTTACAACTTGAATTGAGGTTACCTCTCCAGAAAATGCTGTAATTATTCCAGATGCTGGAGACGATGTGCCAGATGGAACTGAATATGTGAATGTCGTTCCAGTTGGGTCTGGAACACTTGAAGTAATTGTTCCTGTGGCTGGAGTTGTTAATGTAGATGCAACGCTATAAGTAAATTCATTCGGATTAGAAAATACTGTAACAACAAATGTTCCATTGTATCCAGCAGGGCTTGCTCCAGACACGGTAACAAGATCTCCAGTTGAGTAATCATGTGGAACAGAAGTCGTTGCTGTTGCCGTTGTTCCAGATCTGGTAATTCCAGTTACACTAATAGTAGTTAGAGGAACTGAAGTAATGACCTTTGTTCCATTATATGCGTTTGGAGTTGCACCAGAAATAGTTACAGATTGTCCAACGCTATATCCATGAGGAGCTGTTGTTGTGGCGGTAGCAACAGTCCCAGATGATTCAAGAGAAGATATGTTTAGCAATGCACTATTAATAGTAGCAGTAGCAGTTGCTCCCGTCCCCCCACCTCCAGAAATCTTAACTTGAGGTGGTTCGGTGTAGTTTAATCCTCCAGATATTTTCTTGAAGCTAGAAACAAATGAAGTCTGAACCCTAGCTGTAGCAGAAGCTCCGCCGCTAGAGAATGTGACAGTTGGAGGGTCGGTATATCCAAGACCGCCGCTTGTAATTACAACTTGGCTAACTGATCCAGAAACAAGAATAGCATATCCAGTAGCTGTTGCTGTTGCAATATTGCTGCCTGCTGGCTGAGACGGAGGATCAGAAAAAGTAACACTTGGAGCGGTAGCGTATCCAGAACCACCAGCATTAACTGTAACAGCTACAACTGATCCAACAGTTACAGCTTGGAATTGCGCTCCAGTTCCAGATGGAGTAGCGATATTAAGGCTCGGAGCCGTAATCTGAGATGATGTTCCAGTAGTAACGGTAGCTGGAATGAGTTTTACAATAGAATTTGTTCCACTTCCAGAATCTTTTAGAATAATTGGATTAACAAGGCTAGTTGGAGTTGATGCAATAGCGTCAGCCTTATTTTCGTGCAAAGAGACAGTAAATGGATCAATGACATTTACGAAGTAGTTCTGATTTGCAATGAGTGGCTTTGGAAGCGTTCCGCTAGAAGTAAATGCTTGGACTTGATCTCCGTCATTATAGTAGTGACGAACGGAAAATGTTAGAGTAGTCTGAGGGTCGATTTGCTTGCGAATATCGACATTCAAAGATGCTGTATTTCCAGTAGTATAAACTGGATTGATATTCTTCTTTGCATCATTCTCGCTCTCAAATACAGTTAAATGCGTTGCATCTTCTGCATTGGCGTAATAGATAGTTTCAGAATTAAGCGGAGAAGGAAGCGATTGACCAGATGGGAATGTAATCTGATTTGCCTCGTCAACCGTAAATTCAGGAGCAGAGGCTAATTCAAGAGCAGTTACAATTTGTGCTTCACGGCTATCCTTAAACTCTAAATTCCCAGCACCAACAATGCTCTGAAGATTGATAGGATACTGCAATGCTTGAGCATTTAGTGGATCATTAAAAAGCTGAACTGTGTAGGCATCAATAACTCCAATGTAGTATGTCTGTCCATTCTCAAGCGAAACAGGAATTGTTCCTGTAGTAGCAGTAACGCTCATTCCTTGACCAGAAGCTAGGCCATGCTCACTAGTAGACCTGAACAGGTTAATTGGAGTAATCGCAACGCTGCGAGTCTTTACAGTGGCATTATCTGGAGTGATTGTTCCGTAAGCAAAATCAGACTGAGAGTGGATTGGGATTAGAAGCCCATCAACTCCAGTTCCATTTGAAAGCTGAGAACGAATAGTCCTATTATTTTGATCCTTTCCAAGAACGCGAATTGTCTTGCCCACGTCATTCTCTAGCTCAGCCACAGCTACAAGTTGCGAAGGCTGGATGATGTCCATCAATGTCGCAACATAGCCTCGATCATCCCATGCCCATTCAACGGAATTGAACATCCCGCCTTTATTTACATGATATTGAAATAGACGATTTCGGAAATATGTTGGAGAACCATCAATATTAACAGCAAGAGGAACATCAATGCCACGAGGAAGGGTAATACTACATTTATCCCAACCCGTGCATACATCTACATCAGCAACAGAATGAGTCCAATGTCCAGACTCCATTAGAGTTGCTACTGCCTGCTGAATCTTGCGAAAGATTTTACTTTCGTCAGTTGTTCCTAAGATTTCAGCGCATTCTTCAAAGATTTGAGAGACAAACATGGTGCGAAATTATCGCATCGAACCTTCTTGTGCAATACTTTTTAGAAAATCTTCATCTCCAGCCATTGCCGTCTCTCCAGCCATCGTTTCTTCAGCGGCAGGAGCAGCTGCGCCACCTTGTTTTTGGGCATCTACTTCAGCGCGTAGAGCATCAAGTCCAGCGGCTAATTGATTGAAAAGCGTGTATAGATTATCAAATGTATCAGATGGCATTTGAACCATTACACGACCACTGTTTTCAGGAGTAGCCATATCAGGTGTTGGTGCGGCCATTTCACCCGGCATCGCTTCTGGTTTTGGTGTTGGAGCCTCGGTCGGAGGCATGGTTTTGTCTGCCATAAAATTAATATTCGTTCTCTTCCTCGTCTTCCATTTCGCCTTCAGCCGCCTTTAGGCCCATCTCGATAGCGTCCTCATCATCCTCTTCTTCCATTTCCACAGGGGAAGACATTTCGGAGACTGATTCTGGCTTGATTCCACAAATCTGAAGCTCTACACAATGACGCTTTTCCTCCTTGCCATTACGCATCACAGTTTCTTTCTTCTCCATGATCTTCTTGAAGTGAATCATAGCAGTTCCCTCTTTGGGAAGCTTGCTCAATCCTTCAGCGTTATCAAAATAAAGAGATGGATAATGAATAGACATGGACTCCTTCACATCCATTGCTGGAGCAATTTCCATTGATTTAACTTTTTCCCCAAGGTCAATAAATCCTTCAGGAAGATCGGCTTTTTTATTAGTGTATGGCATAAATTATCTAATCCTTCTAGCTGTAATACGAGATGAAAATGTAATCGTTCCTGCTGACGTTACTGGAGATTTGACTACAAGATAAACAGTAGTATTTACAGAAACATTTAGTGTAACTCTAGGGACTGAAATAGCAAATGCTGGAGTTGCTGTAGCTGTAGTATATGCTGGAAGTAAGAATAATTGCTGTTGATCTACTGTCAAAGATCCAGATGTAGTGCTAATGCTTGATGCTATTGTGCTATTTGCTGTAACAGTTACTCCAGAGAAATTAAACGTAGAGCTTCCACTTAAATCCCAGTCACCCGGAGTAAGTGTTATTGTTGCACCATTTGCTATGGTATTGCTTGCTATTGAAGCCGCTGTTGAAGATCCAGAAATTATTTCACCAATAAATCCAGAGGTAGCAGAAGAAGCATCAACAACGCCGCTAATTACTTTTGACGTCAAACTTCCTGTAGCTGTTCCAGAAAATACAGGAGATGAAATTGAGGCACCAGAAGAAATTGTTGCTGGAATAGAAATATTTGCAGATCCATCGAAGGATGTAGCAGTTCCCGTAACATCGCCAGAAATAGCAACTGTCCTAGCAGTCGAAAGGACTGAAGCAGAACCACTCACATTTCCTGTAACATTTCCAGTAAGATTGCCTGTAATATTCCCAATTACATTTCCAATAATGCTTTGCGTAAATGTTTTCTGACCAGTTATCGTCTGACTTCCAGCAATATTAACAATATTTGGAGCAATAACATCCTGAGTAAATGTTTTTTGCCCTGTGATTGTCTGAGCTGAAATAGTGTCAACGACATTTGGAATTACTACAACGTCTTCGTTAAGGACACGAATAATGTAGCACATTAAACCCTCCCCTTCCTCGCGTGGAATGCCAGCAACTTCTGCTGGTGAAGTAGATGGATCACATGGGATATTCCAAACAACTCTTCCACCAGTGATAGATTTTTCTATAGTCCCATATAAGGCATAGACCAGATTATCAATTAAAGAAGGGACAGACTCTGAAGAAATGGAAGGATATGGAACTTCTGGGCAGCAAGTGCTAGAGTATGTAGAATTATTGCATCCGCAAGACATATTTTTGTTTTTACTTTATTTTACTATTTAGTCAATTAAAATATCAGGCCAAGTTGCTTTAATTCCAGCGAGATCATCTGGAAGCGGAGTCAAAGTAACATCACGGAGGGCCTGTTTAGCAGCAATGATTTCAGCTTTTTTCTCTTCATCATTAGCCTCAACTGCCTTCATAAAGTCAATGTCGAGCTTTGCGAGTTTCGGAGCGCGAGCGGAACGGAATTTATCAAGATGGATAGCTTTTGCTTTCTCAATGTTTACCTTTGCGCCAAGCTCAGCGTCAAACTCATAAGCGTTGAAGTATTCATTATCAATGTCAACTGACTCAACGATCTTGTATTCTACTCCTTCTGGGACATCTTTGATTGCGTAATTAACATCACCAGTAGGTATGACTATTGCAACTTGTCCGCTTGGTTGTGGATATGTGATAAACATAAGATTAGTTTCCAAAAACTTGAATTGATACAGTTGACATATCAGTTAATGTTGGTGTCGCTGAAGATGTTGAAACTCTAATTGAATTTACTGTTTGCGTAGAGCTATATGGAGCAGAAACTATATTTCCAAAGGTAATTGAGCAGGTTCCAACAGTAGAATAATTCGCATCAGCCAGAGCAGTAGTAAAATTCACAGTATAATCACCAGTTCCATTCTTCGTAATGCTGGAGACATTGTAGCTGGAGCGGATTGTGCCGGGCGATGTAGTTCCATTAAAATTCACCCATGCTTTGGCAATCTGCTTCTGTTCGTTAGTTCCAAGTTTTGCTGCGGTGACTGAACCATTGGTAATCTGAGTTGATCCAACAGAGTTAGCGGCAAGCACAGCACTTGTAAACGAAGTTGCATCGTTAAAGGTAATTCCTGCGGAGTCGATTGTTGTTGGCATATGTTATCCTTCGTAAGAAATATTAATTGTTCCATCGTCAAATGTGTCTGTGCCGTTTGTAGTTGTTATCCTTAATCTATCAAGCGTAGAACCAATATTTACAATACTTGTATGCACACTAATAGTTCCTCCAGCAGCTCCATAATATGTAATTCCATTTCCAACCCAAATGTTTGAAGATACATTATTAAAAACAATTGATCCAATATAGTTAAATCCAGCGTTGGATGGACTTAAAATAATGTGACCAACAGTTGAACTTGCTAGTGTATTTCCTGATGCAGTGCTTCCCGATGAGTCAGAATTATATCCACTTGATACAAATCCAGATGATGTTCCAAGTCTTATTAATGGAGCAGATATTCCAGAAAAACTAACTTGATTCAACATCACAGTAATCCGCTTTGCCCAACTTGGAATTCCATTAAAGTCAACCGCAGTGCCAGATGCAATCTGTGCAGTTGCGAGAGTTAGAGAACCACCTTGAGTAAGTGAACCAGTCACGTTGCCAGTCACGTTGCCAGTCACGTTACCAGTCAAGTTTCCTGTAATGCCACTCGTAGTCAGCGTAGCGGCAGTAGTGCCATTGACCTTGATATACCCTTGCGCGAGGCTGGAGTCGTTTTCTAATGAGAGTGATGTTGCCATAATTAGTATTTAATACAGGGAAGAAGTGCGATGTTTTTAGGACGAGTTTCTGTTCCTCCAAAAAAACCAGTATTGGATGCTCCGTTAAACAAAGAACCTACTGCGCCACCTCCACCAGTTTCATTGTATTGACTATATGCTCCCGTAGGAGTGGTATGTCTATGACTCCTAAGCTCGTCGTTTTGTTTTACACCAAAAGTTCCAGCAGCAGTTCCGTCACTATTGGTTCCAGCGCCTCGCACGAAGTAGCCGCGCAAGTCTGGTAATGTTCCTGCAACTCCATAAGTAGTTCCAAGGATGGCGTATAGTGCAGAGAAATCAGTTGTTACTCCTTGGACAGTTCCGCTGCCATTTGGAACTGCATCACCATTGCAAATCAAAAACCCAGTTGGTGCAGTTGAAGATGCAAAGTGATATACGCTTCCAGTTGGCACAGATCCATTTCCAGTGATATTTGGAGTTACGATTCCAGTTGTTCCGTTAATTGTTACTGGCATAATTTTAATCCTTTATACTACTGTCCATGTTGATCCACTTGGCACCGTTACAGTAACTCCAGAAGCTACCGTGATCGGGCCTGCTGTCATTGCGTTTTTATTAGTAGTAATAGTGTAGCTTGCAGTAACAGTCTGGTCGTTTTCCCAGAAGATAGCATCTGTTCCAGCACCAGTTGCGCCTCCAGACCCAGCAGGGCCAGTGGCACCAGTTGCTCCAGTTAATCCAGTTGCACCATACGTTCCAGCGATAGAAAAAGACCACGATGAAGCTGATCCACCTATCCTGCTTGTAACATTTAATACTAATATATTTCCAACATATTGAGTGATTATACCCTCCATCCAATTTGTTGAACTATTGGTAGCCCTTACATATTGATTTACCTTAAATGCACTTTCAGTATCTTGCTTATTAACAGTAAACGACCTGCTTCCTAATCCTGTAATAATTAAGCTTGATGAAGTTAAGTCATAACCCAATCCTGTTGCGCCAGTCGCACCTGTTGCCCCGCCAGAAGGCCCAGTAGCTCCAACTGGGCCTGTAGATCCTGTAGAACCAATGCCTCCAGTTGCTCCAGTTGCCCCCGTGGCTCCAGCAAGAGTGGCGGTGGTTTGAATTGTTCCGTCCCCAAACTTAATTCCTGTAGTATCTACAGATAATGATACGGTTGAATCAGGAGTAACACCAACACCAACTCGTCCGTCAGCATTAATTACAAATGCTGTTGCATCAGGTGTCGTATCATCCTCAACTCTTAGAGCTTCGCCAGTTCCTCTTTGTGTTACCCTGAGAGCAGGCACCAAACTTGAAGTTGGAGTAGTTATAGTTTGATTTGCAGTAAATGAATTAGCGAGATTTGAAGCTGCCGCACTTATTGTTGCGGTAGCTGACTTCCATTTCAATAATAAATCAGCAGAAGAAATCCAAACATCTCCAGTAGCTGGTGATGCTGGGGATGTTCCATATCCAACATTCAAGCCTGCTGACAATGCTGTTGGATCTGGTAGAGTTAGCTTCCCAGTCATTGTATCTCCAGCCTTTAAAACATAACCTGAAAGATCTGCTGTTGGCCCAGTTGCTCCCGTTGCACCAACTCCGGTAGCTCCTGTCGCACCAACAAGGCCAGATGACACAATAGCAAATATTAACTGCTGGTTATTTGAGAATTGCGATATTCCTCCAGATGCAACAAGTGTTACTGGAATAGAAATATAGCTATTTACAACTACAGTTGGGGTTGCTGTAATTCTCCAAGTTTGGAAATTATTTGAGTCCCCTTGATCTTGAACAACAAATGTATCATTTGTTTTGAAAAGCGGGAAGAATACATCAATATCATTCCCAAGCGCATCAATATGAGAAAGCGTTACAATTGAAGATGAAACCTGAGTTGCATTATCCCAATACAATGTATTTATTGATGGAATACCACTTGTTATTGTTGTATCTGCTTTGTAGTTATAAAAAGTAGATGATTGTCCAGTTAATCCTGTAGCTCCTTGGATTCCAGTAGCACCTGTAGCTCCAATCCCAGTAGCTCCCGTGCTTCCGATTTCTCCAGTAGCTCCAGTAGAACCAGTTAATCCAATGACTCCAGTGGCCCCTGTAGCACCTATTCCAGTGGCTCCTTGAGGGCCAGTTGATCCCGTAGCCCCGATCGGCCCAGTTGATCCTGTAGCTCCAATGCCTCCATCTCCAGATAGTGCAATTTGCCAATCTGAAAAAGTTCCAGAACCTTGAGTCCTGTCAATATAAACAGTAACAAAATTATTTGCTACCTCTATAATATTTCCTTCAACCCAGTCGAAGGGATATGCAGAATTAGCTACAGCACGAATGCGAGATCCGTATGTCCATCCGATTGGAGCAGATGTGTAATAGAATGTAATTGTCCCAACTTGAATTGGATGAGTCGTGAAACTTTGACGCGTAAGAACTGGAGAAATTCCACTAGATCCAGTTGCGCCAATGCCAGTGGCTCCAGTTGATCCTTGGATTCCAGTTGCTCCCAGCCCACCTGTTGCGCCAGTCGCTCCAAGTCCAGTAGCCCCCGTCGCGCCAGTCAACCCCTGAGTTCCTATGCCTGTAGCTCCAATCTGTCCAGTTGCTCCAGTAGAACCTTGAATTCCAATACCTGTTGCGCCAGAAGGCCCAGTTGCTCCAGTCGCGCCTATGCCTGTTGCTCCAGAAGCTCCAGTTGCACCAACATAGGGCCAGTTGCAATCCATAGAATTTAATGGTGCGCATCCACAACTTGAAGGTGTTTGGCTTGGAATCCAATTGTATTTTGCCATAAAAATATCTTATTATTAGATAAATTTAAAATTTCAGTGTCAAGTTATTTCTCGCATTTCCTGATAAACTTCCTCAATAAGAGTTCCCATTTCCTCAATAGCATCTTCTTCTAAATCTCTAAATCTAGCATGAAGAAGCTCATGCGACAATACATTCAAAAGATTTCTGCTAGACTTAGGATTGATTAATATTGTCCTTTTATCGTAGTCGCAAATTCCGTCATTATCTATACCATCAGTTTTTCCTGCGTGGCCGAACTTTATTTTCCATGTTTTTCCGTTTATCGTCTTCTTGATTATTTTCTTTTTCATGGAATTTAAAATATGGTATTCTCCTCAACCCGTTCTTATTAATTTTAAACTTTCTTTGTGTAACATATCCAAGTTTTAAGCCAGATTTTATTTTTTTGCGGATACAAGTTCTTCCAAATCCCCAAATTTTCTCTAAATCTTCCAAACAATACCATCCATCAGGTATCTCATCAAGACCATAAGTCTCTTCTTGAATTAATGCCAAAAAGTCATTTGCTGTCATGGTAGCCTCCAAGGTTGGTTTGGCTCTCTGCTAGTAATATGAATAGATGACTGGTTTAAATCTTCGCAATACTCACCCCATAAAAATCCTTGAGTCCAAGCTAATGTAGCTCTACGGGTTTTTGCATATTCCATAGATGACCGCTTAGTTAATGTTCCTATATTATATCCCATTCCACCAATCAGATTTCTTCCCGGCTGCATGGAAACCTTGTGTGAATGACCGAAAACAATTTTACGCCTAGTTGCATTGCAGAATGCTTCAGCGGTGTCTCTAGCAGCCATCTCGTTGAAAAGAACACCATGCTGGAATCCAATGTCTGCAATGTCGAACATCTGAAAAACTCCATCATACGGAATAAGTGGGGCACGAAGCTTTTTGCAGCAATCACCAATCGCCTCAACGATCTTATATGCAGCATGAGCAACAACAGCATTATTGCTTGATTGTAGCCTCCAAGCACGATCCTCATGGTTTCCGCAAAGAACGATATTTGCTTTGAGCATTTTCAAGTGCATTAGTCCAGTGTCAATATCTGGAATAAGCGGCTCCGCCTCGCTAGATCCCTTTGCTCCCGACATTAGAGCAGTCAAATCAACAAAATCACCAAGATGAATTGTTGTGTGCGGCTTGAAGCCTGATTGGAATTTTAGGACGGCATTTAATGCCTCCTTATCGCAGTATTTCGCATGGGAGCATGATACAGCTAGTATCCGCTTCCACTTGTGCGTGATGTTTGCCATGTAATTTTAGGTGGAACGACTTGGATTAATCCGAATTAAATCTTTTACAAGCGTTTTTTTTCGTATTTTCTTCCATACACCATCTCCAGACTCTGAATCCCTATCGCCTCTTCCATTCGTATTTCCTTCTATTGTCTCGATTGTGCTGCCATTATCGCTCACAACAAATCCTACATGAGAGAAGTCAAATGTGACAATATCTCCCGCCATAGCCTTATCTTTTTCAGTAAAAATCATTGTTGTATTTGGTCTATTTCTTGCCCACTTAGTTAGACCATAAGCAAGGGCTGTTTTTGGCCTCCAACCATCAGGCGTGCTATTTCTCAGATTAAGCCAGCGAACAGCCTGCTGGTCGTTTAACCATTCCATGATACACCAATCTACAAACGCTGCACACCACGGCCAAGCAGCGGGAGTAAGCTCAGTGGCTCTTTGATATTCACGGATTCGTTCTCCACGATTATTCCCTCCAACTTCACGAATCCCAACTTCATTTTGAGCTATTTCAACAAGTTTATTAATCATGGCTAAAAATCTGTTCCTCCTTTGATTTTAATTTTTGGTGGTATCAACGAAATTTCTTTTATTCGAACACTAGCGAGCAATCTGATGATGAATGGACGATCATCTACTATCGGTAGAATCTTTATTGTATTTTCTGGTATTTTTATTTCCTCGAAAGGAACGCTGGAAACTAAAAAAGCTGCCAATAAAGGCATCATGCTTTCTTAGCTTTGCGAACTTCAGCGTTTGGATTAAATGAACCTCCCGGCTTTGTCATCTTAATCTTTTTCCTAGCTGTCATTCGCCCATATACCGCAAGAAATGCACCGATAGCTTCCATCGAGATAGTCACGATGTCAGTAATCTCATGGCTAACAATGTCAACATTGAAATACCGCATAACCTGAGACAAGATCATAACGAAAACGCCAATGATCGTCCTAGATTGAAACCAGTATTTCTCTTCCATAAAATTAAGAGCGGAGTTTGGACAGTGCTAGTTCAATAGCAAGATTGATGGTTTGATTTCCAGCATCAATTCCTTCTTGAGTAGCAATAATCTTGATTTTCCTAAACGCATCATTGCGTTTTTGCGCTCCAGTCTTTTCATTGTCATTTGCAAGTGATTCCACAACCTCAAGTGCAATAGGAAGAATTTTAGACAGAATATCAGCAACTGAACGCTGAAGAATAGGCCCAATAAATTCAAGAACTGTTTTGCTAGTTCCAGTTAGCCATCCAATAATTTTTTTAATCATATTTATATTTT